>Ga0209357_1000153_pt1 | contig 25116 bp, 25 predicted proteins | sample LauGreFBDMM110SD_2_FD_187573 | JGI IMG/M metagenome (GOLD analysis project Ga0209357, IMG submission 187573) | Freshwater lake microbial communities from Lake Michigan, USA - Fa13.BD.MM110.SD (SPAdes) (version 3) | ecosystem: Environmental > Aquatic > Freshwater > Lake | place: Lake Michigan... | reverse complement strand
ATATCACCATAGGTGCGTTTGCGCTTCAAGTTCTCATGCGCTTGCACATCTTCAATACGCACTTTTTTCCAATCAACTTGCAGTTCTTCAGCAATCAGCATGGGAGCAGAGGTGCGACTGCCTTGGCCCATTTCAGTGCGTGCATAGCGAATGACGATGGATTCATCAGTATGAATGTCTATCCATGCATTAACCTCTTGGGCACTGGAGTTTTGTGCTCCAGAGGGCAGCACAAAACCCAAGCTCAGGGCCGCAGTGGTGCTGGCGCTGACCTGAATGAAGTCACGGCGGTTCATGATTGACCTGCCTGACGTGCTGCAGCATGGATGGCAGTACGCATACGGGCATAGGTGCCGCAGCGGCAAATATTGGTCATGGCTGCATCGATGTCTTCATCAGTGGGCTTGGGTTTCTTTTTCAACAACGCAACAGCAGCCAGCATTTGACCGCCTTGGCAGTAACCGCACTGGGGTACTTGGTGGTCTATCCAAGCTTTTTGGACAGCGTGAAGTTTGCCTTTGGTGGCCAAGCCTTCGATGCTGACAACTTGTTGTCCAGCAGCAGACGAAACAGGGTAAGAGCAAGAGCGGACAGGTTCGCCGTTAAGCAACACGGTACAAGCACCGCATAGGGCAATGCCGCAACCATATTTGGGGCCTTTGATATCGAGTTCATCGCGCAGTGCCCAAAGCAGTGGCATCTCGGGTTCGACATCGAGCTGGTGGGTTTGTCCATTGACATTGAGTTTCATGGTGTGATTTTCAGGTTCAAACTTTCAAATAACGGCGCAGCGCTTGCGCGCAAACTTCCACGCCACTCAAAGCTTCGCGCATGACGCGACCCATGGTGATAAAGCCATGGATCTGCCGCTCAAAGCAGACGTACTCGGCCACGCCGCCAGCCGCAGACAAAGCATCGGCGTACTGGTAGCCCTCGTCTTTCAGGGGGTCATACCCAGCCGTCAAAACCAGCGCAGGGGGCAGGCCCGCATGCGAGTTTGCTTTCAAAGGCGAAGCACGCCAATCGTTGCCATGTTCACGCGTTGGCAGGTAATGGTCCATGAACCAGTGCATGGCCACCGCAGTCAAACCATAGCCCTCGGCATTGGCGTGGTAACTGGGGGTGTCGGGGTACATCAAGGTGGCGGGGTAGATCAGCAATTGAAAAGCGGGTGTTTGTTCCGCGTCCTTGGCGCCCAAGCACACGGCAGCTGCCAAGTTACCTCCCGCGCTGTCGCCGCCCACGGCAACACGGCGTGGGTCAATGTGCAAGGAGGCGGCTTGCGCCACCACCCAGTGAAAAGCCGCCAATGCGTCGTCAAAGGCGCCAGGAAAAACATGCTCTGGCGCCAAGCGGTAATCTACTGAAAACACCGCGCAACCGCTGGCATTGCTGAGTTGACGGCACAGCACATCGTGGGTTTCTATATTGCCAATCACCCAGCCACCACCGTGGTAGTACACCAATGCAGGCAAGACCTCTTTGGCCGTGACACCCATGGGGCGGTATTCGCGAACAGGCACTTGCACAGCGCCCAAGTTGGGCAAATGGTCATGAACATGCGACATGACGGGGGGATCGGGTTGCGTCAAAGTTTTGCGCAACACGTAGAACTCGCGAGCTTCTTTGGGCGGCAAGGTGTTGACCGCAGGTACACCGCGGTCCACCATGAGTTGTAAAAGGGCTTTTGCTTGCGGGTCGAGCATGGTCAATTCAATGGAAAGGGTTTCTAAGTGGACTGGCCAACGGCTTGGTAAGTCTGTTGGTTCGCTTGCAACCATTGGCGGGACAGCTGGTCGTCATGCTCAGCAGGGTGAAAGTCTGCTCGGAAATACTGCTTCCAAGACCCATAAGAACTGGTGAAAAGCCCTTGACTGGCAAACAGATGACGCCACGCACTGCGCCAAGTGCTTAACTTGAAGAGACTGCCCTCATGCCAAAGGTTGTTACAGGTTTGAAGGAGTATGTCGCTGAGGAAAAACACTGTGACCGTGATCATCCAGCGTTTACGCCAAACATCATTGCCACCCATGGCGCGGTAAACGTCAAAGGACACACTGCGGTGTTCGGTTTCTTCGCTGGCGTGCCACATCCACAAGGTTTGCAAACGCTTTGGCGCTTGCGCTAAAAAGTCAGGGTGGTTGAGCAACCAAGCGGCGAATACCGATGTGAAGTGCTCATAGGCAGCAGTGACGGCCACGGCATGAATAGCTTTTTTCTGGTTGATGTGTGCAATGCGGCGCAATGCGCGTTTTTCCCAATGGTTCACCATGCCTTGGTTTAAGACATGGTGGTTAAAGCGCTCGTGGATACGACGGTGGGTGGCTTCTTGGCCGATAAAGCCTTTGGCCTCTTGGGCAAAGGTGAGTTGCTGTTCAGGGCTTAATTCTTTAACGCCACGACGCAGGGAGTCTATGAAAAACTGCTCACCTACAGGAAAACTCATGGACAGCGCATTCATGAATGCAGAAGTGAAAGCATCGCCACCATTCCAGCGCAACTCAAAGGGCGCTTCTAGATCAATCAGTAGCTTTCGAACGGTTAAATCGGGCATGTTGAGTTTGCAGGTTAAGAGGGAAGTTGACAGGGGCCAGTCACCAAGAATTTTAAATTTTTGCCATAGCGGTGTACATCTTTCATGGCATAGAGTGAGACAGGCTGGCGGGTGATTTTGATTTCAGCTTCTTCTTGGCTCGCAATATGTTTACGCTTGACCCAAATGCTGGTTTGGGAGGTGAGGTCTTGGCCTTTGAATTCTTCAGTGATCAAGGTGTTGACAAACATGCCATACAGCTTGGGCCCTTCGATCTTGATGTACAAGTGGTTGCCAATGCTTTTTATATTGACTTCCACCGTCGCAGGTTTGACGATGATTTTCTCCATCTCTGGAAAACTGCCTTGGGCTTCACAGGTGACGGTGTAACCCCAAGCGCTGATACTGACCAAGCTGGCAGACACGGTTGCCATGCACAGCCGCCAAGTTTTTCCTTTCAGCGGCATGTGCGTTGCCCTTTTTCTGTTTTGCATACCAAGCCATTGGACATATGGGTTTCTTCGGTGCTGCTTTGTGGCACACCACCGCGCGAGGTGTAACTGTCAGCAGGCGCAGGCGCGGCAGGTTTGCGGGGCTTGGTCGCTGTTGCCGGTTTGGCATCCATGATTTTGTTGCCATCAATCAGCACCGCAGGCGAGCCAGGCTGGTTGATGATGACCTCGGTTTGGGCGAGGGCTGCAGTCAGCGGCAGTACCCCACCTAAGCTGAAGACAAAAACAACCCCGAAAGTTGTAAAAGAACAGATGCGGTTTGACGACATGGGCTTGATTTCGTGAACGGGAAGCAATGATCGCACGGCTGGCCATAGCCGGGCTTTGCCCCAACCAATTCCCTTGTCTGAGGGGAGGGTGGGTATTATCCGGAGTCCAGACTGAGTTTGTTTTAAGGAAATGCTGTGTTTTTCAAATCTTCATCCCGTTTGCTGCTGCTCGTCATGTCATCCTTGCCATGGCAGGCAGGTGCTTTTGATGCGACGAAGTTGGAAGACTTCAAAACCACCAATGTTTGTAAGTACTGCGACTTAACGGACGCCCCCATGAGCGGTCGCGATATGCGCGGCGCAGACTTGCAAAACGCCAACCTTTCTGGTGCCAAGATGGACAAGGCGAATATGGCAGAGCGTCCCATGGAAAAACGCACCTTGGTGACCAACTTCGAAGACGCTAATTTGCGCCGTACGGACTTCACTGGGGCGAATTTGCATTTGGCCAACTTCACCAATGCCTATTTGCGTGAAGCCAATCTGAGCGGTGCTGATTTGAGTGATGCGGTGCTGAGCAAGGCCAATTTGAAAGGTGCTTTGTTGGTCGGAACCAACCTGAAGGGTGCCAAGATGGATGATGTCAAACTCGATGACACCAAGTTTTGTAAAACCGTTATGCCCGATGGAACGATGAATGACTCAGGCTGCTAGTCGCTTTAGACGCATTGCCTAACTGTTTTCTTAGAGACAAGCTTCTTGTAGCAACCGTAAAACGCTGGCTCGGTCTTTGGGTTGAGCGCTTTGCGCATCTGTCGCTGCCATGTCGCGAAACCGCTGCCCAACAGCATGGTGCAGTTGTGTGAGTTTGTTTTTATCGCTGGCCGATAAAGCATTGTCGGCTTGCACACTTTTCACCACATTGGCCTCGATTTTTTCGCCATTGCGTTGCACTTGAAAAAAATACAACTGTCGATCAGACGAGTCGTTGGCAAAGGTATCTAAGCCATGCCGGTGCATGGTGTACAAGCCTTGGTAAAATTCAGCATAGTAGGCAGTACTTTGCAAACAACTCGCGCTTTGACCTGACCCCAGTGCTGGCCACAAGCCACACAACAGCAGCGTGACCCTCACCCAAGTTTGAGAAAAAACACCATCAGTCATCTTCACCTGGCATGGTTGATTGGCGAAGTTGTACAGCATTCGAACGTTTTTTACGAAAGCGAATGTTGAGCATTTCCACGCCAAAGGAGAAAGCCATGCCAAAGTAGATATAGCCTTTGGGTACATGGTGACCAAACCCTTCGGCCACCAGCACCACACCGACCACCACCAAAAAACTCAAAGCCAGCATCTTGATAGAGGGGTGAGCGTCAACAAACTGGCCAATTCCCTTGGCAAACAACATCATCAAGCCCAGCGATATGACCACTGCTGCAATCATGATGCGCACATCGTCGACCATGCCCACGGCGGTGATGATGGAGTCGAGTGAAAAGACCAAATCGATGATGATGATTTGCACAATGATGGCCGTCAGATTCGCTTTGGCATTCACACTCGCTGGCGCCTCGTCGCCTTCCAGTGAATGGTGAATTTCACCCGTACTTTTCCAAATAAGGAACAAACCACCTGCGAGCAAAATCAAATCTCGCCCCGAAAAGGCTTGCTCAAATACTGTGATCAGAGGTTCGACCAAACCAATGATGACGGAAAGTAAAAGCAGCAAACCGATGCGCATGAACATCGCCATGAATAATCCGATGCGACGCGCCATTTCCTGCTGCGCCTTGGGCAGTTTGCTCACCAAGATAGAGATGAAAATGATGTTGTCGATGCCCAGCACCAACTCCAGCAAGGTCAAGGTGGCCAAAGCCACCCACATATGGGGGTCTGTTAGTAGTTCCATGATGGGATTAAATTTTTTCTAAATGTTGAACAAAACTTGCGTGGACGACTGCAGGCGATTATTTCAGAGAAGAAGCTGTATTTTGGCAGTCCTTGAAACGGCGCAGGCGCAGCACCAACCAGATGTGGCGAATCAACAGATAGGTGAGCCACACAGCCCAGCCAGAAAAAACCACATCGCTGAAAAAATGACCGCCTTGCGCCACACGTACCGCGCCAATAGCCGCACCAGCAGCCATACCCATCAACAAGAATTTCTGACGACGCTGCCAACCCGCCCACATGCCCCAAGCCATCAAGCTGAATCCACTGGCCGCATGACCGCTGACAAAGCTGCAGTTGACATCGCAGTGGGTGCTCCATTGAAAGGTGGGGACAAACGGTTTGTCAGCGCCGAACAGTTGCAATTGCTCGGGGCGAGGACGACCCACGTTGTCTTTAAGTCCCCAGTCCACCACCACACCCAAGCCCACAATCGCCATGAATACCCATGCAAGCAAGCGTCTTTGCAAACCCAGCCTTTGGGCTTGTGGGCGAATTTTTAGATACAACAAACCCAAGCAGCACAGTACGAACACAGAGCGGCTCAACCATGGCGTGGCTACATAAACTGCATGCACCCAAGGTATGTTGTTGGCTGGAAACGTGGCACTTGGCATATCAAAAAATGCCTGCGAAACCCGCAGATCAAGCGTTGGCCACAGCATGAACAGCAGCACCGACAGAGCCAAACCCATGCCCCCTAACCATCCTTCGCGCTGACGGGCTTTCATGGTTGAGGTTCTTTCAATAGCCATAAAAACAGCGGTCGCCCTGAGGGTGCAGCATCGGACAAGCGTTCAACATGCTTGTAACGCTCGCGCACAAAACCAGGCAACTCTCCCAGCACCAGCAGCAAAACCGGGCCTGTGTGTTGGGCGGGGTCAAAACGGTAAAGCAAATCGTAATGGTGCAAGGGGTGTGGTGTTTGTTGCCAACTCAAGGCCAAGACTTTTTGCTCTCGCCAGGCATAGGCAGCGTGAATGATGAGTGTGCGGTCAAGGGCGACCAAGGTTGCGTCAGGGTTTGATGCCACCAAGGGCTGAAGCTGCATCAAGCCTTCTTCCCAACCCCTCGCGCGGCCCCATAAGTCCCATTTGGATTTTTGGACTGGCAGCCCCAAACGAGCTCGCCAATCTCCCCCCAGTGACAAAGCTGTTGAGAAAAAACTGGCCATGAGAAGAACCGCCACTGGCCCGCGCCAGCGCCAAGGGGCTGGTCGAGACCCCAGCAGCCAGCCCAATGCCACAGAGGCGCCTAGCAAGGCAGGTGCTGGCCAATTGATTTGCGCAGTGCCTTGCATGGCTTGCAGGCCACCAATTGCCCATAAAGGCCAACTGCCATGCCACGCCCACAAGGCAGGGCGGGTGGAAAAGTTCAGAGGTGGACTGGCTGGCTTGATCCATAGGCGCATGACAACCAGCACAGACACCAAGAGAAAAACAGGACCTGCCAGCAAGGCCTGAGAGCCAATGTATTCCCCAAGACGTGGCAACAATTTGGCAAAGAAGGGGCCAGAAGAAGCGCTGCCGCCGGACAACAAATCGGCGGTGTGTTTCAGGGTGGGCCAATCGTTGGCCTGGTTCCAAGCCAGATGCGGCAACAAGGCCAAGGCGGCCAAACCAGCGGCCAGCGCCATGCCCTTGCTGACTGCCGCATTTCTATGGCCAAACCACCACCACACGACCCAGCTCGCCAGCACAGCCGACATGGTGTACTTGGACAGCACACCCAAAGCCAGCACAGCGCCAACCCATAGCCATCGTGACCAGCGCATGGGCTGAGCCATTGCTCGCCAGACCAGCCACAGTTGCAAGGACCAAAACAGCACAAGCGGTCCGTCGGTGGTGGCCACTTGTCCCAGCACACCACTTGCCAAGCTGCTGGCAAACAGCACAGCGGCCCAAGTGCCAACGGCATGAGGAGATGCCAGAGGCTGTTGACTGTCACGCTGCATCTCCCAACCCAATCGCCACAGTACCAAGGGCACCACAGCCCAACACAGCTGCACCAACCAGCGCACACCCGTTGTGCCGTCGCCTGCCACCCAAACCGACAACTTGATCAAGAAAGGTAAGACAGGGGGTTTGGAGTAATAACCCCAAGCCAGCGCTCGGCTCCATTCCCAATACTGCGCTTCATCGACAAACAAGCCAGCCCCGCTGTGGGCGGCGGTGAGCAGGCGCAGCAGCCATAAGCCGGGCAGCAGCAGAATCAGCAGTCCCCATGCTTGCCAGCACCAAGGTGAGGAGGTTTGGGAAGAAGTACGAGGTTCAGTCATGGCAAAGCTATGTGGGTCTGCCCACTTTCAAGGGGGAAGTTCGGACCCTGCAGGTCGAAGAACCAATGCAAAACCTCGCTCGCTGGCAACCACAGGCCAATCCTCAGGCCAAGTCGGTTTGTCGGTTCGCACCAAGGCCAGCTCTCCTTCTATAGGGGCACGCCGTGGCGCAGGACCTTGCCGGTACAAAGCAAAAGAAGGGAAATGTACGCCCCACTGCACCGCCGGTTGCGCGAGCGTTTGTGCAGCCAAACCATGCACCGGTCCTTGCAAGGTCTGACTCCACCAAGGCAACACACCCAAGGCCAAGACAGCGCTGCCACCCATGGCCAGCAAGCCAAAGCGCGGCAACTGATGGGGCGAAGGTAAAAACCGGCCAGAAACCAACCAGAGCACTTGCACCATCAACACCGCCGCGCTGATGGAGCGCAAGAAGTGGGGTGCGTTCGACGTCTGTATCAAGTTGCGGTAAAGGCTGTCGCCTATCCACTCGGGGTGGTCACGCAAAACTTCAGGTAGCGTCAGCAGCAGTGCCATCCAAGCCGTCAACAAAACCGCGCATGCCCACCACCAACGGTTATTGGCATGTAGCCCAGCATAGGTCAGCAAGAGCACAACCCCTGGCGCGGCATACAAGACATAGTGCGGCAACTTGGTGGCAGACAAGGAAAAAAACACCACCACAAAACCAGCCCACAGCAAGGCAAAGCGCAAGATTGGGGTCTGCCACATTGCTTTCCAACGCATTCCCAAATTGAGAACCAGTGGCGTCCAAGGCATCCACAGCAAAGGCAAGACCAACACAAAATAAAGCCAACCTCCGCCATGACCCTCCATCGGTGCGCTGAAGCGTTCAAGGTTGTGTCGCAGGAAAAAACCTTGGATAAATGCGTCCCCATGGCGCAACCACGCATAGGTGTACCAAGGCCCTGCCACCGCGCCAAAGATGAGCCAAGACCAGCCATCCCGCAAGGTTCGAAGCACCAAACCCGGCGAAGGCCCCCACCATTGCCACAGCAACAGCACGGCCGCTGGGATCAGCACAGCCACCGGTCCCTTGGTGAGTACCCCCAAGGCCATCCACAAAGCCATTCGCCTGAGCGCACGGCGGTCGTTACTGCAGAGGTAGCGCCACAGGTCCAGCGCAGAAAGCATCAACCACAGACCCAACAAGGCATCTGCCGTGGCGGTGCGGGCCATGGCCCAAGGCCCCAAACTGCTGGCAAAGACCATGGCAGCCAGCATGGCGGCGCGGGGCCCCCAAGCTTGGTAGGCAGTCAGTGCCAGCGCCAAACAAGCAAGCCAAGCGGCCAGGGCAGAAGGCAGTCGCAAGGCGAATTCATCTAAGCCCAAAACAGTCACGCTCAGGGCTTGCAGCCAATACACGCCTATGGGTTTGTCAAATCGGTCTGCGCCATTGAGGGTGGTGTGGCCCCAATCGCCACTGACCACCATTTCGCGGGTAGCTTCTGAAAAAGCCCCCTCATCCACATCAAACAACAGGCTTTGGCCTAGGCCCAGTAAAAAATAGCCTAGTAATAAAAAGGCAGCTACAAACGCCCAACCTCGACTGACGGGCGCTTCAGACCCTGCCATGCCAGCCTTCGTTGTGTTGAGGGGTAGGCGCATCCACCAAATGGTAGGCCTGCGCTTTGCCACCTTCGTAGTAGGTGCGCATCAGCAACTCTGCCAACACGCCGGTGGTGAGAAACTGCAAGCCACCCAGCACACAGAAAAAGCCAACGAACATCAGGGGACGCGTACCAATGGATTCCCCCATGAATTTAAGCGCCATCAAATACACCAATATGCCCATGCCCAGCGACAGCACTGCCAAACCAATACCGCCAAAAAAGTGGCCGGGTCGTGTGCCAAAGCGCAAAAAATAATGGATGGACAACAAGTCAACGATCACCCGCAGGGTGCGTGAAATACCGTATTTAGATTGACCCTTGGTACGTGCGTGGTGGCGCACTGGCAACTCGGCCATGCGGTCAGCTGAGGTGACGGTGGAGAGCCAAGCAGGGATAAAGCGGTGCATCTCGCCATAGAGGCGAATTTTGCGCAGCACAGGTGCTCTGAAGGCTTTCAAACTGCAACCCAGATCTTTGAAGTTCAAACCACTCACCTTGCGAATGAGGCGGTTGGCAAAGTAAGAGGGGATTTTGCGCAACAAAAAACCATCTTGGCGGTTTTGCCGCCAACCTGCCACGATGTCTTTGTCCTCAACCAGCAAGTGCTCGACCAGCATGGGAATATCACGCGGGTCGTTTTGCAAGTCGCCGTCCATGGTGACGATGACGTCGCCTCTGGCGCAGTCGATGCCTGCCTGCATCGCAGCGGTTTGGCGAAAGTTGCGTTGCAGGCGCAAAGCACGGATGTGTGGCCCGACCTCGGCGGCGTGTTGGCTGAGGCGAAACCATGTGCCGTCGGTGCTGCCGTCATCGATGATGACCAGCTCCCAAGGCCAAGGGTAGTCGCTGAGCGCGGCTTGAACGGCGTCGATCAAATCGGCAGCGAGTTCGACTTCGTTGTACATGGGCACCACCACGGACAAACGGTGGGCAGGTAATCGGTTGGGCATGGTCGAGGAAGTCATTCAGCTATTGTCGCCATTCGCAGCGTCGGTTTTTGGCCAGCTTAAAACTGCCCATGCCAGCAGTGCCGCACCCAAGGACAGCGCCAGACAAAAAAAGTGGACCAGCAGGGCGGCTGCGGGTAATTGGGCCGCCATATGGGCATCGGTTATTCCAGCCGCCAGCCAAACACCTGCTTCGTAGGTCCCCAGTCCTGCTGGCCCTTGCAAGGGCAACAAACCCGCCCACTCGCCGCCCAATGCGCCTTGAAAAGCAGCTTTGATGGGCATCGCCAAAAGTGAAGACAGCAAGATGGCCACTGCGCACAACTTGCAGACCCAGTTGCCAAGCGACAGCAGCCAAGCGCTACGCGGTGCTCTGCGGTGTAGGACTCTGCGCAATACCCGCGCCCATGCACTGCGACGCTTGAGCAGCCAAAGCCAATAATTGGCTGGCAACATGACCAAGCCCAAAAGTACGCAGCTACAAAGTACTGGCCAACCCCAGTGCAGATCAGGCCACAGCCACACCAGCAGCAAGCCTAAAACACCGGCATCTTGAATGCGCAGCCACATCAAACTTCGCAATGATTGACCTAAAGGTGCGGCGAAAACATGCTTCACCAGCAAGGGGTAACCCGCTTCGCCAGCTCTGAAGGGCAAGACCAGCACCGCTGCGTTGTGCAACAGCACCAAGCGCATGGCAGTCAGCAAATTTACCGGTCTGCGCCAGTGCCACTCTTGTTGCACCCTCCTTCCGCGCAACACAAAACTCAGCATCCACAGCAGCGAGCAAGCCAGCCATAACCATGCAGGCACCTGCGCCGCGCTTTGTGTAATCCCCGAAACGTCTACATGCCGCAGCAACCAAAACAGCAACAGACCGCCTAGGCTCCATCCCAGCAACAGTTTTGACCATTTTTTCAGCGCAAGCCGCGAAGTCATCCCTGCGACCTTTGGTGCTGCAAACCCAAGAAACGGCTCACGGCGCTCAGCAGTCCTATCAGCGCAACCAAGCCCAAGGCAAGCTTGCCGGCAATTTCAGGAGGAGCGACGACCGCTAAATAAATGACCAAGCCTATTTCCAGAATAAGCAACAGCCAGTTGCCCGAACGCGCAGACAAATAAGGTGTCCAAGACCACCACCATTCCCAGCGCTGAGCCAGCCAAGCGATCCATATGCCAAGTCCAAGGCCTGCGAGCACATCCGCTGGCCAATGGGCCCCCACCACCACCCTAGAGAAGGCCACCACCAAGCCACCTAAAATCAGGAGGAACAGCAATGCCTTGCGGCGCAAAAGTGAGGGGTACATGAGCACGATCAGGCAGACCAAGGTTGACGCCGCCAAGGCATGTCCGGAGGGCATGGCGTTGGCAGATGCTGGCGGGTTGCCCATGGGGTTGAGGAGGGCGATATCCAATACTGCCAAGGGCCTGGGTACGGAAAACCACATCTTCAAGACGGGCGACACCACAGACCCGATCAAAAACCCTTTGATGGCCAAAGCCGCCCCTTGGCGACTTGATCTGCCGATGGCCAGCAACACCAGCAGCACCACTGCAGCGTCGCCCCATTGGGTGATAAAAATCCAAAGCCATGCGGGTCCCATATTGGCTGAGTGCACTGCCAGCATGGCCTCGCGGTTCAAATCCGAGCGCCATAAACCCCAGGCCAAAAGCAGCAAACATGTAGCCAGAAACAGCGCAATCGACTGGCTTCTTGCTGACACCCGCGGAATTGAGCTAAAGAGCTGGCGCATGACGGGTCTGAACCTCAACAAGCAATGAATGCCAAAGATTGAATGACATGAGCAAAAAAATATTGGTAACTGGTGTGGCGGGTTTCATAGGCTCACACTTGGTGAAAAGCCTGCACGCCTTGGGCCACGACGTGGCCGGTTGCGACAAAGTTGACCCCGCCACGGGCATTGGTGGAGCTGCTGATGCGGCAGACCCATTTTTGGCGCGCTTGCGCAAAGAGCGGTTGGCAGCTTGTGTCACCCAGTGTGGCGTGAAGTATTTTCAAATCGATATTGGGCAAACAGATGCCTTTGCTTCAGTGGTGGCACAGTGGCAACCCGACACGGTGGTGCATCTGGCAGCGCAGGCAGGTGTCAGGCATTCGATGCAAGCGCCCATGGATTTTGTCACACCCAATCTGGTGGGTTTCGCCCATGTGCTGGACGCTTGTCATCGTCTGCAAGTCCCCCGACTCTTATACGCCAGTTCCTCCAGCGTTTACGGTATGCGCAGCCAAGTCCCTTTCATGGAAACAGACCGTACCGATCAACCTCAGTCGTTTTATGCCGCCACCAAAATGGCCAATGAAATGATGGCCTATGCCTACCATTCACAGTACGGCATGGCATCGCTGGGTATGCGATTTTTTACCGTCTACGGCCCATGGGGGCGAACCGACATGGCGCCCTTTATGTTTGCCCAAAATATTCGCAGAGGTCTGCCCATCAAGGTCTTTGGCGAGGGCAAGCTGCGACGGGACTTCACCTATATCGACGACATCGTGGAGGCCATAGGGGGTTTGGTTGCTCGCCCTGAGTTGGTGCAGGGAGGGCAAATTGTGAACATGGGGCACCAACGCCCTGTTGAGGTGAATGCCTTTATCGATTTGCTGGCAGGACATTTGAAGCGTCAGCCCATCATCGAGTACGCGCCTATGCAGGTGGCCGATGTGGCCTTGACCTGCGCCAGTGAAGATCGCTTGGTGGCCATGTTGGGCAGCTGGCGCGAGACCCCCTTGGATGCCGGCTTGGAACATTTTGTGAAATGGTTAGAGGCTTGGGACCCAATGACCTGAAGTTGCCCCTAGACTAAACAGCATCCCCTAACTTACCCAACCATTTTTTCAGGACCCGCCATGAACAACCCATCAATTTCAAAACGTTTGCTGTGCTTAGTCGGTTTTTCATTGGCGCTGCCTTTGCTCGCGGTTGCCGCCGACATGCCTGCGGCTTCGCCTGCTTCAAAGGGCTTGGTGGCAGAACGTCTGTCACGTATTCGTCCTGTCATTCAGACAGAAATCGATGCCAAGCGTATGCCGGGTGCGGTCTTGCTGATCGCGCGTAAAGGCGCTGTGGTGCATACAGAGGTGGTGGGCTTGCAAGACCCTGCCAGCGGCAAGCCGCTCAAACGTGACAGCTTGTTCCGTGCGTATTCGATGACCAAACCCCTGGTCTCAGTCTTGGCCATGATGATGGTCGAAGAAGGTCAACTTCAACTGGGCGACCCCGTGGGCAAATTTCTTCCTGCATTGGCCAATATGCAAGTCATGGCCAACCCTGCGGACGCCTCAGGTACCACCGTGAATGCAGTTCGTCAAATCACCGTGTACGACCTGTTACGCCATACCTCTGGGCTGACTTATGCTGAATTCACGCGATCCCCCAGCATGAAAAGCGCTTACCAGCAAGCCGGTTTGTTTTCTCCCGACATACCCTCTTTGTGGATCACGCTCACACCAGAGCAGCAGGTTGAAGCTTTTGCCAAAGCGCCTTTGCAATGGCAGCCTGGCAGTACTTGGGAATACAGCTTGTCCACCGACTTGCTCGGCAGGGTACTCGAGGCGGTGGGCAAAAAACCTTTGGGCAGTTTGCTCGAAGAAAAATTGATCAAACCCTTGGGCATGAAAGACACCCACTTTGTGGTTCCCTCCAACAAAGCTGACAGACTGGCGCAAGCCTTGGCCATAGACCCCCTGACCAAAGCGCCCATGCCTGCAATGCTGGACGTGACCAAGGCCCAAGGCAATGACTCGGGAGGTGCGGGTCTGAGTACCACCGCTGACGATTACCTGCGGTTTTGCCAGATGCTGCTCAATGGTGGCAGTTTGGATGGCCGACGCTACCTCAGCAGAAGTACGGTGGCGCTGATGACCGCCGACCATCTGGGCCCTAAAGTCGCTACACCTTTGCAGCCTGGCGAACTTTTAATGGGCGTTCAAGGCTACACCTTTGGCCTAGGGTTCATGGTCCGCCAAGGCGCAGGCATGGCCAGCGTCCCTGGTTCGGAAGGAGACTATGCTTGGGCAGGTGCAGGCGGTACCTTCTTTTGGATAGACCCTAAGGAGCAACTTATCGGTGTATTAATGGCACAAACACCTGGTCCCATTCGCCAATACTATCGGCGCATGGTCAAACAATTGGTTTACCAAGCATTGGAGTAAATTGTGCCCATCACTCAAAAAAAACTGCTCGAGCATCTGAATAAAGAGGTTTATTGCAAACTGGGTGTTTCACCTGTTCACGGTATCGGCGTGTTCGCAGTGCGAGCCATTCCCAAAGGAATTCACCCGCTCAAGAGTTACTTGAACGTCAAAGAGGTGGAAATTGATAAAAAGCTGATTAAAGATTTGCCCAAAGGTGTGCGCCAACAAATCGACACCTTTTGCTTCTACAACAAGAAAACCGTGTCTATTCCCACCATCGGGCTGAATTCATTTGATTTGGCGGTCTACCTCAACCACTCCAAAAAACCCAATTTGAGGTTTAAAAAAGCTGGCGTACTGATAAGCCTGAGGAAAATCGCCGAAGCTGAAGAACTGTTTATCGATTACGACATCAGCTTCGGCGAGAAGCACTTTTTCTAAAAAACCAGCTTAACCCACCATGGCCAAAACCATGGTGTCATCGGTTTGCGTAACAGCGGTTTCATCTCGGAAGATTTGGTTGAACTGGTGGGGTTTGAAATCAGTGACCAACGGCGAGCTAGGGTCTGTGGCCAAAGGGTGTGCTGTATCAATCAGCGCCATGGCATAAATGGGTTCAAAGTCGGTCACAAACAAAGCCTTGTAGCCGTAGTCATCGACGGGGCCGAGGTTGTAGTAGCGCAAGCCATTTTTTGCCGCCCAACGGCAAGCTTGTAAACAGGCGTAAATGCCAGGCGAGCGGTTTTTATGGGCGCGGTTCCATTGGCAAAAACTTCCGTAAAGCTGGTTGTACTTTGGCAGCAAGATGGAGACGTCGGTCAGCACCAGTTCGCCTTCTGTGTCGCGTACCCTTAAAACCAAAACTTCCAAATCGCGCACATAGTCGACAAAGCCCGCTACCTCGCGGTCATCGATGCAGTAGTTGGCGAAGTGCTCGCCACCCATTTCGAACATATCGTCAATGCTGAGTTGACTGCCAGGAATGAGTTCTTCGGTATAAGTGAAATGTTTGTATTGCTTGTCGAGTTCGCGGAATTTGCGTTCACGACGCGCTTCAGCCCAGAAGTCTTCTGCAAAGGTGTCGACCAAGCCGTACTTGTCGTTGATAGGTACACCATAGGGGCTGTCTGGGGGGAGTGCATACACAACGAACGGGCGCGGTGCAAAGTTGATCATCTCTTCAGAGACATTGATATAGGGACAAAGGGCATCCCAACGGGTGGTGTAGTAAAGAATATCGTTGTGGTCGCTTTCAACCAGTAAATTGTCCTCAGTCCAACTTTGGTAACCCACATGCCGAACCTTGGGTACAGAAGAAAATAAGTTCGCAGGTTTGAACTGGTAAAGCGTGCCATTCATAGTGATGCCTTTTGTGTTGATTTTTTAGATTTATTTTTTTTGGGTGTGATTTTTTTCAAGTCGAAATACGTCTTGTCCACCTCATAGTTTTGCTGCAAAAAAACAGGGTCTTTTTCTTCAAGCTTAGCCACGGTGCGCTCAACCTTGGCCATATGGGCAGAAGCTTCGCTTTTGCTATCAGCCAGTCCTGCGATGTATTCATCCATCAAAGGACAGTCAGCGTCAAAATAAAATTTTTGCTTGTTGGGGTTGTAGCTAAGGGGATAAAGAGTGCAGCCAAAAGGCTTGTCTTCACCCAGCGTGCAACCCTGAGGACCGAGGTGGTCGCATTGGGTTTGGATGCAAATGCTGCCAAGCCGCTTTTCTTCTTTTCGTGTCAGGGTAATTTCGAGGGAGGGATAACCCGGCTCAACGTTACAGCAACGCTGGCATTCGGCACAGTGGTCAAACAGCACGCATCAACTCCGAGTGATACATGGTGCGAACAAACAAGTGCGCATGGAGCAAATAAATACAAGTGTCATCAAGCTTCGGTAGGTTTGAAATCAGCATTTTGCAACGTGGTTCAAACCAAAATTCCTTATGTAGTGAACACATACCAGCAACATAAATAATTATCAACGGATTTGACATGTTGCGTCAAGAAATCCTTTTTTGTTTCTTTAGATGGTTTAATCGATTTACAAACTCTCGACAGCGCAGTCTTCACAGAAGAAATACAGCATCACACCTTCTGTGATGGGTTGTCGATCACGGTGCAGAACCAACGCACCTGTCTCTAAAGCGAACAATGAACGCTTGAATACAGACTCATACAAAACTTTGGCACGTTGCATATCTGCGACATGAATTTCAAACCATGCGACTGGGTTGCGTTACAGGGGCGTGCTTATGGTTTCTTGGCTGGTGTAGCGGGTGCAATCTTGACTGCATCGCCATCGCTCACACCGTCAGGCGGGCTTTCAATCAAGCGGTCCGAGGCCTCCAAGCCAGAAGACAACTCGACCTTGTTGCCGTAGTCGCGCCCAATGACAACAGCTTTGAGAACCACTTTGTTTTCAGGCGAGACAGTCGCCACGCGCAAGCCAGCTTTGGTAAATATCAATGCACTGGGCGGCACACTCAGGCCAGAGGATATGCCTGGCAAGTCAAAGCTGACATTGGCAAATCCGCCTGGTATCAAAGTACCGCTGGCGTTTTCCGCTGAAAGCTGAACCAGCATACTGCCCGAGCCAGCACTGATGGCCTGTGACATGGTTTGTACTTTGGCGATGAAAGTTTTCCCAGGACTTTCGGGTACTGTGAACTTGGCGATGGCACCTTTTTGAATTTGTGCCACGTATGCTTGGGGCAAATTCACATACAAACGTAAACGTTTGATGTCGGAGACCACAAACAATTCCGTGCCCACATTGCCTCCCACATTGATCAGTGCCCCCACATCGGTATTGCGAGCGGTAATGACGCCATCAAATGGGGCAACAATGCGGCTGAAGTTTTTCAGTGCCTCAACACGGTTGACATTGGCTTGAGAGGCTGCAACGATGGCTTGCTTGGCTTTGAGGTCTCCCAGTTTTTCTTCCACGGCTTGAGAAGACACAAAATTGGTGGCAAGCAAGGACTGCCAACGCTTAGCGGTGTTCTCGGACAAAGCTGCATTGGCTTGTGTACTGGCTAACTCGGCTTTGGCTTGAAGGATTTGTTGATCAAGGTCTGGGGTATCAATTTCAGCCAACAGTTGGCCAGCTTTGACAGGCGTGCCAATGTCGGCTTTCCAACTTTTCAAATAGCCACTGATACGAGCATAGATAGGCGCTTTGGAAAAAGCTTCAATACGACCTGGTAAATCTAGCGTAGGGGTTGCGTTCGCTGGGACAGGCGCGATAACAGTCACTGTCCGTACCGATTGCGTTTGGGCCTGTTCTTTCAGCAGCTTTGCGTCCGTCGTGCGTGAGCTGATACCGCTATAAACCACATAAGCTGCCACGGCGGCTCCCAACAACAGTGCGGTCCATAACAAGCCGCGCGACACAGTAGGGGTTGACGACTCAAGCATGCTTTACTCCGAAAGACGAGGGGGTGGGACGTGATTGCCCACGCTGGGTATGAACCAGACTGAACACCAGAGGGACGATGACCAAGGTGGCAACAGTGGCAAAGCAAAGCCCTCCAATGACCGCTCGGCCAAGCGGTGCGTTTTGCTCGCCGCCTTCACCCAAGCCCAATGCCATGGGAATCATGCCAATGATCATGGCCAAAGCCGTCATCAACACCGGCCTGAAACGCACAAAACCAGCGTCCAAGGCTGCGGCCAAGGGGTCGCCCCATTCTTCTAGGCGCTCTCTGGCAAAGCTGATGACCAGCACGCTGTTGGCAGTGGCGACACCCATGCACATGATGGCGCCAGTCAGGGCAGGCACGGACAATGTGGTGCGTGTAGCAAACAACATCCAAACAATACCTGCCAGCGCTGCGGGCAGGGCGCTGATGATCACAAAGGGGTCTCGCCAAGATTGGAAATTCACCACGATCAAGAAATAAATCAGTACCACTGCAGCCAACAAGCCCCACAACAAACCAGAAAATGCTTTCTCCATGGTTCTCACTTGACCCAGCAAAACCACTTTGGTTCCTTTGGGCAAATCAGCCTCGGTCTCAGCAATAACGCGGCGCACCTCTTTGGCCACGGTGCCTAAATCGGTGTCTTGCGTGGTGGCGTTGATTTGCACCATGGGCTGTGAGTCGTACTGGCTCACCACAGCATTGCGGGTGGTGCGGTTAAAGCTGGCGATGCCGCCCAACAATTGTTGGTTGTTATTTGCCCCAGACGACACTGGCAGGTTGGCCAAATCATTGAGTGAATCTAAATTGTATTGAGGCGTTTGCATCACCACGCTGTAGGAAATGCCATTGGCGGGATTGAGCCAAAAGGTGGGTGCGACTTGGCTGCTACCAGCAAGGTTGACCACCAAGTTGTTGGTGACATCTCTGGGGGTGATGCCAAGGTCTTGGGCTTGTCCTCGGTCCATGTTGACATCAAAGACCGGACTTTTGGCCGATTGCTGTATGCGGGCATCCGCAACGCCAGGGATGCCGCGAATGGCTTTCAACAAGGTGTTGGCATACTCAAAATTACCCGCCAAATTGGCACCTCTGATTTGAATGTCAATTGGCGCAGGTGCGCCGAAATTCAAAATCTGACTCACGATGTCTGCAGGTGGAAAAGAAAATACGGTGTCTGGGAATTCTGTTGGCAAGATTTTGCGCAGTTCTCGAACATAGTCAGCTGTAGGCAAATGGCCTTTGCGCAAAGCAATTTGTATGTCGCCGTCTTGGGTGCCAATCACGCCAGTGTTGTTGTAAATGAGGTTAATCCAACTGGGTGGCAAGCCGATGTTGTCTACCAAGGTCGTGATTTCTTCAGGGGGAATGACCTTCAGAATAGTTTTTTCAATGGCGGCAAACCGAGCGGCAGTCTCCTCTACCCGCGTCCCAATGGGGACCCGTGCGTGGATCAGAATTTGTCCACCGTCGACATCGGGAAAGAAGTTGCTGCCCAAATAAGGCAAGAGCGCAAAGGATGCCAAGATAAAACTCATGAATACCGTGATGACTTTGATGCGGTTGAACAAGGCCAAATGCAAGACACTTCGGTAACCTGCCCGAAACCTTTCAAAGCTTGACTCAAAACCGCGTTGAAACTGGACCAAAGGGTTGCGACTGGCGGGCAAGCTTTGGTTGTTGCCATGCATATCAGTATGCGCTGCATGCGGTTTGAGCAAGTAGTTGGCCATGGTGGGAACCAAGGACCTGGACAAAAAGAATGAAAACGCCATCGCAAGCATCACCGCTTCTGCCATGGGTACAAACAAGAACCGTGCGACACCATCTAAAAAGAACATCGGTACAAACACAATGCAAATACACAACAGCGAAATAAAAGCCGGTGTGACGATTTGTGCCGCACCGTCCAAGATGGCAGTTTCTACATCTTTGCCTTGCTCAAGGTGCCAGTTGATATTTTCAATGGTCACGGTGGCATCGTCGACCAAAATGCCGACGGCCAGTGCCAAACCGCCCAAGGTCATGATGTTGAGCGTTTCGCCAAGGGCTGCCAAACCCATGATGGCTCCCATGATGGACAAAGGGATGGAGACGGCAATGATGATGGTCGAGCGCCAACTGCCCAGGAAAAGAAAAATCATCACGCTGGTCAAAGCCGCAGCAATCGCGCCTTCCATGGCAACACCACTGATTGCTGAACGCACAAAAATAGATTGATCATTCAGTGGTTTAACTTCCAATGTAGGCGGTAAAGAATCCTTCATGGTTTCAAGTTTTTCACGCACACCGTCGACAATGGCCAAGGTGGAGGTTGTGCCGTTCTTGAGCACCGACATCAATACCGAGCGATTGCCATCGACATGCACAATATTGGTTTGCGGTGCGTTGCCATCATGCACATCGGCCACGTCCCGCAGGTAAATCATGGCGCCATTGACAGACTTGACGGGTATATTGGCCAAGTCTTTGATTTCAGTGGCAGCATTGTTGAGGTTAATGGTGTATTCCAAGCTGCCAATCTTTTGGGTACCAACTGGTGTGACGATATTTTGCGCCGCTAGCGCTGCGGCCACGTCTTGTGCACTTAAGCCGCGGGCTTGAAGCTCGGGTAACTTCAAATCTACTTGAACGAGACGCGACTTTCCGCCATAGGGAAAGGGAATGGCGGCTCCAGCGACAGTGACCAAGGGTGTGCGCACTTGTGTGAGTCCGAGGTCAGCCAAATTTTGCTCTGACAGCCCCTTGCCAGATAACGCCAATTGCAAAATGGGGACGGTGGAGGCGTTGTAATTCACAATCAAGGGCGGCAAAGCGCCGGGGGGCATTTGACGCACCATCAGCTGAGAAATAGCAGTTACCTGTGCATTGGCAACAGCGATATTCACGCCTGGGTGAAAGAAAATTTTGACGATGCCCACACCGGCGTAAGAATTGGCTTCTATGTGCTCAATGTCATTCACCGTGGTGGTCAGCACCCGTTGGTACAAGTTGGTGATACGCCCAGCCATTTGATCGGGTGGCAAACCGGTATAGGCCCACGCCACTGCAATGACAGGTATGCGAATTTCAGGAAAGATATCTGTTGGTGTTCGAACTGCAGCCAAGGGGCCGAGCACCAACATCAATAGCGCCATCACCACAAATGTATAAGGCCTTTTAAGGGCTACGCCAACCACATCTACCAGCATACTTCTTGGCCCTTTAATTCATTCAAAAATAAGCGTAAAGCAAAAAGTTTCAGAGGTCAGTGTCAAACCACAGTTTGCAAATAGCGCAACACCCAAGCTGCATCTGCATCGCTTGGGAATACTGGGTAATGTACTTGTTGAATCACGCCGTCATTCACCACCATGGTCAGCCTTTTGATCAAAGTCTTTTCTGCCATCACGAAGGTGGGTAATTGCAAGGCCTTTTGAAATTGCAGTTCGGCGTCGCTGAGCACTGCAAATGGAAGTTGCAAACGTTCGGCCATTTCTTGCTGGTAGGGCGTGGATTGTGTACTCAGGCCAAAGACTTGCACACCCAATTCTTTAAGAGAAGGGTGCGCTTCTTTATAGGCATTGGATTGGGGAGTACAACCCCGAGCGCCCGGTATTTGGTCCCAGCCTGATGGCAAGGGCACGCCGGGTACGCCTGTCATGGGGTAGCAGTAAATCACAACCCAACCCATTAAATGCCCGACATTGACTTGCGCACCATGCGTCCCCATCAGAGGGATAGATGGCAGTGACATGCCCTTCAAATGTTGGGCAGCACCATCGTCTTGGGGCACTGGAAGGTTGTCAGGGGTGGTGGTGAAGTTGGACATGGTTGTGCATCGGTGGAGACAGCCACGCTATTTTCGCTGAGCATTGCCCAAATGGATTGGCACTTAGGTGTCAGCTGGGACACCATTTCCGCAAACATGGAGAATAAAGATAAAGTAACCTAGTTTTAGCGCAGTTAGGTGCAATTGAAAACACCTTTATGGCTTCAGGCCAAGGAGTTCATTGACATGATTCTTGGCATGAACCATTTCACTGCTATCGCCAAAGATCCAGTGGCCACTTTGGACTTTTATGAGCGCATCATTGGATTGACAGTTGGGCCGCGCCCAGACTTGGGTTTTCCTGGTGCATGGTTATATGCTGGCGACACTGCGGTGCTTCATTTGTACTTTGAGCGTCCTGTTCCTTACCCGCCTGCTGGCGTTATAGACCACATGGCCTTCACTGCAAAAGACTTGAAGGCCGTTAAATCGGTCTTCGACACGTCAGGTTACCCCTATAAATTGCAGCACCGACCCAATGGGCCATGGCAGATTTTTTGCGAAGACCCCAGTGGTGCCAAGGTAGAGCTCAATTTCAGCCCGCTTGAGAGCTTGGATTAGAAGAAAGTAAAAAGCCCTTGAAGATGTTCAAGGGCTTTGAATTTGGTGGCGCTTCACGGATTCGAACCGCGGATCTGTGGATTATGAAAAAAGAAAATTGTTTGTGACGTAAGCCTAAAAAGTGCCAAACTAGTCGTCAATCTGCAGGCGACAAGATGGCCTCAATGACGTACCGCGTAGGCAGTGGACCCGTTTGCTGAAACCAGAGTGTCATAGGCCCTTCGCCTAGTTTCGACTTGGGTACATCGGCCAACACATTGCGTGACAAATCACTGGGCCCCATGTGGCCGTACACCAGCATGCGTGACACATTGGTCCCAGCATCAAACACCTTGCTGGGCTGCAAAGCAAAAAAAGCAATGGCGTCTTCCGACACGTACTGCACCAACTTGACCGACATCAACTGTAGGCCTTTGGGAATGTCCCAGCTTATATAGTCGGCATCACCGCGCACCACAGAACCATGAATTAGATAGGTTTGCAGGCCAGGCGCTAAAGTGCTCGGCTGCAAAGGGTCCCCTGAAGCTTCAAGCGACAGAACGCTTGGGTTTTGCAAGTCAAAACCCTGGGCCGTAGAGGCGTTACCGGCCATGTCCACTTGGCGCAGCCAAACCTGGCTCAATTGGTTACCCAAAGCACCGAGTGCGCTGCCTTTTCCTGCAGACCATGAGCTTTGCGCATCCAGCGAGTACTCCCATCGCGCACCCGGTTCAATGCCCGACAGTTTGAAAGTATTGGTCACACCTTCGGATTGACCTGATATGGCTACAGCAGCTGGGGGTGTGGTGTCCAAAACACAGTTGACGCGCACGATTTCAGAGGTGTTGCCCGCATTGTCCCGCGCACGTACCCAAATCATTTTGGCACCGTCGCCTTTGACTTCAAACGAGCCACCTGAACCGCGCGTCCACGAAGCGCCTTGATTCAAAGAAAACTCCCAATCAACGCCCTGACTTTCAACACCCCACCTGCCGTTGCTTGTGACGCCATCGGTCACATTTAGCCCTGTATCGTTAAAAGACAAAACAGGTGCTTTAAGAACGACCGAGCCGGCAGCCGGTCTCTGTCCATCTGGGGTTGTGGTGGCATCAGAACCCCCACCTGAACCGCCACAGGCCACTAATAAAAATGCCACAGCAAGCACTGCAACAGACCAGCGTAAAAATGGTTGGAATGAGAACATGTGAACTAGTCCAAATTTTTCAAAAAATCAGTTCCGCGATCTGAAGATCGAAATCACCCGAAAAAAACCCCCACAAGAAATGATTCAAGTGAGGGTTAGTTTGTTGCTCTATATGTAGTAAAAATGAATCTACTCATTCGAGCAGGCAGTGAATCCGCCTGACAGATTAGGGGTGTTTCAACGGCGACCGTTGAAACACCTATCCGTTGGATTACAGGCCGATCTTGCCGCCATCGTTTTTGGTGATGATGATGGTGGCCGAACGTGGTCGTGTGCCTGCACCGTAAGCGCCACCAGAGCCGTTGTCGGAATTGGTGGGCCATACGCCTTTTGTGACGTCGTTGTAGGCAGTTGCGTCTTCACCTGGGTGCTGAATACCCACAAAAATAGCCTTGCCGTCAGCGGTTTCAGTGATGCCAGTCACTTCTGCGCCTTTTGGGCCAACCAAGAAGCGGCGCAAGCGTGACTCGCCCAAGATACCGCCCACAAAGGTGTTTTGGTCCGCTGTCTTTGACGCACCAGACACCGTCATGGAGTTGCTGACGGTGAATGCACCGCCATCGCCCACGGTGCCTGGTACAGCGGCCACCAACATGCAATTGGTTTCGTCAGTGAATGCGCCGTCGTCGGTTTGGATCCAGCAAATGCCGGTGGACTTGCTGAACCACAAGCCGTCTGGGGAGGAGAAAGAGTTGGCAGCGGTCAGGACAGAAATATTGGTATTGCCTGTAGGCGCGTCTTCTTCAGCACCGAACAAGAAAATGTCCCAAGTGAAGGTGGTGGCTGTTGCCATGTTGCCAGTTTCTTTGAAACGAATGATGTGCCCGTGAGGATTGCCGTCACGACCAATGCCGTCGTTGTCTTTGTAGGCGCGGGGGTTGGCGGCATCGGTCTTTTCTGGCGTTCTGTTCGAGGCATTGTTGTTGGTCAATGCAAAGTAGATCTCGCCATTGTTGTGGTTGACTGCGCCCCACTCTGGTCGGTCCATTTTGGTGGCGCCCGCAGCGTCAGCGGCAATGCGCGTGTGCACCAGCACCTCAGCTTGGGTTGTAAAGCCAAAAGAGGCGGCTTTGATCAAAGCATTGTTGATGCTGAGCTCCAACCACTCACCTTGGCCAGTCGCGTTGAACTTGGCGGCGTACAACTTGCCCTCGTTGAGGTATTTGTCGCCTGCTGCGGTGCCACCGCCGATGTCGGTTGCGTCCCAGGTCTTGGTGCTGACAAATTTATAGATGTATTCGTTGCGGGAATCGCAGCCCATGTAGAAGGCCAAAGGTTGGCCAACCACTGGGACGCTGCAAACGGCAGCCTCGTGCGCAAAGCGACCCATGGACATGCGTTTTGCAGGCATCGAGGTTGGGTTGGCTGGATCGATTTCAACGTTGTAGCCAAAGGTTTGTGGCTCGTTGCGGAAGTCAGCGGCGGCAGTAGCACCCGAGGCGGACACGTTCCAACGGGCAAACCTGGAGGTGGGGTCTGCGTCGGTCACGGTGTGCCAGCCTTGTGTGCGCGAGGTGGTGGCCGTGGCTGAAGTGGCGGTGGTCTGAACACCATAGCGTGAGCGTGAGGCGATCAACTTGGCGTCAGTGGGCACAGTGGAGCCCGCTGGCATGGTGAAGTAGGTGGCCCAGTTTTCTTCACAAGTGATCAAAGTGCCCCAAGGGGTGATGCCGGTACCGCAGTTGTTCAGCGTACCGCGAGTTGTGGAGCCGGTGGGGTCAAACTTGGTGACCATCAAGGCTTTCAAATTTGCGAGCTCAGCAGCAGGGCCCGTCACCGTCATGACAGTTTCAGGGGTGATTCTGCGGTTCAATGAAGATGTGGCGTTGTAGCCGGTGGGTTTGCCACTCGAGTCCAAGTTCACTTCAACCAAAGTAACGCCGTGCATCAAGATTTCTTTGATGGCTTCAGACGCGGGACGA
>Ga0209357_1000152_pt1 | contig 25146 bp, 25 predicted proteins | sample LauGreFBDMM110SD_2_FD_187573 | JGI IMG/M metagenome (GOLD analysis project Ga0209357, IMG submission 187573) | Freshwater lake microbial communities from Lake Michigan, USA - Fa13.BD.MM110.SD (SPAdes) (version 3) | ecosystem: Environmental > Aquatic > Freshwater > Lake | place: Lake Michigan... | reverse complement strand
ATTCAGCACTGTGAGTGTTGTTGTTACTGTCGACGAGTTGTAGTTAGAGGTGGCAGCCTGTTCAGCAGTGATAGTGGTTGTTCCTCCACTCAACACTGTGATCAAGCCACTAGTTGAATTGATTGCAGCAACTGCAGGGTTTGAACTGCTGTACGTGATTGCACCAGTGCTTACAGATGATGGGACAGTCGGGGTGAATGGTTGGTCACCAACAGTCTTTGTAAGACCGCCACCAGAATAAAAGTATCCGGTGCCGTTGTACGTGGCGCTTCCACCTGGGGGAGTGAAGTACACGCTCATTAGGTCACCGCCACCCCACTCACCGAACTGAATGCGTATCGGGTAATCACTGAGAGCAGAAAGAGTGACGTTGCCGCATCTTGTGTTAACGGCGTGTAGACCACCATTATTTACGACCGCGTTGGCAACCGTGAAGCCTGATGCGGCTGTGGCACCTACCCACAGATGGCTTGCATCGTCAGATGCTGTACAGAAGTTGTACGTACCTGCTGCGGCACTGCGGAATGTGCCCAACCATTGCCAGCTGTAGTAGTCGGAGCTACTCGTAAAGTTTTGAATTTGGGTTGACGTTACTGTTTGGCCTTGCAGCGTGGCAGTTGCGAACCAATCGGGGTTATCGGAGTAATAGTTGACATATCGTTTTCCAGCGAGGCCAGAAGACTCACCACCGAAACCGGTGAGCGCTGGGGTGGCTTTTGCAACAGTAAATGTGGCGGTCGCAGAACGCGCAGCATACGGAGTTGCGGCGGCTTGACTGGCTGTGATTGTGGTCGACCCTGCACTGATAATTGTTACGGCACCGGTTGAGGAGTTGATAGTAGCAACGTCGGTATTGGAACTACTGAAACTGAATACGCCACTGCTTGATGACGACGGTGCAGACATTGTGAATGCTGCGTCTCCAAATGTTTTGGAAGGTGCGACAAAAGTTCCGAAAGTTGGGGCCGCTGCTTCGACAACAAATGTTGTGCGAATGGTTGACGCAGTGTGGGTGAGCGTCAGAGACTGGGTGGCGGAAATTTCCGTTGAACCCGGCGCAACAATTGTTACAAGTCCGGTGGAACTATTCACAGTTGCTGCTGAGGTGTTTGAACTAGAGAATGAGAACGTTCCGCTACTTGTAGTTGTGGGGCTGGTTAGCAAGAAGGGCGCAGCGCCGTACGTTTTGTTCTCAATGACAAAATCTCCGTACACCGGCACGCCGCGACTAACAGTCAGAACTGAAACAGTGCTCGCGGCTGTGTGGTTTGTTCCTTTGGCTTGCGACATTGTGAGGGTGGTAACACCAGTACTTACAATTGTCACTCGACCAGTTGTGGCGTCGATGGTGGCGGCTGTTGGATTACTGCTTGTGTACGTGATGATGCCGTCGCTTGGTGAGGTGCCCCAGTTGAAAAGGAAAGTCGGGTCGCCAAATTCTTTATCTAGAGCATCAAGACGCTGGAATGCTGGCGTAGCGAGGCCAACTTGAACGGTGACAGATGATGCTGCAGCTTCATAATTGGTAGTTGAAGCTTGTCTCACAGTGATAGTTGCGGTGCCCGCACCGACAATGCGAACACGGCCCGTTGTCTCGTTGACAGTAACTACGCGGGCGTTATTGCTTGAGAAAGTGAATGCGCCTGTTGAAGTAGAGCGAGGTGCCATGGTGGAATCAGCATCACCAAAAACTAAGCCAGTGAGGGAAATGTTGGAAAGTTCGGGAGCGCCTTTCGCAACTGTTATTTCTGTAGTTACTGAATTGGCAGAGTAGTTACCTGATGCTGCTTGCGATGCAGTGATGGTGGTCGTGCCGGCGCCCTCAATGGTTGCCGCACCCTCAGTATCGATTTTGACAACTTTGCTATTACTACTTGTAAACGTGAACAATCCGGACGAGAGAGAAGTTGGTTTTCCAATAGAGAAGGCGGTATCACCAAATGTTTTTGATCCACCCAGAATGGCTCCCAATGTGGGCAATGCAGGCTTGACTGTGAAAGTCAATGTTTGCGACGCAGTCACGTAATCGTCTGTTGCGGCCTGTGTGATGGTGACGGTGGAGATGCCTGCACCAACGATTGAAACTTGACCAGTACTTGCGTTGACAGTGGCGACCGCAGTGTTGCTAGATGTGAATGAGATTGCACCTCGCGAATCTGATGTTGGTTTGGCAATGGTGGGACCGACTTCTCCAAAGGTGCTGGAAAGATCAGCCGTCGCAGAAAGTACTGGGGTGCCTTTACGCACAGTAAGCACAAAGTTCTTTGAGGCCGCAAGATAGTCCTCGTTCGCAGGCTGCGACGCTGTGATGGTGGTCTTGCCTGCACCCACTATCGAAAGTTTTCCATTGGTCTTAGAAAATTTCGCGACAGTCTCATCGCTTGATTCCAATTTGAATACAGCAGAACTTGTTGATGTTGGGTTTGCCAATGTGAAAGCTTCTTCTCCTACTGCACGACCCGTAGTGGTAAAGGCGCCCAGAACAGGAGTAGCGCGCGCCACTGTTAACTCTGCTGTTACAGAAATTGATTCATAATCTTTCGCAAATGCTGCTTGTGTGGCAGTGATGGTGGTTGTACCTGCGCCTGCGATGGTGACGCGTCCAGTAGTTGCATTGATCTGGGCAATGTCAGACTTGCTTGAAGTGAATTTCCATTCACCTTTGCTATTTGATGTGGGTGCTTGCACTGTGAATGGCACATCACCGAAATCAACAGAAGGCAGAACTAATTTTCCAACTGTGGGCACTTGCGGTGCACTATTTTTAACTACACCCCCCGAACTCTCTTTCGGAACAGTGGTTGTAGGCGCGGTGTATACAGGGTCCACTTTGTAGTTCGGGTTTGCCATGTTGCGATTTGCTAGGGAGGGAAGCGCTGCAATTTCTTTTGATGCGAGCTCTGGTGGCAGCTCAGCTTTCACTGCGCTCAGGTTGAGAACCTCTTTAACAATGGTCTTCGTCTCAACACCTGTTGAAGAAACCGCTGTTTTTTCCACGACACCAGTTGACGATGCTGCCAACACAGTGATTCCACCACCGGTTGGGTCTGCCTTCATCTGCAGAGTTGGCTTATCTTCAGATACCTCTTGTTGAACAACTTGACCACTAGCCGTGGTGACGGCAACTTCCATCGTGCCGCCAGAGACGGACAAGGAAATGGCAGCACCAGATGCGTTGGCAACCAAGTTTCCTGAAGCCAAGGTGAGATCGACACCAGGGTCTTTAGTGGAAATAGAACTTCCTTCGATTTCGACTGGGTTCTTAGATGTTCCAGGAGTAGTGAACTGTGCGATGCCGTCCGGCATGATCGCGTACACACTGGTTGAACCTGAGAATTTCAACTTACTTTTAGTTTTCTTCCTCGTCGTTTTTGCAACTGTCGTAGACGACTTGGTGTCGGTTGAATTGGGGACACTCACTAGGTAGTCATATGAATCACGCTTAACTCCTCCCTTGACAGGCAGTACAGAAGTTCCGTCTGTGCCGACGGGGCTAGCGGGAGAAACAACCCCACCGTCGGTTTCTACAGACCATTCAAGATTGCTTGAACGAATAAGCATTGTTGTTTTCGCCACTTTGGTGCCATCACCGCAGAATGGGCACGTACCTTCGCGTGCGGACAAAGGTGTGAGATCCATGTCTTGTGGGCCACCAGTCCATGCATCTGGATCGTTCGCGGGATCCTCACCAGAAAAAGAGAACCGCCAGGTCTTGGCCTTTAAGTCAACATCGATGTAGCGATTCTTGCCGGGCCAGTTCGAGTCATACAATAAAATTTTTGGTGTATTCGGTGTTGGGTACTCAATGGCATAGGGCAAAATTGCGTGCCCACCACCTTCGGTGTACAAACCAAGCGTGTAATTCAATGTTCCGGCTGCGAAACTTTCTGTCAGTTCATTGATTTTTTCTTCGAGTGACTTATTGAGCCACATAGTGATGGCATCTTGAACTTCTGGTAAGAACTGTGTTGCGAAGGCACGCATGACTGCGTGAAGAGTTTCAGCCTGCGCTGGAAGCTTCACCGTGGACGGTTGCTCTTTCTTGTTGAAGCGAGTTGACGCGATGGCAACAAGTCCTTCGCAGGCCCCTGATGCTCGAGATTGATTTACCATTCGAGCCCATGCAGAAGCTTCTGCTGTGAGCTTGCATGGGGTCGCAACGCCGCCGACACAAATTTGATCGCCAGAACCAAACATAGAGACGAGGTCTTCCTCGTTGAAATCGGTATCAGGAAATTCTGAAGAGGGGTAGTTAGGGAACGACCATCCGTTAATCGAAGTTTGTAGATCTGTGGCAACTGGACCACTCGAAGAACTAGATCCTTTTGATCCACCGCAAGCAGATAGGGCAACTATGACGAGAAAAAACTTGGTGAGATTAACGAGACGCCGGTTCACTTCTGATGCCCTTTCTCAATTAAGTAACTACAAATGACAAGGGTACCAAGAGTTTGAGTCTGTAGGAAGGGGAAAACGGGCTATTCACCCCAATTCTGTTGGGTTGAACGACTCAAAATCGGACCCAAAATCGCCCATTCAGGGGCATCTCTTTGAGGGACAAAGTTCATCTGACGCAGGGTAGAGACAAACGTCTCACAGTGCCAGTTTCTAGCCATCACAGATACCGTCTGAAAGTAATGCGTAAAGCGGTCGCCCCCATTCTGATTCTTGCGATCCTCGGCACGCTTGGCGTCTTTCAGCGCGAAGTACTTTCCGAGATTTTTGCTCGCCTAGTGGAACTTCCTCGAATCAGGCTTGTGCCTCTTGCACTTGCGGCAATGGCAATGGTGTGCGCGCGGGCGTTTTTTCTGTCTGCCTGTTCCCCGGGAGTGAAGTTACGCCAAGCAATCATGACTGATCAGGCTGCTCTCGCTGCTGGCTACGGAATTGTTCTAGGTGGCGGGGCAGTGGGCACCGGGATGCGTATTCATATGTTCACAACGTGGGGAATAACTCATCTCACTATTGCGTCTTCAATCATTGCGACAGCAGTAGTTCCCTCATTCACAACGTGGGGTCTTCCCAGTCTGTTATTGATTGGTCCCGTACTTAGCGGAACGGCGACATCCGAGCAAACATTGGCTGTCGCAGTGGGTGTTCCGCTCATCATTGTGTCCTTCGTATTTTGGTGGCTGGCTTTGAGGTCTTCGACGTTGTTCTCGGCTGTAGGACGCTTTACTAGTTCATTTCGTTCTTACTTATTGCGCAAGATTCCGCTCCGGTTTTCTACAGCGCGAGCGGTGGTAGAGCGCACCCAACCATTGGCTTTTTCCATTGAAATGCGTGACGATTTAGTTCGGTTGTTACGAAAGAGGTGGGCGCTTATCTTCACTGCTTCAATCAGCACTTTGGCTGCTGGCTTTACCTGTATGTGGACTTCGTCTGTTGTGTTCAATGTGGAAGGGCTCACTTTTCGAGAAGCCCTTATTGCTTTTTCACTAGTACGTGTAGTCATCGCATTGTCTCCCATTCCAGGCGGAACCGGATTAGCCGAAGTCGGACTAATTGTTTTGCTTGAAAGAGCTGGAGTGAGCACTGTTGACGCGACCGGAATGACACTTCTCTACCGATTCCTCACGTGGTTCTCTCCGATAGTTGTTGGCTCTGCAATGTGGTGGCGATATAACCACGCTCGTTCCGTAAACTTGGAAATCACGACTAGTAGATAGAGCGCACAGTGATAGAAGCACGCACAATTCATCTTGAACCTGAAGCCGTGATGGCGATGTCACAGATCTTGGGCATCATGCTTGACCAGATGTTTGATGCTGAGACAAGCACAATGTGGAACACGGAACACATCATTGAACTGGAAGCACGACTTGTTGCACCTGCTGAAGGCGAACCCGTCGAGTTAGGAATTGATGACGCATCGCTGCTTCTGCAAGGCATGGCCTTTACTGAAGTGATGTCAGCGGAGTTGCCATGGATTGACATGGTGCGGTGGGTTACAGATTTTGTGACAACGGAATTGCGCCAACATTGGACTGAAGAAGAATGGCGCGACTTTTCCCAACAATGACAAAAGGTCCGATCTGTCACTTTCGTAACAAACCGAACCTTTTGTTCGATGTTTTCAATTCACAGGTACAAGACCTGCGCAAGAGTTAACGGCGTGTTGCGGCCTTCTTGACTGTCTTTTTGACAGCTTTCTTGGCAACTGGCTTCTTCTTTGCAGGAGCTGCCTTCTTTACAACCTTCTTGGCTGCTTTCTTGGCAACTGGCTTCTTCTTTGCAGGAGCTGCCTTCTTTACAACCTTCTTCGCAGGTGCTGGTGCAACTGCGCGCTTGACTGTGTTCACCTTTGGTGCTGCAGTGACACCGAGTGCGATGTCCTTGAAGCCCTTGAGTGCTGTGATCTTGGCAACTGTTTTTGCCTTGATGCGGATAGTTTCGCCTGTGGCTGGGTTACGACCCATACGGGCTGGACGCTTGATCTTTGCAAATTTCGCAAAGCCGGAGATATTTACAATCTCGCCTTTGGCGACGTTCGCAAGGATGACGTCGATTGTTCCTTCAACCATTTTGGCCGCTGTCTTGTTATCGACATCGGTGTGAATGGCTACTGCTTGGATGAGTTCACGTTTCTTCATAAGCGAAAACTTATTCCATCCGAGCACTCAAACCGTGGATATCCATTGACTTTTTTTGTCACTCGGGCAAAGGTCACTTATTTAGTGCGTGGAGAGTTCTTCGGTTTGGCGAAATGTGCCTGTGGGGGATAGAAGGCTCAGCACCAAAGTGAATTTCAGGTGCATGGCAGATGTTGATTGGCTCAAAAACCCCTGTTTTGTTGGGTTATATGACCTTATTTATGGGGAAGCGCAAAGGTCGTTTCGGCAAGAAAATCGGCTTCAGAAAGGTCGTGGGTGACTAAAACGGCAGTAGTAGCGGTCTGTTTCAGGACTCGAGCCAGGTCCGAAATCAACACATCGTGGGTTGTTTGGTCGAGCCCAGCGAGTGGTTCGTCGAGCAAAAGGACTCGTGGGCGGGGGGCAAGTGCCCGTGCCAGAGCGATGCGGCGGGCTTCTCCTCCTGATAATTCAGCCACATTTCGGTGGGCTAGATGAGTGAGTCCGACTAACTGAAGGAGTTCGTTCACACGCGCGGTTCGGTCTGCTTTGGGTATTCGGGAAATGCGTAATCCGAACTCGATGTTCTGACTCACCGTCATGGTGGGAAACAGGTCACCCGTTTGAGAGACAAGGCCGATGCCGCGTTTGTGTGTGGGCAAGGACGAGATGTCGACATTGTCAATGTTGACTGTGCCGTGAGTGGTGCGAACAATGCCACAGATGGCATGTAGCAGGGTGGTTTTGCCAATGCCAGAGGGGCCGGTAATCGCGAGGGTTTCACCAGTAGAAACTGTGAAAGAAATGTCATCGACAATGACGGTGTTGTCGATGACAACGGAAAGTTTTGAAACTTTAAGCACGACTCATGACCCCTACTGTGACGAGCACCATGAGCGCTGCAAGTGCAAAGCCTGCTTGTTGAGTGGCGACACCTGGTCTGCCAAGTAGTTGTGCGATTGCGATGGGCAGTGTGGTGGAACCTGAACGTGACAAGAATGATGTTGCGCCGAATTCACCCAGTGATATAGCCATGGATAGGCCTGTTGCACGAAGTAGTGCAGGTTTGAGTAGTGGCAATTCGACGCGGCGCCACGTGGCGAATGGTGACGCACCCAGAGTGGCTGATGCATTGCGAAGCGAATGAGGAATTGCGCTAGCAGCGGGTTCCAATGCGCGAATCACAAGTGGCAATGCGATGACTGCGTGGATGACCGGGATAAACCAGCGTTCGGATCTCCATGCGTATGGCGAGGTATTGAAGGTGATGATGAGGCCGATGCCGAGAGTTGCTGCCGAAATTGCGAGTGGTAGAGAGAACAACGCGCGTGGTGCAGATGTGGTTACAACCAATAGGGCGAGTGGCACACAGATGCAGGCAGCGGTGATTGCGAACATGAGTGAGGTAGTGATCACTGATTGAGGCGAGACAGATAATGCAGGCAATGAACCAGAAAAAATGGAACGCCACGCTGAAAGTGAAAGTTGGCTATTTACAACGAGAGATCTGTAGATCGTTGCTAGAAGTGGTGATGCAACGATCACGATTGCTGCTGCCGTGATGATTAGTGGTGTGGTGCGGTGACTCGGTTTTGTTCGTAATGCTTGGGGTGCGCTGACGTGAAGAGATGTTGAATTTGGGCGGGAACTACGACGAGTGATGAAAAAGACAACACCAATAATCATTGCTTGTAGAACGGCAAGGGCAGTAGCGGTAGTTGTATTCCCTAGTCGCACTGCTTGCGTGAAGATTTCACTCTCTAATGTCCGTCGCGACACTCCACCAAGAATTGCAATGACACCAAATGATGTGAAGCAATAAATGAATATAAGAGTGGCTGCACTAATGACTGCATCCGAGATTTGTGGCCACACAACCAAGGTGAATGTGCGTGATGGGCGAGCGCCAAGGGTGGCGGCAGCATTTTCAAGACGAAGATTCACCATGGACCAACGTGGGCCGACAATCCGCAAAACGACAGACACGTTAAACACCACGTGCGCCCAAAGAATTGGAATCACACCTCTCGAGTCAGTGATTGCGAGAACACCAGCAGCCACAACTACTGCAGGCAAGACGAATGGGGCAGTCAGAATGCCTCGAGCAAGGCGCGACCCAGGAAATGTGAATCGCGACAACGCCCAGGTAGCGGGAAGCCCAATGGCCAATGTGACAAGCGTGCTGATGATTGCTTGCCATAGTGAAAACCACGCAACACCACGCAATGACTGATTAGAAAGAGCATCGCTAAACGCGGAGAAGCGAAAGAAGCGAAGCAATGCGTTGGCTACAGGAACGACAAAAAAGACACTCAAAAACACCACGGGGGCTAAGACAAGTGTCTTTGTCTTGCTCACAAGACGATGTCTCGCCATGTACTGAGCCACGAGTCGCGGTTCTTTTCAATGTCGGCTGGGTTGAGCGACAGCGGATTCTTCGGGGTCACAGCGAACTGAGTGAATAAATCAGGGAGTGTTGCCTTTTTGTTGATGGGGAAAACAAACAGCGACAACGGCATTGATTCTTGAAATGGGATATCGAGGAGATATGAAATCAGCAATGTGGCGTTGTTTGGGTTGCGTGTTCCACGAAGTGCGCCGACATATTCAGTTTGTCGAAAACACGTGGACTCAATAACCGCAGTGGGTGGTGTATCGATCGGCTTTTCGGCGTATAGCACTTCTGCTGGCGGGCTGGAACCGTAACTAACAACAAGTGGGTATTTGCCTTTGCCAGATGAACCAGAAAAATCAATGGTGTACGCGGTAGTCCAGTCAGGCGCAATGTGCACGCCGTTCGCCTTCAGTGATTTCCAATAACCCTGCCAATTGTCTGCACCGAAATGAGCAATGGTGCCAAGAAGAAAACCGAGCCCTGGAGAAGATGCGACTGGATCTTCTACTGTTAGAAGATTCTTATAAGTAGGGAGTGCTAAATCTTCGAGAGACGTTGGCGGTGCAATGTTGCGAGATGCAAACCATTGTTTGTCATAGTTCACACAAATATCGCCGTAATCAACTGGTTCATAACTGGTCAACAGTTCGGCTTTCTGTGCACGCGATAGCAATGTGTTGTCAAGACCCCACAACACGTCACCTTCGGGGTTTCCTGCCGTCAAGATTGCTTTCGATATCAAAGTCCCCGTGTCGCCCGACGTGACTACTTTTACTTTTGCACCAGTGGCTGCAGTGAATGCATCGAAGATTCCCTCCTGTGGAGTGAACGCATCGTATGCAAGCAATATGACTTCATTCGGAGTCGCGTCTGTTGAAGTATTTGACGATTGAGAGGAACAGGCAGTGACGACCAAAACGAATGATGTGGCAAGTAGTGAGCGTAGGAATTTCATGAAATGTCTCCTGGGTTAAGAAAGAATGGTTGGATAACAGCAAGCAAGCCGTCGGTGACACTGATCGAGACTGATTCGGCGGTTGCGATATTGCTGACACCGCGAGAGGCAAACGATTGCAACGTGTCGTGGTCAAGTTCCCACTGCAATCCGGTTGTGGTGACTGTGGTGCCACCGCCAAGTGGGATAAGCGAAACTATGTCTCCTGGCTGAGTATCAAGCTGGAATTCTTTTGTGTACGACACATAGGACACTCGAGCGGTGCCGATTAACAAGGTTGCATTAACAGTGCCCGCACATAATGCAAGAGAGTGCACCATTCCGAGAACGTGATCAAAACGATCTCCACCACCAGACACAACAGTGATGTGAGATGAATGACGTGCTGTCGCCGACGCAATAGCAATTTCCGTATCGGTGAGATCTTTGTTGGTAGGAAACTGAGAGATGTGAATGTTCGAATCGCGAGCATCGATTAAATCAACTGCGGTAATCGAATCCATGTCGCCGACTAATTCATTCGGAACAAAGCCCATTGCAATTGCATGTGCATAACCGGAATCTGCAGCGATAACAAAGGCACCTGTAGGAAGGTGTTGGCGAACATTGGGGTGCGGTGGGTCTCCGCCAATAAAGATGAGTGTGTGGCTGGAAGCCATATGTCGATTCCTCCGCTGGCATTACCCAGATCAGGTTTTCGGGTCGGTCACCGCAGTAACCCTCTCAGCCCGCTGATCGCGCGAGCTCCCCGTGATGTGTTGTACCTATGAGGTTATACCTTCATGGGTCTAGGTTGTCGTAAACCGAACCCAGCGGCACTGTTCGCTGGAAATACAAGGGGGAATCATGGGTGTATTAGACGGACGCATTGCGTTAGTAACTGGCGGAGGCCGCGGTATCGGACGAGCTATTTCTGAGTTACTCGCTTCTGAAGGTGCAACGGTTGCCATCAATTATCGACGCGACAAAGAAGCAGCTGAAGAAACGCAACGAGCAATTCTTGATGCCGGCGGATTGGCCACTATCCACCAAGGGTCAAATGACATTCCTGCAGAGAATGTGGCATTAGTGAAAGACGTGTTGTCTGTTCATAGCGGAATTGACATTGCAATTCTTAATGGTGGTATCGCATCAAAAGGTCGCAGCATTGCTGATACAGAGGCAGAAGAATTGTGGCAGTTGGTGGCAACTCATGCGCTTGGGCCACATCAGTTGTGTCGTGCATTGATTCCGTCAATGCGTACACGTGGTCGTGGCGACATTGTGTTTATCTCGTCAGTCGCAACATCAGGAATGTCTGCCAATGGTGCGCCGTACAACATGGGCAAAGCCGCCATGGAAGCACTTGCTCTGACATTGGCAAAAGAAGAACGTCCAAACAACATTCGCGTGAATATCGTTGCTCCTGGCCTCGTAGAGACTGACATGGGTGTGCGGCTTGCGCGAGCCATCACAGGACGTCGCGAGATGGACGATCTTCGCTCGATGGACGAGGCAGCTCCTTTTGGTCGGGTCTGTCAGCCAGAAGACATCGCAAACGCTGTGTTGTGGTTCTGTTCGCCTGCCGCCAGTTACATCACAGGCCAACGAATACAGGTCGATGGTGGCGGTTCTAACCTGCGGGTAGGTCAATAATGACGTTTGTCGTGTTTGGTGCCCCTACAAGTAGATAGCCTTCACGACGTGAGCCCACTTGCCCCCCAAAACACTGACACCATTATTGAGATCACGGACGAGGCACTCGTTCAACTCAAGATTCTGCGTGATGAAGAACCAGAAAAAGAACGTCTTGGACTTCGTCTTGAAGTGATGGCAGCGCCTGGTGAAGAGTTCAAATACGACCTGTCGTTTGAGATTGTCACACAAGCTGCATTTTCTGACGAAGTGCGTACCATCAATGGTCTCAAAATAATCATTCCGCTTGCCAGTTTTGAACACATCAACGGTGGAACTCTTGATTACTCAGAGCGTCAAGGTCTTATTATTCGCAACCCGAATAAGCCACCAGTCGCAATGATTGAAGGTCTCGTCAATGATGATGAGTTCTCAGCCGCTATCGAAACTGTTATTTCTGTTGATGTGAACCCAGCACTTGCGTCGCACGGTGGGTTTGTCACTTTTGTTGGTCACGACACTGAAGGTGTTGCCTATCTCACTATGGGCGGCGGCTGTCACGGTTGCTCAATGAGCAAGATGACCATGCTTGAAGGTGTGCAAACCACGCTGATTGAACAGGTGCCAGGGGTGCTAAAAGTTCGTGATATAACTGACCACGCAGCGGGAGCAAATCCGTATTACAGCTAAGGAACTTCGTATGAAGGTCAGCCAATTATGGACATACCCAGTGAAATCCATGATCGGAGCAACGACCGATTCAGTTTCCTTATCAACACTCGGCATTGTCGGTGATCGCCATTGGGCAATTCGCGACGTTGAGCGCGGCGGAATTCGCGGCGCCAAGAAAATTCCTCTGTTGATGCAGTGTTCTGCACGCTCAGCAGGAGACGGTTCTGAACACGTGGTAATCACATTGCCGGACGGGCAAGAAGTAAGTAGTCGTGATGCAAATGTTGATGAACTATTGAGTGCAACATTTGGTCGGCCCGTTTTACTTCAGTCTTTGCCAACAGATGGTTCGACTGAGCATTTTGAATCTGGAGTGCCGGACAATCCCGACATGATGACTGAGATTCGACAGATATTGGGACGAGAAGAAGATGAACCACTGCCAGACTTCGCAGTGTTTCCGCCAGTTATTTTTGATTTCGCCACCCCACCAGGAACTCACTATGACTGCTTCCCATTGCTAGTGATGACCTCTTCTGCGCTCGAAGCAATGCAGAAGGCAGTACCTGATTCGGTAGTAGACATTTTGCGATTCCGCCCGAGCGTCGTGCTCGATACACCAAATGAAACTGGTCACCCTGAGTTTTCGTGGAAGGGTCGTACAGGACAGTTGGGTTCAGCAGTTGTTGAGTTTCATGACCCGTGTCCACGTTGCGTCATGATTACGCGTCGAGTTACAGATGACATTCCCGACGATCGCGCGATTCTTCGTCACGTCATTCGTGATTTGAATCAAGCAGCTGGAATTTACGCAAGTATTGTTACGCCCGGAAAAGTTTCCGTCGGCGACACGCTGACGTTTCTCTAAAGCAAAGAGTGGCTAGCGGCGACCCTGCTGCTTAGTTTTTGCAGCTTTTTCTTCGGCTTTGCGGGCTTTGCGGGCGTCGCGCTTGGCAGATTGAGCAGCTTCATCAATTTCACGAACAGCAGTAGTTGGTGCAGGACCTGATGGCGCGAAACGCTCATCGGATGCAACGAGCAAACGGAAACCTTTCAGTGAACGCGAGTATTGAATGACCATGAGGCGCACTGCGTCAAGGCCAAACTTCTCGAGGGCCTCTGGCAATACAACGTGCAGTTCTTCAAGTGAAGGGTCTTCTGATGAGTCACCGAGCTTTTCAATAGTCCACTGTGTGCATGGCTCAGCGAGAACTACACCTGCATCGTGAGCAGCGCGGCGCTTTGCAATTCCGTCGCGAACAAGAGCACCAAGAGATGATTCATCATCAAATGCCGTGGCGGATAAACCGACGATGCGAGCGAATCCGTCGCGAAGGTCGCCTTCAAGTGCCAATGTCAAAGTGGCAATTGTTGAGTCTTCAAGATTTTCAAACGCAGCGGTGTAGCGGCGGTCAAGGAGAAAGCGATCTTTGTCTTCGTTCATCGTTAGAGCCTTTCAGGGGTACCGCACGAGGTTATTGGCTGATTGGCTTATCGAGACAAGGCTTGCATTTCAAGTACCCGAACAGGGGCTGTAAGACCCGTGCGAATACTGGGCAACAGCCCCCCGACACCCAAATTGGAACGCCAAGTCACGGTCCACTTAATGGCGGTGTTTGCGGCGTATGTACCGGCCCCTCTGGTGTGCGACGCAGAGGTGTAGGTGTACATACAGTCGCTTGTGTCGTCGTCACCGCGAGATTGTGACCACGGAGTGCCAGGGCCCTTACATGTCACTGCGCTGTTTCCGTCTCCGGGTGAATAGATGAGTGATGTAGGAATTGCTGTCGTTGTAACGGAGATTGGACCAACGGATGTCGGGATGTAGGCCGTGACACTGACTGGCTTCCATACTGCACGCGGTACCCAAAACCATGTGCCGACATTGACAACCATTTTGTTTGATGGTGGTGCAGTTTTAATCAACAACATATTGACAAGTCGCGACACCTTGTTTTCGGAATGTTGTGCGACTCGAGAGGAAGTTGTTTGAGGTATCCAATGCAATGACTGACCGGCAGGGCAACGTCGAACATACAACACGTCATCAATACCGTCTCGGGATCGAATGGTGATTGGTCCGGACGAGGGGCCGGGAGTGGGCGTGATACTTGTAACAACGCGCCAAGAACACTGAACGTGAGTGGCGGGTGTATTGAAACTGACTTGCGCTTCGATGTTGTCGCCGATCAGCGAACCAGAGCCGTTGGCCTCTGCCATAACAACAGGTGGCTGCCGTGAGATACCGATGAAAATGGTGAGAACAATGGCGCTAATGAATAACCAGGCCAGTGGGTGGTGAATGGAACGTGACTGCACGGTGAACCTCCTAGGAAAACTGATTGTCGGGACGAGATTGTGACGAAACTCAAGCCCGTTGTGCAGTCAGGATGTGTGCGGCGCCTGGGTGTTGTTGGCGAGTCGCATGGGGATAACCTGTAAGGACCCTGAAAACAGGTTGCACGTGGAAAGCAGATTGGTGTCTATGACCCAGCAGCACCCAGAGTTAGAGCAAGAGCAGGCGTACATCCTGCATGCCTATGAGTGCCTTGAAGCGAGCCGTGTCGGCGCACTCAAGATTCGTGAATTGACGTCATCAGGCCCTGGAGGAACATTCCAGGCTCGACTTGAGCGCAATGTGTTTGACGAAAATCTTGTTCACCGTTTAGAACAACTTGAATTGGGGAATGCTGCGTTGGTGTTTGGGCGTATTGATCGCGCAGCCGATTCTGGTGACGAGGTTGAAAGTTTTCATATTGGTCGTCTTGCCGTAGCTGATGCCAACCGTGAACCCGTAGTTGTTGACTGGCGTGCACCGGTTGCTGAACCGTTTTATCGTGCCACTGGTCGTGAGCAAATGGGCTTATTGCGCCGTCGACATTTTGTTGTTGAAGGTTCGCAATTGTTAGCACTGGAAGATGAGTTGTTTGGTGAAGGACATCTGGGTGTTGGGCAAGACGACGGTCTCGGCGGTGATGACCCACGTCAAGGGCTTCGCGGATACAGCACGTTGCTTACTGCACTTGGTCGCAGTCGAACCGGACAACTAGGTGACATTGTTGCCACTATTCAGGCAGAACAAGATGAAATCATTCGCTCGCCACAGGCTGGCGTGCTTGTAGTGCAAGGTGGCCCTGGAACAGGAAAGACCGTTGTAGCACTTCACCGTGCTGCGTATTTGTTGTACACACATCGATTCCCGTTAGAAGATCAAGGCGTGTTGGTTATTGGGCCAAACAGAGTGTTCTTGCGCTACATCGAACGTGTATTGCCATCGCTTGGCGAAGCAGGTGTACAGCAGGTCATATTGGCTGACCTCATTCCTGAGGTGCAGTTTGGTCTGCGTGAATCTTCAAATGTGGCACGAGTTAAAGGCAACAAGCGCATTGCAAAAGTAATTGACAAAGCAATCACAGATCGCGAGCGTCCGCTTCGTGAAGATGTGGAATTGCCGTACGGCGTTGGTTTTGTTCGTTTGCGCGCAGAAGAGTCTGTGCAAATTATTAAGGCTGCACGTCGTCGCTACCACCGCCACAATCAAGCACGGCGTTATGTAGAAAACGAAGTGTGGGCGGCATTGGCTGCAAGTTTCCGAAGCGGTGCTGATGCAGAAGATATTCGCGATGCGCTGACCGGTTCACCAGAAATTCGTGCGGTTTTAGAGCGCATGTGGCCAGTACTGACGCCAGCTCAGTTATTGCATGATCTTTTTGGTTCAAAGGCGTTGCTTAAATTGGCCGCAAACGGCATCATGCCTGAGTCTGATTACTTGGCTCTCTCTCGCGAGCGTTCTGATTCATTAGAGGAAGTGCGTTGGAGCAATGCTGATGCCGCCCTGCTCGATGAGGCTCGATTCTTGTTGGGACCACGTCCGCGCAAGAGCGGCAAGGTTGACGAAACTGATGAGATTCGTACCTTCGGACACATCGTGGTTGACGAAGTGCAAGATCTCACACCGATGCAGTTACGCATGGTCACACGTCGTTCACTCAGCGGCTCAATGACTGTTGTTGGGGATATTGCTCAAGCCACCGGACCTCTTGCACCGAATGATTGGCAGGACGTTCTCGAGCATCTGCCATCACGCAAAACGCCTCGCGTCGTTGGTCTATCTGTCGGATATCGCATACCGGCGCAAATTATGGAACTCGCCGACAAGGTGATGCATGCTGCAACTCCGGGGCTTCGCGCGCCACGCAGTGTGCGCGACGGTGATGAAGTGCCAGTCATTACTGCGGTCGAGTCTGCCGATGCGTTGTACGAAGCTGTCATTGCGAGAGCAAATGTTCTGCTGCAACAATCAGGTGGAGGCAGAACTGCCATTATTTGCCCTGATGACATGGTTGATCAGATGTCGTCTGCATTAGATGCAGCATCAGTTCCTCACGGCCGTGCCCAAGCGGCCGGCCTTGATGAGAACCTCTCTATTGTCCCCGCTTCATTGGCTAAAGGATTGGAACTTGACGATGTCATCGTGGTCGAGCCATCAGCAATTGTTGCCGACGATGCGCAAGGTTTGCGTTTGCTGTACGTGACATTGACTCGTTCAACGCGCAGTTTGACAGTGGTGCATCGCATGCCATTGCCTGACGCAATGTTGTAACTGCTAGAAGTTAAGAAGTGGCGTTACTGCTTCAATAATGAGTGGAATAAAGCGAAGTGCTTTATCTGCATCGGCTGGACGTTTTCTCTCAGCGGCCGTATGAATTAGGTCCACAACTCGTTGCACGCTTTCAAGCACATCAATTTTTGACTCACGAATCAATGGCTCTATTGCCGACATGATTGCATCGGCTTGCGCAACTTTTGCATTGAATACCTTTGAGTCACCATCAACGACTGCTTGACCGAGGCCATCTGCAACGGGAAGCAATTGTTCAAGTAGCGAAATGATGGAGCCCGTTGGTATGACGGGGATGGTTGTGGTTGAAGCGGGTGCAACAGTTGAATCGGTGCTACCAGTAATTGTAGTTGCGCACGATGTGAGGGCGATAGCGCACATGGAAACACTCAGTAGGCGTTTGATATTCGTCAACGAGAAGCTCCGATGGTGAAGGAATTAGACAGTGACAAGTATGCGCGCGGTGGCATAGGAATCCACCGTGACAGAAGTGCCATCAATCAAGACAGTCATGTCGCCAGCTTCTGCTCCAATTTGCACTGTTCCGTGTGACCCTGGAACCAAGTGTGAATTTTCAAGGAACTCCAACATGCCTGGAGTGAACTCAAGTTCTTCGGGGATACGAGAAACGGTGAATGCTTGACCTGAAGAGAGCTCTGAGAGTTTCTTCGCCGACGGGGGCGTGTACCCGCTGCCAGGAATTGGATTTCCGTGTGGGCAGGTGGTGGGTTCGCCGAGCAAACTACTCATCGCAACTTCTACTTCATGAGACATGACATGTTCCCAGCGACCAGCTTCGCGATGCGCAAGTGACCACGACAAACCAAGAATGTCGGTGATGAATCGTTCAGCAATGCGGTGACGACGCACAACTCGCACTGCAAGTTCCTCACCTGTAACTGTCAATGTAATTTTTCCACCAGTAACTTCGATGAGAGATTCATCGGCCATGCGTTTGATCATTTCTGATACTGATGGTCGAGATACTCGCAACCGATCAGCGATGCGGGCCTGAATGACGTCAAGGTCGTCTTCACGCAATTCAAAAATGGTCTCGCAGTATTCTTCGAAAGCTGGATGATGTTCGCCGGGGACTGCCATGGGCTCATTGTACCCACGAGGAGACAGGTGTGGCTTCCTGGTGGCTCTTAGTGAACTTTTGGTTGCCCTATCGAACGAAGTCCGCCCCACGCGAGTGCAGCGACGGCACGACCAAGTGCCACAGGGTCAAAGTCGCGGCCGTGACGCAATACCTGCCGACTAACAGTTTCAGCCATTCCTACTAATCCGATTGCAAGAGTGACTTGGTCGTCTGCGGAAATGTCTGCGTGAATAAATGGGGCAATTGCTCGCGCCGCTGCATCTTCGAATTCACTGACTATGTCGGTAAATTCAGCATCAACTCTGGCTGAACTTTCATAGAGCAAGGCAAAAGCCTGCTTGTTCTCTGCTACCCACGTGAAGTAAGAAACCATTCCTTGTTCGGTTTGTGTATGTGGATTGTCGGAACCAGCTACAGCATTAGTGACTGTAGAGACGAGATCATTACCGACGAAGTGCAATAGTTCGATATATAGAGCTCGTTTCGAATCGAAATATTGGTACACCACTGGCTTAGTTATTGATAACGCCTCTGCGATGTCGTTCATCGACGTGTTGTGGTAACCCGCAGAAGAAAACAAATCAAGGGATGTACGAAGAATTTGAGGCCGTCGATCGGGGGAAGATGTTGGCATGGCTTATTCCTATCGACCGTGTTCAAGATCATCGCGCTCTGCAGCTTTGACTGCGTAGCCGATGATGATGGAGGGAGCAAGCAAAATGGATCCGGCAATGATGCAGGCAGTAACCACGGTTACGAGAGGACCTTTGAATCCGATGATAAATGCGGTGACAAAACACACCATGGCGACGGCCCACAATAAATAGCCGAGTCGATTGGCCGCATCGTTGATACGCGAGATTGTTTGCCGACGTGAACGAACGGGGTCGTTGCTTGATTCGGTATTAGACATAACAATGATGGTAGGGGATATAGGCCCTGATGTCCCTGTGGGCACGAATATGCGCCTGTGATGTGTTTTTGTCCTTTGCCGTGTGGGCGACTGTAGTGGCGTTGGTTGTGGTGGATACAGGTCACTAGCGTGGGGACAGCATGGACACCGTTATCGAACTCTCAGGTGTTGTTGCTGTCCTTGGTCAATTTCCTGCACTGGCTGGCGTTGACCTCACAGTGCAGCGCGGAGAAATTGTGTTATTGCAGGGCCCGAATGGTGCTGGCAAAACATCGCTCTTGCGAGTATGTGCTGGGCTGATGCCGATTGAGCGCGGAACAGGACATGTTCTTGGAATCGATCTTGCGACGAACAGAGAAGCTATACGTTCTCGCGTGGGTTTGTTAGGTCATGCAAATGGTTTATACCTTGATCTCACTGTCATGCAGAACTTGCAATTTTGGGCATCAACTGTTGCGGCTACGGCATCGGAAGTCTCGACTGCGATGGCGACGATGCGAATTGATGGCCGACTCGCGGGTATCAAAGCATCGCAACTATCTGCCGGGCAACGACGTCGATGCGCGTTAGCAAGTTTGATCGTGCGCCGCGCAGAAATTTGGTTACTCGATGAACCACATGCAGGTCTTGATGCCGCTGGTCGTGATGAATTAGATGCATTGTTGCGTTCGGCGGTTGGGTCGGGAGCAACTGTTGTTCTTGCCAGCCATGAACGTGATCGTGCACTTGGTTTAGCAACACGCACTGTCACTATTGATGGAGGTGGGGCAGCATGAGCAGTACCGCTATCAACAAACGTCACATTGCAGTTGCTGTTGCACGTAAAGACCTCACCATTGAATGGAATAGTCGCATCTTGGTGAATCAAGTTGCACCGTTTGCTGCCATTGTCATGGTGCTGTTTGCATTCGCACTTGACAATGACGGAATTCTTGAGCGTGTTGCTCCTGGCCTTGTGTGGTTAGCAACTTTGTTCAGCATGCTTGTTGTTATTCAGCGATCTTTCACAGTCGAATCTGCCGACGGTGCGCTTGATGCGTTACGAGTTGCAGGCGTTGATATGGGCGCTGTCTTCATGGGGAAAGCAATTGCGTTGATGGTGCAGTTGTTTGTTTTGGAACTCATGCTTGTGGCAACAGCTGTCGTTCTGTACGGCGTGGAAATGACGTTGGCAGGTTTCTGTGAGGCAATAGTCACCTTGGTGGTGGCAACCGTTGGGCTGGGAAGCGTGGGTACTCTGTACGGAGGTCTTGCTGCAGGCGCGCGGGGTCGGGAGACACTTCTTCCGCTTCTATTGTTGCCAGCAGTAGCACCTGTCCTGATCGGCGCCACACGGGCGACCGAGGCGGCCTTTGGTAGCGGTGGCACCACAGTGTCCGAAGGGTGGCCATGGATTGGCCTTCTTTTGGTCTTTGCGGTTCTGTTTAGCGCTGTCGGAACCGTTGCCTTTGGTCCTCTGGTCGACGAATAGGTCCCGATTTCCCGCATCGCCTTCTGGCGGTCAGACTTACAGAAGTGGATGTGAACATGGCCAGACAGTCAGGCACCGGAACTTCTGCAACGCGGCGGCTAGGAATCCTTGTCATCTTTATGCTTGCAATGCTTGCGCTATGCGGGCTGTGGTTTTCTGCTGAAGATGTCGTGCAGGGAAGCACCGTACGCATGATGTACATCCATGTTCCTTCAATCTGGACTGCGTACATTGCGTTCGGATTAACCGCCTTGTGTTCTGCTGTGTATTTGTCGGCCAAGAACAGATCCCTCGCGTGGGATCGTGTCGCTGGTGCATCTGGTGAAATTGGTGTTTTATTTGTTGCAGTGTCATTGGTGACAGGAAGTATGTGGGGCAGGCTTACGTGGGGCACCTACTGGGTGTGGGATGCACGTCTCACAAGCACCGCATTCCTTTTCATTACGTATGTTGGGTACCTAGCCGTACGGCAATTAGGTGGCACGCATCGTCAACGTGCTCGTCGTTCATCGGTTCTAGCGCTCCTCGCAATTCTGGAAATACCTCTTGTGCATTTCAGTGTCACGCTGTGGCGTTCATTACATCAAGAAGCATCAGTGGCTAACCCCAATGCAAAAGTTGAGTTAGACGGTCTGATGCTGTTCTCCTTATTCCTGGGTTTGGCGGCCTTCACTCTGTTGTTCGTATGGCTAGTACTGCATCGTCAGCGGGGAATGATGTTGGAAGATGGGTTCTCTGATCGAGGTCTTGATGTGGCCATTACTGCTCGACGAAATGAAGCGGTGGCGTAGTAATCATGGAACATGCGTCTTTTATTTTCGGTAGTTGGGGAATTACCGCCGCATCGATTGGTGTGTACGCATTTTGGGTGATACGTCGTGGGCGTGAATTAGCCAAGCATGCAACACGTGAGGAAATGCCGTGGACCTAACACCGCGTACTTCCACCGAACCTGGTGCTCAGCCACTGGTCCGCAAGCGTCGTTGGTTTCCGATTCTGATTGTTGTCGGAGCTCTAGTGGGCGGCGGCGTAATCGTCACTCAATTTCTCACAAGCGCTATTGACTATTACTGCAATGTTGATGAAATTGGTGTGCGTAGCGGGTGTGACGGTGAACGTCGCATGCGTGTTCAGGGCGTCGTTGAACAGAGTTCAATCAAACAAGCTGATGGTGGCACCACATTCGTTCTTGACTTCAACAAAAAGACATTGAAGGTTGCGTATTCTGGAGACCCAGGTGGTGTTTTTCAAGAATGTATTCCAGTCATTGCGCACGGACGAATAGTGAACGGCGTGTTTGAGAGCGACCGCATTGAAGTAAAGCATTCAAATCAATACGTGGAAAAAAATGCCACAAGAATTGACGAAGCAAATGAAGAGGCAGCTGCATGCTCGGTGTTGCAGGGCTAGCTGGCCCACTCGGACGTGCAGCTCTTTTCGTTGGGCTGATTGGCGCATTCTTCGGATTGATTGCTGCTGTCATGGGCACGCGTAGCGAAGACGAAAAAGTTCTTCGCTTGGTTCCACGTTTTGCGACATTGTCGTGCGTCTCTGCCATCGCGGCATTCGCCGCAATGGAATGGGCAATGATTAACCGCGATTTTTCGCTTGCATACATTCAAAAAGTAGGTTCGAAAAGTACGCCAGCGTTGTATAACTTCACGGCTGTATGGAGCGCACTTGAAGGATCAATTTTGTTGTGGCTATTGGTACTTACTTGTTTAACAAGTGGCATCGTCTTCAAGTACCGCGACCGCATTAACGACCCCATGGTGGGCTGGGCGGTTGCGACCATGTTTTTCGTTGGCATCTTTTTCTTTATTTTGACTTTGGGTCCGGCGAATCCGTTTGCAGTTGGCGCACCAGGAGTGCTTGACGGGCCAGGACCAAACCCGTTGTTGCAGAACCACATTCTCGTGGTGTTCCACCCACCAATTTTGTATCTCGGATATGTCGGCATGACAGTGCCGTTTGCTTTTGCAATTGGTGCATTAATTACCGGTCGCGTCGGTGAGGGTTGGCTTGTTGAGACGCGCCGTTGGGCATTGTTCTCGTGGGGCTTCTTGACGCTTGGCATCATTCTTGGTTCTTGGTGGAGTTATGAAGTGTTGGGTTGGAGTGGCGTGTGGGCGTGGGACCCTGTTGAGAACGCTTCGTTTATTCCGTGGCTCACAGGCACTGCATACATTCACTCTGTATTGGTACAAGAGCGCCGCGGCATGTTGCGCGTATGGAACTTGTCATTGCTCGTATCCACATTCAGTCTCACAATCCTCGGAACGTTCCTCACTCGTTCGGGAGTGCTGAACAGTGTGCATGCTTTCAGTGAGTCAAGTATCGGGCCGTATCTCTTAAGTTTCTTTGCCATCATTGTGGTTGTGTCTGTTGCGCTGATCGGATGGCGAGGCCAAAAACTACATTCACCTGGCACCATTGATTCGCCACTTTCACGTGAAGGTGCATTTCTCGCAAACAATGTGGTCTTCAGTGTTTTTGCATTTGTGGTCTTGCTTGGAACAGTGTTTCCGTTAATTATTGAGGCATTTCAGAATCGCCAGTTAGTGGTGGGGGAACCATTCTTTGACAAGTTGGCTGTACCTGCCGGATTGACGCTGTTGTTCCTGATGTGTGTCGCCCCAGTGTTGCCATGGCGTAAAGCGTCTGGTGAATTGTTGGCGGATCGGTTGTTCTGGCCGGCATGGGGTGGAATCGGAGCTCTCGCGCTGAGTGTTGGCCTAGGCGCGACCGGATTTGCACCGCTCTTAACTTTTGCACTGGGCGGATTCGCTGGTGGTGCTGCCCTGCGGCAATTGGTTCTCGCAACACGACGCCAAGGTTTGCGCGGGTTTGTAGGTCGTGCGAATGGCGGCATGGTGGTGCACATCGGGGTCATCTTGATTGCAGTTGCTCTCGCGGCATCCAATAGTTACACCCATAGCCAAGAGTTGTTGTTGAAGCAAGGTGTCGTTGCAACTTTCGATGGTCATACCTTTGAGCTGATTGGTTTCAAAGAAGAGTCAGATGCGCGTAGCACTGTCGTTGCAGCCATGGTGCGCGTAGATGGTGGGAAGACCTACACACCAGCAATTACGAAGTACAAATCAATAGGGACCAACATCGGAACTCCATCGGTGAAGTCGTCATTCGTTAAAGATATTTACCTCACGATCGAGCCGCCTGTGAAGGTGTCAAGCAAGACAGCGAAAATTAAAGTGTTCATTAAACCAATGGTGATGTGGCTATGGATTGGTGGAGGCCTGATGGGTGTAGGCACTTTGTTATCTGCGTTCCCAGGCCGTCGTCGCAAGCCAACTGATGCAACATCGGCTCTAGTTCCTAGTGAGACCTCTGCGTGAATCGCGGCAAGAACGTTCCGTACATCGCTGGTGCTGCTGGCGTTGTTCTGCTGGCTTTTCTTGTTGTACTCGCGATGGCAAAGCCGGGGGGGTCTGAATCAGCCTCCTCACCATTATTGGGAAAGCCAGCCCCAATTGTGAAATCAACCACAATTGGTGGTGGAACATTTGATTTGGCACGCCGCAAAGGAAGTTGGGTGGTGTTGAACTTCTTTAACTCCACATGTGTTCCGTGTCGGCAAGAGCATCCGTTGTTGCTTGATTTTGCACAGGAACAAGAATCATCAGACAACGCCGTCGAGTTGTACACCATTGTCAACGATGATTCCGATGGCCCAGTGCAGGCGTTTTTTGACACCAATGGGGGCGACTGGCCTGCCGTTCGTGACGACGACGGTGCTATTTCTGTTGCATTTGGTGTGGCAAAAGTTCCTGAGTCATGGGTTATTGACCCGAATGGATTTGTGCGCTTACGCATTATGGGTGCGTTGACGAAAGGTTTTCTCACTTCTCGTCTTGATGAGTTAAAAACTCAGTTCGCAGGTGGGTAATGAAATATCTGAAGACGTGGCCCGTATGGATGCTGATGGGCTTGATTGTCGTTGCATTACTCACAGTGGGAACTACTCGAGACAGTGGTCCTCTCACACAGTCGGATCGGATCGATTCGATTACAAAACATATTGCCTGCCCTACATGCGACGGAGAAAGTGTGTTTGTATCGCGAGCATCAGCAGCTGAAGCTATTCGTAATCAGGTTGCGCGCGATGTCAGTGCTGGCACGATGACCGATGACGAGATCATCGGATCAATTGCAAACACGTTCAATGGAAAAGTGCTCTTGGTTCCGCGAGCTACAGGCATTGATTCGCTTGTTTGGATTATGCCGATTGCAGTTCTCGTTTGTGCCGTTGCTGGCTTATGGGCTGCATTTCGTCGTTGGCGTCGTGACAACAGTGGTGAAGCATCATCTGATGATGTGGCACTTGTAGAGAAGTTGCTCGCAGAAGACCCAACCGATGAGGACAATGTCTAATGTCTGACGAGCTTCGTCATGAGCAACAATTCTTATTGCGTTCATTGCGTGACCTCGATAACGAGCGTGCAGCAGGTGACATCGATGATGCTGATTACGCGGCGCTGCGCGATGGCTACATTGCGCGCACGGCCGCCATTACTCGCGAACTAGCGGGTGCTGAAGTTGCAACGTCAGCAGTACACCGCGGTTGGGTGCGTCGAATTCTTGTAATTGTCTGCGTAGTTGCAGTGGGGGCTGGTGCCGGCATATGGGTGGCTCGTCAGTCGGGGCAGCGTCTGCCAGGCCAAAGTTCTTCGGGCGCTATTGAGCAGAGTGCCTCAGGGATTTTGGCTACCGCGCGTCAACTGAATTTCTCTGACCCAGGAAAAGCCATTGAGTTGTATACACAAGTTCTGAAACTTGAACCAGATAACGCAGAAGCTCTTACGTATCGGTC
>Ga0209357_1000150_pt1 | contig 25198 bp, 22 predicted proteins | sample LauGreFBDMM110SD_2_FD_187573 | JGI IMG/M metagenome (GOLD analysis project Ga0209357, IMG submission 187573) | Freshwater lake microbial communities from Lake Michigan, USA - Fa13.BD.MM110.SD (SPAdes) (version 3) | ecosystem: Environmental > Aquatic > Freshwater > Lake | place: Lake Michigan... | reverse complement strand
TCATCAGACAGCACAACTGCTTCATTGCCAGCAACTTCGGCATTCATTACTGCAGCAATAACCATGCGCAAGGTAGACACCGTTGCTTCATCGCGTGCCTTCATGGCAGTGGTGAGGTCTGCTTTCAATGTTTCTTTTAATGAACTCATGAATGATCTCCAGTAGTGAATCGATTAGTAATGGCGTTGGCGTGCGCAGGAAAACCTTCGTGCTTGGCCAACGTAATAATGGAAGGCGCCATGCGGCGCAGGGCCGCTTCGTTGGAACGAGCAATAGCAGTGCGCTTTAAAAATGCTTCTGCAGTAATGCCCGAAGAAACATGTGCAAAGCCACTGGTGGGCAACGATGCAGGGCACCCAATAAGGAAGTTGGCTGCGCAAAATGGCGTGTGTTGCCCAATGAGAATTTCACCAGCATTCACGAGTTGGTCAACAAGCGCATCAACCACATTTTCGTCAACTGCTACTTGCAGGTGCTCTGGTGCATATTGGTTGGAAACTTCGGCTGCTTCACTGAGTGAAGACACAAAGACCACTCCACCATTTGGCCCAAGCGATGCGCGAGCGGCCGTGGCACGTTGTTCAGGAAGAGCAGCAAGTTGCACCACAAGTTCGGCATCAACTTGTGCAGCAAGTTCGATAGACGTAGTAACAAACACCACCGACGAGTCGGTGCCGTGTTCGGCTTCAATGAGAAGGTCTGCGGCAACACGCACGGGGTCGGCAGTGTGGTCGGCAATGAGCAGGCTCTCGGTGGGGCCAAGCAACATCATGGTGGCCACGCCGTGGCGTTGCATTTCCACTTGGGCACAGGTGACCGCAGGGCTACCAGGGCCAACAATTTTGCGTACGGGCGAAATGCTCTCAGTTCCGAAACCGAGCGCGGCAATTCCGGCTGGCCCATTGGCGCGATACACGCGAGTGATGCCAAGGAGGCGACACACCACAAGCACTGCAGGGTCAACGGCGCCATTGGCCCCTGGCGCTGGTGGCACGAGAAGAGCAATATCTTTCACCCCAGCAATAACGGCAGGAACACCAAGCTGGTACGCCACCGAGGGGTACGAGGCCTTGCCACTGGGCACAAAGAGCCCCACAGAAGAAATAGGAGTGATTTTTTCCCCGGCAAAGAGACCCGGTTCAAGTTCAATGCTCCATGCACTTGCTCGCTCCATGAGGTGCTCGTTAAAGGCGCGCAAGTGTGAAATGGCATCAATGAGGGCACTTTCCAGTGCAGGGTCAACAGTTGCAGCAGCTATTTCCTCGGGGGAAATGGCAAGTTGAGCTGGCAACAGCGTGACGCCATCGAAAGTGGCAAGAGCCCGACACACCGCTTCATCGCCATTTTGGCGCACATCTTCCACAATGGCGCCAATAGAACTCCGTAAGGCGGGGTCGAAAATTTCGCTCAGCCCTCGGGCGCATAACTGTGCACGCTCAGAGGCAGACATGTTGGCCCATGTGAGTGGGCGCAAAATACGAAGGTCTGAAGCAGATGCCACGTCACAAACCTATCGCCAGAGAGGTACCTAGGCGCTAGCCTTTATCTACGTTCCCCACGATCAGGAGCGTTACATGCCCGTCACAGTTGTAGTTGGTACTCAATGGGGGGACGAAGGCAAGGCCAAAATCATTGACCTCTTGTCTCGCGACCATTCTTATGTTGCCCGATACCAAGGCGGGCACAACGCTGGCCACACCGTGGTGGTGGGTGAAGAGAAGTATGCGCTGCAACTCATTCCAAGCGGTGTGTTGTACAACCATGTAACGCCAGTTATTGGCAACGGTGTTGTGGTCGACATGCCCACACTGTTTTCTGAAATCGACAAGCTCGAGTCGCGTGGCGTTTCATGTGCACGCTTGAAAGTGTCGAGCCAGTCGCATCTCATTTTTCCGTGGCACCAAGTGCACGACGCGTTGGCAGAAGCAAAGCGTGGCGACGACAAAATTGGCACCACACTGAAAGGCATTGGGCCGGCATATGCCGACAAGGCTCGTCGTGTTGGCATTCGCGCTGGGGCCGTGCTCGACCCCGCATCATTTGCCGCACAAGTACGCCAGCGCGCAATAGATGAAAGTGCAATTCTTGTTGCCCTGGGTGGCCAAGGGGTCGATGTTGATGCAGTTGTTGCACAGTTCGCCACACTCGGTGCGCGACTTGCGCCTTATATATGTGACACCGTGAACGAATTACATGAAGCGCTCGACGCCAAAAAGCAATTGCTGTTAGAGGGCGCCCAGGCAACCTTCCTCGATATTGACCACGGCACCTACCCTTTTGTTACATCTTCAAACCCTGTCGCTAGTGGCGCATGTGCTGGTACTGGCATTGGCCCGCGCGATATTTCTCGGGTGGTGGGCATTGCCAAGGCGTACACCACACGCGTGGGTTCTGGCCCGTTCCCTACTGAACTTGCCGATGCAAGTGGCGCTCCCGATGTACTGGGGCAAGCGCTTATCACCATTGGCCACGAGTTCGGCACAGTGACGGGTCGCCAGCGTCGTACGGGTTGGCTCGATCTTGTGATGTTGCGCCATGCGGTGCGGCTGAACTCGCTCACTGAAATTGCGCTCACCAAACTTGACGTGCTCGATACCTTCGACGAAGTGAAGGTATGCGTGAGCTATACCTTGAATGGTGAAACATTGCGTGGCTACCCCGACCGGGCAGAAGTATTGGCTCAAGTAGTGCCGGTGTACGAAACCATTCCTGGTTGGAAGACCTCGTTGCGTGAGTGCAAAACCTACGACAGCCTTCATGCCAATGCGCGCGCACTGGTAGAGCTCGTTGAAAAAATTGTTCGTGTTCCCGTCACAATGGTAGGAACTGGCCCCGAGCGCGATGATTGTGTTGTTCGCGCGTGATTGAGCGCTATGCACTTCCTGCAGTAGCAAATATTTTTGGCGATGCTGCACGCATGCAGCGCTGGGTAGAAATTGAACTTCTTGCCACTGAAGCACAAGAACAACTGGGTGTAGTTCCACAAGGAATTGCTGCACAGTGTCGTGAACTTGCTCCTGTGGTCGACCAAGCATTTGTTGATGCGGTTGCTGAACGCGAGCGCATTACCAACCACGATGTGGCTGCTTTTGTTGATGTATTGCAAGAAAGCATTGGCTTCCCTGCCGGGTCGTACATTCACCACGGTCTCACCAGCACCGATGTTGTTGACACCGGTTGGTGTTGGGCATTGCGCGATGCCATGCTCATCATCCTCGATGAAATGACTGAACTTCTTTCTGTCACCACCGCTTTAGCTCATGAACATCGCGACACGCTCACTATTGGTCGCACACATGGTATTCATGCCGAGCCCACTACTTTTGGTGTGAAAGTTGCACTGTGGACACTGCAACTGCGCCGCGACGAAGAGCGTTTACGTAATGCGCTCGACGGCATTGCAGTGTGCAAAATGTCGGGGGCCGTGGGCACGTACTCCAATATCGATCCATCGGTTGAAGAGTATGTAGGCAATGCATTAAATCTCACTCCTACTCCAGCTACTCAAGTTGTTGCTCGTGACCGCCACGCCGAATACATGTGGGCATGTGCGTCGCTTGGTACCACCATAGAAAGCATTGCGGTGGAACTGCGTCACTTACAGCGCACAGAAGTAAACGAAGTGCGCGAAGGTTTTTCAAAAGGACAAAAGGGAAGCAGCGCAATGCCGCATAAGCGCAACCCTATTTCTGCTGAAACATTAAGTGGTCTGTCGCGAGTGTTGCGTGGCAACCTACAAGTTGCTCTTCAAGACGTACCGCTATGGCACGAGCGCGACATTTCGCATTCTTCTGCCGAGCGCATTGTGTTACCCGACTCTTCAATGCTCGCCTATTACATGGTGCGTCGTCTTACTTCGTTGCTCACCAACCTTGAAGTTGATGCACAGCAAATGCGCTACAACCTCGACTTGCTGCAAGGTGTGGTGTATTCGCAGTCGGCGCTTCTTGCACTTGTAGAAAATGGAATGAGCCGAGATGATGCGTATCGCATTGTTCAGCAGTTGTCGCGTAAGGCCCTCGACACCAAAACACATTTACGTGATGTACTGGTGGAAAGCCTCGACGTGAATCTCACTCACGAGCAACTGCGATTCATTTTCGATGAGTCACGTGTTCTAGAACACGCAAGCAAAACAATCGATGCTTTATAACTCGTCGCGGTTAATGCCGGCACGCTTCAACACATTGGGTTGAACACCCATTTCTTGCCATGCTGAATACGTAATGCCGTTGCGTTGTGAGTAGACGGCAGCAATTTTGACGAACTGATTTTCCAATTTCGTAAAGTCTGAACCCAATTGCTTGGTTGCCAATTCGGCGGTGAGGTTCATGCGTTCTTGTGTGAGGCGCAGCTTCACAATGGCGTCGGCAGTTGTGAGTTCTTTTTGAATAGCAGCAAGGCGCTTCACAATGGAGTCGGCGGTGCGCTTACGGCCACGTTTGGGCTTATTGGCTTCCACTATTTCGAGGTAGGTGCGAATAATGCGACCTTCGGTGCGACCCTGGGCCAAAGCGTCTTTGTGCTTTGTGCTCATTGCCTTTTTGGCGACAGCTTTCTTCGCAGCCTTTTTTGCAGGCGTTCCTTTTGTTGCATTCACGTTACAAAACATATCGGGTATGTACGGTAGAGCCATGAATATGCCCGTAAATTCTGAAAATACTTCTTTGCCTCCACTTGACCCTGCTCGTCACGCTTTGCGAGAGCACGTCATGACACACGCGGTGAAACGTGGTGACTTCACCTTGAAGTCGGGCCGCAAAAGTTCGTGGTTCCTCGACACCAAGCAAACTGCGTGTCGCCCCGATGGCATCGTGCTGGTAACAAACGTTGCGTTGTCATTTTTCCCTGCAGAAGCAACAGCCATTGGTGGTCTCACCATGGGCGCTGACCCCGTTGCGTATGGCATTGCCGCCGTTGCTGCTACACGTGCCATCAACCTGCGCAGTTTTAGCGTACGAAAAGAATCTAAAGATCACGGTGTAACAGGCCGCATTGCCGGTGCACTGCAACCAGGCGACAAGGTCATCATCACTGAAGACACTGTTACGCGTGGCACGTCATTGTTCGAAGCTGTCGATGCTGTGCGTGCATTTGGCGCTGAAGTCGTTCTCATCACCGTCATTGTTGACCGTGGTGGAACATGTGCAGCAATGGCTGCTGAAGCTGGCATTCGTTATGAACCAATGTTGGTTGCACCCGACTTAGGTTTCGAGTTCGGCAGTTAACTATAAAACTAAAGCAGCAGGTTCTTTCATTGCAACAACATTGATGTAACCCTGTGCAAGTGGTGCAAACCCATTGAAGCCAATAGCCGAGTAACTGGTGGTGTACGCACCAGTAGACGCAATGCGAATGACTTCGCCTACTTGCAAGTTGTCGGGCAAGAAGTATCCGGCCTTGTCGTAAATAATGTCGGCAGAGTCGCACGTGGGACCAGCTAAAACAATTTGTGATGCAGCTGCCGAAGCATCGTGCTCGGTAAGCAAGCGGTAGCGAATGCTCTCACCAAGTGTTTCAGCAAGCCCACCAAAAACACCGCAGTCAACATAAACCCAACGACGTGCATCAATGTCGCGCTTGCTAATAAGCACTACTTCAGTATGCAATGTTCCTGCATCGGCAACAAGGTAACGACCAGGTTCCGCCATCAGGCGTGGCGTGTTGTTACCAAACACATCGTGCAAACTTTTGCGAATGGCATCGCCATAAACAGAAATATGCGGAGTGTCGTCGAGGTAACTACCGGGGTAGCCGCCACCAAGGTTTACAAACTCTGGTGCAACAGATTCTTCCGCAACTTCAGTAATGAGCTGCTGGCACAGTTGTAATGGTGCAAGCCACGAATCGAGGTTACGTTGTTGCGAACCTACATGAAACGAAATTCCTGTAGTGCAACCAGCGTTGCCAGCAGCAATGAGAATATTTTTTGCATCGGAAAAACCACAACCAAATTTTTTCGACAACGGCCAGTCGGCACCTTCGCAATCGTGAAACAAACGCACGCATACTTCCGCACGAGGCGCTTCAGCCAATACCTTGTGCAACTCGCTCATTGTGTCAACAGTGAAACGCGTAATGCCTTGCTGCGCTGCGTAAGCAATGTCGCGCTGCTTTTTAATGGTGTTTCCAAAGGAAATACGCGCTGGCTTCACGCCACACGACAACACCAAATCAATTTCAGGAACACTGGCAACATCGAAGCTGGCACCCAGTGCAGCTAATCGTTCAATGACTGGTTTGCCTGGGTTCGCTTTCACGGCGTAACACAACTCAGTGGAGTGAAGGGCTTCGGAAAGCTCGTGAAATTTTGTCTCGACTGTGTCGAGGTCAATGATGACGTAAGGAGTTTGCACGCGATGAAACTACGACCTTGGTCAGGGTTTCACACGGTGTGTTGCAGATAGGAAAAAGAAAAACGGATTCCGTGGTCGTGGGCTCCCTGCAAGAAGCCATACGAGGAACATGCCCCCTCATTCAACGAGATGCGTTGACTCGGAAAGTGCCACCACAACTCAATGTGCTTAGACTTTGGACAAACGAGGAGAAGTATGGGAACTAAAAAGATCTGGCAAGTGCTTTTGGCAATCACCCCCGTCGTTGGCCTGGTGGCATGTTCGAGCGATAGCAGTACGTCCGACACCATCGCTGTTGTGACTACGGTGGCTTCAACGGAAAGCACTATTGGTGATGGAAGTGTCACCATCGATGTAGTTGTAGGCGAAAATTCAGGGCCAGATCGTGTGGAAGAGATTCCTCTAGGTTCCCAGGTCACATTGAACTTCACAAACAACGAAGCTGAGGACGAATACCACGTTCACGGCTATGACCTTGGTAATGGCGTGACTAAAAAGGGCGACACCAAAACCTTCACGTTTACTGCCGATAAAGCTGGCGACTACGAAGTAGAGAGCCATCTGACAGAGACAGTTTTGGTCGTTCTGCGCGTTGGCTAACCACATAAAAACTATTTCCACGGCATGATAGGTGCATGGATCTTCATGCGCTTGTTGAACTAGAGCCACACGGCCCCGATACGTATATTGGCGTTGGCCATGCGTACCCCTGGGGTGGCTTGTATGGAGGCCACATTGTCGCTCAGGCGTTGCGAGCAGCCGCGCACACCGTTGACCCAGAGTTTTCGGTGCACTCGCTACGCGCCTATTTCATCCAGCGTGGCGACAATAAGCAAACAGTGCGTTATGAAGTAGACCGCATTCGTAATGGCCGCAGTTTCGTAACGCGCCGAGTGGTGGCTCGTCAGGCAGTGGGCGCCATCTTGAACCTCGAGGCCTCGTTTCAAAAAGCAGAAGATGCTCCAGAGGTAAGTGCCACAAAGTTTCCTCAACATTTGTCGCAACCCGAAGAGTTGGAGTCAACAACGTGGAGTGAGTTTTTCGACAGGCGATGGATTCCGACCGAGCAAGTTCCTGCGGGCGATCGCGATGGCGTGGGCAGAGTGGCCGCATGGATGCGTGTAACAACACCCACCGGCGACGACCCGCTGTCGCACCAGTGTGCACTCGCCTACATCTCTGACGACTTGCCTACCGATGCGGTGTTTAGTTCGTCACCCGATGCGCGTGCTGCAGCCGATGCAGGCACAGCATTTAGTGCAAGCCTCGATCACACCATTTGGTTTCATCGCCCGTTACGCGCAGACCAATGGCATTTGTATGAAATGTCGTGCAACGCATTTGTTGGCGGCCGAGGTTTGTCGTTTGGTTATGTGTTTGCCCAAGATGGCACACACGTAGCGACTGTGGCTCAGGAAACGCTGGTGCGCTGGCGCACGTAGTTCACGTATGGTGAGACCGCTGCATCGAACAGGGGTTGCAGCCATTGTGCATATTTTGTGGTGATGTGGTCGCCGTCGCGGTTCACCAGAATGTTGCCCACGATGGTGGGGCACTTGGTAACACCACAGAGCCAGTTGCTGATGTTGAGCACTTGCACGTCGTTCTTTGCACCCGCATCAACAATTGCCTGAATGCGCTCGACGCGGTAACCCTTTTCACGGTCATAGGTACAACGTGGAACATTTTTAATACTACGCGATAAACAAATGGGCACGTTGTCGCCAGGGTACGGCGTGTCGGTAATGAGAATGGGTGTAATTCCCGCAGCCTTTAATTGCGTGAGCAGTACTGTTTGTGCTTCAACAATTTGCTCTGGTGAAAACGGATTACGTGTGGTCACGGCCATGAGTTTTACAGCAGAAGAAATGAATACCACTTGTACTTTTTCCGCAATCATCATCTCGATGACATTTTTACGCCATGGCCTGCACTGGGGATACGTGTTTGACGAGAGCATGTTCCACGTGATGAGGTCAATTGGTGGACAGCCCGATTTCGTGAAGGGTAAGAATCGCCAACCTTGTTGACGAGCGGTCATTTGAATAGTGGGAAACCATTGCGCAGCGTGTGAGTCACCAAAGAGAGCAACGGTGAATGTCGATTTCTTCGCACCAAATTCACACAATTTAGGAGTAGATGGGCCCACGCTCACATGACAACCATTGTCGTAAATGATGGGTTTATCACCCATGGCCGCACGTAACGATGGATCTAAGTTTGCAGGAACTTCTTGTGTGAGCACACCTTGTTCAACTGCTTCAAGTGGCGTAGCCGGGCTGACGATGACAGGTGGTGGCAAAGGAATAGTTGTTGTGGTTTCTGCAGCAGGAGCAACAGTTGTTGCACCAGAAACTTGTGTAGTTGTTGTCTGCACTGCAACGGGTGCTTCAGCAACAACATCGCTGGCTAGTGATGACGAATTCGTTTTTAAAACAATTCCGGCGGCAAGACTTACTGCAATGAGGCCTCCACCCATCGTGAGCGCAAACAGCGGTTTGAGTTGAAGTTTTGCAGAATGGCGCACTGGGTTTTCTACATACGAATACGACAAACATGCACCGCAGAATGCAATACCCAAGAGAACAATGCGTTCGGTTGCGTTCAGTGTGTGGCCGTATGCGGCTTCGCCAATGATGAGGGCGGGCCAATGCCAGAGATACAAAGAGTACGAACGAGCTCCAATGAATTGCAGCGGCTGAAACCGTAAAAGAATTTGCGGACCGTAGCGATTGTCGTCGCCAGCAATGAGTACGCACAGTGTTCCGACAACGGGAAGTAATACGGCATAGCCAGGGAACAAAACTTTTTCATTGATGACAAAGCAACTGGCAATGACTGCAATGAGGCCAAGCCAACCCACAACGGCTCGTAGCCAAGCAGCGATGTTGTTGATGTTGTTCCATGCAAGTGCGAGGAGAGCACCGAGGCCTAGTTCCCATGCACGGGCATGAAGCCCAAAGAACGCCCATTGTTGTGTGGTGTTGGTTTGCCAAATACACACAACGAACGACGCAATGCTGACAACAGCAATACCGATGACTGCGCGCACACGAAAATTCTGTGAACGCCAGAGTAAGAGTGCCAAGAGCGCGGGCCACACCACATAAAACTGTTCTTCAACCGCAAGCGACCAAAAATGTTGTAACGCCGAAGGCGGCAGAGTTGATTGCAGGTAGTCGGTGCCGCGGTTGGCAAAAGTGATGTTGGCAAAAAATCCGGCGCTGGAAATGGCATCTTGCCCCAGGTCGCGCAGGCGCAGGGGTTCGAGCCAGATACGCCCAGCAATGACGGTCGCGACAATAACGAGTGTGGACGCGGGCAGTAAACGCCGCGCACGCCGTGCATAAAACTGGCGCAGTGAAATGCGTTTGTTTGCCTCGAACTCACTGGCCAGCAGCGACGTGATGAGAAAACCTGACAAGACGAAAAAAACGTCAACGCCAACGAAGCCGCCACGCAAGGCAAAGAAGTGCGCGTGGTACAAAACCACGACACCAACTGCTAGAGCCCGCAGGCCCTCAATGTCGCGGCGTTTCATAGAGATATTGTGGTCGAGACCGGCGTCGATCCGGTGACCTTCCGCTTTTCAGGCGGACGCTCTGCCGACTGAGCTACTCGACCGTGACAGATGTAAACATCTGCACACGCGGTCCCGACGGGACTCGAACCCGCGACCTCCGGCTTGACAGGCCGGCGTGAACTCCAGCTTCACCACGGGACCAAAGTGACGACATAAATTCCACACTTTGATCATTTAAAAACATGATCGTTATTGCTGATATTAAGTTGTATGTAACCGTATTTCGCACCCCCAACGGGATTCGAACCCGTGCCGCCACCTTGAAAGGGTGGTGTCCTAGGCCACTAGACGATGGGGGCTTGTTCGACTCCACGCGAGAGCGTTGCAAAACTATCAGGAAATTAGCGAATTTCCCCCCGATTCATCTGAGCAGTTATTGAGCCCTCTAATAACCACCCCAAATAGGCATATAAATGATGCTGGGCCAGACGTGGATCATCGTCTTCCAGGTCGTTTTGGCCATTGAGCTCATCGTCTTCGCTGACATCGAGCATGGTGCCGAGCAAGAGGCGAATGGCATTCAGCGATTGCATGAACTGAGACATGTCGCCAGAAGTGAGAATGGGCGCCTGGTTGGGAGCGGTATCAATGACTTCCACGGCCCGTGAAATGGCAGCGAGGCGAGAAGCCACCAGCTCGCTACGCATGAGGCGTTGGTACTCCTCGTTGCTGTCGGGGTCTTGGTGATACGCCACGGGGAAGAGTCGCTGCAAGGTGGGCTCGTTGGAATCGCCAGTGGTGAGCACATCTCGCAACTCACCGAACATATGCACAAGCATTGCTTGCACATCGGGGGCGAGGTTCATGACATACGTGCCATCTTGTTGTGCAACAAATGGCCCAGAGTTGCGACGGCGCATCATGTGTCGCGTTGCATGGTTGCCCACAAACCATGCTCGTGTAGGCGAAATACGTCGATTTCAGCGCGTTCGCGGGCGCCACTTGAAACAACAGCTCGACCTTTGTGGTGAACATCGAGCATTAATTCTGTTGCTTTTTCATTGCTGTAACCAAAAAGTTTTTGGAGAACGAAGGCGACATAAGACATGAGGTTGATGGGGTCATTCCAGACGAGCACAATCCATGGCTTGTCGGTGTCGAGTTGTTCATCGACAGCAACATCTGCTGCGGGTGATTCGGTCGTTGATGCCATTACGACATTCTGCCTCTACGATGAGCATTTCCATGGCTGTTGGTGCTCGCCCCCTCGTTCCTTCGCGTCTTGCACGCCGGGCTTTGTCACACAATGGCTCGGGTCGCCGCCCCACCACCGTTATTGGTGGATACATCGCCCTCACGAAACCACGCATTGTCGAGCTCTTGCTTGTCACCACGGTTCCCACCATGGTTCTTGCTCAAAAGGGCTGGCCCGCTACCTGGCTCGTTGTCCTCACCTTGGTTGGTGGCTCGTTGGCTGCTGGTGGGGCGAACGCTCTCAACATGGTCATTGACCGCGATATTGACAAGCTCATGGTGCGCACCCAAGGGCGGCCCTTGGTGACCGGGCTCATTGCCCCCCGCAACGCCGTCATTTTTGCCTGGATACTGGAAATTGTGGCTTTTGCCATCTTGTGGGTCAGCGCCAACCTCTTGTCGGCCCTTCTCACCTTCTCGGCCACCATGTTTTACGTGGTTATTTATTCCGTGTGGCTGAAGCGCACGAGCCGCCAAAATATCGTTATTGGGGGTGCCGCCGGGGCAGTTCCCGTGCTGGTGGGCTGGTCGGCAGTCACAAATGACGTCTCTTGGGCCGCTTTTTTGCTCTTTTTGCTCATTTTCCTCTGGACTCCCCCACATTTTTGGGCTTTGGCCATTCGGCACTCCGATGACTACAAGGCGGCCCAGGTGCCCATGTTGCCCACCGTTGTTCCCATGAAACAGACCTTGCGGGCCATGTTGCGCTACACCGTGGCATTGGTGGTGGCGAGCTTGGTTTTGATTCCTGTGGGCGATTTAGGGGTTATTTATGGGGTGTCGGCGGCTGTTTTAGGAGCACTTTTCCTCCTCGGCATCGGTTATTTGTGGCGGACCCCCACCGAAGCGGTTTCGATGCGCGTATTTTCCTACTCCATCTCCTACATTTCACTTCTTTTCGGTGCCATCACGGTTGACGTGCTCGTGAAATATGGGGTCTCCTAGGGCTCGTCGCCTACAGTTGAGGCGCGGCGGGTTTTCCCCGTTGCGAAATCACAAACCCACAAAGACTCTTCATTTACCTCCTGACTCTCGCAGGTAGGTAATCTCGTAACGTCATTTCCGTGAAAGAAAGCCCTCCATGACCACGATCGAAACGCATGCATCTGGAACGCAGGTGCGCGCCACTTCTAGCGACAGTGCCCTTGGCGCTTTTTTAGTGGGCGTCGGTGCATGGGCTACCACGACCGACCACAAACGTATTGGTCGACTTTTCATTGGTTGCGCATTGCTCATTGCAATTGCGGCAGCAGCACTTGGTGCAGTCATTGGCGTAGAACGCATCTCTGCAACGGGTTACTCCCTTTTAGATCAAGACTCCGTCACACAAATTTTCTCTCTCTATCGAGTTGGTCTTTCCTTTGGCGTGATGTTGCCGCTGCTTCTCGGCATCGCCATTGCGGTGGTGCCACTACAAGTGGGCGCAAAAACAATTGCATTCGCACGTGCAGCAATGTTTGGTTTTTGGATGTGGCTTGCTGGTATTGGTCTTGCTCTAGGTTCCACCATTGCTAACGGTGGCCCTGGTGGTGGCAATGCAAAAATGGTCGACCTATTTCTTCTCGGTATGGGAATTGCCGTTATTGGTGCACTTGCAGCTGCCGTTTCTGTAGTGACCACAGTGCTCACCAGCCGTGCTCCTGGCATGACACTTCTTCGCGTGCCAATGTCGTCGTGGTCTGCACTCACGGGCGGAGTTGCATTGGTACTTACCTTGCCAGTGTTGTTCGGAACTCTTGTGTATCTCTACGTTGATCACCGTTACGCCCGCATTGCTTTCGGTGGCAACAAAGGTATTTCCGACTGGATGGGTTGGTCTCTCACACAACCACAAACCTACGTATACGTTGCAATGGGCGCTGGAGTTCTTGCTGAAATTGCAGCGGTCGTCAGTGGCAAGCGTCAAGTGTTGCGCCCAGTTTTGTTCACTGGTATCGCCATTGTCTCTATTGCTTCCTTGGGTGGCGCAACGCAAGTGCAACACGCAGTTACTTGGACCAACACCAGTGCAAGCGACAAAGTAAAAGAACTCATTCCTTTCCTCATCTTTAACGGGTTGCCACTTCTTGGTGTGCTTGTGGTGTTAGGAGTGTCATTGCTCGGTATTGCGAAAAGCAAGCCACGTTTGGTTCCTGCAATGGCGCCAGCACTTCTTGGTCTGGGCATGGTGCTCACCGGAATGGTGGGGCATCTTGTTTCATTGTTTGGCCCAGCACAACTTGCCGGAACAGTTTTTGAAGAAGGCGAATTCATTTATGTGAGTTACGGCGCGTTGCTCATTGGGCTCGCAGCAGTTTCCTACTGGGGCCCAAAACTTTGGGGTCGCGTTTTGCCGTCGTCTGCAGTGCTCGGAATGAGTGGGCTTACATTTTTAGGAACAGTGCTTGCTGCCTTGCCCATGTACATCGCCGGCTTTGCTAATCAGCCAGCTGGCGTTGCTAACGATTTCTCTTACAGCGGACCACAGCAACTATGGAATATCGCCTCGGCTGCTGGTCATGCATTAGTTGCTGTGTCAGTACTGCTTTTTGTTCTCACTGCACTGCGCGCCTTCACTGCAGGTGAAGTAGCGGGCGACGACCCATGGGATGCACAAAGCCTCGAGTGGTCGGTGTCGTCACCGGCACCACTCAACAACTTTGTATCAACGCCATCGGTGGCAAGTGCTGAACCTCTTCTCGATATCAAGCCTGCAGGAGGACAGAAATGACCCACGCACTTCCCGCCGGGCCACGCCCAGCACCTCGTCGCCAGCTTTTCATCAGCACAGGCATTGCCGTTGTTGCAGGAACAATGCTCATGGGCGGCATGTTGTCGGTGTGGTTGCGTTTTCGTGCAGCAGCACCAACGCGACCTACATCTGATGGTTTGAGGCAAATTAAAGATTGGCTCCCTGCCGATCTCAAAATGCCAGAAGTTGTTACCAACGTTGGAATTTTGTCGTTTCTCGTGCTCACCGTCATGGTGCAGTGGGCTGCGTATGCCGCTCGTCGTGGCGACTCCAAGCATGTTGTTTCAGCACTTGGTCTCACTCTTCTTTTTGGTATTGCCATTCTCAACGCACAAGCTGCAATTTTTGTGCAGTTCAACGTGGGCGTTGCCTCGGGCGCGTATCAATCAATGTTCTACGCAATTGTCGGCACGCTCACTGTGCTCATTGTGTCTGGTCTTGTGTTCACGGTTGCATCTCTCTTTAAAAGCATTGGTGGTCGCGCAGCGAACACTGATCTTTTAAATGCACATGCGTTGTATTGGTATTTCCTCGCTGCGGCGTACACCGCAGTGTGGTTCGTAGTCTTCGTGCAGAAGTAGGTTGACCATGTTTACACCCGGTTCAAAATTATTTCTCGGACTCACAGGGTTTGTGCTTGCTGTCAGCGTCATTTACGTTGCGGTAGTCAATAACTCCATAGGCGGCGCAGTTGCGTTGTTATCTGTTGCCACCGGAACCGCTCTCCTTGCTGGTTTGACGCTTTTCAACCGTGACGGTGAAGTTGCAGTTGGTGATGTAGCGGCACCTGCTGGGGCTGAACCCCTCACCTCAAGTATGTGGCCACTCGTTGCCACCGTCGGCTTTGTCGGGGTAGTTGCAGGTCTCCTTACTCACCCCATTGTTTTCTTCCTAGGTCTCATTGCACTTTTGGCCTCTGGAACAGAATGGCTCATTCAGTCGTGGAGCGAAGGCGCTTCAAGTGACAAGGTGTACAACGCATCTATTCGCGGACGCATGTTGCATCCTCTTGAATTTCCTGTGCTTGCACTTGTTGGGTTAGGCGTCATTATTGTTGCCTTCTCGCGGGTCATGCTTGCTGTCTCTCGAGATGCCGGCGCAATTATTTTCATCGTTGCCGGCGCAGCAGTTCTGTTCGTTGGTTCCATTTTTGCTCTGAAGCCAAGTTTGAAAAAAACATTGGTAGTAGGAATTTGTGTAGCGAGCGCGGTTGGCGTAGCAGCAAGTGGAATTGCAGCAGCAAGCAACGGACTTCGTGCAGATCTTGTTGAAGCGAAAGAAGAACAGCACTTCAGCCACAAAGAATGTGGCGAAGAAGTGAGTGAACACTTCGATCACCTAGCTGAAGGAACAATCTCTCTTCGATCAAACGCGGTAGCAACCATTGAATTGCGCGATGGCAAGCTCACGGCTCGTGAGTTGGGTGTAGCCAAAGTCACACAAACCATCACTTTCCCGCGCTCAAATAGTGCCACCATTATTTTCCGCAACAAAGACGAAAAAGAAGCACGGCTCACTGCGTTCCTCGGAACCAAAGCGGTGCAAGATGGAGTTGTGGAAGAGGTTCTTGACTGCACACAAATGATTGGTAAAGACCATGAGCAAGCGCTCACGTTCAAAATTGCCAAGTCATCAAGGGCGTCTGACAAGCCGTACACCCTTACTGTTCCTGGCCTTGAAGGTCAATCAATAGAAATAATGGTGCCTTAATCATGAGCACGAAAATTCGTCGCATTGTTGCTGGTGCCTTCGGACTTGCCGCAACTGCATTTCTCGCCGGCTGTGCAAAAGATGCACCGCAAGATACATGGCAGCCAAAAGGCTCTAACGCAAAAATCATTGACGACCTGCAGCAGCCAGTCTTTGCTATAGCGGGCGTTATTGGCGTCATTGTCACTTGTGCTGTGGTGTACTGCATTATCAAGTTCCGCGATCGTGGCCAAGCAATTCCAGAACAAACACATGGTAAGCCAGCTCTCGAAATAGGCATGACCATTTTGCCGGCACTGATTTTGGCCGGCGTGGGTGTCTTCACGTTCCGTACGGTGTTCGACCTTTCAAAGACCAGCGATACACAAATGGTGGTCAACGTCACTGGTCAGCAGTGGTGGTGGGAATACGACTACCCCGCGCAACCAGAAATGGGCATCACAGCCCCCATCATTACTTCTGGGCAAATGATCATTCCTGTTGGAACAAAAGTGTTGCTGCGCGAAACAAGTCGCGACGTTATTCACTCATATTGGATTCCTGCACTGAACGGTAAGCGCGATGCAGTTCCGGGTCGCGTGCACACTTTGCGTCTCGACGCCGATAAGCCAGGAATTTACGCTGGTCAGTGCACAGAGTTCTGTGGTCTCTCGCATGCAAACATGCGCATGGAAACAGTCGCACTCAGCAAAGAAGACTTCGCCGCATGGGTGGCAAATCAGCTTGCCGATGCGAAGTCTCCTGCAGAAAAAACTTTGGCGAAAGAAGGCGAAGGAGTCTTCCTGAACCAGTGCGCACGTTGTCACCAAGTCAATGGGCTGAAAAAAGCCGATGGCTCGCCAGCAATTGCTGCGCCAGACGAAAACGTATGGGCAGGCGCGGCGCCTAACCTCACGCACCTCATGTCGCGCAACACCTTTGCAGGAGCAGCCTTTGACCTTCTTTCAAAGAAATGTCGCGCAGATGTTTGGGGCGCAACTAGCGAAACAGTTGGCAAGAAATATCTTGCTGGTGTCACCGAAGAATGCCTAAATCAAACAGATCTACGACGTTGGTTACGCAACGCACCGGCAATGAAGCCGATGTATGCAGACCCAGCAAAACTCACATCCACCAACGGTAAATACCGCGGTATGCCGAATCTCGGACTCACAGAGGACGACATCGACAAACTTGTGGCATACCTCTCCACTCTGAAGTGATCGGAGCACGCTCACATGGCAATTATTGAACGTCCAGTTATAACCGAAAGTGTAGAAATCGCACTGCCGGCCACACCTTCGCGAGCTCAAGGAAGCTTCAAGCGTCCGGTAGCAACAACAGGTTGGAAGTCGTGGCTTTTCACTGTCGATCACAAAAAGCTCGGCATCATGTATGGCGTCATGGCAATGTTCTTTTTCATCTTGGGTGGCCTTGAAGCAGTTCTCATTCGCCTTCAACTTGCCGCACCAAATGGCAAGGTCTTAAGCGCCAGTGTGTACAACCAAATGTTCACCATGCATGCCACCACCATGGTGTTCCTTTTCGTCATGCCCATGGCCGCAGCCTTCGCAAACTATTTCATTCCGCTCCAAATTGGTGCTCGTGACGTTGCCTTCCCACGTATGAACGCTTTTGGTTTCTGGTGCATTTTGGGTGCCGGTATTTTCATTAACTTGTCGTGGTTCTTTGGCGGCGCTGCCGATGGTGGCTGGTTCATGTACGCACCAAACTCTGGGCCTATTTTCTCACCATCACATGGTGTTGACTTTTGGGCACTCGGACTACAAATTGCAGGTATTGCCTCGTTAACTGGTGCAATCAATCTCATCGTGACGGTGTTGAACATGCGTGCTCCGGGTATGAGCCTCATGAAAATGCCAGTGTTCACTTGGCTCCAGCTGGTTGTGCAGTTCCTCTTGTTGTTCGCGGTGCCAGTTATTACGGTGGCGCTTTTCCTCTTAAGTTTCCAACGCAACTTTGGCGCAACATTTTTCGATGTGTCTGCAGGTGCCGACCCACTTCTGTGGCAACACTTGTTTTGGATCTTCGGACACCCCGAGGTATACATCCTTGTTCTCCCTAGCTTCGGCATTATCTCTGAAGTGCTCCCTGTGTTCTCAAAGAAGCCGCTCTTTGGTTATCCATTCGTGGTGTTCTCAGGTGCGGCAATTGGGTTCGTGGGCTGGGGCGTGTGGGCTCACCACATGTTTGCTTCTGGTCTTGGGCCAGTATCGGTTGCGGTGTTTTCTATTTCCACCATGGCCATTGCTATTCCAACCGGTGTAAAAATTGTGAACTGGACCCTCACTTTGTGGGGAGGCAAATTGCGCTTCACCGCTGCAATGCACTTCGCCATTGGTCTGATTGTGCTCTTCACCATCGGTGGTTTGTCGGGCGTTACACACTCAGTGGCACCGTCTGACACACAACAGACCGATACGTATTACATTGTTGCTCACTTCCACTATGTACTTTTCGGTGGAGCAGTATTCGGACTCTTCTCTGGTTTCTACTACTGGTGGCCAAAGATGTTCGGCAAGACACTAAATGAAAAATTGGGCAAGGCAAACTTCTGGTTCATGGTTATTGGTATGAACATGACCTTTGGGCCGATGCACATTTTGGGTCTCCAAGGTCAACCACGTCGTATGTACCAATGGACCGAAGCACGCGCTGGAGAAGGCTTCTTCAACCTTGCATTTTGGAACCAGATTGCATCAATTGGCTCGCTCATTTTAACGGTCGGCATTTTCCTCTTCATTGTCAACGTCATCAAAACATCACGCAGCAAAGAACGCGCTCCGCTTGACCCATGGGATGCACGCACCTTGGAGTGGATGACAAGCAGCCCGCCGAAGGAACACAACTTCGACGTCATTCCAACCGTTCATCACCTCGACGAGTTCTTCCATCGCAAGTACGAGCAAGATCCAGTAACGCATGAGTACAAGCAAATTGCTACAGCAGAAGAAATTATGGCCGATCAAGAAGCTCATGCCGACAAGCACATTCACATGCCGTCACCGTCGTATTGGCCAATTGTTCTTGCAGCAACTTTGCCTGTCATCATGATTGGTGTCATTTATTCAATACCAGTAGCCATCGTTGGCGGAATTTTCTTGGTGTTGGCAATGTTTGGTTGGGCCCTCGAGCCATCAACTGCACCAGAAACCGATTTTGATCCTCCCGCATCGGAAGAAAGCACGAAGGAGTTGACTCCACTTGTCTGACGTAGCAGTTCACGAAGCCGATCACGGCACACACGGACACACCACTTCAACTGGCTTGTCGAACAACAAAGTAGCAATGTGGCTCTTCTTGGGCTCAGAGTGCTTGCTGTTCGGTGGCCTCATCAGCACCTACATGTTGTACCGCGGTCGTGTGTCTGTCGGACCACGCCCAGGAAACGTATTCGATATTCCATTCACATCGGTGAGCAGTTTCATTCTGCTCATGAGTTCACTCACCATGGTGCTTGCAGTTTCTGCAGCACAAAATCGTGACGACCGCGGAACCACCTTGTGGCTGACAATTACTGCACTTCTTGGTGCAACATTCGTTGGTGGTCAGGTGTACGAATTCACGGCGATGTACAACGAGGGCTTAGGTTTCACTACCAGCCTCTTTGGCTCAAGCTTTTACACGCTCACCGGCTTCCACGGGGTTCACGTGACCGTGGGAATCATGATGCTCATGTCACTTGTGGGCATCATTAAACGCAGCACGATTCCTGGCGACAAAGCAGAAGTCGTTGAACTGATTGGTTTGTATTGGCACTTTGTCGATGTGATTTGGATCGTTATTTTCACACTCGTGTATCTCATTCCGGCATAACTCGCACCCTCGAACGAAGGTTCCACTATGACAGCTGCAACAGAAACTCACACAGAACTCAATCACTCGCACGATGATCATGCGCAACACGGCATGAGCAACGCTGGCTATATTCGTATAGCCCTCATTTTGGCGGCCATGACTGCTCTTGAAGTTTCTACGTACTACGTCGACTTCGGGTCGCTCTTTTTGCCAGTGTTGCTCATCTTGATGGTTGTCAAGTTTTTTGTTGTGGTCTCGTACTTCATGCATCTCAAGTTTGATAACAAACTGTTTAGTTTCTGTTTTTATGCGGGGCTCTTCCTAGCGGTCATGGTGTACGTCATCGCACTTGCTACTTTCAAGTTCTTTGCGGCATAACAGGTAGAGCCAAGGCGTCATGATTGCCGAAGCCGCCAATCCACTACTCAGCCCGTGGCGCTTCCAAGCGCACCCAGAAATTTGGCTGCTAATCGTTTTTCTCATCGTTGCTTATACGTATGCGGTAAAAGTCATTGGGCCGCAAGCGGGAGTGCCTAAAGACCAAATACTGTCTCGTAAAAATTTGATGGCATTCATTGGTGGAATTGGGCTTGTGTGGTTTTCCACCGATTGGCCCATGCACGACATCAGCGAAGAATATTTATATTCGGTGCACATGTTTCAACACATGGTGTTGGCATATTTCGTACCACCACTTGTGCTTCTAGCAATTCCCGAATGGCTTTTTCGTGCGGTGATTGGAGAAGGTAAGGCATATAGGTTTGTTCGGTTTCTCAGCAAACCAATCATTGCGGGCTTACTTTTCAACGTAGTGGTGATGATTACCCATATTCCCGGTTTGGTTAACCGCAGTGCGGAAAGCAGCCCGCTGCACTACGCCATGCATATTTTGGTTGTGACCACGGCACTTTGTATGTGGTCGCCCATTTGCAGCCCTGCAAAAGAATTCCACATTGGCTATGCCGGGAAAACCATTTATCTTTTCCTCATGTCGGTGGTGCCCACGGTTCCGGCTGCTTGGCTCACCTTTGCCGAAGACTCGGTCTACAAGCACTACGACATTCCTATTCGGGTATGGGGTTTATCGGTAGAGACCGATCAGCAACTAGCCGGGGCGGTAATGAAAACCGGCGGGTCTATCTTTCTCTGGGCGATAGTGATTTTTATCTTTTTCAAGCGACTGGCAAAGGGCTTCTATAAAGACCAGTCGTATATCCCGGAAGCCGACCCACCGCTTACTTTTAGCGAGGTCGAGGAAGCTTTCGCTCAAAGCCCAGCGCCAAAAGAATAAAGCCGCAACCCGGTACCTGCCACGATGTGGGCTGTATCCCGTAAAGTGTATTAAGTACATTGTAAATGTATAGAGTACTTATATATGAGTATTCAGTACGCAAAGCAGACCCAACCCCGCGGCGTGGGGAAATCCCTTTTTACCGCCCTCGCAATTTTCTTTGCCTCAATAGTTGCTGTGGTGGGTGGCGCGAATGTGCAACCAGCGAACGCCGCTGCAATGAACGGGTTTACCCAAGTTTCAACTGGTACACAATTCACCTGCGCGGTGAAAAGCGATGGCACGGTGTGGTGTTGGGGATACAACAATGTTGGCCAACTTGGCAATGGCACGACAACAAATGCTAGCCGCCCAGTTCAGGTGACGGGGCTGACGAACGCTACCCAAGTTGCTTCGGCAGATACTGCGTCATGCGCATTGAAATCTGATGGGACAGTATGGTGCTGGGGCGGAGGACGTCTTGGAAACGGCTCAGCTGCCGGTTCGACCGTGCCAGTACAAGTAAGTGACCTCACCACCGCAACACAGATTTCGGGTAAATTCCAGCACTTCTGTGCCGTGAAGTCAGATCAGAACGTGGTGTGTTGGGGTTGGAATGTTCTCCAGAACCTCGGAGACGGTACAACCACCGATCGACTCGTGCCCACCGCACTGAGTCCTGCACTTCCTATGGGAGCATTACAAGTAAGCGCCGGAGTCTTTGGAACGAGTGTCCTATTAACAGATGGAACGGTGCGGTCGTGGGGTGCAGGGAATAACGGTGCACATGGTGATGGAAACAACACTTACTCAACGAGCACCAAAACTGCGCCGCTGAATCTATCGACTGTTTCTAAGATCTCTGGGGGCCCTGGCTGGGGGAATCTTTGTGTAATAGAAACCGCTGGCAGTGTTGTGAAATGTTGGGGCCTCAACAATAACGGCCAACTCGGCATTGGCGTAAGGGCAGAGTCGGGTGCCGACTATAAACGCTCATCTCCGGTCACGGTGACGGGCTTCACCTCAACAGTGACCGCAATTGATGTTGGCATATACACGCCGTGTGCAGTGTTAGCAGACACATCTCTGATGTGCTGGGGTTATAACGGTGAAGGACAAGCGGGAGTTTCGGGAACGCAAGTACTCACGCCTACTGCAGTTCCCAATATGACTGGGGTTTCGCAAGTATCTCCGGGGTATTACCACTCCTGTGCAGTGCTCAGCGACACCACAGTGAAATGTTGGGGAAGAAATACGTATGGTGCACTCGGCAACAACACAACAACAAACTCAGTTGCTGCGGTATCTGTTCTTGCGCCTCCAACAACGCTCAGCACACCAACTTCGGTTACCGCTACGGCTACTGCATCAACAGAAAAATCAATTGATGTGTCGTGGGATGCGAGTACCGGTGCATCTTCATACACAGTAAAGATTTATAACGCCGCTGGGGCGAATGTGCTCAGCACGAAAACAAGTGTGACCGGCACATCAACCACCATTACAGCATCGACATATAGCGCAATTGCTGATAACACCGCATACAAAATAACTGTCACAGCAATCGGCGATGCCGGAGTGAATTACAACAACTCTGCAGAAAGTGCACAGGCATCTGTCACAACAAACCCTCCTAACTTGTTAATTTCTACTCCATCTAGTGGTTTGTCGGGAACAGCAAATGTTGCTTACTCACTGACCGTTGCAGGTTCTGGTGGTATTGCACCACTCACTTACGCTCTCACAGGAACTTTGGTTGCGGGGCTCAATTTCAATACGTCGACCGGGGTTATTTCGGGAACTCCCACTGTTTCAGGTTCCTATGTTTTGAGTGTCACGATGACCGACTCGCGGCCTGTGAGCGTTTCTACATCAAACTTCACCATCGCGATTGCCAGCTTGACTACGACGGTGAGTATTGCTCTTGCAGATGCCACTCCAACTTATGGGGTCACGAATCGTATTACCGCCACCACTTCTCAAGCTGGAACAGTGAACTTCAAAGCTGGCACCACAACCATCAGTGGTTGCGGTGCAGTTGCGGCTACCTCTACTGCGGTATGCGATTGGGTGCCGAGCAGCGTTGGTTCTGTCGCGCTCACTGCAGTGTTGACTCCTACTGCATCAGGCACCTATTCAGGGTCAACTTCAAGTGCATTGAATAAAACTGTTGCTCTAGCCGCACAGTCTGGCCTCACGCTTACTTCTACGTCGGGTACCTATGGAACCGATCTCACGTTGTCGGCAACGGGCGGTTCTGGTGGCGGTGCCTTGTCGTACGCAGTTACAGCAGTTGGTACTGCTGGGTGTTCTATTTCGAGTAGCAACTTGCTGAGTGCGACCGCACCAGGAACCTGCACGGTGACCGTTACACGTGCAGCGAGCACAAACTATTTAGTGGAATCATCAACAGCCACAACAGTTACTTTTGCTCGCCAAACACAAGCAGCACTTAATGTTTCTACTGTTACTGGTGATATTTTTACTGGCATCATTGTGTCGAGCAGTGGTGGTTCAGGATCCGGTGCAGTTACCTATGGTGTAACAACTGGTACCGCGAACTGTGCTCTCACCTCCGGTGTGGTGACAGCACGCACTGTTGGCACATGCTTACTCACGGTTACCAAGGCTGCTGATACTTACTATTTATCAACATCAGAATCGTTCACGTTGTCATTCGGTAAAGCCATCCCCATTTCTGGTCAACTATCGACTCCTACAACAGGTACTGCAGGCACGGAAATTACGTTGAGTTTCACTGGTGGGTCAGGAACTGGCGCGGTCACATATGTTGTGGCGTCACCCGGCACCGCAAAATGTGTCATTACTAATGGAAAACTTGTTGCTACTACTTCGGGTTCATGCACAGTGACCACCACAAAACAAGGTGACGATACGTACCCCGATCAAGTAGTAACAACTGAGTTCACTTTCACTGCTGGTCAGATTGCTGTTCCTACTGTTTCTGGTGAAACAACAACCACCATCACGCCAGCCACAACTACAACCACTGTGGTGGCAGGCAAAAATGGGAAGAAAACTTCAGTATCAACAACCACCACTACACCGTCAACAACAACTACTTCTACAACCGTGGCAAAAGGTGCAGCTGCACAAAAGCCAGCACCCGATTTGATAGATACCGCGTCGGCGCAGGGCGCAGCAACCATCGGTGGTAAGACTGTTAAAGCCACTACGACACGTGTTAATAACCAGCTCATTTTTAATTCAGGTGAGTTCACGGTCACTTTCGCTGGAGTGAATGCCGATGGCAGTGTCATTCCATTACGTGCCGACGGCGTGCTGGAACTCGCTCGTGAAGACATGTTCCGTCTCGACGCGAAAGGATTCGCACCAGGAACGGAAGTAACAGTGTGGATGTTCTCGCAACCACAACGCCTCGCCAAGCTCACGGTTGGCGCAGATGGCCTCGTGCGTACCTCCTTGCGGGTGCCGAAATCGTTGAAAGATGGTTTGCATCACGTCGTGCTTGTGGGTGTTGACCAAGCCAAAAAAGAAGCCAAGTTCGAATTTGGTCTTGACGTGGGTGTTCCTGCCGAACAGTGGTGGGTATCGCGTGTGTTACTCGTTATACCTATTTCGATAGCTGTCTTTATTGGTTTGTGGTTGCCAACATCGGTGCGTCGCCGTCGTAAACAGTCGATCTAAGTAGACTCTTTACGTGTCTCGTCGACTTTTATCGCGCCGTCGCCATTCAGGCGAAGATGGTGCAGGCTGGATCTATGCCGACCTGTTTTTGGCATTGACTCTTGTTGGTTTGGGCTCGGCAATTGTTACGTCGTCGTCGCCGTCGCCTGCAGCTCAAGCTGCAACTTCAACCACAGTGGCGAGTACAAAAACCTTTCAACTCAGTTGTACCGAATTTGTAATAAGGCCTGAAAGTAATTTGTCGCCCGAAGTGGGCGGCAAGCAAATAGAAGCGGCTGTCGGCCAAGAGATCACGCGCAGAGGCTGGGCCCCCGATACTGCTAAGCCCGGTTTTGTCATTGTGATGGGCGGATTCTCGGGAAGTGAAGGCCCCGGAGATGGCAGCAACAGAGCTAAGAACCTGCAACCTGCATTGCGCAAGAGCACACCACTCTTGCGTGCAGTAGAAATGCGGGCAATTGGTAGCAAGGCTGCAGCAGTGAACGGCGAGCAACAAGCAATTGGTGGCGCTGGATCATATTTACTTGTCGTGTATTTGTTATATAGCGGTCCGCAACTTGAAGAAGACTGTACAAAGTAGGGGTTATGCCAATTATTGAAGAAACACAAGAAGATGCTGTGACCGCTGTAGATAAGTGGATCAAAGTATCGAAGCAAACTAAGTCGTTGGGCACAAGTGCTTCGCGCTTTGTTGACGACCTACGCAATGGGCGTAATTCTGGCGAATGGGCCAGCGTCAACATTGAACAAATTCTTCCGTACCGCTCTGAGACCCCGCGCTTATTGCAGGTCATTCGTGCAGGTGCAATGTTCTTGCCCATTTTGCTCACATGGTTGGCGCTCTCACAGGTCATTGGCCCGTTTGCTTTGTACCTGCAGAATCAGCA
>Ga0209357_1000149_pt1 | contig 25229 bp, 26 predicted proteins | sample LauGreFBDMM110SD_2_FD_187573 | JGI IMG/M metagenome (GOLD analysis project Ga0209357, IMG submission 187573) | Freshwater lake microbial communities from Lake Michigan, USA - Fa13.BD.MM110.SD (SPAdes) (version 3) | ecosystem: Environmental > Aquatic > Freshwater > Lake | place: Lake Michigan... | reverse complement strand
GATGTGTACCGTCGCACCGTTTCATGCAAACGAGGAACGCAGTGAAGCAGCACGGCTTATCGCTGAACTTGCACCTGGTGATTTGAACATGGTGTTCTTCACAAATGGTGGCGCTGAAGCAACCGAGAATGCAATACGTATGGCGCGCCTTCATACAGGTCGTAACAAAGTTTTGTCCACGTACCGTAGTTACCACGGTGCAACAGGTGGCGCTATTCAACTAACGGGCGACCCACGTCGTTGGTCAGCAGAACCTGCAATGCCAGGAATCGTCAAATTTTGGGGTCCGTACACATACCGCTCTGCATTTCATTCTGATAACGAAACACAAGAATGTGAACGCGCGCTGCAACACCTGCGCGACACCATCATGGTGGAAGGTGGCAACTACATCGCAGCAATCATCTTGGAACCTGTCGTGGGAACTAATGGCATCTTGGTGCCGCCGCCTGGTTACTTGCAAGGCGTGCGCGACATTTGCGACGAACATGGAATCGTCATGATTTGTGATGAAGTGATGGCTGGTTTTGGTCGATGTGGCGAATGGTTTGCCGTTGATCATTGGAATGTCACCCCAGACCTCATTTGTTTCGCAAAGGGTGTCAACTCTGGCTATGTGCCACTGGGCGGAGTGATTATTTCTGACCGTATCGCAGATTCATTCCGCGAACGCCAGTTCCCTGGTGGACTTACTTATTCTGGTCACCCACTTGCATGTGCGTCTGCAGTTGCTTCCATCAATATCTATAAGGAAGAAAAGATCATTGAGAAGGCCCGCCGCCTTGGCACAGATGTGATTGCACCAGGATTGGCAGCAATTCAGGCCAAACACCCAAGTGTTGGTGATGTGCGTGGCCTCGGATGCTTCTGGGCGATAGAGCTAGTGCGCGATCGCAACACACGTGAGCCGCTAGTGCCATTCAATGCAACTGGTGCTGATGCGAAACCAATGGGTGAGGTCTTGGCCGCTGCTAAAGCAAAAGGGTTATGGCCGTTCACCCACTTCAACCGTATGCATGTGACTCCGCCACTGACTACCAGTGATGCAGAGATCGCTGAGGGCCTTGCCATCATCGATGAAGTTCTCGATATCGCCGATACGTACTACACCGGCAAATAAGTATTAGCGGTTCTGTGGGAACCCAAGATCAACGCTCGATGTGCGTGGGTCTGGCCAGCGTGAAGTAACCACTTTGCTACGTGTAAAGAAGTTGATGCCTTCTGGCCCATACATATGGTGATCTCCGAACAAACTGTTCTTCCAGCCACCGAATGAGTAGTACGAAACGGGAACCGGAATGGGCACATTGATGCCGACCATTCCCACACTGACATCAAATTGAAACTCACGAGCTACTCCGCCATCACGAGTGAATAAAGCGACTCCGTTACCGAACTGGTTGTCGTTGATCAGCGCCACACCTTCGGCGTACGACTTCACGCGAACAACATTTAACACTGGTCCAAAAATCTCTTCGTCGTAGCAACGCATGCCTGGCTCAACGCCATCAATGATGCTGGGGCGAATAAAGAAACCGTCTGCTGGCACGTTGGTGCGGCCGTCAACAACAACTGTTGCACCCTCTGCTGCTGCACCAGCCAAAAAGCCAGCAACCTTGTCGCGATGCTCTGCAGTAATCAGCGGTCCCATATCATTTTTCGAATCACTGGCAGGCCCCACCGTGATAGCAGGAATACGATCCTGCACTTTTTTGATTAATGCATCAGCAACTGAATCAACTGCAAGCAACACTGAGATTGCCATACAACGCTCACCAGCAGAACCGTATGCGGCACTAACGGCTGCATCAGCGGCCATATCAAGATCTGCATCGGGCAATACCAACATGTGGTTCTTTGCTCCGCCAAGTGCCTGTACGCGCTTTCCGTTTCGTGTGCCTGTCTCATAGATGTACCTTGCAATTGGCGTAGAGCCAACAAAAGACACGGCTGCAACATCAGGGTGTTCTAGCAAACGGTCAACCGCAACTTTGTCGCCGTTGATGACATTGAACACGCCATCAGGAACACCGGCTTGCTTGAGTAATTCAGCAAGGAACAATGCGACCGATGGATCCTTTTCGCTTGGCTTCAAGATGAATGTGTTGCCGCACGCAATAGCGCTTGCAAACATCCACATCGGAACCATTGCCGGAAAGTTAAACGGAGTGATACCCGCAACAACACCGAGCGGTTGACGAATGCTGTACACATCAACACCAGTAGCCGCTTGTTCGCTATAGCTACCCTTCAGCAAGTGCGGGATGCCGCATGCGAATTCAATGTTCTCAAGACCGCGTGCAATTTCGCCCAGAGCATCAGTAATTACCTTGCCGTGTTCGGCGCTCAGCAGGGCAGCAATTTCATTTCGATTGCTTTGCACCAAGTTACGAATGTTGAACATGATCTCAGCACGACGAGACAAGTTCGTTGCTCGCCACGCAGGTAGTGCTGCAGTAGCAGCTGCAACCGCAGAATCAATTTCTTGCACAGATGCAAAATCAACAGTTGACGTTTGAACGCCCGTAGCTGGGTTGAATACTGCGCCACTTCGGCCAGATGTGCCGGCAACAAGGGCGCCGTTGATCCAATGTGAGATGTGATTCATTCCTTCACATTAGGGGCGCCACGCGAAGGGCCCGTAATGGCTAGTGGCGATTAGCGCGAGCAGTGTCAATCAGGGAGTCAAAGAGCGCTTGCGACGATGCCACAACAGGGCTGCGTCGAGCAAGAGGGTCAATAGTGAGCAAGTCTTTGCCGTCTACTTCACCGACAATGGCTCCCGCTTCCTGACAAATCAGCACCGCTGCCAAGTAATCCCACACTCCGTGGTCGTGGAAGTCGACATAACCGTCAAGACCGCCTGTTGCAACCAATGAGATATCAAGTGCTGCTGCACCGAGGGTGCGGAACTGCCACCACCCATGCGGGTACGGCGGTGCGCCATTTGTGCCAATAACTGCTTGCGAGACATTGGCAAGAGGGCTGACGCGCACTGGTATTCCGTCGCGGTTTGCTCCCCCGCCGCGCGAGGCGCCGTATCTCGTTTCACTTCCCGACTGCTCTGCGACTAACGCAGCGCGTAAACCGTGACGGTCTACAACACACAACGATGTAGCAAACCATGGAAGACCTTTACTGGCATTTGTTGAACCATCAAGAGGGTCCACAACAACAAGCAATCTGTCATCAGTAATAGGCCACACAATGTCGGCAATGCCGCTCTCTTCTGACAGAACTTCAAAACCAGATGCCTGTAGCAAATCAACGATGACATCATCAATCACGACATCTGCCGAATACTGACCCTCTCGTTCGCCCGACATCGACCAGTCGGCAATTTCGTCCAAGGTGTCAGCGGCGGCGTCTGCCACGTCATGCAGAAACCCCAAAATATCGCGGTCCGCCGAGTTGTAATCGAAATGGTGCACCCCTGAACGGTAGTGTCCATGACGTGGCCGTTATCGACATTGCCGGATTTGTCACCGATTTGAAGAGCCATGCCGTTGACCATGGATTCCATGTGCACGACGAGCGGCACTTTGTGGAGACCTATTCGCTACGCCAACTGTGGGAAGTAGACCTTCACCCTGAAGAAGCGTGTAACGGCCCTATTGACCTTCATGTCAGCCTGGAAATTGATCCGCGAACACTTCTGAGCTTCGAAGATGCAGTACTTGCCATGGATGACCCGGACGATGACCCGCCAGAAGGTTTTACTTTTCCTCTTGTCTTTACATGGGCATTTCCGCCGCTTGTGCACCCGCCAGATTTGTTGGTACTTGCAACTGAAGTTGCTGGTATTGGTGGTGTTGAGTTGCCTCTAGAAGTATCTGCAATTGATTCATTTCACCAGGTCACGGATGCACCAGAGCGAAGCCTCACAGTGGTGAGTCGCGTACCTGTGTCATTGGCAAATGTCTACAAAGGCGACAATGATCCTGTGTGCGCTGTTCTTGATACATGCCGAAATGTCAGTCTTAATTTGCTGGAACGCGTGCCATTTTGGATTGGCGACATCCACTAATTCGAACCAGTTAATGGTGGGCCCAGCAGGACTCGAACCTGCGACCAAGGGATTATGAGTCCCCTGCTCTAACCAACTGAGCTATGGGCCCGGAAGTCGACCAAGTTTAGGGGTGCGACTGGCTCCGGGGGTGGGGCTCGAACCCACGACAAACGGATTAACAGTCCGTTGCTCTGCCAACTGAGCTACCCCGGAAGGGAAATCCAAGGCTACCAGCGAGGGCACCCAGTGCCCAAGGCCGAAGATCTAGTCAGATTCGAGGTAACTGCGCAACCGCTGGCTGTTGTTTGGGTGGCGAAGGCGGGCAAGGGTCTTTTGTTCAATCTGACGGATTCGCTCACGAGTCACGCCTTCTTGCTTAGCCACATCGTCGAGTGTTTGTGGCTCACCACTTGAGATACCGAAGCGCTTGTCAATGATGCGGCGATCACGTTCTGGCAAATGGTCAAGTTCAAGCGAGACTGCGTCGACCAGTTCACGACGCTGTGCCACATCAGCCGGTGAATCTGTGCTGTCACCACCAAACTTGTCGCCCCACGTTGTTGAATCTTCGTCGCTACTGACTGGTTCATCGAGACTGATTGTGACCGAAGATATTTGTTTCAGTTCTTCGATTTTTTCAGCAGGAATGAGGGTTCTCTCTGCGAGTTCTGCGTATGTTGGCTCACGCTTCAATTCAACATTGAGCTCACGATCTGCTTTTGTGATGCGATTCAACATTTCGACAACATGGCTAGGCACGCGAATTGTGCGGCCCTGATCAGCCATAGCTCGCATCATGGCTTGACGAATCCACCAGGTTGCGTATGTAGAAAACTTGAAGCCCTTTTCCCAGTCATACTTTTCTGCGGCACGCATGAGGCCAATGTTTCCCTCTTGAATGAGATCTAACAGTTGAAGTTCACGGCCGTCGTACTTGCGAGCAATTGAAACAACAAGACGCAAGTTTGCCGTGATGAGGTGTTCGAACGCTTCTTCACCTTCACGCATGATGATGCGTAGTTCTCGACGTTGAGTTGCTGTCAACGCATCCTTTGTAGAACGAGCCTTAGCTTCCTGCATGGTGCGAATTGCGCGGCCTAATCTTTTTTCATCGTCAGCTGAGAGCAACGCCACCTGACCAATTTCACCGAGATACATGCGCACCGCATCACCAGCATCACCCGCGAGCACGCGAGGCGCCACAACTTTGGGTGGCACCAGCTTCAGTTCAGGTGGCGTCGGGATTTCAATTTCACCTGAGATATCAGGTTCAATTTTGGCGATGGAGATTTTTGCTTCAAGTAACACTGATTCGATATGACGAATCATTTCCGGATTCAGTTCCACGTTTCTAAAAACATGGGCAACTGTGTTTGGGTCCACAGACCCGTCGTCTGACCGCGAGGCCAGCAATGTGGCCCACTCGGCGGCATCTACAGACGGATGCGGCAGCACGATGGTGGACCGACGGGTCATGTGGCTGCCTGAGATACTTGGGCGAGCCACTGCAACAAGATGACCGCCGCAGTTTGCGCTTTGTCGGGTTTGTTCAGGTCCTCGAGGGCGTTGCGCACCATGCGATCGTTCTGAATTTGCTCAATATCAGAGCCAAGTCGACGGTGAGACAGTTCTCGTCGCACTGCGGCCGAAATGAGAGCACGAGATTCAACAAGTGGGTCAGCTTCAATGTCATACACCGCTGCTCGCTCAATAATGTCGGCGGCATCGGGTTGGACAGACTGTAATGCCACATGCACATCGCCGTCGGAAGCGGCAATGGCGCGGAATGCTTCGCGCGATGCATCATCGGGGAAGAGTTCTTCAATTAGCCACGGCGCAATGGTGTCCCATTCGTGAATCAGGAGAGACAAGGCAACAAACCCGGCACCCTCTGTTGCTTGCTGAGCAGGAGCTGCGATTACAACGGGCGCAGAGCCTCCCCTGTCTGCAATTTTGACTAGATCAGCAGCCGAGACTCCGGTGTGACTTGCCACTTGACCTGCATACAACCGACGCACGTTTGAATCGGGATGTTCATTGACTAATTCCATGGCTTTACCAGCTAGTCGAGCGCGGGACTCTGGCGAGCGCAGTGGGTTTGCGTCGAACAATCTTTTTAATCGGAAACCAAGAAACGGCATTGCATCGTTGATTGCTCGTGTCAATGCTTCAGGATCCGAGTTTGCAAGTTCGCCTGGGTCTTTACCTGCTGGAAACTGCGCAACAGATACCGAGATGTCATATTTCTTTTCCCACGCATAAAACTTGTCGGTTGCACCTTGACCTGCCGCGTCTGCATCGAATGCCAACACAACATTTCTTGCATAGCGCTTCATCAGTTTCACGTGATCTTCGGTTAATGCCGTACCGCACGTTGCAACAGCAGTTGCTAATCCGCTGCGATGGAAACCAATGACGTCGGTATACCCCTCGCACACGATGACGCGATCTTCTTTCACCACATTGCCTTTAGCCCAGTTCAGGCCGTACAGCGTGCGCGACTTTACATACACCGGAGTTTCAGTGGAGTTCTTGTACTTCGCTGGGTCTGTTGACCCAGGAAGAATGCGGCCACCAAACGCGACCGCTGCCCCATTTTCATCAAAGATGGGAAACATGACTCGCGCACGGAAGGAATCTTGCAAACGGCCAGCCTTGTTCACAAATCCAAGGCCCACTTCAGCCAACATGGCTGGTGTTGCCCCGAGTGATGAGCTGAGAGCATCCCATTCATCAGGTGCCCAACCGAGTCGAAATGACCGCGCAACATCGCCAGCCAAACCGCGATCACGCAAGTATTCGCGAGCAGTTCGCGCATCAGGTGATTCAAGAAGACGCGCGTGATACCAATCAACTGCACGTTCCATCAGAGCTTGCAATTCTTTGCGATGCTTACGTTCACCATTTCCAGCACCCGATGTGTAGTGAAGTTCGATTCCGGCTTTGCTGGCAATACGTTCTACGGAACCAACGAAGTCCAGATGTTCCATCTGCTGGACGAAAGTAAATACATCGCCTTTCACCCCACAGCCGAAACACATATACCTGCCTGTTTCATCGTTCACACTGAACGATGGTGAACGTTCGGAATGAAACGGACAGAGACCTACCTGGCTGCGGCCTGTGCGGCGAAGTTGGGAATACGGTGACACCACGTCTGACAAAGTGACAGAGGACCTGACCTTTTGGATGTCGTCCTCAGCAATGCCCATGGCATGACATTAGTGCGCCGAGAGAGGACCTACGACTGCGCAGTTGGTGTGGCGCGAAGTGAGGCAACAATCGAGACCACAAGAATCATGGCAATAACTGCTAACGACGCTGCGATGGGCATATGCCACCAATACGACACAGCCATCTTGATGCCGACAAACGCCAGAATGACTCCGAGACCTGTCTGCAGGTACTGGAAACGGTCCCGCATGTCAGCAAGAAGGAAGTAGAGCGCTCGAAGTCCCAAAATTGCGAAGGCATTTGATGCAAAAGCAATGAATTGCTCGTTCGTCACAGCCAGAACGGCCGGCACGGAGTCAACAGCAAAGATGACGTCGGTGATTTCTACCAAGACAAGCACGGCGAGAAGTGGCGTCGCCAACCGCTTGCCGTTTTCTTTCGTAAATAGTTTCTGTCCATCAAGCTTGTCAGTCGAGGGAACGAAACGATGAAATATCTTCATTACCTTGCTCTTAGAAGGGTCAAAACCATCATCGTGGGACTGAAGCAATTTGATGCCGGAATACAGAAGGAAAAGGCCAAACAAAATCAAGGTGATCTTGAATGAGTTGATGATGGCTACGCCGGCGAAAATGAACCCGACGCGCATGGCAAGTGCCCCGAAAATTCCCCAAAAAAGAACTCGGTGTTGATACATCTTTGGCACCTGGAAGTGCGTAAAGAGAACAGCCCACACAAACACGTTGTCAACGCTGAGGCTCTTTTCGATTAAGTAACCACCCATGTATTCGCCAGCTGCTGCGGAGCCAAACTCCCACAACATGACGAGACCAAACAACAAGCCGAAACTGATCCAGACTGCAGACTCAATAGCTGCTTCTTTGGTGCGAATCTCATGAGCATTTCGATGCACAACCAAAATATCGACGAGCAACATTGCGCCAATGACCGCCAAAAGAACTGGCCAATGCCATCCCTCAATGGTGATATCAACTTTTCCGCTGGACGAGCCAGTACCAGAAGAAACAAGTGAACCGAGGGAGAACATCTGTTAGATGATAGTTGACTATTTAGTTTCCGTCATGGCACCGCCAATAACAGCCTGCGCAGCCGACAGCCGTGCGATGGGCACACGGTACGGAGAGCAACTGACATAGTTCAGTCCGGCGCGATAAAACAACCCGATTGACTCAGGATCTCCACCATGTTCACCGCAGACTCCCATTTTGAGTCCACGCTTCACCTTGCGACCTCGTTCGGCAGCGATGAATACCAATTCACCCACTCCATTTTGATCAATCGTCTCAAATGGATTGCGCTTCAGCAGGCCCGCTTCTAAGTAGGCGGGCATCAATCGGCTCTCGACATCATCACGGCTAAATCCAAATGTCATTTGCGTGAGATCATTTGTTCCGAAACTAAAGAAATCAGATACCTCTGCTAATTCATCTGCTCGTAAGGCGGCACGAGGAGTCTCAATCATGGTTCCGATAGAGACCTTCGGACGTTTAATAGTTTTTTTACCCTTTTTCGACAGTGGAGCTGGTCGCGAATTGATATCTGCAAGAACGTCTTCCACCCAACTACGCGCTAATGCCAACTCTTCTTTGGTGACAGTGAGTGGAATCATGATTTCCACAATGGGCTCGTACCCCTTGGCAGCGACATCATCTGCAGCCTCCATCAGTGCACGCACCTGCATGGCATAGAGGCCAGGTTTAATAACACCGAGCCGAACCCCGCGAGTACCCAGCATGGGGTTAACCTCGCTCCACTCATGAGCGGCACGCAACAGTGTGTCCTCTTCAGCAGACAGACCAGATGTCGCCTTCTGAATTTCTAGTTCTTCAATGCGAGGCAAGAACTCATGCAGTGGAGGGTCAAGTAGACGCACCGTGACAGGAAGTCCAGACATCTCTTTCAGTAACGCCACGAAATCTTTCTTCTGAACTTTCCCCAGTTCTTCGAGGGCAGCTGCTTCTTCTGCTGGAGTGCTAGCAAGAATCATTCGACGAACGACTGGCAATCTGTCTGCTGCTAAGAACATGTGCTCTGTACGGCATAGCCCGATTCCTTGAGCACCGAGTTCACGAGCTTTCTTTGCATCTTCGTCTGTGTCGGCGTTAGCACGAACATCCATCTTGCCTTTACGCACTTCGTCGGACCATTTCAAAATGGTGTCGAACTCTTTCGGGGGCTTTGACGCCATCAACGCAAGTTGTCCGAGCATTACTTCGCCAGTTGTTCCATCAAGCGACAACCAGTCGCCTTCTTTCACCGTGACTCCGTTTGCGGTGAATGACTTGCCCGAAATTTTGACAGAATCTGCACCAACGATTGCTGGAGTGCCCCATCCGCGAGCCACGACTGCTGCGTGACTGACAAGACCGCCACGCGAGGTGAGAATGCCCTTTGCAACCATCATGCCGTGCACATCTTCGGGGCTCGTTTCCGAACGGACCAAGATGACATCTTTGCCGGCCAAAGCAGCGGCCTCTGCGTCATCGGCGGTGAAAAACACTTGACCCACTGCCGCGCCAGGAGACGCCGCGAGACCCTTTGCAATTCCCTTTTCTTTTGTTGCGAACTGTGGATGCAGAACCTGATCAAGATGATCAGCCGCAACTCGCATAATGGCTTCGGTCTTTGAAATCTTCCAGGTCTTCTTGCCCGTACCCGTTGGCTTTGTCATATCGACAGCCATCTTCAATGCAGCAGCCCCGGTGCGCTTGCCGACTCGAGTTTGCAGCATCCACAACTTGCCTTGCTCAATTGTGAACTCGGTGTCACACATGTCTTTGTAATGACGTTCGAGTCGAGCAAAAATCTCCATCAATTCAGTATGAATTTGCGGAAACTTTTTCTTCAGTGCATTGAGATCTTCGGTATTACGAATTCCTGCAACAACATCTTCACCTTGTGCATTAACCAAGAAGTCTCCATACGGTTTCGGGTCCCCTGTTGCTGCGTTACGAGTGAAACCAACACCCGTGCCTGAGTTATCGTCGCGATTTCCAAAAACCATCGCTTGCACATTTACGGCAGTGCCCAATTCGTGGCTGATCTTTTCTCGCACGCGATAGGCGATGGCACGAGGTCCGTTCCACGAGCGAAAGACGGCTTCAACTGCGCCACGCAACTGCTTAGCTGGGTCTTGCGGAAACGGCTTGCCTGTGGCTGCAGCAACTGCTTTCTTGTAGACCTCGCATAATTCTTTCAATGCAGGTGCTGGAATATCAGCATCTGTCGTGGCGTGTGCGACTTCTTTTGCCTTGTCGAGAGCATGTTCAAAGACTTCACCATCAAGACCAAGAACGATACGGCCGTACATTGAAATGAATCGGCGATACGAGTCATACGCAAATCGTTCGTTGTTTGTTGTTGTAGCCAAAGCAATGACGCTCTTGTCGTTCAGACCAAGGTTCAAGACCGTGTCCATCATTCCGGGCATTGAGAACTTTGCGCCTGAGCGGACCGACACAAGCAACGGGTCCGTAGAGTCACCTAACTTGCGACCCATCTTTTTTTCCAACGCCGCGACATGCTTCGTCATTTCATCCGTCAGGCTCTTTGGCCATCCGCCATGCATGTAATCGCGACATGCATCAGTACTAATAGTAAAACCATGCGGAACAGGCAAGTTCAACACGCTCATCATCTCAGCTAGATTGGCGCCCTTTCCGCCAAGGAGATCTTTGTACTCCATGGGCGCACGACGGTGTTTGTGATCGAAGGCATAAACGTATGACACTCTTAAAGTCTAGGCGGATAGCGCTTTGCCTCTGTCCTCAATACACTTGCGACATGAGAAGCCCGATACACCATGCCGCGCGCAATGTGTTCAATGTGTTTGGCTTCCCAACAACCTTTAAGCCAGGTTTTGCCGTATTTCTTGCCTTTTTGGTTTTTCTCTATCCGTACCCCTTGGGACTCTGGATGGCAGGCGCGGTCGGCATCTTCACATTAATTCATGAATTGGGTCACGCTCTGGCAGCTCGCATGTCTGGCTGCACCGCATCCATATCACTCGATTTCATGGTGGCCTACGCCGCCTACGAGCCAAGAACACCATTGACGTGGAGCCAAAAGGCAGGCATTGCTCTTGCAGGACCAACGCTACAAATCACTTCTGCCATAGCAGTGTTGTTACTGAACAGCACGAATCCTTTTAGCAGGGCGGATATCACCATCAGTGATGCAACTATTTCTATCTGGTGGGCAGGTATCGCATTGGGAGTCCTTAATTTAGTTCCTCTTCTTCCGCTTGACGGTGGTGCATTCGTTGCAAGCATTGTCGAACGTTTCATGCCTGGCCGTGGACATACCATTGTTTTGAAAGCAAGCGCAGCTTTGACTGCGCTGTTGTTTGGCCTCTGCATTGTTACAAGCAACACAGAATTAGCCCCACTTTTCGTGTTTATGTTGTTCATGCAGTATCAGACCCTTGCAGCACCACAACGCCAAAAGAAGTTCCTATCGAATCCAGCTCTCGCACCCGAGGGTGACCCCGAATTCGACGCAATGATTGCATCTGGTCTTCTCGCTACTGGGGAGGCAACTAAGGCTTTGCGGTTCGCAACTGAGGCATATCGTCTTTGTCCCACCGACACCATTGCATTCATGGCCGCTCGCAGTGCAATGAAACTGGGAGACCATTCATTAGCTTTGCAATGGCTACACATTTCCGAACAATCACAATTCGATTCGGGACGCTTTCAGATTCTGTTCAACCACGCCACCGACTTTGATCAACTACGTGGGCGAAGCGACATGTCAGACGAGTGGTTCACCAACCGTTGATGATCGCGCAATGCGAGCCAGTGCAATGTGTGCACCAATAGACGTCACGGTGCCGACCGATTGATTATTTTCCGTCACGCGAGCACCAACTCCGAGACCTTCTCGCGGCAATGCTCGAATTACTACTGGTGCCGTGGTTCCGCGAGAGTCCATTCGTTCGACAAGTTCTTGACCCGGATAACAGCCCTTCGTAAAACTCACGGCTACTGACAAAATGCCTGTGGTCCCCGGAATATCGCCGACGAGAATATCGACACCAAGTTTTGGCCAGCGCGCATCAGCACGGGAGTAGTCAATACGTTCTGGCTCGGTCTCTTCACCCAGTGTCAGTACGTGCGATGCATCGCCAACAACATCAATTTCATCAGCGGAATCCCAATACGGAACTGCACGTCCTGGCCCGACGCCAATTTCGCGCACCGCATCGGGGCCACGAAATGCTCTGACCACCCAATCACTGCGATTCATCGTGACTTTCGCACGCAAGACGAAGCGCTGTAACCGTGCGATTACCGCATCAGCGAACCCTGCATCAACATCAAGAGTAAATACGGTGTCTTCGTGACGAACTACCCGCACGAGCGCCGACACATGACCAGTTGGTTCAAGCAGCAAACTATGGATGCTTGTGCCGACATCTAATGATGCAATGTCATTGGCCAGCTGCGAATGCAAGAACGTTTGCGCGTCATCACCTTGCACAACAATGACCTCACGGGCAATATCGGCCCAGACAATGTTTGTCATGCTGTTGTTCCTGCTTCTCTGCGACGTTGTGTCATTCGTTCGGCGGCCGGAATGGTGGCGAGCAAGGCACGGGCCTTGTTTTCACATTCCAAATCTTCATCTGCTGGGTCACTATCGGCAACGATTCCGGCACCAGCCTGCAAGCTTGCAAATTTCGGACCAACAAACATGGTGCGAATAGCAATTGCGGTGTCGAGATTGCCGGAGAAATCCACGTATCCGACAACGCCTGCATATGGTCCGCGTTTTACTGGTTCCAATTCATCGATGATTTCCATTGCGCGCACTTTTGGTGCACCGCTAACAGTCCCAGCAGGCAATGTTGCTCGCAATACATCGATTGGGCCAAGGCCCGGCTTTAAGTCGCCTGACACTTGCGACGTGAGGTGCATTACGTGGCTGTAGCGCTCAAGTGTCATGAGTTCATCCATTTGCACGGAGCCAAAAGTTGAGACTCGACCAACGTCGTTACGAGCAAGGTCGACCAGCATGATGTGCTCTGCTACTTCTTTGGGATTTTCACGCAATTCACCGGCAAGTCGCTTGTCGTGCTCATCATCAACTCCTCGCTTACGTGTTCCGGCAATCGGGCGAGACACAACTCGGCCATTCACCAGTTGTACGAGAGGTTCTGGAGATCCACCGACAATGGTGAGATCAGGTTGACGTAAGAAATACATGTACGGACTGGGGTTCACCTGACGAAGCACTCGATACACATCAAACGGGTCAGCTGTGAGGTCGATATCAAACCGTTGTGACAGAACCACCTGGAAAATATCACCGGCACGAATGTATTCCTTTGCCACATCAACTGCCGAGCGATATTGACCATCAGGCATAGACGAACGTGTCTTTGGCAAGTTCTCACCAGCTACTGGTGGCTCTACTGCTACATATGCAAGCGGGCGGGCAAGATCAGCGACTGCTTCATGTACGCGCGCAACGGCGGCATCGTACGCCAGACCGATTTGCGCATCGGTCAATCCGGCGACGGGAACACTTTCCAGCATGTAGACGCGTTGGCGCCAATGGTCGAATGCGGCAAGCGAACCAATGATACTGATGGAAGCATCTGGCAAGTCCCGATCATCGCGCGGCACGTTTGGCAGGTCTTCAATTTCGCGAACAACGTCATACCCAAGGTGACCCATAAGCCCACCTTGCAACGGTGGAAGATCTGGAAAGAGTGGCGCACGGTAGATGCGCAACAGTTCGTCCATTGCAGCCAACATGCCTTTATCTAACGGAACACTCGCGGGCACGTCACCAGAGACAGTAAGAACACCATTGCGCAGTGTCAATGTTCCACGTGGGTTACGGCCGACAAAGGAATACCTGCTCCAACGCTCGCCATGTTCAACTGATTCGAGCAGGAAGCCGTCACCATCGCCAACCAATTTGATGAATGCTGCAACTGGAGTTTCGAGGTCAGCAAGAATTTGAGTCCAGACAGGGACAACTGTGTGCAGTTTCGCCAGTTCTATAAATTCAGCACGCGACGGCGTGATGGCAGTACCGGTCATTCGTCTTCGCCAAACGCACGGTAGAAACACGACCGCTCGCCCGTGTGGCACGCACCGCGTCCTTCTTGGTCAACTTTGAAGAGCAATGTGTCGCCGTCGCAGTCGAAATATGCCTCGCGCACAAACTGTCGATCCCCACTGGTGTCGCCTTTGCGCCACAACTCATTGCGGCTGCGGCTGAAATACACCATGCGCCCTTCTGCAAAAGTCATGCGGAGAGATTCTGCGCTCATCCATGCCATCATCAAGATGTCACCCGTTTCTGCGCACTGTGCAATCACTGGTATCAGACCGTCGACATTGTACGACACGCCAGACAATTGATCGGCGGTGGCAAGAATGACACGCCCCCGTGAATTGTTTGAAGTCTGGTCGTTGTTGCTCACTGTAAGTACGGTACCGTCTTGCCCCGTGGGAGTGGAAACTATTTACCTAGAAACCATTGATGGCATCAATGTTGAAGCCGATCTAGTACGCACTGATGCCGACCTCGTGCGTGCAGTTGTGATTATTGGCCACCCACACCCCCTATATGGCGGTGACCGTTTCAATCATGTAGTTCGAGCCATGCAAGAAGTGGCACTAGCTCATGATTGCCATTCCATAGCGGTTGATTTTCGTGGTGTTAACAACTCGGGTGGTTTTCATGATGATGGCGATTCTGAACGGCTTGACCTAGCTGCTGCGTGTCAATTATCAGACCTCCTAGCGCCAGAAGTTCCGATCATCATGGCCGGGTATTCATTTGGTTCAGTTGTCGGGCTCAATGTCAGTAATCCGTGGATTGCAGGATGGATTGCCGTCGCCCCACCCGCACAGATGATGAAATCGCTTCCCTCTGCCGCAAATTCGCCACGACCAAAAATCATTGTTGCTGCCGAACATGACCAATTCACAACACCAGACGATATGAGAACTGCAGTGTCAACATGGAGCAACACTGAAATCATTTTGGCCCCAGGTGTTGATCATTCATTTGCCGTGAACGCCGCATCACTCTGCAACACCGCACTATCTCGCCTGTTGGAGACTTTTTCTTAATCAGGAATTGCGAACGCGAATGCCACGTGCAGCCATATCGCGCTTAGCATCGCCAATGGTATGTTCACCAAAGTGAAATATGGAGGCAGCAAGTACACCTGTTGCGCCGCCTTCGATGACTCCTTCAGACAAATGGCCCAGTGTGCCCACACCTCCGCTGGCGATGACAGGGACACCTACTGCATCGGAAACCGCGCGAGTAAGACCAAGATCAAAACCATCTCGCGTGCCATCACGATCCATTGATGTGAGAAGAATTTCACCAGCGCCTAGCGATACCGCAGCCACTGCCCATTCCACAGCATTTAGTTCTGTTGCTGTACGTCCACCGTGCAGAAACACCATCCACTGACGAGTTGCCGCATCCCATTTGGCGTCAATAGCGCACACCACACACTGAGACCCGAATTCATCTGCAATGTCTGCAATTACCTGTGGTCGCTGCACAGCAGATGTATTGACACTGATTTTGTCTGCACCAGCGCGTAACAAAGCGCGTGCATCCGCTAGTTCACGAATACCGCCACCCACAGTGAACGGAATAAAGACTTCTTCAGCAGCGCGAGAAACAACATCAATCATGGTGTCACGCCCATCAGATGATGCAGTGATATCTAGGAACACCAATTCATCAGCACCTTGTGCGTCATAGCGGGCAGCTAATTCCACGGGGTCCCCGGCATCGCGTAAATCAACAAAATTGATTCCCTTAACAACTCGTCCATTCGTTACGTCGAGGCAAGGAATAACGCGGGCCACAAGATCTGAATTCACGACAGCACCACTAATGCCTCAGACACGGTGAACTTCGATTCATACAAAGCTTTGCCAACAATGACACCATTCAAGCCAACGACTGCCGCCAACTCTGCGATATGAGACAGAGTGCCCACGCCACCACTTGCCACAACGGGAACAGACGTGAGTGACACCGCACGTGCGAGGCCTTCAACATCTGGGCCAGTCAACATGCCATCGCGAGAGATATCTGTAATCACAAACGCTGAAGCCGTAGGAAATTGACTTAGCAAGTCATCGACGTGCACACCAGATGATTCAGTCCAACCATGGGTAGCTGCGACGCCATTGCGATGATCAAGACCGACAGCAACGGAAACAACATCGGACACGCGACGAACAAGCGCCGGGTCGGCAACTGCTGCAGAACCCATGACAACGCGCGTGACACCAGCGGCCGCAAGAGCTTCAGCGTCAGCTTGCGTGCGCACGCCTCCGCCCACTTGTAAGAAAGCGCGACCAGCGATGGCACGAGCAACGGAAGCAATAACAGAACGATTGACAGGTTCACCACTGCGGGCTGCATCAAGATCAACCATGTGCACCCAGGTTGCCCCTTGGTCAACGAAAGACAGAGCCATAGCAACAGGGTCAATCCCATACACAGTGCTGTCGTCGTACTCGCCCTGGCGCAAGCGAACTACTTTGCCACCAAAGACATCAATCGCTGGATACAAAATCATGACGCTGTAACTGACTTCACAAAATTTTTGAGCAACTGCAAACCAGCCGTTGCAGATTTCTCTGGGTGAAACTGCGTTGCGAAGACATTATTGCGACGAAAGGCAACATTTAAAGTCTCGCCATAGCGAACCGTGGCTGCAACATCATTGATTTCTGTGGGAACACCATGCAGTGAATGAACGAAATACATCCACGGGCGTTCTTCGAGTCCGGTAAACAAAACATCAGTCTTTGTGATATTGATCTGATTCCACTGCATTTGTGGTCGGGGCACATCAGAAGACAACCACTGCACTGAGCCTGGAATAATGCCAAGCCCGGTTGCTGTCTCATCTTCTTCGCTTGAATCGAACAACATCTGCATGCCAACACAAATACCCATGAATGGCACTCCACGCGCTACGGAATCATGAACAACAGATTCAAGGCCCGCAGCACGCAATGCAGTCATGCATGCACCAAAAGCTCCGACGCCTGGCAAAACAACAGCATCCGCTGATGCAGCAATACTGGCATCAGCAGTTAGGACAGCATCGGCACCAACTCGTTCTAACGCTTTCTGCGCCGAGCGCAAATTTCCGATTCCGTAATCAAGCACCGCAACGCGCGGGCGCGATGTCACGAAAGAACACCCTTCGTAGAGGGCACTCCCGCCGATTCAATGCGAACTGCATCGCGCAGACAGCGTGCAAGCCCTTTGAACGTTGCTTCGATTATGTGGTGCACATTACGACCTGCGCGCAAATTGACATGCAAAGTGATTGCAGCTGCACTAGCAAGCGACGACACTGCGTGTTCAGCTAGCGAAGGGTCAAAAGCAGGATTTCCCAGCGGCAGACACTCGGGCAGTTCAACATTCCACGCAACGAAAGCGCGTCCACTGAGATCTAGCGAAACTTCTATGAGTGCTTCATCAAGCGGGTACAAGCCGCTAGCAAAACGTCGCACTCCGGCTTTATCGCCGAGCGCTTCACGTATTGCTTCGCCAACACAGATCGCTACATCTTCAACCGTGTGATGCGTATCAATGTGCAGGTCGCCCTTGGCCGCAATGGTGAGATCAAACCCTCCGTGACGCGCCAACTGCTCAAGCATGTGGTCGTAGAACGGGATACCGGTCGAGATAGACGCAGTCCCCGATCCGTCGAGGTTGATGGACACATCAATGGATGTCTCTTTTGTGTTGCGTGTGACCTGGGCTGTACGTGCCATGTCTCTATTCTCGCCGCTTAACGCCCATCTCGGACTGTCAATTACGTGATTTTTGGTTAATTGATTGACAGAGCGGCCGAGAGGGCGCCCAAGAAGGCCGAGTTCTCGTCTGCTGTGCCCACGGTGACCCGCAAACAGCCAGACAATCGCGGCCATGTGCTGCAGTCACGAACCAATACCCCATTGTCGACCATTCGCTGCCACACGGCAGACGCCGTAGACGACCGGGGCCGAAACAGAATGAAATTAGACCCGCTTGGCCAGACATCACAGTCCATATCGCTGACTGCAGTAAAGATCCGAGTGCGCTCTGATTTGATGGCATCGACGCGTTGTTCCATTTCAGACACAAAACCAAGCGCAGCAATAGTTGCCGCTTGCTTGAACGAATCCAGATGATACGGAAGGACAGCAATTTCTAAGTCTGCGATCATTTGTTTCGGCGCCACTACGTAACCCACGCGCAGCCCAGCCATTGACAGTGTCTTTGAGAATGTTCGCGTAACTGCCAGAGGCTTGTCTTCAGACACCATGTCCATGGCAGACCATTCAGAAAACTCTGCATACGCTTCGTCGACAACGACAATGCCCGTTGTGTGCGCAAGCATCGCCTCAAGGTTTGCCCGAGGCTCAATAAGTCCTGTCGGATTATTCGGATTGCACAGAAACGACACAGACGGCTTATGGCGTGTGAGCACGCGCTCTATTTCTACTGCATCAAGCGTCAGGTCAACTGCGCGCTCCCCTTGCACGACTTCGGCCCCGGTGACGCGCGCAATCTGGGAATACATCTGATACGTGGGCTCAAAGGTGGCAACGCAACGACCAGCGCCACCATACGCCAACAGAATCGTTTGAAGCACTTCATTAGAACCATTTGCAACAAATATATTTGCCGGAGAAACATTGTGTCGACGCGCAATAGTTTCGCGTAGTTCAGTTGCTGCTCTGTCTGGGTACCGATTCCACTGACTTGATCGGGCAATGTCAGCAGCCGCATCGAGCCAACCGTCAGGCGGCGGAAACGGTGACTCATTTGTATTCAAACGAACAGGCACATCAACCTGCGCAGAGTGATACCCACTCATCGCCTGAATTTGTTCTCGGGGATTAAACGTGGTCACAACGGCAACTTAGTCAAGGAAGCCACAAACTAGCGGGCAATTTTTTCAGCGCGAATCAGCAACCGCTCAGCAGACAACAGAGCTCGCTCTGCTTCGTACATTGCGCTGACAAGATCTTCATGATTTGCACCAATGTTCTCAATGAGTCCCGCGACTCTCATTCGGTAACGGTTTACGGCGTCTGCTGCTGCGCCCAGTTCGGCACAAATGGTGGCTGTCATCGCACAGACGCTACTTGACTGCCGTCACTTCGCCTTTGACTTTGATGGCATCAGACTGGAAGGACAGATATCTTCGAACTCACAGATGCCACATTTTGGCTTCTTTGCATCACACACACGACGCCCGTGCAAGATAAGACGCAGTCCGAATCGGCCCCACTCTGGAGGGTCAATGAATCCGTTGAGGACCCTTTCCACCTTCACTGGATCTTCCTCCGTGGTGAGCCCAAGCCGGCGCGACAGCCGACCGACATGTGTATCGACAGCAAGACCTGGCAAATCAAAGACCACACTGCGCAGGACGTTTGCAGTTTTACGACCAACACCGGGAAGCGTCACGAGATCTTCCATCTCATGAGGAATGACTGAAGCAAATCGATCAACAACGTTGCGGCCCATGCCGATGAGATTCTTTGCCTTGCTCTGATAGAAACCCGTCGAGCGAATGATTGTTTCAAGTTCCGTTGGGTTCGCCTCAGCCAACGCCAGTGGAGTCGGATACTTGGCAAAAAGCGCTGGGGTCACCATGTTCACTCGAACATCGGTGCATTGCGCCGACAAGATGGTGGCGGCCAGTAGTTCATAGGCGTTCGAATGGGTCAGTTCGCACTCGGCTTTCGGGTACAACACCGCGAGACGAGTAGCTATCTCTTTTGCGCGACCAGCTGGCGTTCTCGGCTTTCCCATGACCAAAAGGTACCCTGACAGCCGTGCGTTCACTCGAAATCAAGAGACAGATGGACCCGTCAAGCATTGACGAGGTATCAGTGCTGATTAACGACACATGGCGGGCCGACGGCGTCCGGCCAATGAGTGACCATCTCTGGCTCGATTTACGTGAAGGTGGACGTAAGGGATTTGCCGGAGTCATCGTTCGCGACACCGACCACAAACACATTGTGGCGTACTGCCAAATATCTCGAGGAAACGAGTCTTGGTCTCTTGACCTTATTGTTCACCCCCACCACCGATACGACTCAATGGAGATTGCGCCAGATCTGATTACCGCTGCACTCGACATCGTTGCAAGCGAAGGCGGCGGGCATGTGCACTGGTGGGTGTTTGAGCCAAACAATATTCATAGACAACTCGCCCACAATGCAGGACTTGCATCAGGCCGACACCTAGTACAGATGCGCAGATCGCTTCCTCTCAGCGCTGAACAACTCTCTCTCATTACCGATTTCACCACGACGCCATTTCGCACTGGTGTAGATGAAGATGCTTGGCTTGCTGTCAACAATGCGGCCTTCAGTGCACATCCTGAACAAGGCGGATGGACGCGCGATGTCATTGCTGCTCGCCAAGCCGAGAACTGGTTCAACCCGGATGGTTTCTTGATGCACTGGGACAATTCCTCTCTCGTTGCTTTCTGCTGGACCAAAGTGCATCGAGACACCGAACCTCAGATGGGTGAGATTTATGTCATTGCCGTTGACCCCACGCATGCGAGCAAGGGCTTAGGGCGACGCATGACAATTGCAGGCCTTGCTTATTTGGCTAAACAAAATGTGCCTAATGCAATGTTGTATGTAGACGCCGATAACGCAGCGGCAATGTCTGTATACACTTCGCTCGGATTCACCTCCCATCACCGCGAACTCGCCTTTATCGGCGATGTGGCAGCAAAGTAACTCATGACAACTCTCTACGACCCCACTCGCGAAGAAATCGCAACAATTCTTGAAGGAGAAGCGTCATACCGCCTCGACCAACTGTGGTCTGGCATGTACACACACTTCAAGAAGCCATCTGACATTCAGACTTTGCCAGCAGCGTTGCGCGCAAAACTTGATGCAGAACTGCCAGAAGGACTCATCGAGATTCGGCGCGAGACTTCAGAAAATGGTGACACCGTGAAGTTTTTGTGGCACCTTCTTGAAGGTAACCACCCCATTGAAACTGTTCTTATGTATTACGACGAACGCGCCACTGTATGCGTCAGCACTCAAGCTGGTTGCGCCATGGCCTGCGGTTTTTGCGCTACAGGCCAAGCAGGCTTCAACCGTCAACTGTCCCCTGGTGAGATCATCGAGCAAGTTGTACGTTGCGCACGTGAAGCAGCGACCAAAAATCGCCGTATCGACAACATTGTGTTCATGGGAATGGGAGAACCGCTCGCCAACGAACCAAACGTGTGGGCAGCGGTCGAGCGAATCCATGGCGACATTGGCATCTCTGCTCGTCATCTCACTATCTCCACAGTCGGCATCGTCCCGGGCATCAAGGCATTAACTCAACGTCCGCTGCCAGTGAACCTTGCTGTGTCATTGCATGCAGCACGCGACCAACTACGAACAGAACTAGTTCCGATCAATGAGCGCTATCCGCTCAAGATGCTGATGGAAACATGCCGTGAATACCTATTCACTAAAGGTCGCCGCATCACATTTGAATGGGCGCTAATTGACGCCGTCAACGACACAGACCGTGATGCGCGCGAACTGGCTGAATTGTGCTTGCAGCTCACACCAGCAGCTCATGTCAACCTCATTCCGCTAAACCCCACACCTGGCTGGCCAACTGTCGGCAGTTCACCTGGGCGAGTTGCAGCGTTTCAACGATTACTGCGAGACCTTGGCGTCAACGCCACTACGCGGCAAAACCGTGGCACAGAGATTGCCGCTGCGTGTGGACAACTTGCTGCTGGACAGCCAGTGACCCTGAACGCATCTCGCGATCAACGCAAATAACGCGGGTTCGCTACTCTCAATTTGTCCTCCACTACGGGTAGCAAGCGCGTTAACACTGCAGACAAATCTGAATCAAACGCGCCTGAACGAATTGCAGTAGCTAATTCTTCGTCGTCGTTCATTCCAAACGATGCCAAAACTGCCTGGTGTCGAGCTTCTTGATCTGAACCTAATTCAAGCTCACGACGAACAATGTCAACCATGTTGATTGCCACTCGCGTGTGAAATTGCAATCGACCGTCAACGCCGGGCAACAAGTCACGCTCCATCCATTCATGAAGAGCTTCAAGGAGTTCGGCTGCTGTTGGCCGGTCATGCGGGGTTGTCATTGCGTTCTTTCAGTAAGAAGTTCAATCAGGTCATATTCATTTTCGCAGACTCGACGTCCGATAGCTGCTAATTCGTGACTGCGCACGATGCCTGACAGATGTGTTGCTGCTTGAGAAATACAAATGATTCCCCACTTCACTGTGCCAAGAGTTTCCCACCATCGCACAACATCAGGGTCTGGTCGCACACCCGTAACAGATGCATATGCATCAAAGAGTTCGTCATATGTACCGAGGCCTGCAGCAGGAAACGCTCCACCGAAGCGCCATGCGCGCACACACAACCACCCGAGATCTTCCATTGGGTCACCAATGTGGGCAAGTTCCCAGTCAAGAATTGCTGCCAGCCCTTGCTCATTCACCATGATGTTGCCGAGACGATAATCGCCATGCACCAGACATGCTGATGTCGACTCGGGCTGGTTGAGATGTAACCAGCGAAATGCAGCTTCGAAGACTGGATGAGGTTCTCCGAGGTCTCGCAGAACTGTCTGATATCGATTCATCTGATCATCAGCCACTAGCCCAGGAATTGACGAGGTGTCGATCTGATGCAATTGCGCTGCCGCCACGCCTAACTGTGATGTCAGAACCTTCCTAGCTGTATCAAACTTTTCGTCTCTCAAGATCTTGCGAGCAATTGTTTCGCCTTCAACTGCACGCACAATCATGAACGGAGACTGCAGTTCTGTTCGCTCTGCGCCGTCCACCACCAACTCAGCAACTGGCACCCCTGCACGGTGTGCTGCCGACAAAACGCGGGGCTCGACTTGGAATCCGCCAATGGCGCCGGGTCGCACGCGTTGTAAAACAAATTCCTCATTGTCAGCCGTGAAACGCCATGTCTCACGCGATGCACCGCCTGACAGTCGTTGAAGATTTGTGATGGAGGCCGCATTCATTGCGCGAGTCAACCCTTGTTCAAGTTCCTCGTGTGCAGAGCCGACCATGTCTCTACTCTGTCACGCCCGCTACCGTGCCTTCGTGCCGAGCGCCCCTGATGTTTCGCCAGTTCTGCGAGCAACTAATCGATTAAACGCTTACGCCCCGTGAACGACGTGAGCTAATCCAGTCTTTCCCGCTTCAACTTGAGCAGCGAGAACTCTGTCGAGGATGCCGGCAGTCCACAGAGTTCCACCATAGGAAAGATCGACTGTCACGACACAACCAGCATCGGCTGACTGCAGTGCGATGGCCATGGTCCATGGCGAATGTCGCCTCCCATCGATCTCATCACGTTCGAAAACGATGTGTTGCGAGGTGTTGACGGTGCGTTTCATTCGCAAACGTTTAGACCGAGCAAACACTCCGACCTTTGCACGCAATTCAACGCTCCACACTCCGTCACCCACGGCTTCGACGTCGTGCACCATTGGCATCCACTCCACATACCGAACAAGATCTGCAACGTAGGGATAGACAAGTGTTGGCTCCACAGCAACTACAACGTCAGATGAATATTGCATCTGATCTACTCTTCGTCTTTCGGCTCTTGACCAAATGCTCGACCCAGTAATCGACCAAACGTGGGTTGGTCGTCATCAGGTTCAGCCGACTTAGCAAGTCGTGGCGACCACGGAATTGCTTGCGTTTCATCCGGATCCGGATTTCCCTCAAAGAGAGATGGACGTTCCCGTTCAGGTTTTTTGGCAGAGACACGTTTAGTGCGTGTAACTGGCGGCGGTTGCGGTTCATCGATGACCCGAAATAGTTTCGGAACAGCATCACGTCGATCATCGATGGTCCAACCACGAGGAACGCTGAGTGCATTCGCGTGTCGACGACAGAGACGACCAGCTAATTCACGCTCTGGAACCGCTCGGTTATCGACCCACACCAAAAGTTGTGCTTTGTCAATGCCATATGACACTTCAGCAAGACCTGCACATCCAGGTCTTTCACATAATTTTCGCACTGTCCCAACGATAGTTGCAATTGGTCAACATCGGGACCATATCTCTACGAGTACCCAGTAAGGGATCCGCAGTTACCCAGGCACTCCGGGCAATTGCATCCCTGGTACTGGCCGCGCTGGCAAGACACATGCAACACCCATACCTTGACGGTCTTTGAACTGACCCATCTCAAGTGGGCATGATCGGTCAAAAGCAATCAATTGCTCCACAACTGCATCATGAGGTTGAGTGCAAGAAATTTCCACTGCGGACAACGAGGAATCAATATTGACGCACGACCCAGAAGATAATAATTGGTCAATCGGTCGTGGCACACCAGGTGATGTAAAGGCATGAGCGATCAACACCAACACAGCGCCGATGAGACTGGCAATTACCAATCCACGCCATGGAAATCGGGCAGGGGCGTACGAGATAACAGGCTCAGTAATTCGCGAGCCACTGCTCACAAATGAAGAATTTGAGACAAAAACTGAAGCATCGTACGCTCGTCGTGACTGAGGGCTAGACAATGTTTTCCACGCCAAATTTATTTCAGTCATTCGCTGTGAATCATTCGCCGACTTCTCATTCACATCAGGGTGAATTGCACGCATCCGTTCTCGATATGCACGTCGAATATCATCGGTGCTCGCTCCTGTAGAGACACCGAGAACTTGGTAGTGGGTTCTGTCAGTACCCATTACGCACATCAACGAGTCCAATAAGGGGCTCACCGTTAATGAACCGTTTGACATTCTCCGTAATGCGAGCAGACAACAATGGCACCGCCATCTCCGGAGTGTTTCCTACGTGTGGCGTGATGATGCAATTTGGAAGCGACCACAACGGATGACTTTCTGGTAGGGGCTCAGGGTCTGTTACATCGAGAGCTGCTCCCCCAATCACATTATTTTCCAATGCCCACACCAAGTCATCTGTGACGATATGCCCACCACGCGCAACATTGATGATC
>Ga0209357_1000148_pt1 | contig 25331 bp, 30 predicted proteins | sample LauGreFBDMM110SD_2_FD_187573 | JGI IMG/M metagenome (GOLD analysis project Ga0209357, IMG submission 187573) | Freshwater lake microbial communities from Lake Michigan, USA - Fa13.BD.MM110.SD (SPAdes) (version 3) | ecosystem: Environmental > Aquatic > Freshwater > Lake | place: Lake Michigan... | reverse complement strand
GTTTTAGAAATTCTAAATTCATACAAATCACGTGAACCAATTATTGATGGACATAAATTCCGTGAAGGTTTACAAGCTGTGAAAATAAATGGCGGGGTAGCAGGAAACGTTGTCCCAGATGAAGTCACAATGACAATCAATCATCGTTTTGCGCCAGATACCACACCAGCCCAAGCTGAAGAAAACATGAAAAAACTATTCAAAGACTTTAATTTTCAATTAATGGACGCAGCAGCTGGTGCCCCAACTGGATTAAATAATGATCTCATTAAAGATTTTGTGTCAAAAATTGGCACAGATATTGCTCCAAAATTTGGGTGGACAGATGTGGCTCGATTTGCGGCAGCCGGTATTCCGGCCATAAACTTTGGTCCAGGAGATCCAAATTTGGCACATCATCCTTCTGAAGCAGTAAAAATTAAGCAAATTGAAGATGTTTTTGCATCCTTAAAAGATTGGTTAACAAAGTAAATGTCACCGGTGGAATTATCGCTTTCCGTTGAAGTAAAAGCTAGTCAACAAAAAGTTTTTGACAAAATTGTTGATTGGGAAAGCCAAGGCCAATGGATGTTGGGCACTAAAGTTTCTGGAACTAAAAACAATGGCCAAGGGCTTGGTGGAGAGATAAATGCTTGGACTGGTTTTTGGAAAATAGGATTTAACGATCCTATGGTTATTACCCAATGGATTGAACCCAAAATTGTCGATGTTAAACATATAGGTCGAGTAGTAAAAGGAACTGGTTCAATGGTTGTTGAAAAAGTTGATGAGCACAATTCAAGATTTATTTGGAGTGAATCAATTAATTTACCTTTTGGATTCATTGGAAAAATTGGTTGGATAATTATTAAACCTTTTTTTGTGTCCGGAATTAAGTTTTCATTGAATAAATTTGCGCTCACTTTTGCACAAATAGACCCAAAGTAGACGAATCTTTAGGGTTACGAGATAATAGAGATATCAAATTTTAATTATTGAAAAGGTGTTTAAATGGCCGCAATGAAACCTCGTACCGGTGATGGTCCAATGGAGGTTACAAAAGAAGGACGCGGAGTTGTGATGCGTGTACCTCTTGAAGGTGGCGGACGTTTAGTTGTGGAAATGACTGTTGATGAAGCTAAAGAACTAGATGTGCAATTGGAAGTTCTTAAGTAATACTTTTAGTGCGGACGGTAAGAAGCCGCAATAATTCCTGATCCACTTGGGATCATTACAGAAACTAATCTAGAGTCATCCTTAATTTTTTCACTAACTTTTATAACTGCTAGGTTATCTGCAGCATTTGAATCACTCAAAACATTATGGAATACTAAAATTCCACCTGGCCGCAAGAGCCGTAACGATTGATCGAAAAGAGTTTCATACTCTAATTTGTCACCATTAATAAACATCAAGTCATATGCATTACTAGTTAATTTATCAACCACTTCAATTGCTCGACCAGCTATCAATCTAATTTTGTTGGAAGGAATTGCTGCTGAGCTAAATATTTCTTTAGCGGCACGTTGCCTTTCGGCATCTGAATCAATTGAAGTTAACACACTTGCACTGTTCATGCCTCTTAATAACCACAGCCCAGAAACTCCAGTGCCCGTACCAATTTCAACAACGTTAGAAGCATCAATGGTGGAAGCTAAGAATCTGAGTAGCGCACCTGCACCTTGACCGATCGGGTTTAACCCTAATTCTTTTGATTTATTTCGAGCGTTAGTTAAATGGGTATCTTCAGGAATAAAGTTTTGAGAAAGATTCCACTCATCACTGGTGGGAGATTGGGTCATGTTTTTCTCTACCTCTCCTCTCTGTTTATCTTAACAATTTCTGGGTATTTGTTGGTAATTTCCTGGGTATTACCAGCAGGCTACTTCCTGAGACGCCAAAAATGTCGTTACGCACTAAACTAAAAACATAAACATAAAGCATTCCTTGCAGAAAGCGTAGAAATATACAAAATGGGTGAAGATTCAAATTCCTTAACTGTTCCGTCTTGGGAAAGAAAAAGAAAACGTAAGAACACCCCAATTTCTGCAGTGGTAGTTATTTCACTTTTAGTAGGGGGAAGTGCCGGTGGAGCATTTGGCTATTTAGCCGCAGATTTTGCAAATGGTGTTTCTAATTCAACTTCACAAGTTAAAGATGTTAGTAATACAGATTCGATTTCCATTAATCCAGCAACTGAGACCGTTTCCCAGATTGTGCAAAATTTAATCCCCAGTGTGGTATCAATTCGAGCTGAAGGCAGTTCCGGTTCAGGAACTGGATCCGGATTTATTTTTAGACAAGATGGTTACATTGTGACTAATAATCACGTAGTCGCACCTTCAGTAAATGGGGGAACACTAACTATTTATTTGGAAGATAAAACATCTTTCAAAGCAAAACTAGTAGGACGAAACGCATCTTATGATTTAGCTGTATTAAAAATTGATGCCACAGGTTTAAAGCCAGTTCAAATTGGTGACTCAAATGCAATAAATGTTGGAGATTTAACTGTTGCCTTTGGTTCCCCACTTGGATTATCAGGAACTGTAACTTCAGGAATTGTTAGTGCCATAAATCGTCCAGTTACAGCTGGTGGCAATGATGATCAATCATTTATTTCTGCCATCCAAACTGATGCAGCAATTAATCCAGGAAATTCTGGTGGACCACTAGTTAATGGACAAGGTGGAGTAATTGGTGTTAATTCGGCAATTGCCACGCTTGGCAATGGTACACAAAGTGGAAGTATCGGTTTAGGTTTTGCTATCCCAATTAATCAAGCTCAAAGAATTGTCACAGAAATTATTAACACCGGTAAATCAAGCACACCAATTGCAGGCATAAGTATTGATTCCACATTTGGCGGAGAAGGCGCAAAAGTTTCCGAAGTTGTGGCAGATGGTCCTGCTTCATCAACTAACTTAAAAGTCGGCGAAATTGTTGTAAAAATAAATGGTGAAATAGTTGAAGACTCAACAGCATTGATTGTTTCAATCAGAAAAAATAATCCTGGTGACACTGTTGTGTTTACTGTTAAGGATTCAGCTGGAAAAGAAAGAGAAGTATCAGTGGTCTTAGGAAGTAGAGAAGAAGGCTAGTTAGTTAATAGTCCTAGATTTTTTCCTACTAAACCTTTAGGGCTGTTCATTAAAGCTTTCGCCATATTGATGATTTCGATAGCTGCTGGTGAATCCGGATTTGAGATAACTAAAGGTTCACCACTATCTCCTCCTTCACGCAAGCGCACATCAAAGGGAACTTTTGCTAACACTTTTACTTCAGTTCCTAATTCATCGCTAATTGCTTTAGCAACAGTTTCTCCGCCACCTTTACCAAAAAGTTCCATAACTTCACCACAGTGAGGACAAGGTACCCCTGTCATGTTTTCAATTACACCAATAACTTTTTGATGTGTTTGTTTAGCTAAAGTTCCTGCTCGTACAGCAACTTCAGCAGCACTTATTTGTGGTGTTGTGACAACAATTATTTCTGATTTAGGAACAAGTTGGGCCACACTAATTGCCACATCACCTGTACCTGGTGGTAAATCTAGAAGTAAAATATCCAAATCTCCCCACCAAACATCTGTCATAAATTGTTCAACAGCTTTATGCAACATTGGTCCACGAAACGCAATTGGTTGGGTAACTCCACCTGGTTTAAATGCCAACATAGAAATTACTCTGACCCCATGTGCCATTTGGGGCATGATCATTCCTTCAACAACAGTTGGTGCATTAGTAACACCCATAATTCGTGGAATTGAATGACCATAAATATCAGCGTCAAGAATTCCCACAGATAACCCAAGTTGAGAAAGAGCTATTCCTAAATTAGCTGTTAAAGAGGATTTACCAACGCCACCTTTACCTGAAGCTACGGCATAAATTCGAGTTAAATTCTTCTCCGCAGCAAAAGGATTTTCTTTTGTAGGTCCACGAAGGAGTTCTTTAAGTTTCTTTCTTTGCTCATCATTCATAACGTCCAAGACAACCTTGGTTTTAGCGGCATTATCAATTTCTTGCACAGCATTTGTGACACGTTTAATTATTTCTTCTTTTAAGGGACAGCCTGAAACTGTTAAAAAGATTTCTACCAACACATCTTGACCAGTTACTTCAACATTTTTGACCATACCAATTTCAGTGATAGATCTTCTGATTTCTGGATCTTGCACAGTCGCAAGAGCGGTCATTACCGTGTCTTTAGTTAAAGCCACAGGATTAGTTAATTCTTTTTATCTTGATTAATTTGTAGTTCTTCAATTAGATCTCTCAATTCACTTTTGATGTAATCACGAGTTGCAACATCGTTTAACGCTATGCGCAAATCAGCTAGTTCGCGCGCTAAGAATTCGGTATCAGCCAATAGTCGATTGGCTTGATTACGATCTTGGGCACCTTGGACACGGTCACGATCAGTTTGTCTATTTTGGGCAAGCAAGATTAAAGGAGCAGCATAAGAAGCTTGTAAAGAAAGCATCAAAGTCAAAGCTAAGAATGGCCATGGATCGACACGGTATTGCAATGGACCAAGGGTGTTCCACGAAATCCAGGCAACAACAAAAACAGTCATTAAAGCAATGAAACGCCATGAACCAATTTGTCTAGCAACTCTTTCACTTACTAAACCAAATCTTTCGGAATCGTAAACATTCTTAAATTGCAAACCTCTGCTTCTAGGTTGATCTAAACGTGATGATCTAATTTTTTTCATGGTCTTACCTCAACATCATCTTGATCACGCCAGTCATCAGGAAGCATGTGATCGATAACGTCATCGACTGTTACTGCTCCTAGTAAACGATTTTCTGCATCAACTACTGGTAAAGCTACAAGGTTATATGTTGCAAAATATTTTGTTACTAAAGCCAAAGTGGTATTTGGCCCTACCGGTTTTAGTTCAGAATCAATAACACTTGAAACAAGTGTTCCTGGAGATTCTCTTAATAGTCTTTGCATGTGTGCAACACCAAGATATTTTCCGGTTGGAGTGTCAAGGGGAGGTCTAACAACATAAACTTGGCTTGCTAATGATGGTGGTAATTCAGGATTTCGAATACTTGCTAAAGCATCAGCAACAGTTGCATCAGGTGTTAAAACAACTGGTTCAGTTGTCATCATTCCACCTGCTGTGTAATCACCGTAAGTTAATAGTCGACGCAAGTCATCGGCTTCTTCTGGTTCCATTAAATCCAAATACTCTTCAGCTTTTTGTGGTGGTAATTCTTTTAATAAATCTGCTGCATCATCTGGTGCCATTTCTTCAATAACATCTGCGGCACGTTCCATTTCAAGTTTACCTACAATTGCCACGCGAGTTTCCTCACTCATTTCTTCCAAAACATCGGCAAGTCTTTCGTCATCAAGTTTAGAAATAACTTCAACTTGTTTATCAATTTCTAAATCAGCTAAATAAGTTGCAATATCAGGTGCTCTCATATCGTTTAAGGAAGTTAATAAATTATCGAAAGGTTTACCTTGCACTTGTAAAGTTAAACCTTCAACTTCGCTCCAGTCAGCAAAGAATTTTTCACCACGTTTGGTAAAACCTGATCCAGCTCGACGTAAATACAATTTGGTGATGTGCCAATCAGCACCTGGTCTTGATTGCTCCATCGCAATATCAAGCAACGTAACTTCTTCACCAGTATTTTTCATTTTCATTTTGCGATCTAATAGTTCGCCCACGACTCTTGATTCAGACTCTCTTTGTTCAAAACGTCGCATGTTTACAACACCAGTTGAAATAATCTGTCGAGCATCAAAATCTGTAACCCTTGACATTGGTAAAAACACCAGACGACGTTGTGGAACTTCAACTAATAAGCCAATAATTCTGGGTGGATTGTTACTGTGCCTTAAATGGACAACGGTGTCACGCACTTTGCCCAGCTGATCGCCTTGCGGATCGAATACAGCTGTGCCAGTGAGGCGGGAGATGAAGATACGGTCAGACACATGGAAATGTTACTCCTGGGACGTGATTGACTAACACCTCATATGAAATTTACGACAGCAAATAGCAAATTTTCCATAGATTTTATAATTTTGGCTATCGCAATTGTGGCCATCTCAACTTCTGGTCCCCTAATAACAGTCACAGCAGCTCCGGCTATCGCGATCGCATTTTGGAGATGTTTCCTAGGAGCAGTAGCTACTGCTCCATTTGCGTTTAAAGATGGGGTAGGAAACATAAACAAAAAAACTTTGACAACATCTATCAGTGCAGGTTTACTTTTAGGACTTCATTTCGCGGTGTGGATTCCAAGTCTTAGATTCACAACAGTGGCAGCCTCAACTGCAATGGTTGCAACTCAACCGGCTTGGGCTGCTTTAATTGCAAAAATTAGGGGAGAAAGTTTTCCAAATAGAGTTTGGTTTGGAATCTTTGTGGCATTACTGGGAGCAATCCTTTTAACAGGAATCGATATTTCATTAGACAAAAGAGCTGTCATTGGTGATTTACTTGCTTTGGTGGGCGCAATTTTTGCAGCCCTTTATGTAACTGTTGGTTCTAGTGCTCGAAGCACTTTAACAACTGCTCAATACACAGTCATTGCATATGCTGCAGCAGCATTCGCATTAGTAATTTTAGCGATTGTTACCGGAATCAATTTAACTGGTTTTAGTAGACAAGCCTGGTTCTATATTTTCTTATTAACACTATTAGCACAAATTCTTGGTCATACTTTGTTTAATATCACTTTAAGATCTTTGTCTGCCACAGTTGTGAGTATGGGAATACTATTTGAAATGCCTGGTTCAACAATTATTGCTGCTTTAGCTATTGGTCAAGTTCCGCCTTGGCAAACAGTTCCTGCAATTGTGTTATTGATGGTGGGAATGTTTTTTGTGGTAACAGGTTATAAAACTAAATAGATTTCAAAAACGTATCTAATTCAATCGCAGTTTTATCTGGCAATTCGCGAGCAGGGGAGTGTGCTGCTCCAAGAATTTCAATGAAGGTTGCGTTCAAGGATTGAGCCATTTCCAGTTGTTCTTTCCTAGGCCAAGCATCATCATTTTCCCCACGCATCACCAAAATTGGTAATTTATGTTTGCTTAGCGTTATTTTTAACTTCTCGGTAACGTTTTCTACTTTCATTAACAACTCTGACATCACTTTTAAAGATAAAGGATTTGTATTTAACCATCTTTCTTTACGCCATTTTCTTACTGGTTTAGAAAAACTTTGTTTTCTAAGAATTGTTAAGACGACAGTTTTAACAAACCAAATAAAAGCTAAACTCCTTCCACGTTCCACTGCTTGAACTAGAGCAGGTAATCCTCCCCAGTTTTCTTTAGGTAAGGGTCCTGATCCACTGCACAACAAAGTCACTGAAGCAAAAGATTGAGGTGAGTTACTAGCTGCATATTGGGCAACTATTCCGCCAAAGGAATGCCCAATTAGATGAATTGGTTCTGAAAAACTATTTGCTATATCTATTAAATCTTGAGCAAAAGATTCAAGTGTGAAATCTTCTAATTTGTTAGAGCCATAACTTGCTGGTTGACCATTTTGATCAATAGAAAAACAATGCCAACCCAGGGAAGATAGTAAAGGTAGAACTGCGACAAAATCTTCACGACTACCACTCCATCCGGGAACAAAAACAATGGTTCCAGCATGAATTGATTCAGGTTCAGTGACTAAAGCACCAAACTCTTTATTCCCAGCTTTTAATTTTACTTCACTTACTCCAACTGGATTAATTAATAACTGCTCTTGCATTTTGTTAACCGGCAAAACCTACTCTTCGTTGCTCTGAAGCACCGATTTCTACGAAAGCCAGACTTTCACCTGGAACTAATATTTTCTTGCCCTTGTCATCGATCAGGGTCAAAAGAGTCTTATTTTTTACGGCTGCTTCAACTTCTTTGGTTATTTGATCAGCGGTTGCCGCTGTTTCGAAAATAATTTCACGAGTGGTGTTTTGAACGCCTATACGTACTTCCATTGCTTCAGGGCTCCTAATTGCAATCTTGTTTCCCTAAGACTATTCCCATAGTTAACCCTGCGCATCCTGCCGTCCATTTCCAAGTCCTTGGCAATCGGAGTAATCTCTTGACTACTAAAAGCGTGGGAAAGGGATGTGCCTCAAATGAGCGGTTCAATCAAGCAATCAGCTGATGCTCCATTAAAGGTTTCCCAATTAGAAGCAGATATCAAATCAGGAAAAATTGACACAGTTGTTGTAGGCGTAACAGATATGCAGGGACGTTTACAAGGTAAACGAGTTCATGCACCTTTCTTTTTAAAAGACACCATGAATCATGGCACTGAAGGATGTAACTATTTATTAGCTGTTGATGTTGATATGAACACTGTTGGTGGATTTGCAATGTCATCTTGGGATTCTGGTTATGGCGACATGGTTATGGCACCAGACTTCGACACATTGAGATACATCCCGTGGCTTCCAGGAACTGCGATGGTTTTAGCTGATTTACAAAAACTTGATCACACTGATGTTTATGCTTCACCAAGACAAATATTGATTAAACAAATAAATAGATTAAAGGAATTGAAACTTGTTCCCCATGTTGGAACTGAATTAGAATTTATTGTTTTCAAAGACACATTTGAAGAAGCCTGGGATAAGGGTTACCAAAATTTAATTCCCGCAAACCAGTACAACGTTGATTACTCACTGCTGGGAAGTTCTCGGGTTGAAGGATTAATAAGAGCCATTCGCTTAGGAATGGATGGGGCCGGTTTAGAAGTTGAATCAGCAAAAGGTGAATGTAACCTGGGCCAACATGAAATTGCATTTAGATTTAAGGATGCTTTAACAACGGCTGATAATCATGTTATTTACAAACTTGGTTCAAAAGAAATTGCTTCCGCACAAGGTATGTCATTAACATTCATGGCTAAATTTAATGAACGTGAAGGAAACTCCTGCCATATTCATTTATCTGTGCGAAGTGAAAATGATGAACCAGTTATGGCTGATGCTAAAGATCCCCAAGGCTTAAGTGCATTAGGTAAATCCTTTATCGCCGGACAATTGAAATACATGCGTGAAATGACATTATTTTTTGCGCCAAACATTAACTCTTATAAACGCTATGTGGAAGGTTCTTTTGCCCCAACTGCCATGAAGTGGGGTCGAGACAACAGAACTTGTGCCATTCGTTTAGTTGGAGCTGGTCATTCACTTCGTTTTGAAAACAGAGTTCCAGGCGGGGATGTGAATCCTTATTTAGCAGAAGCAGCCATGATTGCAGCAGGAATTGCAGGAATTGAAGAAAAACTAACTTTGGAACCAGCATTTGAAGGTAACGCCTATGTTTCAGATGCAATCAGAGTTCCCTCAACTCTTGCTAAAGCAACAGAGCTTTGGGATAAGAGTGAATTTGTTACAAAAGTGTTTGGCAGTGAAGTGAAAGCACATTACTTAAACATGGCTAAAATAGAACTAGCCTCATTTGATAAAAGCATTACTGATTGGGAAAGAATCCGCAGTTTCGAAAGAATGTAAGACTCAAGTTTTACCTAAAAGGAGTTAATTAAATTGACCGCGCTTCATGATGTAATTTCACCAATCACTGAAAAGAAAATCACCTCAGTTCCAGCACTTAGCGCTGAAGAAACAGTTGTGGCCATCACCAAATCACAAAAAGCTTTTGAATCCTGGAAAAAAGTTTCTCCAGGAGATCGCGCAAAACTGTTAAGAAATTTTGCATTAGTTGTGGAAAAAAATGTTGAAGTATTAGCAAAAATTGAAGTAGAAAACGCAGGTCACACCATCGGCAATGCACGCTGGGAAGCAAACAACGTTGTTAATGTTTTAAATTATTACGCAGGTGCTCCAGAAAGATTGTTTGGTAGACAAATTCCAGTTCCAGGTGGAGTTGATTTAACTTTTAGAGAAGCTATCGGTGTGGTGGGAATTATTGTGCCGTGGAATTTTCCTATGCCAATTGCTGGTTGGGGATTCGCTCCAGCTTTAGCTGCTGGTTGCACAGTTGTTTTAAAACCAGCTGAAGTTACACCTTTAAGTGCAATGAAATTAGCTGAACTTGCATTAGAAGCTGGATTTCCTGAAAACGTTTTCCAAGTATTAACTGGCTCTGGTCGCATAGTGGGCGAAACAATTGTGCAAGATCCCCGAGTTAGAAAAATTGTTTTCACAGGTTCAACTGAAATTGGTACACAAATTATGGCTAAATGTGCACCACAGGTAAAAAGAGTTACTTTGGAATTGGGTGGTAAATCTGCCAACGTAATTTTTGCTGATTCTGATTTAGAAAAAGCAGCAGCAAGTGCCCCTGGTGCAGTTTTTGATAATGCGGGCCAAGACTGTTGTGCACGTTCTCGAATTCTGATTGAAAAGAAAGCTTTCGATAAATTTATGCCACTTTTAGAACAATCAGTTAAAGCTTTTAAATGCGCTGACCCAAATTTGGAAACAACCGAAATGGGTCCACTAATTACTGCTGCTCACCGTGACAAAGTTGCTTCATATGTTGAAGAATCATTAGTTGCCTTTCGTGGCAGTGCACCAACTGGTGCAGGTTTTTGGTTTCCGCCAACTGTTTTACAAATTACTGATCGAAAACATAAAAGCCTGGCAGAAGAAATCTTTGGCCCAGTTGTTTCAGTGGTAACTTTTGAAGACGAAGCAGATGCCATTGCTTTAGCCAATGATTCAGAATTTGGTTTGAGTGGATCTATTTGGACTAATAACGGTGGGAAAGCATTAAGGGTTGCTAGAGGCATTGAAAGTGGAAATCTTTCCGTTAACTCTCATTCCTCAGTTAGATATTGGACTCCTTTTGGTGGATTCAAAAAATCAGGTTTGGGACGCGAATTAGGTCCAGATGCACTAAACGCGTTTACCGAAGAAAAGAACGTCTTTATTAACACAGAAATATAAGGAGAAATATTTTGAAAAGATTAGAAGGCAGAGTTGCCACTATTACCGGTGGAGGATCTGGTTTAGGAAAAGCAACCGCTATTCGTTTTGCATCCGAAGGTGCTCAGGTTGTTATTGCTGACATGGATGAAAAAAGTGGCCAAGCAGTGGCAAGTGAAGTTAATGGAACTTTCATTAAATGTAACGTGGCTGATAAAGCAAGTGTGGACAACCTGTTTGCCGAAACTTTCAAAAAGTTTGGCAAAATTGATATCGCATTTAATAACGCAGGTATTTCGCCCCCTGATGATGATTCAATTTTGACTACCGAAATCGAAGCTTGGGACAAAGTTCAATTAGTTAATTTGACTTCTGTTTACCTTTGCTGCAAAGCAGTTTTGCCCTACATGCTCAAAGCTAAAAAAGGTTCCATCATTAACACTGCTTCTTTTGTGGCAACACTTGCTGCTGCTACTTCACAAATTGCTTACACCGCTTCAAAAGGTGGCGTACTGGCAATGACACGTGAGCTTGGTGTGCAATTTGCTCGTGAAGGAGTTCGAGTTAACGCTTTATCTCCAGGACCAGTAAACACTCCACTTTTGCAAGAACTATTTGCTAAAGATAAAGAAAGAGCACAAAGACGTCTTGTTCATATCCCAATGGGACGTTTTGGTGAAGCACACGAAATTGCTGCAGCAGTGGCATTTCTGGCCAGTGATGATTCTTCATTTATCACTGCTTCAAATTTCCTAGTTGATGGTGGAATTACCGGAGCATACGTAACCCCACTGTAAAGAGAGTTTAAAAGTGCAAAAAAGTGCTTATCGATTATTTCGGTAAGCACTTGCTGCTTTTATAAGAGCTGCAAATAGTCTTTTATCTTCACTCATTTCAGGATGCCATTGCACACCTAAATGAAAATCTTTTGTGGGATCCTCTAAAACTTCAATAGTTTCATCTTCAGCCCAACCAGTTATTGTCAAAGACCCAGGTTTATCAACTGCTTGGTGATGAGAAGAATTAACAACCATTGCTAAACCTAAAATTGAAGAAACAAGTGAATCAGGTTTGAATCGTGCTTGATGTTGAGAAAACTTTGCAGGAGCTGGTCTGTGATCAAGTTTTGTGACATCAGGTAAATGTTGAATTAAAGAGCCACCTTCGGCAACTGCCATGATCTGAATTCCTCGACAGATTCCTAAAATTGGTAACCCAATTTCTGTGGCATGCTTATAAAGACTTACTTCACCGGCATCACGGTTTTCTCGAGGATTGTCTGCTGTTTCGTGTGGATTTTGTTTATATAAACGTGCATCAATATCTGCACCACCGGCAATTATTAATCCATCCAAATTATTTACCACGTGACCACCATTTTGATCAGGAGGAAGAATCACAGCTCGCCCACCCGCATTGGTCACAGAACTTACATATTCAAACGGTAAAACTGCAGCAGTGATATCCCAAGCGCCCCATTTGGCAGGTTCGACGTAGCAAGAAATTCCGATCACAGGAGAGTTCATAGATAAGAGTCTGGCAGGTAGTTAACCAAGGGGGAGTTATTGGGGAAAAAGGCTATATATATGACCCAAGTGGTGAGCGTGAATTGTGAGGCTCATAGACTCGTGATTCGGTTATTCAAAAAGCTGACGTTAAGAGAGGTATGGCAAAAGAAGGCGCCATTGAGCTTGAAGGCACCATTGCTGAAACTCTTCCCAATGCAATGTTTCGGGTAGAGCTAGACAATGGCCACAAAGTTCTCGCACACATCAGCGGCAAAATGAGAATGCATTACATCAGAATTTTGCCTGACGATCGCGTAATCGTGGAGTTATCTCCCTACGATTTAACCCGCGGTCGGATTGTTTACCGCTACAAATAAACCGCTTACGAAAAAAAGGAATGTATGAAAGTACAGCCAAGTGTTAAGAAGATTTGCGATAAGTGCAAAGTCATTCGCAGACACAAACGCGTAATGGTTATTTGTGAAAACCCTAGACATAAACAACGTCAAGGATAACTTCACAAACAATTTGTAGTAACCAATTACGGTTATCCGTCACCTCAAATTAAATCTTGCCGATTTAAATAGAGAACGACACCTTTGGTCATCAGAAGCCAAAGACTTACCCAGGGCGGGTAAGACCGATAACACGTAACAAGACTTCTGACTTAATAGAAAAGGAAAACCGCCCCATATGGCACGTTTAGCTGGAGTTGATCTTCCTCGCGATAAGCGCGTTGAAGTTGCTCTTACTTACATTTATGGAATTGGCAAAACCCGTTCCACTCAAATGCTGACCGCAGCAGGAGTTAATCCAAATACACGAGTAAAAGATTTAGATGAACCATCACTAAATAAACTTCGTGAATACATTGACCAAAACTTTAAAATCGAAGGTGATCTGCGTCGAGAAGTTTCGTCAGACATCAGAAGAAAAGTAGAAATTGGTTCATACCAAGGTGTTCGTCATCGTCGTGGACTTCCAGTTCGTGGACAAAGAACACACACCAACGCAAGAACTCGTAAAGGTCCGCGCAAAACCGTTGCCGGCAAAAAGATTGCAGTGAAGTAGGGGATTTGAATAATGGCTGAAAAAGATAAAGAAAAGAAAGCTAAACCTTCAGGTCCTAAGAAGGTTCGTAAAAAAGTTAAGAAGAATGTTGCCCATGGTCAAGCACACATCAAATCAACATTCAACAACACAATTGTTTCCATCACTGATTTAACTGGTGCAGTTATTTCATCATCTTCAAGTGGTCAAGTTGGATTTAAGGGTTCACGTAAATCAACACCATTTGCTGCTCAATTAGCTGCAGAAGACGCAGCCAAGAAAGCAATGGAACACGGACTTAAAAAAGTTGACGTGTTTGTTAAAGGCCCAGGATCAGGTCGCGAAACTGCAATCAGATCTTTACAAGCCTCTGGTCTTGAAGTTGGTCAAATTCAAGATGTCACCTCAGTTCCTTTCAACGGTGTGCGTTCCCGCAAACGCCGTCGCGTCTAATTAACTTTTAACAAACAAGGAGAAAAGAAAACTTATGGCACGTTATACAGGGGCAGATTGCAAGAGATGCCGTCGCGAAAAAGTAAAACTTTACTTAAAAGGTTCTAAATGTGATTCACCAAAGTGTCCAATGGAATCACGTCCATTTCCACCAGGACAACACGGTAGAAACCGTGGTAAAGAATCTGAATACTCATTACAGAAACGTGAAAAGCAAAAAGCTGCGCGTATCTATGGAATTTTGGAAAGACAGTTCCGTAACTATTACGAAGAAGCATCAAGAAGAACAGGTAAAACTGGTGAGAACCTTCTTGAAATGTTGGAACGTCGTTTAGACAATGTTGTTTATCGCGCAGGTTTTGCTAAGAGTCGTGACATGGCCAGACAAGTTGTTCGCCACGGTCACATCTTGGTTAATGGTAGGAAATTAAATATTCCTTCTTACCAAGTTTCACCAACAGACATCATCGAAGTTCGTCCCGAATCACGCGAATTAACACCATTCGTTGTGGCACGTGCCGAATCAGGTGAGAAGCCAATTCCAGCATGGTTAGACGTAGCACCACACACCATGCGCATTTTGGTAACCGCAACACCGTTGCGTTCACAAATCGACACAGCTGTTCAAGAACAGTTGATCGTTGAGTTGTACTCCAAGTAATAAAGCACTTCCCCAACTAAGTCATCAAATATAGGTTGACTGAGAGGCAGTAAAAATGTTAATTGCACAACGCCCGATCTTGGTTGAAGAACCAATTTCAGATACCAACGCTAGATATATTCTCGAGCCATTAGAACCAGGTTTTGGTTACACACTCGGAAATTCACTTCGTCGCACCCTTTTGTCATCAATTCCCGGTGCAGCTGTAACCAGCATTCGCATCGAAGGTGCGCTCCACGAATTCACCACCCTTGATGGTGTGGCAGAAGACGTAACAGAAATTGTTTTAAACGTTAAAGAATTAGTTGTGTCATCAGATAACGATGAACCAACAGTTATGTACTTAAGAAAATCTGGCCCAGGTGAAGTAACCGCAGCCGATATCACAGCTCCTGCAGGTGTGGAAGTACACAATCCAAAACTTCACATTGCCACTCTTAACGGAAAAGGCAAGATTGAAATGGAATTAGTTGTGGAACGCGGTCGTGGCTATGTCACAGCTGTGCAAAACAAAGCAACTGGTGCAGAAATTGGTCGTATCCCAGTTGATTCTATTTACTCACCTGTTGTCAAAGTTACTTACAAAGTTGAAGCAACACGTGTAGAACAAAGAACAGACTTTGATCGTTTGATCATCGATGTGGAAACCAAACCATCAATGAGACCAGCAGATGCCGTGGCATCAGCAGGTAGAACATTGGTTGAACTATTTGGTTTGGCACACGAACTAAACGTGAACGCAGAAGGTATTGAAATTGGGCCATCCCCAATCGATGCTTATGCCTTAGAGCAATTAAATATGCCAATCGAACAACTTGACTTAACTGTTCGTTCATACAACTGTCTCAAGCGCGAAGGCGTGCACACAGTTGGTGAATTGATCACCAGAAGTGAAGCAGATTTGATGGATGTTCGTAACTTCGGTCAAAAATCTATTGATGAAGTTCACGCCAAGTTAGTAATGCTTGGTTTGAAACTCAAAGATTCACCAGCAGGTTATGACAGAACAAAAGCTGCCGGCTACATCGACGAATCAGATGATGATGTCGTTGCTGAAGACGAAAAGTTTTAAGAACCCACCGAGTCATAAGAACAAGTAGGAGATAAAAATGGCATCACCAACCCAAGGTACTCGTCTTGGTGGTTCTGCAGCCCATCAAAAATTGATTCTGGCTAACTTAGCAACTTCACTTTTCGAAAACGGCAAAATCACCACCACTGAAGCCAAAGCAAGAAAGCTGCGCCCTTTCGCTGAAAAGTTAATAACTTTCGCAAAAAAAGGCGATCTTTCTTCACGCCGACGTGTACTAGGAATTATCAGAAACAAATCTGTGGTGCATTCTTTGTTCACCGAAATTGGACCAAGCTTTGCTAAAAGAGAAGGTGGCTACACCCGTATCACCAAACTTGGCACCCGAAAAGGCGACAATGCATCAATGGCAGTAATTGAATTAGTTGAAGCTTTAGCACAAAAAGTTGTGGCTGAAGCAGAAGGTGCAACCAAAAGAGCTGTGAAAGAAGAAACAGCCGCTCCTGCTAAAAAAGCAGCTGCACCTGCTAAAAAAGCAGCTGCACCTGCTAAAAAAGCAGCTAAGAAAACTGCAGCGAAAAAAACAGCTAAGGGCGCTAAATAGTTACTAAAAGTAAACTCAACGAGCCCGCTTCTAAAAGAGGTGGGCTCGTTCGCATTCGTCTAGATATTGCTTATGACGGAACAAATTTCTCTGGTTTCGGAATTCAACCTCACCTGCGTACGGTGCAAGGAGAATTGAACAAATCTTTAAAAAAATTTCTGGCCCTAGATAAAGTTAAAACTGTTGGAGCAGGCAGAACTGATACTGGGGTGCATGCTCGCGGACAAGTTGTGCACTTTGATGTGGCAGAAGATTTATGGCACAAAGTTAAAGATCCGACATACAAATTTAGAAGAATATTACCAAGTGATATTCAGGTTAGAAAAGTATCCATTGCTCACCCAGATTTTGATGCCCGCTATTCAGCTCTAACTAGAAGATATTCCTACACAATTTGTGATGCCAAAGATGGAGTAGATCCACTTCATTCTCGTTACGTTTTAGATTACCGAAAACAACTTGATCATCATGCGATGAACAAAGCCAGCAAAGAACTAATCGGCTTAAATGATTTTTTTGCATTTTGTAAAACTCGTGAGGGTTCCACCACCATTAGAAACCTAATCAAATTTAACTGGTCAAGAAAAAGTGATTATGTAATTTGTGAAGTCATCGCTGATGCATTTTGTTATTCCATGGTCCGAGGACTGGTAGCAGCAATTGTGCAAGTAGGAGATGGCAAAAGAGAAACATCATGGCCGAAAGACATTATGCTCAAACGCAAAAAAATCACCGATTTAAATGTGGTGGCCGCCAATGCCCTGGTTTTGGAAGAAGTTACTTACCCCCACCCCTCAAAGCTAAAAGACCAATATGAAATCACCAGACGATTAAGGAAACTCGAGGAGTAGTAACAAAAACCTGTTGGGTATGGTTGGCCTTAAATTCCTACATATTTGAGAAAAGGAAATGTTAATGAACTCCACCAAAGTTTGGTTAAACGATGAATTGGTGGATTCCGATAAGGCAACCGTGAGCATTTTTGATCACGGATTCACTGTGGGTGATGGTGCTTTTGAAACTTTAAAAGTAATAAATGGGCAACCCGTTGCAGTTACGCGACATATCAAAAGACTGATTTACTCCTTAAACACCATTGGTATTGAATTAAACAGCGAAGATATTTTAAAAAAAGCAATTAACGAAGTAATACTTGCCAATAAAGCACTGGGTGATGTGATGAGAATGAGAATTACTTACACCAGTGGCGTTGGCCCCCTTGGTTCTGATCGAACCAAAGATAATTTCACATTGGTGGTGGCAGTTAGTCCTGAAGCTATTTGGCCAGAGACCGCAATTGTTGTTACCGTTGCTGATCCTCGAAATGATAAATCAATGTTGGCTGGATCTAAAACTACCTCTTATGCCCAAAATGCAGCACTGCTTTCAGTTGCCAGAAAACAAGGTGCGCATGAAGCAATCATGCCTAATACCAAAGGTGAATTATGTGAAGGAACAGGTTCAAACATTTTTGTAGTCAAAGATGGGCAAGTTTTGACCCCACCTTTAAGTGGAGGTTGTTTAGGAGGAATTACCAGAGCGTTAGTTATTAAATGGTTTGATGTTAAAGAAGTAGATCTACCAATGTCAGCTTTGCGTGATGTTGATGAAGCATTTTTAACTTCCTCAACCAGAGATATTCAACCAATCTCTAAAATTGATGATCGAGTACTCAATGCTCCAGGACCAGTGGCATCACAAATGCGCACCGAATTCATCAAAAAACTAGCCCAAAACTACGACGCTTAAAAGGCATTTTTCCTCACAAACAGGGGCGATACCCTCGATGCCACGAAGCGATTAAGGGTTGGGTAATCTAGGACTTCGAGCAAGTTGAGAAACAAAAGCCCCAAAAGAGAAAAGAAAAGAAAACTGTGCGTACTTTCAGTCCCAAGGCCAACGAGATAACTCGCGCTTGGCACGTTATTGATGCTAACGACATTCCATTAGGACGTATTGCATCAGTTGCAGCAACCATTCTTCGCGGTAAACACAAAGCAATTTTTGCACCCCACGTTGACACAGGCGATTTTGTAATCGTTATCAATGCTGGCAAGGTTTCACTTTCAGGATCAAAGCGTCAACAAAAGAAAGCTTTTACTTACTCAGGTTTTCCAGGTGGTTTAACCGCAATTGGTTATGACAAATTATTAGAAACAAATCCACAACGAGCAATCGAAATTGCAGTTAAGGGCATGCTTCCCCACAACAAACTTGGTCGACAACTAATCAAGAAACTTAAAGTTTATGCTGACGCAAACCATCCACATGTTGCACAAGATCCACAGCCATATGAAATTAAACAAATCAAGCAGATTGCAAACTAAGAGGAAACTATCTTGAGCGAATCAGAAAACTACGTAACCAGCGAATCATCAAAAACTTTTGCCCCACTTAAGACTGGCGTGCAAGCACCAAGTGCAGGAACTGGTCGAAGAAAAGAAGCTATTGCTCGCGTTCGTATCGTGCCAGGTAACGGCAAATTTGTTGTTAACGGTAAAGAATTAGCAGTTTATTTCCCAAACAAATTGCACCAACAATTAGTTAACGATCCATTTAAAGTTTTGGGAATCGAAAAGAACTATGACGTTATTGCTCACATCGTGGGTGGCGGTTCAAGTGGTCAAGCAGGTGCACTTCGTTTAGGAATTGCTAGAGCATTAAACGCTGTTGACAGAGATGTTAACCGTCCAGTTTTGAAAAAAGCAGGATTCTTAACTCGTGATCCAAGAGTTATCGAACGTAAAAAAGCTGGCTTAAAGAAAGCTCGTAAGCGCTCTCAATACAGCAAACGCTAATCAGATGGGCCGATTATTCGGCACCGATGGTGTGCGAGGAAGTGCCAACAAAGATCTCACTCCTGAATTAGTTTTTTCCCTTGGTAAATCTGCATCATTAGTTATTGCTCAGCGTCATGGCAAAGGTAAAGCCAAAGCAGTTGTGGGCAGAGATCCAAGAGCATCTGGTGAAATGTTGGAAGCAGCTTTAATCGCAGGTTTAGCAACAGTTGGTGTTGATGTTTTAAAAGTTGGAATTTTACCTACTCCAGCAATTGCATATTTAACTCAATATTATGGTGCCGATTTAGGTATAGTTTTATCCGCTTCACATAACGTGTTTTCTGATAACGGTGTCAAATTCTTTTCCAAAGATGGTAAAAAATTACCTAATGAGGTTGAAGACGAAATTGAAAAAAACTTAGAAACAAAAGTACCTCATCCAACCGGTAGTGAAGTTGGTCGAGTAAAAGACATGGCAGATGCCTACGAAGCATATTTGGCTCACCTTTTAGAAACAGTAAAAATAGGTTCATTAAAAGGATTAAAAATAGCTGTTGATTGCGCTAATGGTGCGGCAAGTGAAGCTGCCCCCGATCTTTATTCCAGAGCAGGAGCCGAAGTTATTGCTATTCACAACACCCCAAATGGAATTAACATAAATGATAATTGTGGATCAACTCATTTAGAATCTTTAATTGAAACAGTGAAGAAAAACAATTGTGATTTAGGAATTGCTCACGACGGTGATGCTGATAGATGTTTAGCAATTGATGCTCAAGGAAACGTGATTGATGGTGATCATATTTTGGCCTTACTTGCTCATGATTTTAAACAAACAGGAAAATTAACTTCTGACACAGTTGTTTCCACAGTGATGGCAAATCTTGGTTTTAAAATTGCGATGAAAACAGCTGCAATTAATGTGATTGAGACAGCGGTGGGTGACAGATATGTTTTGGAAGCCATGGAAGCAAAGAATTACGTTTTAGGTGGCGAACAATCTGGTCATATTATTATGAGAAATCACTCCACAACTGGAGATGGTTTGTTAACAGCACTGCATTTAATGAACGCAGTTGCAACGACGCAGAAATCTTTGCAAGAATTAGCTGGAATTGTAAACAAGTTTCCCCAAGTATTAATCAACATTCCAGATGTTGATAAAACAAAAATTGGTAACACTCAATTAGTTGAAGCGGTAAAGAAAGCTGAAGAGTCTTTAGGTGACAAGGGCAGAGTATTACTTCGCTCCAGTGGTACCGAAGCATTAATACGTGTCATGGTTGAAGCAGAAACAATGAAACAGGCCCAAGATGCGGCCGAATCATTAGCAAGTGTTGTTAAGAAATCTTGCTAGCTTTTCACAATCACATCAAGCAACCAACTTTTTTTACCTTCAGGTTTAACTAATTCACATTTGAATGCTTTAGCAACAAGTTTTTGTAATTCTTGAGCAGTCTTAGGATTTTTGGTTTGCATAACTAAGAACTTTGTTACATCTCCTCTGGTTTTTTTGGACATGTGTGTCACCACAGTTCGTTTACCAGATTTCTCAGCAAACACCCTGATCGCTACTGTTTTCTTTAAATCAGGAGTCCACACACCTTGATATGTTGAAGATCTACAATCAACAATTAAATCTGTTTTGATGTTTTCTAATGCTTTGGTGACAATTGGTTTCCACAGCGCATTTAATGATCCAAGTTTGGGTAATGATTTGGCCATATCAAGTTTGTAAGTTGGAATTGAATCAGTTAATTTAAGTGCTCCAAATAATGCTGAAATAATTATTATAGATTTTTGTGCCCGTTTCTGGGCCGCGGAATTTAAATTATGGTAATCCAAGGCTTGATATAAAACCCCAGAATAAACATCAATAGCTTTTGCACTGGGGGCTTTGACAAGTGCAAGACCCAGTGCAGCAAGTGTTTTCTTTCTGGTGGGATTGAGTTCCTTGCCAAATGAAAGTGAAGTTAACGAGACCGGTTTACCCTTGTGCACAGTGTTCTTGCCTTCACTGGGCGGTAAGAGGATGAGCACAAGTTGAACACTACGCCAAATACTCTTTCGCGTAGGCTGTTAACACAATGTGTGGAATTGTTGGCTACGTAGGAAACAAGCAAGCCCTTACCGTGGTGGTGGACGGATTGCGTCGACTTGAGTATCGCGGATATGACTCAGCAGGTGTGGCTGTTGTTAATAACCACAAATTAGATATTAGAAAAAAAGCTGGCAAATTAGTTAATCTGGAAACTCTTTTAGGAAATGATCCACTGCCAGAATCCACTACCGCTATTGGTCATACTCGATGGGCAACTCATGGAATTCCCAATGATGCCAATGCGCATCCGCACACAGATGTTGCAAATGAAATTGCAGTTATTCATAACGGAATTATTGAAAACTTTTCAGAATTAAGAGCAGAATTACAAAAAGCTGGTGTGAAATTAAGTAGTGATACAGACACCGAAGTAGTGGCACATTTACTTAACTTTGAATACCCAAAATCAAATAATGATTTAGCTGAAACTATGCGAAGAGTTGTGCGCAGATTAAAGGGTGCATTCACCCTTGTCGCAGTTCATGCTCATCAACCAGATGTTGTGATTGGGGCAAGAAGAAATTCACCACTAGTGGTGGGTCGAGGTGTGGGAGAAAACTTTTTAGCATCAGATGTAGCAGCTTTTATTTCTCATACAAAAAATGCTATTGAACTTGGTCAAGATCAAGTAGTTGAACTTCGCCACGACAAAATAACGATCACTGATTTTGATGGCAAACCTGCGGTAACAAAAGAATTCGTTGTTGATTGGGACGCCCAAGCTGCCGAAAAAGGTGGATTTGATTTGTTCATGCTCAAAGAAATATTTGAACAACCAAAAGCGGTAGCAGAAACACTTGTTGGTCGAATTGGTGAAGATGGCAAATTAATTTTGGAAGAAATGAAACTTTCGATTGGCGAAATAGCAAATATAGAAAAAATTATTTTTGTAGCCTGTGGTACTGCCTTTCATTCAGGAATGATTGGTAAATATGCGATGGAGCGTTGGACCAGAATTCCTTGCGAGGTTGAGCTTGCCAGTGAATTTAGATACCGTGATCCAATTTTAAATAACCGCACACTTGTTGTGGCAATTTCTCAGAGTGGTGAAACTATGGACACCCTGATGGCAATTCGCCATGCTAAATCGCAAGGTGCTCGAGTGTTGGCGATTTGTAATACTCAAGGTGCCACAATTCCTAGGGAATCAGATGCAGTTTTATATACCCGGGGTGGACCAGAAATTGCGGTTGCTTCCACTAAAGCATTCTTAACCCAAGTGGTGGCAGTTGAATTATTATCTTTGTATTTTGCAGAGCTACGTCTTGATAAACCAACAGCAGAAATTAAACAAGTAATGAATGAATTAGCAAACATTTCTCACCAAATAGATGTGGTTTTAGATACAACAGATGCCGTTAATGAATTAGCTAAAAAATATGTCAACGCCCAAAGCGTGCTATTCATTGGCAGACATGTGGGTTTCCCGATCGCACTTGAAGGTGCTTTGAAATTAAAGGAACTGGCTTACATGCACGCTGAAGGATTTGCGGCTGGAGAACTAAAACATGGTCCCATCGCGTTAATTGAAGATGGTATTCCAGTAGTAGTTATTGTGCCAAGTTTAAGAGAAGAAAAAGAATTACACGAAAAAGTAGTTTCAAATATTCAAGAAGTAAGGGCAAGGGGTGCAAAAACTATTTTAATTGTGGAGGAAGGTGACGACTCAGTCTTAGATATCGCTGATCACATCATCAGAATTCCACAAACAAGTAGTTTGCTCCAACCATTGGTTGCCACTGTTCCATTACAAGTATTTGCCTGCGCACTGGCCACACTGAAAGGTCATGATGTTGACCAACCCCGTAATCTGGCTAAATCGGTAACAGTTGAATAGAAGGAATTAATTTCTCATGATTCTGGGCATAGGAATAGATGTTGTTGATACCCCACGTTTTCAAGGATCATTGGTTAGAACCCCAGGATTAAATACCAGGTTGTTTACTGAAAAAGAAATAAATTCACCCGGTGGCAAAGGCGAAAACGCTGTTTCATTAGCAGCCCGTTTTGCTGCAAAAGAAGCAGTAGCAAAAGCTTTGGGTGCTCCGGCAGGTTTGAGTTGGCAGGATTGTGAAATTTTAATTGGTGAACGCGGTAAACCTTATTTGGAATTAAGTGGAACTGTGGCACAAGAATCTAAACGCCAAGGAATAACTCATTGGCATTTGTCGCTATCTCATGATGGAAATATTGCAACAGCTTTTGTTATTGCTGAAAAACAATAACTTAGATTTATTTGAAATGATTAAATAATGAGCAATTTACGTGGCGCATATATTGATCTGGCGGTAATAAGAGAAAACGTTAAAGTGCTACGTAATTTGGCAAAAAATTCTGAAGTTATGGCAGTAGTCAAAGCTGATGCTTACGGGCACGGATTAATTCCGGTAGCCAAAGCTGCCAGACAAGGTGGCGCTTCTTGGTTGGGTACAGCACTTTTAGAAGAAGCAATACTTTTAAGAAAATCTGGTGATAAAGGAAGAATATTAACTTGGTTGGGTGCCCCACAAGATAATTGGCAAGAGTGCATTGATTTAGATATTGATGTTTCAGTTTCCTCAATAGATATTGCTTCTGAAATAATTGCTGCGGCCAAAAAAATTGGCAAAACTGCCAAAGTGCATATCAAAGTTGATACAGGTTTGGGACGAAATGGTGTGATGCCTCAAGATTTGGCTGACTTAACAAAGGTATTAGAAGAAGCCACAGCGACTGGTTTGGTCGAAGTTGTTGCGGTGTGGACCCATTTTGCATTGGCTGATGCTCCAAGTAGTCAAACCATTGTCAAACAATTAGAAGTGTTAGATGAAAGTTTCAAATTTGTTCAATCTCGTGGTTTTAAAAACCTAATGAAACATGCAGCTAATAGTGCTGCTACTTTAACTGCGCCACACACTCATTTTGATTTAGTTCGACCTGGGATTGCAGTTTATGGAATAACTCCGGGTGGTGAAGTTGGCAAAGCTAGTCAATACGGTTTAGCACCAGCCATGTCATTGAAAGCCACTGCAACTTTAGTCAAAGAAGTTCCCGCAGGTCACGGAATTTCTTATGGTGCTGAATATGTCACAACTGCTGATACCAAGATTGCATTAATTCCACTTGGTTATGCAGATGGAATTCCTCGCATTGCCGGGAACAAAGGACCAGTGGTAGCTAATGGTAAAAAGTTCAAAGTTGCTGGCAGAGTGTGCATGGATCAATTTGTGATAGATATTGGAAAACTAGATTTTTCAACAGGAGATGAAGTTATTTTGTTTGGGGATCCTGCCAAAAATGAACCAGATGTTGAAGAATGGGCTCAAGCTTCACAAAGTATTGGTTATGAAATAGTTACTAGACTTGGACCAAGAGTTCCTCGCATATATCTAAACGAAATTTAATACTTAACTCATCATGACTTTAAATATCATCACCTCTAATGCTGCGGAAACTAAAGCCTTAGGAAAAAAACTAGGCGCTTTACTTAAAGCTGGTGATTGTGTCTTATTAGCAGGCGAACTGGGAGCAGGTAAAACTACTTTCACCCAAGGTTTAGCAAGTGCCTTAAAAATTAAAGGTGATGTCACCAGCCCAACTTTCGTGATTGCCCGAGAACATAAATCTTTAACTGATGGCCCAAATCTTGTTCATGTTGATGCCTATAGATTGAGTACCTTGGCAGAAATTTCACAGCTTGATCTAGTCACAGACATTGAAACAGCAATTTTAGTTGTGGAATGGGGTAAAGGTTTAGTGAACGATTTAGTTGCTGAGCCAATCCAGATAATAATTAATCACAATGATGACGATGAAAACAAAAGAGAATTCACCATCAACGCAACTGAGGCAATTATTAAAGGACTTTCATGAAAGGTCCAACTAATTTATTAGCAATTGATACTTCCACAAACAGAATTGCTGTTGCACTATTGCAATTTGGCAAACCACCAGTTGTGGCAATCAAAGAAGACGGACTTGGTCATGCTGAGTTTGCTGCAGCTTTAATCAATCAGGTAGTAAAAGATTCAGGTTTAATGTTACAAGAATTAGGTGGAATTGTTTGTGGCATCGGCCCAGGCCCATTCACAGGTTTGCGAGTGGGAATAGTAAGTGCCCAAAGTATTGGATTTGCTTTAAATATTCCAGTATTTGGAGTGTGCAGTCATGACGCTATAGCTTTTGAATATGCACAACAAAATCCCAACAAAGATGTAACAGTGATAACAGATGCTCGTCGTAAAGAAGTTTATTGGACAAAATATCAAGGTATAAAAAGAACAAGTACGCCACGAGTTACTAAATTAGAGGAGGTCACA
>Ga0209357_1000145_pt1 | contig 25618 bp, 27 predicted proteins | sample LauGreFBDMM110SD_2_FD_187573 | JGI IMG/M metagenome (GOLD analysis project Ga0209357, IMG submission 187573) | Freshwater lake microbial communities from Lake Michigan, USA - Fa13.BD.MM110.SD (SPAdes) (version 3) | ecosystem: Environmental > Aquatic > Freshwater > Lake | place: Lake Michigan... | reverse complement strand
TGGTATGTCCGATCGGACATACCATTCGCTTGAAGCCTCACGAGGAACAATGTTTGGCTTCTCCCCTGACTTCAGGAAGATTCCGTGAATGCGTTCCGTGGGTAAAATGTGCTGTCGCAGGGTGGCGACTGCCATGTATCCAAGTACTGCTGCATCGAGGGCGTTGCGACCTAAATGCGGAGCAGCAGCTGCATGGGATTCTTGTCCGGTGTATTCCACAAGTAGTTGTTGCAGGGCTATGGCGTCGATAGTTGCCAAATCTGCGTCGGCCGGGTGCACCATCATGGCCAGGTCAACTCCCGCAAGCGCACCATTGCGAGCCATCAAAATCTTTCCACCGCCCCCTTCTTCTGCCGGCGTGCCCAAGTATCGAACGCGACCGCCTGAGGCCTTTGCAATTGATGCAAGTGCAATGGCTGCTCCCAGACCTGCGGCTGCGATGACGTTATGTCCGCAACCGTGACCGATGTCGGGCAACGCGTCATATTCGCTCATGATGCAGACAGTCGGTCCGGATCCAACATCGCCAGAAAACCCAGTCGCACAATCAAATGCCCCCAGTTCTACTGGCATACCCAGACCATTTGCAGTTCGAGTCAATAATTCTGATGCGAAAACTTCTTCGTAGTTTTCCTCAGGATGATCATGAATTTCATGGCTGACATTGATCAAAGTTTCAGCATTCTTGTCAATCAGAGAACATGCTTGAGCCTTTAGTCCTTCGACGTCTGAAAAATTCACGGTGTCACTCCGTGATCAAGAACAATCTTTCCGAGTTGTTCTCCACGTTCGAGCCGAGATAGTGCCGCCTCGTATTGCTGTAGCGGGTACACATTGTCGATCGCAATCGGTAATCCGTTGTCGATGATTGCTAGGAGTTGTTCAAACTCTTCGTAACTCCCCATAGAAGAACCGATGATTTCGTATTGTTTAAAAAAAAGTCGCGGAATATTGATTTCGGCGGTGGACCCAGACGTTCCTCCACACACCACCATGCGCCCACCTGGGGCTAATGATCGAACGGATTTATCCCATGTCGCAGGGCCGACACTTTCTATAACTACATTCGCCTGCACTGGCCATTTTGCATCCGCTGAATCGATTGCCGCAACGGCTCCCATTTGTAATGCTTGTGAACGCTTGATTTCGTCTCTGCTTGTAACGATTGCATGTGCGCCCATGAAATTTGCAAGCGCCAACGCCGCTGTTGAGACGCCCGATCCAATGCCGACAATCAACACGGTCTCACCTGGTGCAACACGAGCCCTATTGAGCATTCGCAAAGCCGTGAGATACGCGAGTGGGAATGCAGCGCTTTCGAACCATGACCTACTCTGCGGTCGGGGACGAACGTTTCTGTCGGGAGCAATAGCAAAAGTTGCATGTCCCCCATGACAATGCTCGCCCCAAATCATGAAACCAGGCCCCATAGGCGAATTGTTGCCGTAGCGCACGATGTCTTCGATGGGAGAAACGCCAGGGTTCACTACTACTTCGTCTCCGACAGAAACAGATGAAACTTTGCTCCCAATCGCGTCAACTATTCCAGCAACATCACAACCCGGAACGTGTGGAAGCGGTGGCTTTGGCATTCCGCGAGTCACCCACAAATCCATATGGTTGAGCGCACTTGCTACAACACGTATGCGTACTTCGTTCTCTTCTGGTTCTGGCGTGGCGATCTCGCCCCACACGTAGGTTCCAGGCGAGTCATTCAGTATCCAAGATTGCATATCCCCACCGTAGATGGCTAGACGAGCAGTCTCCAGTAATCCGGCACAATTTCTATTTGTATGGCGGTCCATAATCGAATCCGACGTCCGTCCACGCATAGATTCTCAGATCGAGAGGACGACGTAAATTCAATAGTGCGAGCTCGACTAGTTTCGACCAGTGGGTGCGGCGTGTGTGTGCCGAGAACTGATTTTTGACGTGCACGAAATCGCTGTTGGATACCCATTGAAGAATGCAGGGTCAAAACATCAAATAGTCCATCGTTCGGGTGGGCGCGAGGTGAGACATTCTTGGTTCCTATAAAACCGCTATTGGATACACAGATCAAACGGCCTCGTAACCAATGCCCGATCATTACATGCGACGCCGCAATTTGACTGATGGTTGATCCATTGGTCAGTGTGATCACTAGGCGTAACGCATCTATTGGCACCTCCGTGCAACTGGCCCCAATTGCCGGTGCTTGTGGATCTCCGAGGCTGTGTGCGATATCACCACCATTAAGGATGAGACGATTATCGGTCGAACTAGACGCAAGTTCAAGATCTCCGTGCACTACGACATCTGCCTGAGTCCGAGTTGTCGGCACTCCCCATAGTTCTCCCCGTGTAATCATCGAGATGAAGCCCCGGACGCCGCAGCTACTACCCCACGATCAAGTGCGCGCGTGGCCGATTCAGCAGTGTCACGCAGTGATGGATTGGAAGTCGTGGTCACAATTTGGCGCAAGAGGTCTATCAGCTGGCGCATTGAGCGAACGAAATCTCCTGGTGTGAGATCGGGATCAAGAATTTTTGACAAGGGTTTGCCACTTGCCCACGCTGCGGTCTCGAATGCCAATCCGCCGTTCGGTGCTCGATGTTGATGCAGACCTCGCTCGCGTTGAATGTCCTGTACCTGTTCGCTCACTCGTTCGATGCGTTTGAATCTTTGACGCACTTGTTCATTAGGCCAACGAGGTGCACCGCCTGAATCGCCACCTCGGGGTTCGTACACCAACGTGGATAACACTGCTACCAGGTCATTAACAGACAGGTTGTCGAATAAGCCGCGGTTCATCACTTCCACAATCAATAAATCTGATTCGTGAAAAATACCCGCGAGTGTTTCGCCCTTCTCGGTCAGGGTCCACTGCGAGATGTAGTTCATCTCTTCCAGCATGTGAACCACGTCCATAAAACGAGAGACCACTGAACCAGCACGCGTACCGCCACGCTCCTCCATTCGTTCAATTTCGTTGCGTAACTTGCGGATACTCTTGTGTGACAAAGGTGAATCTACAACGCGCGCGCCAGTCTGCTCTTGCATGGCTCTGCCCATTGTCTCGTCTATCTTCGCTTTCACAAGTCGTGCAGCCGACTCGCGAATAAATTCCGTACGCGCAGGTTCAAATGGCACCGGCAGATCGGCCTGACCCGCCTTGAGTGGAAGAGATCGCAAATCCTTCGCCATGACATCAAGAATCTTGCGACTTGGTGTGACAACGGTGAGTCGAATACCTGAACGTCTTGCCGCTGTACTAATAATTAAGCCACGTCCCCTGATGTTGGAGGCGTCGAACATGACAATGTCGCCAGGTCGTAATGACCGAAGCGCTATTTCTGCTTCAACAGAAGATGCCATCTGGTCTGACGATGTGATGTTCTCTTGCCCAAAATCCCTTTCAGCCAGTGCCTTTTCAAGCAACACAAGTTCTCGTTTGCGACCGTCGAGAGATGCTTCGGAAGTTACAACGTCTTTGTCGGCTTGAAATTGGGCGAATGACAGATTCAAAATATGGTGTGCGCCATCGAGGGATCGATTCCGAACCATATTTACTGCCATGTTAAAGGTCGGTCGAAAGGCCGAGGACAAACGAAAGCTCCGGCTCAGGGCTAGACCGACTACCTGGTCAAAGTCCACGAACGGATTCCATAATGAAATTGCATGCCCAATGTCATCCAATCCACGACGACCTGCACGACCAGTCAGTTGCGTGAACTCAGAAGCCTTCAGCAACTGGTGATGCTCTCCCGTATATTTCGTGAGCTTTTCAATCACTACCGCCCGCGCTGGCATGTTGATTCCGACTGCGAGAGTTTCTGTCGCAAAGACAACCTTGACCAATCCTTGAACGAAACATTCTTCAACAGCTTCCTTAAACATGGGAATCATTCCGGCGTGATGACAAGAGATGCCGCTAGCAACATCATCAATGAAGTTGTGGTACTGCAATGCGTCTTTGTCGTCCGAGGTGAGATTTTCGCAATGTCGCTCAACGATCTCTCGTATTTGCGTCTCCTCTTCTAGAGAAGTCAAAACCATGCCGGCATTCATGCACGAATGAACAGCGTCTTCGCACTGGGCTCGACTAAAAATAAATACTATGGCAGGCAACATGGACTGGTCTTCGAGAAGCTCCACTATTTCCGGACGAGTTGGTGAAGAAAATCGGCGTGGCTTCTTGCCGCCGTTGTGGCCAGACCTACCTCGAACCTGAGTGGCGTTAGATAGAAGTCGTTGAACATGACGGTTGGGTTCGCCCGCGACTACCGTTTCAAACATCTCGCATTGTTTAGATGCATTGTCGAACAGTGCAAAGTGGTTGACAAGTTCAATGGGACGGGTGGTCTCAACCACAACATCCGTTCTTCCGCGTACCGTTGAGAGCCAATCACCTACTTCGTCAGCGTTGGACACAGTGGCTGACAAGCAAACTAACTGCACCTCTGGGTCGAGCTGAATAATCACCTCTTCCCACACAGGGCCGCGATATGCATCTTGAAGATAGTGAACCTCATCAAGAATTACGACACCCAAATCATCTAGTCGACTGGACTGCGAGTAAATCATATTTCGCAAAACTTCTGTAGTCATGACCACTACTGGCGCCTCTGCATTGACTGCATTATCCCCGGTGACAAGACCAACCTTGTGTGCACCATACAAATTTTGCAAGTCTCTGTATTTTTGGTTGGACAAAGCCTTGATTGGAGTTGTGTAGAACGCTCGCAGGCCTAAAGAGCGTGCTCGCGCTATTGCGTATTCTGCAATGAGAGTCTTGCCAGATCCAGTTGGGGCCGCGACAAGGACAGATGCGTCTGCATCTATCGAATTCATTGCCTTAACTTGGAAAACGTCCGGTGCGTAATTTAAAGATTGAAGAAAAGTCTCTCTCAGGTCAGACACAGAGCTACGCAGTCCTTCGTCGTGTTAACAACCAGCCAATGAGGACTGCGATGAGGTAAAGAATTGTTAGCGGAATCGCCAATGCCAACATGCTGATCGGGTCCCCTGATGGTGTAATCGCAGCGGATGCTACGAACACACCCATGACGGCGTATCGCCATTGCTTAATCAATGTTTTCGGAGTAACGGCTGACACTAGTTGGAGGAAAACAAGAAGGACAGGACTGAGAAACGCCACGCCGAAGGCCAACATCATCATGACGACGAGATTGATGTACTTCGTGACTTGGTACGCCTGTGTGACATCGCTACCCGACCAAGAGATGAGAAATTCAAGTGCTTTGTCAAGAGTCCAATAAGCCAAGTAGCAACCAAACGAAAAAAGTACAACTGAAGAAGCAATAAATGGGACCGCATAGTTCTTCTCCCGCTTAGACAAGGCCGGAACAATGAATCTCCAAATTTGCCAAAGAATTATCGGAAGTGCGAGAACAAGACCTCCATACAGGCAGACCCTCATACGAGCAGAGAAGCCATCAAGAGGTCCTAGAGAAAATAGAGATCCATCGCACTCAAAATCTGGACGACGTGAGCAGAGATTTGTGTAGGGCCGAGTCAACAGATTCTTCAATTGGTCATAGAACGCAAGAAGAACCAGGGTAGAAACGCCAATTGCGAGAGCGCTGCGTACTAGACGCATGCGTAATTCTCGCAAGTGGTCCATCATGGACATTGCTTCGACTGGCTCGGCCGAGATTTCACTCATCGTCAGTATTTGTAATCGGAGGCTCTACCTGTGGCGTAGAAAAATCGGGCTTCGGATATGTGGCCTGCTCTGGGCGCATGGGGGGTGATGGCTCCGTGTCAACAAGTCCGAAACCCTGACGCATCTGATCAGCAGTTGATTTCAGTTCGTTAATGGGTTCTGCAAATGTCTGCCGAAACTCTTTTTCGTATCCGCTAGCTGCTCGCCGAAGATCACCATACATTTTGCCGCCTCGGCGGATAACGCCCGGAAGCCGTTCGGGTCCCAAAACGACGAGGCCTGCAACAAGCAGAAAAATAATCTCACTGCCAGACATATTGAACACACGCTAAGCATAGAACGAGGCACCTAGTGTTGGGGGGTGCAACAACGCATTGCTTCTCTCAGATCAGACCCAATTGCCTTCGCCCACAGAGGCGGAATGGCCCATGCACCCGAGAACACTCTTGGGGCTTTCACACTTGCGTTGCGGCTAGGTGCCAATGGGCTCGAAAGCGACGCCTGGACTACCGCAGATGGTCATGTTGTTCTTGACCATGACGGCGTTGTGAAAAAATTTGCGAGAAGCCGGCCGATATCTGCCCTGCGTCTCGCTGACTTGCCCGCGCACATTCCAACTCTTGATTCGTTGTTTGAAACATGTGGGACGGATTTTGATTTGAGCATCGACATCAAAGATGAACAAAGTTTTGCGAGGACAGCCGAGACGGCACGAAATAGCGGATTTGACGAATCACGTTTATGGTTATGTCATTATTCGAGTGCTGTAGTAATTGCACAACGTTCCCTGCTGCCCAACGTACGGCTGGTGGACTCTACTCGCCTCTCTCGAATTAAAGAAGGCCTCGAGATGCGATGTGCCAAGCTTTCGTCAAACGGAGTTGATTGCTTGAATATGCATCACACTGATTGGACCGGCGGATCAACAACTTTGGTCCACAAATTTGGGATGTTCGCTTTCGGATGGGACTGTCAATACAACTATGTCTTGTCATCTTCGCTTCGAATGGGTTTAGACGCTGTTTTTAGCGACCATGTCGACACCATGGTTGAAACATATGAGAAGGAAGTCGGATTTATTCCTCGAACGTAGTACTTACAGTGTCGAAATTCGATGAAACGGCCACACGATTGCGAAAGCTCGACCAACGATCAAACTCTCCGATATGGGTCCAAAACTTCTGCTATCGAATGATTCAGAGCGGTTGTCGCCCATTACGAAAATCTTCTTTGTAGCCACTGTCTGAACTGGCATGTTTGCGACACGGCATCTATTGACTGGATCCGTTATTTCAAGAACGTCTTTATCAAGATAAGGCTCAACTGTGGGTTTCGAATTAACAATGACGACGCAGTTCTTTATCTCTATGGTGTCACCGGCTAGGGCAATAACCCGTTTGATGAGGTCATCGTGAGAAACAGAACCGTCGCTAGTGGTCACCCGATCAAAGACAACGACATCTCCCCGACGTATATCGTGCAGCCGATAGCTCAATTTATTCACAAGCACTCGGTTATTGCCGAACAAGGTCGTCTCCATTGAGGGTCCACTGATGTAAAACTGCTGTAGTACGTAGACGCGGACAAGTAATGCCGCGCCCAGTGCCAGGACAACGACCAAAAACCAATCGCGTAGGGCCTTTGTTACCGGATGCGACTCAGGTGCATCAGTGGAAATGGTCGGCTCCGTCATGACGAGTACACGCTACTCGTCACCGTTGTCGGCGGCCTGCCCTTCACTGGGTTGAAATTCACGAGAGAGTTCAGATTCTTAGACGAGGCGACCTAGGGATCGGGTGTGTAGGCTAATAGTTGTCCCCGATTGGGGGCATTGCGCCGTCTTGCGGCTCATGAGAAGGGACCCCCTAAATGAAGGTATGGATTGATCAAGACCTCTGCACTGGCGATGGCCTGTGCGAAGAAATTGCACCAGACGTTTTTACGCTTCTTGATGACGGACTTGCTTATGTTCGCGAAGGCGACAAAGTGTTCGCAAAAGCCAAAGGCAATGCTGAGGGCGCAGAAGGCCTCGCTAATTTCGACGACAAGATGATTGATGCTGTTGTTGAATCTGCCGAGGAATGCCCCGGCGAATGCATCTTTATTGAAGCCTAAGAGTTCGAACCAATCCAGCGCCCCACAGTGAGAAATGCTGTGTGAGCCACCATTCGATGGTCGGGACGTACAGCCATTCCTTCAATGTGCCAGGTGCGATGAAGAACCTCAAGGGTGCGCTGATCTACCCATCCCTTACCCATTGACTCGCGCACTTGCACCGCTTGGGTAATTGATGGGGTGTACGCCACCAAAAGCCCCCCTGCTTCTAAAACATGTTGAACGCGGGGTACGACTTGCCATGGCTCGGGCAGATCAAGCATGACTCGATCGAATGAACCCTCCAATGTTGTTTCGTAGCTATCACCTAACGAAACGTTGTATCTAGACAACGCTTCTTCGCCTAGAAAAGATCGCACGTTGGCCCGTGCACGATTCATGAAATCCTCACGCAACTCAAGTCCCGTAATGTGTGCTCCGTAGCGCAACATCGTCATCGACAATGCTCCGGAACCTACGCCAGTTTCAAATACTCGTGCTCCTGGATAGATATCGCCGATCATGCACATTGGCGCCAAATCTTTTGGATAGATGACTTGAGCACCTCGCGGCATCTCGATGACAAAGTCTTCGAGCGTTGGTCGCAAAACAATGTACTTAGAACCTTTGGTTGATTCGACAGGTTGTCCAGGAAGCGTTCCAATCACCGAAGTGTGGGCGACGAACCCGGCATGGCTGTGGAACTCCCCTTCTTTGTTGAGTTGAATGAGATAACGACGTTGCTTAGAGTCAATAAATAGGGCTTTTTCACCTTCAGCAAATACTCCGCTCATTAGGCGCGTTGTCCAGTCTTGGTAATTCGAACTTCCATCGTCTCATCTCGGGCGAGAACAATTCTCCGTACTGGCGTGACTGCACGCGAAAACAGTCGGGCAATTCCAATGACTGTTACAAGTCGACTGATAAAACGAAATCTTTTGGACTGACTAAGAAATATACGACGTCCGATGAATCGAACAATTGTGCTCATAAAGACTAAAACCGGCGGAATTCAACGCGAGATGCGCGACGACGGCCTTTGCGACGACCCAAAAGGTACGCAAGAATCACAACGATTGTGGCGACCGCAGAACCTATAGCTATCGCAGATTGCTTTTTATCTGCTGCACGACCTTGAATGTCTGCTTGTAGTGCTCGAAACTTTGACTCAAGATCGTCACGAGAGATACGAGTGTTGTCAGCCATGGTTAATAATCCTTTGCGAGGCTGCGTCGCGAGACGCGCGAAAATATAACAACTACAAGAACAGCCACAACACACAACGTAATGAGGTAGTGGAGAAATGACCACGAACCATCAAGAACCGTGCCACCGAGATCTTGGCTGAGACGCAACACGCCTAGCGCAGCAAAAACAAGAGCGAGACCAAGACACAAAGCCGCTACTGACCCCACTGCGACCCATCGGATGGCTCCTTTGATGGGTTCAAGCGTTTCTTGTCGTGCGTATTGCTTCACAGAGTCAACAAGGTCTCCCACTTGGTCGACGGGACCCCTAGCGGGTCTAGGAGAGATACGAGAGGAGTCCATGGGCTTAATATTCTACGGCACCTGCATGGAGATATCCACAGGCTGATTTATGGCGTTAATTGCTCTACTGAAGGCGAGACAGAGGCTCTATTCAGCACGTCAGCCAAGGAGTACCAGATGGGGCGATATGAGCTCTGATTATCTATCCCCGACTTGTTCATCAACATAGAGAAAATCACTGGATCAGAGTTTGTGACGGGCAGATACCCAACAAGTGCTTTTACTCCGTTGAGAGTCCCTGTCTTGGCGCGGAGCTTTCCTGCCACTGGTGTCCCATCAAAGGTGTCTCGTATGGTCCCTGTTTCCCCTGCGATTGCCATTAAGCCGGGCATCGAAGCTGAAAAGGAATTAAGAAGCGACATAAATACGTCACAAGAAATACGCCCGTCTGATGCGAGGCCTGAACCATCAAACAACAGAACTTCCTTATCGAGTTTCCATTTCGCTAGTTGATCCTTCGCAGCGGCAAGACCTGCAGCGGTTGAACCTATCCCCTTGGATGCAAAACCGATTTCTTTCAGCAATAGTTCAGCGGTGTTGTTATCGCTGTTAACCATCATCTCTTGAATGATTGCAGTGAGTGGCGCAGATTGAATAGACGCGAGTTCAGGAATTCCAGCAGGCAGCACATCGTGGCGCGGTACCCCGCCGAATAACACACCCCTAGCGTTCAAAAGGTTTTGTAACTCAGTTGCGGCAGCAACTGCCGGATCATCTGGCTTAGTTATTTGACCAAGAACAACACCATCGTCAACAACAAGAGAACCAAGAGGGCCTGCTTCCGTGAAGTGAAATTCTCGAGGCCAGACGTCAACAAATCTCTGATCGTCATATCGCGTGTCGACACCGACAACTGAACCTGCAACTCGTCGCAATCCTGCAGCGAAGAGAGAATCAGCCAACTTCTCCAAAGAAGTGCCCGACGTGGTGGGATATTTTTCTGAAGCCACATATTCATTGCGAACGATTAGTGGGTCTCCCCCTCCGACAAAAAATAAATCAGCCACTGATCCGGTGGCATCTAATGACCCGTGCACCTTCGTTGTATACGTAAATTCAGGCTTCAACACCTCTAGTGCTACTGCCGCTGTAATTAACTTTGTAGACGAAGCGGGAATCAACGCTTTTGTCGGATTAACAGAACCAAGACGAATGCCCATCCATTCAACAGCTACGCAACTCTGTGCGGGAAAGTCCGAGACAATATTCATGAAAGCTCTAGATACTTTGCCTGTACGAGTGATGACAGACAGTGTGTTCGGTGCTCTGCGCGCTGAAAGCAGGGCCACTCGTGGGACGGTTGCAACGGCACGTTCGTTTCGATGTGTCACTCGTGCCGCAGTGCGTGACAAAGTCACGTACAGTCCCCCGAGGACCAACAGACCAACTATCGCCAGAACGCTGATCGTGCGAAGAGGGTTCGCGGACTGCCTCGATCGGGTGTCAAAGCCACTACTTGCGCGCGACACCTGTGTGAACCGCATATCGATAGAGATGTCCAAGTGCTACCGCAGCGCGATTACCACTGGCGTAACACATCCGGCCAGTTTCGCGAACAGTTCGAACGCCAGAGTTATTTGGGTCTGCTACTGCTAACTCAGTCGCTAGCAGAATTGGTTTTCCTGTAGCAACTGACAGATCATGTGCTGCCTGGGCAAAGCGTGCGTCTTGTCGTTCGTGATACTCCACTATGCGATCAAGACCATGATCTGGATGGAATCGACCCTCTCGCATTAATCGAGCTTGGTTGGCTTGAATACCCAAACCAAGGTAAATAATTGCATCAACATCTTTGTGCTCTGCGATCATTGCCATTACTTCGGGAATAGTGTCACGCGTCTCGCCTCCTGCGCAGTCGATGGGATTATTTCGACTCCAGCGTGGTGGCAACTTGGTATCAATCTGAGCGAGTAAATCTTCAGGCAATGCCATTAATTGCATCGATCCATCGTTAGCAATGGCGTCGCTTGTTACAACCCCCCAGCCTCCTGCAGTCGTTAGCACCACAACATTTGGTCCAAGTGGAAGTGGTTGTGTGGCAAAGGTGGCAGCCGCTTCAAACGCTTCCTCCACATTTGCGGCACGTGTGATTCCACCGGCTTTGCATGCGCCATCGAATATCGCATCATTGGCTGCAAGTGCCCCTGTGTGACTCGCTGCTGCACGAGCTCCCTTGTCGGTTGCACCACCCTTGATAAGAACAACTGGCTTTTGAACAGCCACCCGCGCGAGACGCTCCATCAAACCTCGACCATCGCTGATGCCTTCAACATATGTCAGCGCAACTGTGGTCTCGGGGTCTGTTCCGTACCATTCAACTAGATCAGCGACACCAAGTGCTGCTGCATTTCCAGCTGACACTGCACGACTGATTCCTACACCGGTTTGCCGCGCGTAGTTCAAGAAACTTGAGACGAAGTTTCCGCTTTGACTAGCGACAGCAATGGTTCCTGCAGGTGGATACGGAGCAACAATCTGCGCACACAGTTGTGCTGGTGTCGACACCACTCCCTGGCCGTTTGGACCTGCAAGAAGTATTCCCAATTCGTCAGCGAGAGCAACCAGTTCGGCTTCAAGTCGAATTCCCTCTTCGCCTGCTTCGCCATATCCCGCAGAGGTAAGAAAAGCAGCACCGATACCCTTTCGTGCACATGCCCGAAGCAAGTCAGGATTTGCAGATGCTGGAGTGCACACGAACACAAGGTCTATTACCTTGTCGGGTAATGAATCAATATCAGCGACTGTTTGTATGCCAAGAACTTCTTCACCTTGCAAATTGGTGCCGTATACACCGCCTGCGAATCCGCTCGCCAAAATATTGTGTAGAGAAACAAATCCGAATTTTCCTGGATGTGTTGATGCTCCTGCCACCAATACTCCGCGTGGTTCGAAAAGTGCACGAAACTGTGAATCGGTGTAGGGAACACGTGTCGAGACCATGGAGACATTTCGTTGGCCCATCTCTACCAAGGCATCTACGGCAACTACATCCCCATTTTCTCTCACGATGAGCGGATTGACGTCGACTGACACAATGTCGTCACGTTCCATGGCAACTCGTGAAAGCCCTACGATCGCTGAAATCAATTGGCTTCTGTTCACTGCTGGTTCTCCACGAAATGCTTCGAGCAGTCCCTGCATTCGCAAAGAATCAATCATGGATGCAGCACCAGCCTCATCAACAGGCGCAGGGCGAAAGGCAACATCTGCGATCACTTCAGCCATAACGCCCCCGATACCAAGCATCACAGTGGGCCCAAACTGCGGGTCAACGAGCATCCCGGCAATCAACTCTCGCGTTCCACTGATCATCGGAGCGACCAACAAGTGAACATCACCATCAGCAGTGGTAGCGGCCGCTAAGAGACTCGTCGCTGCTTCTGAAACAGCATCAGCATTGTTCAGACGCAAACGTACAAGTCCGCGCTCTGTCTTGTGGGCAATATTGTCCCCGCCAAGTTTCACAACAACGGGATAACCAAGTTGCTCCGCTGCTGCAACCGCTTCCCCAACCGAACCAGTTTTCTTTTCAGGTGCAAATGGAATGTTGTAGGTCGCCAGCAACAGCTTTGAATCGGATTCAGACAGGGTGGAAGTTTGCTCAGATGACACGACTACATACGGTAGTCAGTAAAGCCAGGGAAAGAGGGCTGCTCGCACCCTGCAGGGTGTCTATGCCACGTGGGCTGACAGTGCCGACGCAATTTCTGCTGATAATTCTCCAATTACTAGGTGTCCAGCAGGCAGTACTACAAGCGTTGCCCCGGAAACCGTGGTGGCAATGTGTCGTGAATTAGAGATGTCGACCCATCTGTCTTCGATGCCGCCTATGACGAGGCACGGTGCCGTAATGCGAGTCAAGCTGCTTTCGATATCAATACGAATATCCAGTTCAAGTTGTGCGTCAGACCCAGGTTGTACTGCTGTTCCCGCCAACGCGACTACAGCATCAATCATTGGTTCCAGAACCTCTAGAGCAGCAGCCGTGTAACCGTCAGCGAGTGCGTAACGCATGAATAGTTCTCGATCGATTGCAATCAATCGACGCCACAGATCAAAAGTGACTTTCATACGTGCGTCTGTCTTAGCCCAACCACACAAAGAAGTAATCGTTATTACAGAAGCCGGAAAGTTTGCTGCGCATTGCAACGCTGCGACCGCACCGAGTGAGTAACCGATGACGTGAAAACGATGGTGACCTAGGTGATTCATTAATGCAACCGCATCGGCAACTACGACGTCAAGATCGATTGGCTCTGTTGGCATATCGGATTCACCAGATCCTGGAAATTCGAAGGTGACCCATTGAAGAGTGGCTGAACATGCTTGTTGCACTTGCGCCCAGGCATTGGCAGATTGAGTGGTGCCATGAAAGGCAAGAATTGGCGTTCCTGAGCCCTCCGACGAATAACCGATAGTACGACCGTTGTTAACCCATGAAGACATGACTCAACAGTATCGGATGTGGCAAGTCTGGTCTAAGCGACGAGAGCGGCGCGAAAGAACGCAACAACATGATCACAATGGTCACGTACATTCTCCGGAGTAAGTGCCGCGTCATTAAAAAGTTCGTCAATGAACGGTGCATCAGAAAAGTACGTCAAGATAGCGCCATACCCCGTAATGATGAGGTGTTGAGAATTATGACGACGAAAGTGTCCGGCGTCCATCTCCGAGGTGAAATAGGCACAAGCACTATCGAATAGCGGTCGCAAGAAACCTGAGAGATCAACACCAACGTGCACACCGCTGTCAAGCGCTTCACGTCGCATAATGCGCACGTAGTCAGGAGTGCGGGCAAATAAATCGAATCCGGCGCGAATGACGAGTTCAGCTTTGTCCCATCCCGATGCTGGCGAAGCCATGGCAAATTCGAGACCTTCAAGCCATTCGGATAAAAGCATCTCGAAGACGTCGGTGTAGAGAGCTTCCTTGCTAGGAAAATGGTGGAGCAAACTGGGTCGTCTAATGCCCACCCCTGCTGCTATGTCGTTCAGAGATGTTCCCTCATACCCGCGGTCAGCGAAACAGTGCAAGGCCTCGTCAAGGATTAGTTCTCTGGTGGATTTAGAACTGCTCTCTTCTGTTACATCGGACACACTTGTAACATACCGTCTCTTCTGGCCTACCTACCAGTAGGTAGCCCGTTAGTGTTTCGCCATGAGTTCTATTTTCTCCAGTGTCCTGACAGCTTTCCTCGTTGCAGTAGTGGTGAGCACCGCCGCCAATACATGCACAACCGTGTACCTCCACAGAGCTCTCAGTCATCGCGCTCTGACTCTCAAGCCCTCAATCGCGCTTGTTTTTCGCGCCGTGTTGTGGCTTTCAACCGGCATAAAGCCAAAGGAGTGGGTTGCTGTACACAGAAAACACCACGCCTATACCGATATCGAAGGCGACCCGCACTCTCCTGTCCTTCTTGGATGGAAAACTGTGCAGACAAAGAACGTTGCTTTGTATAGAGCGTCTGTCCTTGACCCCTCAACGATTGAACGTTATGCAAAAGATTTGCCGGACGATCGCTGGGACACCCTCTTTTTTGGCCACAACAAAACGGGCCTGCTCTCAGGAGTTGCAATCTTGATGATTGTTCTTGGACCATGGACCGGCCTTCTTGCAGCGTTCTTGCATGCGAACATTTATCTGGCCGGCAATGCGGCGGTCAATGCCTTGGGCCATCATTTTGGACGCCGCCCGTATGACAATCGCGCCACCAATCTCCAGTGGCTGGCCTTTCTCACTATGGGTGAGGGTCTGCACAACAATCATCATGCTGCCCCATCGTCTCCACGACTATCTCACAAGTGGGGTCAAATAGATCCGGGTTGGTGGGTAATCAGAACTCTCACTATTTTGCGTTTGGCAAAGGTACGTTTTTCAGATATTCGTCTGACGGCAACGGCGAAGGCCTCGTTCAACTAAAAAGCCAACTACATTTTTGATGTGTCACGCGAGATCACCTGTAACAAATTTTTTGATGGAGTAGTGCTTCACGGGCCACGTCGACTAGTCCTCTCAGATAATGGAATCGTTGAATCAATTGACGAGCATGTCGGAGTCTCTGAGTACCCATTGGTGTGTCCCGGTTTCGTAGATATTCAAATGAACGGCTTTGAAAACGTTCATGTAGCAAATGCATCTACTGAAGATCTAACGCGACTTGATCAGTGGTTGCTCGAACGAGGAACAACCAGTTGGTTGGGAACCATAGTGACAGCTCCTCTCGAAAAAATGTCTGCTTCCTTGGTCTCACTCCACGAATCCTTCCAATTAGGTCATGTCCAAGGTTTTGCGGGAATACACGTAGAGGGTCCATTTCTCGGTGCTGCCCCAGGCGCTCACCCGGTCAAGCACATCATTGCTTGTGATTCAGATTGGCTTTCTCGTTTAGTGCCTTCTGTTCGCCTAGTAACTGTTGCTCCCGAACAAATTGATGTCATCCCCGCAGTTCGGTTATTACGCGAACGCAACATCACGGTGTCGCTCGGACACTCACGACCAACAAAAATTCAGTTCGAGAATGCTGTCAATGCTGGCGCAACGATGGTTACTCACTTGTTCAACGGAATGAGTGGAGTTCATCACCGTGACCCGGGTCTTGCGATGTGGGCATTGAATGACGAACGGGTCTCGTGCGGCCTGATAGCCGACGGAGTCCATGTGCACGCAGACGCTATGGCTCTCGCCTTTCGGGCTGCGGGTACCCGAATCTGTTTAGTTTCAGATTCCGTCTCTTGGGAAACATCATCAGGACCTCGACCTGGAGTTGAGATTCGAAATGGTGCACCGCGACTCCTCGACGACACTCTCGCTGGGTCATGCACACCATTAGTTGAATGTGTGCAACGAGTAGTTCGTGAATGTGATGTGTCCCTCGAGTCGGCTCTTGCCAGCGCCACGTCAATTCCTGCTGACCTAGTTGGTTTGTCTGAAATTGGGCGCATCCGACGTGGCCAGATGGCAGATCTTCTCGCTCTCGATACCGACCTTTCCGTTCTCAAAGCCTGGCGCCGATTACCATCATGAGGTGCCTACACAATTAAGCCCCGAACAAGACGCCCTCGCTATTTCGATTATTCGAGGAATTGCGATGGATGCGCCCCTGGCCGCGAACAGCGGTCACCAAGGAACAGCGATGGCACTTGCGCCACTTGCGCATGTTTTGTACAGCCGTATTTTAAAGCACGATCCCACAACGGCGGATTTCATTGATCGCGATCGTTTAATTCTTTCAAACGGTCATGCTTCAATCTTGCAATACGCGATGTTGTTCCTGTCCGGATACGGATTAGAAATATCTGACCTTCGGTTGTTCCGTCAGTGGAATTCAGCAACACCTGGTCACCCCGAAGTTGGCCATACTGCCGGAGTTGAAGTCACCACCGGGCCGCTCGGACAAGGTTTTGCGAATGCAGTTGGTATGGCGATTGCAGAATCTCATTTGCGAGCAGTTCACGGCCAAGATGCCGTCAATCACCACACCTACGTAATTGCTGGCGATGGTTGCCTGATGGAGGGCATCAGTCATGAAGCTGCTTCACTCGCAGGTCACCTCAAACTCGACCACTTGGTATGCATTTTTGATGACAACAAAATCACCATTGACGGAAGCACTTCATTGACATGCAGTGATGATGCACCAGCGCGGTTCCGTGCGTACGGATGGAATGTGATTGAAGCCGGCGAGATAGCTGACGACTGTGATGCTCTTGAGAGCGTGCTGCTGACGGCACGAGATCATGCTGGCGCACCCACCTTGGTAGTTCTTCGTTCACACATCGGATTTCCATCTCCGGATCTGACTGATAAGCACGAAGCACACGGAAACCCTTTTACGGCGCCGCTCGTTAGCGCAACCAAAAAGGTGATGGGCATTCCCGACGAACCGTTTTATGCCCCCGATGCTTTCGTTTCTGAGTATCGGGAGTTCTGTCGTGCGCGAGGACAACTTGCGATTGCAGATTGGAAGCAGCGCACACAATCGTTGTCACCAGCGTTAACGCCGTCCACTTTTGGTGTAGCGACAGAGGAACAGATTGCTTCTGTGCTTCCAGTGTTCCCATCTGATACAAAATTGGCGACACGCCAAGCCTTTCAGAAGGTTCTAGAGGCAACTAGCGGTGCATTGCCATTCGTTCTCGCTGGCGCAGCTGACCTCACCGGCAATACCGGAGCCAAATTGTCAGAAACAGGTGCGTATTCATCCGTGAATCCCTCCGGCAAGCAGATCTACTACGGAATCCGCGAACATGCGATGGGAGCAGCAATGGTAGGCATGGCACTTCATGGTGGCGTGTTACCGGTCGGGGGCACATTCTTTGTTTTTGCCGACTACATGCGCCCTGCCATTCGATTAGCAGCTCTCTCTCGTGCTCGTACAGTGTTTGTCTTCAGTCACGACTCTGTTGGGGTTGGCGAAGATGGCCCTACTCACCAACCAGTTGAACAGTTGGCCTCGTTGCGCGCTATTCCAGGGCTGCAGGTAATTCGTCCTGCTGATGCGAATGAAACCGCACAAGCATGGCTGATTGCAGCGACACATGACGGTCCAACTGCGCTCATATTGTCTCGTCAGACAGTTGTTGCACTGACGGATGGTTCAGCAGTCACAGACGGAGCTGGTGTCATCGTGTCGACTGCCAAGCCTCAGGCGATCATCATCGGAACCGGCAGTGAGTTGTCTGTTGCCGTTGACGCGGCACACGTATTACGCGAGGAAGGTATCCATGTCAATGTGGTGACAATGCCATCGTGGGAACGTTTCGCTTCTCTATCGCAGGCACGCCAAGAAGAGATTCTTCCGCGTTCGATCCCCCGCATCAGTGTGGAAGCAGGGACCACGTTTGGTTGGGCCGCATATGCCACAGACAGCGTTGGTATTGACCGGTTCGGCGCGAGTGCTCCAGGGAATATTGTGATGGCGGAATTGGGAATCACTGCAGCCCATGTTGCAGATGTAACCCGAAAAGCGATTTCTCGATGAGCGATTCTCTGAAGCGACTGTCGTCTGAACATGGCCAAAGTCCGTGGCTTGACAATCTACAACGTGGATATCTTACGACGGGAACACTCGCTGCATTGATAGAAAGAGGAGTTCGCGGATTGACATCGAACCCCACAATTTTTCAAAAAGCGATTCAGGGCAGCGCAGATTATGACGAGCAGTTTCGTAGTGAGATTCAGAAGGGTTCAACTGCACGAGATGCCTACTGGGAACTGGTGTTACAAGACATTCACGGAGCGTTAGATGCTTTTGCAAACCTGTATTCGCAATCAGGCGGAGCCGACGGGTTCGTCAGCGTAGAAGTAGATCCTTCGTTAGCCCATGACACGGCTGGAACATTGTCGGCGGCACGACTATTGCACGAACGTATTGCACGTCCGAACGTGATGATCAAGATTCCCGCGACACAACAGGGTCTTTCGGCTATTCGTGAAATGATCGCTGAAGGAAGAAACGTTAATGTAACTTTGATCTTCAGCTTGTCGCGTTATCAAGAAGTAATGGACGCATACATAGAGGGACTCGAACAGCGAATGGCCTCAGGCTCTCCTGTTTTAGGTATTGCAAGCGTTGCGAGCTTTTTTATCAGCCGTGTTGACAATGAAATTGACAAACGACTTGACCAACTCGGCACACCTGCAGCGTTGGCATTGCGCGGTACTGCTGCTATCAATCAGGCACGACTCGCGTATGCAGCCTTTCAAAAAACGTTCAGTGGCTCACGTTGGGATGCGCTCTCCAAAGCTGGCGCGTCTGTTCAGCGTCCTTTGTGGGCCTCTACCTCAACGAAAAATCCGTCATATCCTGACACCATGTATGTCGATCAGTTGATAGGACCAGACACCGTGAACACTCTTCCAGACGCCACTTTGGAAGCATTTGCGGAACATGGCACGGTTGCCAGAACAATCGATATAAACATTGGCGTCAGCCGTCGTCAGTGGGCAGAATTAGCAATGAACTCAATTGATGTTGATGAGGTTGCTGCTCAACTCGAAGCAGAGGGTGTTGCATCTTTCATCAAAAGTTTTGATGAACTTATTAACGCGCTCGAAGATAAAGCCGCTGGAATTCTGTAATAAAGTGACTGCCTCCTCACACACTCTCAAAGCAATCGAAGAATTGCTTAAAAGTTTTGAGTTGAGGCAACGCACGACCTCTGATGTGCGTCAGCTGAATCGTTTTATCACCACTGTGACTGAACTTGTCATAGGACCGTCGTCTTCTTTGGATATCAAAATTGCAAGCGCAGCCATCGAAGAGATGAGCCGCGCCTTCACGATGTTTGCTCCGTATAGAGACGTGCGCAAGGTGTCAATTTTTGGTTCTGCCCGTACGACACCGGATAGCCCTATTTATGCATTAACAGCCGCTACAGCCAAAGCACTGGCAGACCATCACTTCATGGTGGTTACAGGCGCGGGGCCAGGCATTATGGAAGCGGGAATGGTTGGCGCCGGACGTGAGAACTCGATTGGTGTCTCCATACGTCTCCCGTTCGAATCGGGTGCTAATTCTGTTATTGCTGGGGACGACAAATACGTCAGCATGCGCTATTTCTTTACTCGCAAACTGATGCTTGTGAAAGAGTCACACGCATTCCTTTGTATGCCAGGTGGTTTCGGAACTCTCGATGAAACATTCGAACTTCTTACTCTGGCTCAAACTGCAAAATCCGTTCCCGTCCCTATCGTTTTCCTCGAGGTACCTGGGCAGCCATTCTGGACACCGCTGATGAAGGTCCTCGAACCATTGCTTCTTGATCATGGTCTCATTTCGGAAAGTGACATTTCGTTGTACACGATTACAGACAACATCAATGATGCGGTCAAGGAAATAACCACCTTCTATGCCAATTACAATTCCATACGGTTTGTGGATAACACGCTGTACATCCGTGTGCAACGTGCAGTACCAGATGACCAGTTTTTGGAAATAGCTACTCGTTTCGCTTCTCTTGCTGTTGACGGTGTAATTCTGCAGACGTCGGCGACACCTGAAGAATTGAAAGAAAATGACATGCCTGATCTGCCGCGTATCAGTTTGAAATACGCCGCAAAGGGTTTTGCCGATTTGCGCGGGTTGATAGACGCTCTGAACAAGTTCTAAACAGCACGAAGGATATGTAGGGCTTTGTCGACTGCTCGGCGGGCTTGAGACACCTTCTTCTCTAGCGCTGGCCGCTCTTTTTCCCCATTACGAATGGCATCAGTAATCAAGGACATTGCTGCATCGTTCAACGCCTCACTTGCTCGCTCGAGGTCTGAAATTATCTCGTCAATGTCACTCATGGTGCCGTCCTTTCAAATGACCGTTAGGTAAATACTGTGCCACAAGGATGGCGGAGCGTGTGGAGTGGGTGCCTATGGCGTAGCGTTACATCTTGTGCTTAGAGAAGACCAACCCCACGAATGGATCAGTTTTGAAGATCCCGATGAAATGCGTACATGGATGCTCGATGCAACATTCTTACGATCAAGTTACAAATGCATTTACGGTCAGGGCTGCCAAGGAATTCTTGACGACGCCTCTCCGGAACTGATGCACGGTTGCTGTTCTTTCGGTGCCCATTTCCTTGATGAAAAAGACTTCAAGAACGTCACCAAATATGTGAAAAGACTAAAAAGTCGACATTGGAAGAACAAAGATAAGGCCAAGGACAAGGGTTGGTTCGCTACAGAAAAAGATGGCGAGAAAAAGACGCGTGTTGTGAACGGTGCATGCATTTTCCACAACCCTCCCGGCTTTGAGGGTGGAACTGGCTGTGCGTTCCATATCGCTGCTCTGGAAGCTGGTGAACGCCCGATGGACTGGAAACCGGACGTGTGTTGGCAAGTGCCCATTCGACTCGAAGAGCACATTGAGGACGGCGGATACGTAGTGTCAACGATTCGCGAGTGGAAGCGCCGCGACTGGGGCGAAGGTGGAGACGACTTTCACTGGTGGTGTACAGAATCAGCAGATGCCTTCGTAGGTAAGGACCCAACGTACACATTCTTTACTGATGAGTTGACAGAACTTATGGGTAAAAATGCATACGCCATTTTGGAAAAGATGTTGTCGGCTCCTGTGGGAGTCCCACTGCCTCATCCTGCTCTTCGCAAGAGAGACTAATTCGAACGGGCTAGTTAGCCCTTTTTCGATGTCTTGCGGCGCTCTTCAATACTGAGCCCGCGCTTACGAATACGAATACTCTTTGGAGTTACCTCAACAAGTTCGTCATCGCCGATCCATTCGATTGCGGTTTCCAATGTGTGATCGACAGGAGTTGCAAGTTTCGGACCGTCATCATGACTATGTGTACGAATGTTTGTCTTTTCTTTTGCACGCACAGCGTTGACAACCATCTCTTCGCCACGTGCAGCTTCTCCGATGACCATTCCTTCGTACACCTCAACGCCAGGAGCTACGAATAGCTCTCCACGCAATTGAAGGTTGTCGAGCGCGTAACCAGTTGTTGAACCAATGCGGTCTGCAATCATGGCGCCGCCCAGGCGGTGTGGGAGTTCGCCAACCCATGGTGTCCAACCAGCATGAGTCTGATGCAACAAAGCAGTTCCACGAGTGCTGCTCATCAACATAGAACGGAAACCAATAAGCCCCCGAGATGGAGCTTCGAACGAAACAATGGTGCGACCAGGGTCTCCGGGGCGAAGGTCAGTTACACGGCCCTTACGAGGAGCGAGTCCTTGGGTAATGGTGCCAACATGCTCATCAGGAACGTCACATGTGCCAGCTTCAAGAGGCTCGTGACGCTTGCCATTGATTTCCTTAGTAATTACTTCTGGACGACCGACTTGAAGTTCGAACCCTTCTCGACGCATATTCTCGATAAGAACCGCCAACTGAAGTTCTCCACGACCAGCAACGCTGGTGACGTCGGGAGAATCAGTGTCAGCAATCTTGATAGATACGTTTCCAAGAATTTCTTTTTGCAAACGGTCGCGTAAATGTCGACTAGTTACAAACTTTCCTTCGCGGCCTGCATATGGAGATGTATTAACGCCGAATGCCATTCGAATAACTGGCTCGTCGACTTCAAGGCGTGGAAGCGGCGTTGTCACAGTGATTGCTGAAATGGTGTCACCAACTTCAACTTCAGGAATTCCTGCAAGAACGAAAAGGTCACCAGCTGAAATTGACTCCACTTCAGTTCTGCCAACACCGTCGAACACACTGAGTTGCGCGATGCGGCGCTTTAACGGATTTCCGTCGGTGTCTTTGCCCCACAGCGCAACAGTCTCGCCTTTTTTCATCACGCCACTGTGGACGCGACCGATAGCAAGACGACCAAGGTATTCAGAGGCGTCAAGGTTTGTTACCAGCGCAGCAAGAGGTGCCGTTGGGTCTCCTGTCGGTGCAGGAACCGTAGAGAGAATGGTGTCGAGGAGGCACGATAGGTCGGCGTCGGGTGCTGGCATTCCGATACCCATCATTGCGCGACCTTCACGGGCGACAGCAGAAATGACTGGGAACGACAACTGATCATCAGAACTAGCGAGATCGAGGAACAATTGTTCAACTTCGACCAGAACTTCTTCAGGACGTGCATCTCCGCGGTCAACTTTGTTGATGACCAAGATGACGGGCAGGCCAAGACCAAGAGCCTTTGACAGAACGTAACGAGTTTGTGGCAGTGGACCCTCAGCGGCATCTACCAAAAGAACAATTCCATCGACCAGTGCAAGTGCGCGTTCAACTTCTCCACCAAAGTCAGCGTGACCTGGAGTATCAACAATGTTGATCAAGGTGCTGCCGTAATTGATTCGTGCAGCCTTGGCAAGAATCGTGATTCCACGCTCGCGCTCTTGATCGTCTGAGTCCATGATGCGGTCAATCACTGCAGCATGGGAGGCAAAAGCGCCTGTCGACCTCAAAAGAGTGTCAACAAGTGTGGTTTTGCCGTGGTCGACGTGCGCCACTAGGGCAACATTGCGTAGGGAGTTTGTCATGGGGGTATTTCGTTTTCTGTCCGGATATCCGGATTAATCGATGTCGTCTTCGGATTCGTCTTCGTCTTCGTCGAAGCGCACCCCGTAGCGCTCGGCAATGGCTGCATATTCATCATCGTCAGAAGCACTCACTCGCGGTGAGTCACCAAGACCTAGGTCTGCAGCACTGGGGCCTGCTTGCTTCAATTTCCGCGCTTCTTCAAACCGGCGATGTCGACCTTTTTTCACGGTCGGTCTCCGAACATTTCATTGGCATAAATGCCTACTGGACAACCGAAACGAGTGTACAGGTTGGTGAGACAAAAAGATGACCTTTGCCTCAGGAAGGGTCAATATCGACCAGTTTTAACCCAGAACCTGATGTTCCTGTAAATGTCAGGGCCTTTCGGCCCGCCACGAGATCTTCGATGTCGGCACCTACTATGTCTTTTCGCCACCCGTGCCGCAGACGGGCATCTTCTGATCCACTGAGCAGGTCAACGATGTCTTTGCGTGTGGCGAGAAGTCCAGCATCAAGTTCACTTTGCTTGGCAAGTTCTGTAATCCATGCTGAAACCAGGGTCACCGCAGGTCTCATCGACTTCTCAAGGTCGTCACCGTCATTAGATGGCAAATTGAGATCCCCATCGACTGAATCACCTACGCCAAACTGGATGGCCTCGAGTAGCGCTTTTCCGTGGACACCGTTTGCATGACGATTGTCGACTCCCCTACTTTGCAGAAGGTCATCAGCGGTACGAGGTGCTCGTTGTGCAACTCCAAGGACAGCGATATCTGACAAAACATGACGAGGTGGAAGATTAAGATCCATTGCACGTTCTTCGCGCCATTTCGCTACAGCACGGGCAACGAAGCGAGACTTGCCACGTAATGTTCGAACGTCTTTAACGCGCAACCATGCCTCTTCTGGCGGGTTTGGTCCAGTTGGCTTAGTGCGTAGTTCTTCACACGCTTCTGCAGCCCACTGCATTCGGCCACGTTTTTCAAGATCAGAGAAAATAATGGAAGAAAGTTCGGCCAAGTAAGCCACATCTGATGCTGCATATTTCAATTGGTCTGAAGTCAAAGGCCTGCGCAACCAATCGGTCAGGCGGTCACCTTTCGGTACAACAACCTTCAAAAGTGACTGCAACAGTGAAGCGAGCGATGGTTGCGTGTATCCGAGGAAACTGGCGCATAACTGAGTGTCCAAAATACGTGACGGTACAAAACCGACACTTTGAGTCAGAACATCAAGGTCTTGTTGAGCGGCGTGCAATACACACAAAGACGGACCATCCATGAGAGGTCTCATCAATGTCGCATCGCATGACACCGGGTCTATAACTCCGAGCCGGTCGCCTGTAGCGATTTGTATCAACGCCAACTGAGGGAAATACGTTTTCTCCCTATGAAATTCTGTGTCCAGGTAATACACATCTTGTGAAGACGCATAGGAAACAAACTCAATCAATGCAGAGTTCGTATCAATCCATTCAAAGGAAATATCAGGACGCTGTGTCACCCGTGGTCACCTCGTGCCCTTCAACAATCCACATTCCGGTACCACCAGCAACATTGATAAATGTTGTGCCATCAAGGCTAGGAATGGACGACAAATGACCACACGCGCGCAAGCTACGACCACCAACCTGGCAGATGACGTACACAGTGGAGCCAAGCCCGCATTCGTCTTCACGACCCACTAATTCAGACAGAGCAATGTTGATGGCTCCGGGGACATGGCCCGATACGTATTCATCTACTTCACGAACGTCGATGATGGTGGCTCCGTCAAGAGCGGCCAGTTCAGATATTGATATTTCAGAAATCGACATGTTCAGATCGTAGTTGTCTCGTCGGAAGGATTCAGATCCGCGAATGAATTGATGTTTCGAACGGCATTAGCAGGGACTGGAACTTCAGCTACGTCAAGCAGGACGGCCGCACGATGGACTGCTCTTTCGTTTCTCTTCCAGACAGAGCTCAACGTTGTGGAGCATTCTTCTTTGGACCACGCTGCACACAACCAATTAAGTCGATCAGTACGACCAACAGTTGCTTGAGCGTCGCTCAGTCCGCTAACCAAACTCATAATCACTGCGCTTGTAATGAATGGCATGTCGCACGACAACACGACAACAGAATCATGGTCGGCGTGCTTCAGTGCGGTGATGACACCACCAAGCGGCCCTTCACCCGGATATCCATCCTTCTTCCAAGTGCCGGTGATCTTTTTGGCTTTGGCTGCCGTGCCGCCGATAATCAATACCTGTGTTGCTCCGGCTTCATGCGCAGCAAGCGAAACCCGATTTGCCATTGAAATTCCGTCAACTTCAAAGGTGGCCTTGTCGACCCCCATGCGCGAACT
>Ga0209357_1000142_pt1 | contig 25774 bp, 23 predicted proteins | sample LauGreFBDMM110SD_2_FD_187573 | JGI IMG/M metagenome (GOLD analysis project Ga0209357, IMG submission 187573) | Freshwater lake microbial communities from Lake Michigan, USA - Fa13.BD.MM110.SD (SPAdes) (version 3) | ecosystem: Environmental > Aquatic > Freshwater > Lake | place: Lake Michigan... | reverse complement strand
CACCGATAAGGTGCTCGGACGGATTGCCAGCGAAGCAGCCCTCCGTTTACGCGGCAAGCACAAAGCCATTTATACGCCCCACGTCGATACCGGCGACTACATTGTCGTCATCAACGCAGCCAAAATTCGTGTCACAGGCAACAAGTCCTTGGACAAGATGTACCACCGCCATTCAGGCTACCCAGGTGGCATCTCCAGCATGAACTTTCGCGATATGCAAGCCAAGCACCCTGGTCGTGCTTTGGAAAAAGCTGTCAAAGGCATGCTGCCCAAAGGTCCTTTGGGTTTTGCCATGATCAAAAAGCTCAAGGTGTACGGCGGAGCCGAGCATCCCCATACCGCCCAACAGCCCAAAGTGCTGGACATCTTAGGAGCGTCGAAATGATTGGTGAATGGAACAATGGCACCGGCCGTCGCAAATCCAGCGTCGCCCGCGTGTTTCTGAAAAAAGGCACGGGTCAAATCAAGATCAATGGCAAAGACATCGCCGAGTACTTCGGTCGTCAAACCTCCATCATGATCGCCAAGCAACCCTTGTTTTTGACTCAACATGCCGAATCCTTCGACATCCAAATCAATGTCCAAGGTGGTGGTGAATCTGGTCAGGCAGGTGCAGCCCGTCACGGTATCACCCGCGCCCTGATCGATTACGACGCAACGCTCAAGCCCGCGCTGTCAGCAGCAGGTTTTGTCACCCGCGATGCGCGTGAAGTTGAACGTAAAAAGGTCGGTTTACACGGTGCCCGTCGCCGTAAGCAGTTCAGCAAACGCTGATGCTTTTATGCCCACATTGCGTGGGCAAGCGCAAACAAGAGCCGCTGGCATTCCTGCTGGCGGCTTTTTTTTGGTCAAACTAAATGGCCCTGCCAAGGGTATTGTTGAGTAAACTAGGTTACTATTAGCAAATCAAGATTTTGGAGTGCTCAATGAGTGCCTTAGCCGAAGCAACACCCACCACCATGCCCGAACCCATTGTGTTCACTGACAGCGCTGCTGCCAAAGTGGCCGATTTGATCGCTGAAGAAGGCAATACCGATTTGAAATTGCGAGTCTTTGTTCAAGGCGGCGGTTGCTCAGGCTTTCAATATGGCTTCACCTTTGATGAGATCACCAATGAAGACGACACCACCATGTCTAAAAATGGTGTGTCGTTGCTGATCGACGCCATGAGTTACCAGTATTTGTTAGGTGCTGAAATCGACTACAAGGAAGATTTGCAAGGGGCCCAGTTCGTCATTAAAAACCCCAATGCCACTTCTACCTGTGGCTGTGGTTCTTCCTTCTCTGCTTAAGTTTTAAGCGGGGTACAGCCCGCCCAATACACGTAAGCCTTTGGCGCCGGTCACATTAGGCAGGTTGCCAGGTAAACCTAATACAAACTGTCTTGCCAGCCAGGCAAACGCAGCCGCCTCAACTTGCAAGGGTGGCAAGCCATGGGACGCTGTCGTGCTGACTTCAACCTTGGGCAGATAGCTGTTCAGCAGTGACATCAGGTGCAGGTTGTAGGCCCCACCACCACACACCCATAAACGGCTGGCTTTGGGTGCAAAGCGAAGCACAGCCTGCGTGGCACTGCGAGCACTCAGGTGTACCAAGCTCGCTTGCACATCCACAGGAGGCAAGGCTTGAAAGTCTGAAAGGTGCTCAGCAAGCCAAGCTGCATCAAACAAATCGCGGCCCGTGCTTTTGGGGGGTGCGAGTGCAAAAAAAGGCTCGGTCAGCATGCGTTCAATCAGCGCTTCAGACGGTTTTCCCTTGGCGCTCCAAGCACCATCTGCATCGAAGGCATGCCCCAGATGTTGTTGGCACCACAGATCGAGCAGGACATTACCTGGGCCGCAGTCAAAACCTGAAACACTTTGATCGGGGTGCAAGATGCTGAGGTTGGCCATGCCTCCAATATTCAGTATGGCGGTAGTTTCTGCCGTGTCGCCCCATAGCGATTGATGAAATGCTGGCACCAAAGGCGCGCCTTGACCGCCAGCCGCAACATCTCTGCTGCGGAAATCGGCCACCACATCGACACCACAAAGTTCAGCCAGCAAAGAGGGGTTATTCAGTTGTAGGGTGTAGCCCACGCCATCGTGTAAGCCCGGTTGGTGACGAACGGTTTGACCATGGACCCCAACTGCACGAACCGCAGCAGGAAGCAGCCCTTGTTGGTCAAGCAGTAAATGGATGGCGTTGGCGTAAAGCTTGGCCAAAGCATTGGCGGCCATTGCAGATTGGTGCAGTTCGTTCAAACCACTATGGTTGAGGTCCAACAGAGTCTGCTTTAAAACTGGAGTTAAGGGGAGAGTTTGGTGAGCCAAGACACTGCAACCAGATGCAAAGTCCACCAAAACCGCATCGACCCCGTCAAGTGAGGTTCCTGACATCACGCCTATATAGAGCGTGGACATAGGGTGTTCAGGGCGCAGGCAGTGCCAGCGAGGCAGAGGCCAATTGTTGGCTAACCTGCTTGGCCATTTGATCAAATACGGGTCGCGCTTGGGCAGATACGGGCACGCTCTCGCTTTTGCGAGCCATCACCAGAGGGTCTTGGTGTTTGCCGTTAACGCGAAACTCAAAATGCAGATGCGGGCCGGTTGCCCACCCCGTGGCGCCCACTTTGCCAATGGACTGACCCTGCGCGACAGACTGTCCGCGTTTAACCAGCATTTGACTCAAATGGGCGTAAACCGTGGAATGCCCGTTGTGGTGTTTCACCACGACTGCTTTGCCATAGCCACCTAAATTGCCTGCACTTTCAACAACACCTGTGCCAATAGAGCGCACAGCAGTACCAGTGGGTGCCGCGTAATCCACCCCCAAGTGAGCACGCCAAGTTTGTAAGATGGGGTGAAAGCGCATTTTGAAACCACTGCTGATACGCGAGAAGATCAAGGGTGAAGCCAAGTAAGTGCGACGCAAACTTTGTCCGTCAAGGGCGTAATAACCGCCTGGATGATTATTGTTTTCTTGAAACCACATGGCTTGAAACGATTTGCCGCGGTTGACAAATTCTGCGCTCAAGACCTTGCCTGATTTGATGGTCTCGCCATCAGCTTCTAGCGTTTCATAGGCAACACTGAAACGGTCACCAACACGCAGGGCGCGGTGAAAATCGATGTCACCAGAAAAAATTTCAGCCAACTGCACCGCGATGCTGTCTGGTATTCGTGCTTCATCCGTGGCGGCAAACAAAGAGCTTTGAATGAATGCACTGGAAAGACGCACAGAGGAAGCAAGCTCGCCAGTTTCAAGCCGTGCAACAAAACCTAGGTCTTGACGTTCGATGACCAAGCGTTGAAAGCTGACACTGCTGTCGGTGGCCCAACGGGCCGTCAATCGCAGCAAGCGGTTGTCATCGTCCATTTCAGCGCGGATCAAGCGGCCTGCACGGCCAAGCAAATGGCTGCGCACCAAGGCATTTGCACGCATGAAATCAGCAGCCTGTGCATCGCTGACATTCAATCGGGCCAACAAACTGTCGGCGCTGTCGCTGGAGCGTGAAGTGTCGGCACGGTAAAGGCGAATATCACCCTTCATCAAACTTTGCATTTGATTGTCTAGCGACAGGGTGCTGACAGACTCCACCAGCTGCTTGACGGGAAGCGAAGAAGAAAGCGGCGACAATCCAGCCACAGCCAGTGCCCCCCCTGCGCCCAAGAGCAGCAACAGACTGATATGCCATATCCATGGTTTGGATGTTGGCACAGCGTCTTGCGAAGAAGGTGTATCGAACTGTTGCAAACTGCAAGATCCTGTGGTTGAAGCGAGTAGGCAAAGGAAAGATCCAAGCCCGTTCAAATGAGCGCAGAGTATACAAGCACTTTTTACTGACAAAAATCTTAAATTTTTATATGAATCAAGGATCTACATCGGGAACCTCTATTTCAGAAGAGGTTTTACATGCCATGCAAGTCAGCCAACGTGGTTGTGAGGAATTGCTGCCCGAACAAGAGTGGCTGAAAAAACTCCAACGCTCACATGCCAGCGGTACGCCTTTGCGCATCAAACTGGGGCTTGACCCAACTGCGCCCGACATCCACATTGGGCACACCGTGGTGCTCAACAAAATGCGCCAGCTACAGGACTTGGGCCATCAGGTGATCTTTTTGATCGGTGACTTCACCTCCTTGATCGGTGACCCGTCGGGGCGCAACAGCACCCGTCCGCCCCTGACGCCCGAGCAAATCAAACTCAATGCCGATACCTATTACAAGCAAGCCAGCATGGTGCTGGACCCCGCCAAAACCGAAATTCGTTACAACAGCGAGTGGAGCGAGCCCTTGGGGGCCCGCGGCATGATCCAACTGGCATCACGCTACACCGTGGCGCGGATGATGGAGCGTGACGATTTTCACAAGCGTTTCCATGGTGGTCAGTCCATCAGCGTGCATGAGTTTTTGTACCCGCTGATGCAAGGCTATGACAGCGTAGCCTTGAAAAGCGACTTGGAGTTGGGCGGCACAGACCAAAAATTCAATTTGCTGATGGGGCGCCATTTGCAGCAAGAGTACGGTCAAGAGCCGCAATGTATTTTGACCATGCCTTTGCTCGAAGGCTTGGACGGCGTAGACAAAATGTCCAAAAGCAAAAACAACTACATCGGTATTGCCGAAGACGCCAACACCATGTTTGCCAAGGTTTTGTCCATCAGCGACACCTTGATGTGGCGCTGGTTCACCCTGCTGAGTTTCCAAAGCATAGAGGCCATAGCCGCCTTGAAGGCCGAGGTCGAGGGTGGGCGCAACCCTCGCGACGCCAAGGTGATGTTGGCCAAAGAAATCACCACACGATTCCACACGGCAGCCTTGGCCGATGCCGCCGAGCAAGACTTTGTGAACCGCAGCAAAGGCGGCATCCCCGATGTGATTCCGGAGTTGAACCTGAGCGGTGCACCGCTGGGCATTGCGGCGCTTTTGAAAAGCGCCGGCTTGGCACCTTCAAGCAGCGAGGCCAGCCGCTTGATCGAAGGCGGCGGTGTGCGCATCGATGGCAGCGTGGTCAGCGACAAAGGCTTGAAGCTCGACGCTGGAACTTATGTGGTGCAAGTAGGCAAGCGCAAGTTTGCCCGTGTACACCTGGCTTGAAACGCTTGCAGCCCCGGCCACCATGAGGCGGTTTTATGAATTTTCTCATTCGACTTCAACCTAAAACGTTGCTTTGGGCCTCTGTGGTGGTGGCCATCATCACCATCTCGTTGAAAACCTTGGCTTGGTACATCACCGATTCAGTGGGTCTGTTGTCGGATGCCATGGAGTCGTTTGTCAATTTGGCCAGCGCTATTTTTGCTCTGCTGATGGTGACGGTGGCCGAACAACCTGCCGATGAAGAGCATCCCTACGGGCACCACAAGGCCGAGTATTTTTCATCGGGTTTTGAAGGCATTCTCATCATGGGTGCAGCAGCAGCCATTATTTGGGCGTCCGCACATCGCATCTTCGACCCTCAGCCCGTTCAAGATTTGGGCTGGGGTTTGGCGTTGTCGGTGGCCAGCTCTGCTTTGAATGCTTTGCTGGCTTGGGTGATGTTTGGCGCAGCCAAGGTGCATCGCTCTATCGCTTTGGAAGCCGACGCCAAGCATTTGGTGACTGATGTGTGGACATCAGCAGGGGTTGTATTGGGTTTGAGCTTGGTCTACATCACAGGCTGGTTGTGGCTAGATGCCTTGGTCGCCATGGGTGTGGCATTGAATATTTTGAAAGAAGGCTTTAATCTGATTTGGCGTTCGTCTCAAGGTTTGATGGATGAAGCGGTGGAACCCGAAGTGCTGGCGCAAATCAAGGAAGTCTTAGACGGCTTTGAGCATCAAAGAGGTGAAGTTCACATCATTCGTTTTGACCATGTCACTACGCGACGCGCAGGTCAGCGTCGCTTTGTCGATATGCATATGCACATGCCCTCTGGGTGGTCGCTTGGAAGAGCTGCGGCTTTGCGAACCAGCGTTGAGCAAGGACTGATGAGCGCTGTGCCCGGGCTTCGCGCTACCATTCAATTGCTGCCTAACGATGTGGAAGCGCATTTCGATGATGTGCGGGACTTGAAGTGATCGGGGTCAGGTTCAAATGAACCCATTGATAATCCCTGAATGACCAAAGCTTTTAGCGCACTCCCACTCTCCCCCGAAACCCTCGCCAACCTCGACCAACTCGGCTACACCGAGATGACCGCCATTCAAGCGGCGAGTTTGCCCTTGGCACTGGCAGGCAAAGACCTGATCGCACAAGCCAGCACCGGCAGCGGAAAAACCGCGGCGTTTGGTTTGCCTGTGGTGGAAAAACTCACCGCCAACTTTCACGCTGTGCAAGCCTTGGTGATGTGTCCCACACGCGAGTTGGCCGATCAAGTCACCACCGAAATTCGTCGTTTGGCGCGCGCCACGGCCAACATCAAGGTGGTGACACTGTGCGGCGGCGTGGCTTTGAGGGGACAAGAACAAAGTTTGCAGCATGGGGCGCATGTGGTGGTGGGGACGCCTGGGCGCATCTTGGACCACTTAACGCGTGGCAATTTGCGTTTGGATTCCGTCAAAACCTTGGTGCTCGATGAAGCCGACCGAATGCTCGACATGGGTTTTTATGACGATATGAAACAACTCATTGCCCAAATTCCTGCGCAGCGACAAACCCTGTTGTTTTCAGCCACTTACCCCGAGGGCATTGCCAAACTGTCAGCGCAATTCATGCGCGACCCACAAACCGTGAAAGTGCAAACCGTACATGCTGCGGACAAAATTCGCCAAGCGTTTTACGAGGTGCGCGAAGACGAGCGACTGCATGCGGTGTCTTTGCTGCTCAACCACTTCCGGCCTGAATCGACGCTGGCGTTTTGCAACACCAAGCAGCAATGCCGCGAGTTGTTGGCGGTGCTGCAAGCCCAAGGCTTTGACGCGCTGGCTTTGTATGGCGAGTTGGAGCAACGCGAGCGCGATCAAGTGTTGGTGCAGTTTGCCAACCGCTCCTGTTCAGTGCTGGTCGCAACAGACGTGGCAGCGCGTGGCTTGGACATCAGTCAGTTGAATGCGGTGATCAACGTGGATGTCACGCCCGACGCCGAACTGCACATCCACCGCATTGGCCGCACTGGCCGCGCCGATGCCCAAGGTTTGGCCCTGACATTGGCCAGCTTGGACGAGATGGGCGCGGTTGGGCGCATCGAGGTGCTGCAGGACCAAGAATCGCAATGGGCCAAGTTGTCTGAGTTAAGCCCTGCAGCTGGCGACAAACTTCAAGCCCCCATGCGCACCTTGCAAATTGTGGGGGGCCGCAAAGAAAAAATCCGCGCGGGCGATGTGCTGGGTGCGATGACAGGCGAGGCGGGTTTTTCTGCCGATCAAATCGGCAAGATCAATGTGAACGAGTTTTCCACCTATGTGGCAGTTGACAGAGCCATTGCGCAGGCAGCGGTCGAGCGTTTGTCGAAAGGGCGCATCAAAGGCAAAAGTGTCAGGGTGCGATTGCTGACTGAGGAATCAATTCAAAGATAGGGGTTGCGCTGCCCCAAGCCCACCAGCACAGCCACTTCATGTGCCTCCATGGCCTTGGCGTCCTTCACCGAGGTTTCATGTTCCCACCCTTGGGCGTGTAAGGTGCCATGCACCAGCAAATGCGCGTAATGTGCAGCCAGCGTTTTGCCTTGCGCTTTGGCTTCTTGCGCAACCACAGGCGCACAAAGCACCAGATCAGCCATGACCACGGGTGAGTGTGCGTAATGAAACGTCAAGACATTGGTGGCGTAATCTTTTTTTCGGTAACTGCGGTTGAGTGCCTGACCTTCTTCAACGTTCACGATACGCACCGTGATTTCGGCATCAGCAGCCAATGCATGCCGAATGCAGCGCGTCACCATGTGTCGCGGCAGCGCAGCGCGGTGCCTAGACGCATAAGGAATATCGGCAAATTGCAGGGAGAGTTGAAGTCTGGGAAGCGCCATGCTGATCAATCGAGGTTGCGCTGCTTGTCGTAGGCATCCACGATGCGTGCCACCAATGGATGGCGCACCACATCTTTGCTGGTGAAGTGGGTGATGGCAATACCAGACACTCTTTTAAGCACATGTTCTGCATCCACCAAACCACTGGGACTGCCTTTGGGTAGATCGATTTGGCTCACGTCGCCCGTGATGACGGCTTTGGCGCCAAAACCGATGCGGGTGAGAAACATCTTCATTTGCTCAGGCGTGGTGTTTTGCGCTTCATCCAAAATGATGAACGCATTGTTCAAAGTGCGCCCACGCATAAATGCCAAAGGAGCAATTTCCAAGGCGCTGCGCTCAAAGGCTTTTTGCACCTTGTCAAAACCCATCAACTCATACAAAGCATCGTAAAGAGGACGCAAATACGGATCGACTTTTTGACCTAAATCGCCAGGCAAGAAGCCGAGTTTTTCACCCGCCTCCACAGCAGGGCGTGTCAGGATGATGCGCTGCACTGCGCTGCGTTCCAAGGCATCAACCGCGCTTGCAACCGCCAAAAAGGTTTTACCCGTACCCGCAGGCCCAATGCCAAAGGTGATGTCGTGTTGTGCGATATTTTCCAAGTACAGGGCCTGGGTGGGGGTGCGTGCTTGGACATCGTTGCGACGGGTTGTAAGGCTCAACGACCCATCTTTGTGGGTGCCCATGTGCTCATCGCCTGCCAGCATCAGTTGCACCTGCTCCTTGGGTATCGGCTTGGCGGCCCGCTCGTACAAGGCTTGCAACACCTCCAAAGCGCGGGTGACTTTGGCCTTGTGGCCATCGATTCTGAATTTCTCATGGCTATGGGAAATCTTGACGGTAAGACCGACTTCGATGGTGCGCAAATGCTCATCCATGGCGCCACATACATGGCCAAGTCGGGTGTTGTTGGAGGGGCTGAATGTGTGGCGCAGAATCAAGTTGATAATCCGTTGAAATTTCCCCAATGATAGGCATTCGATGATCGGCAAGTTAAGCGGCACCCTGAGCGAAAAAAATCCTCCCCAAGTTTTGGTGGATTGCCAAGGTGTGGGCTATGAGGTGGATGTACCCATGAGCACCTTTTATAACCTTCCTGCTGTGGGCGAAAAAGTGTCTCTGCTGACCCATTTTGTGGTGCGTGAAGACGCCCAAATTCTGTATGGCTTTGGCTCGTCAGAAGAACGCACCGCCTTTCGCCAGTTGATCAAAATATCGGGGGTTGGCCCACGCATGGCATTGGGTGTGCTCAGCGGCATGAGTGTGTCCGAGTTGGGCCAAGCCATCACCTTGCAAGAGGCGGGGCGCTTGGTGAAGATCCCCGGCATTGGTAAAAAAACCGCCGAACGCCTGCTGCTCGAACTCAAAGGCAAGATGGGCGCTGACTTGGGGCCCACTTCGGCACCTGCGGGCGACAGCACCCAAAACGACATCTTGCAAGCGCTGGTGGCCTTGGGGTACAGCGACAAAGAAGCCGCCTTGAGCCTCAAAGCCTTGCCCGCAGGCGTGGGTGTAAGCGAGGGCATCAAGTTCGCGCTCAAAGCCTTGGCCAGATAAGCAAAGCCATGAGCATACAAACCGATAACTTTGGCGAAGACTTCAACCCCGCACCACGCATGGTGTCAGCCGCGCCGGTGAGTCCGCGTGAAGAGGCGATTGAGCGTGCTTTGCGCCCCAAGCTGCTGCAAGAGTATGTGGGCCAAGCCAAGGTGCGTGAGCAATTGGAGATTTTCATCGGTGCGGCGCGTAACCGCGATGAAGCTCTCGACCATGTGCTGCTTTTTGGCCCGCCTGGCTTGGGTAAAACCACGCTCAGCCACATCATTGCGCAAGAGCTGGGTGTGAACCTGCGCCAAACCAGCGGGCCAGTGTTGGAGAAACCCAAGGACTTGGCCGCGCTCTTGACCAATTTAGAAAAAAACGATGTGCTGTTCATCGATGAGATCCACCGCTTGTCACCTGTGGTCGAAGAAATTTTGTACCCCGCACTCGAGGACTACCAAATCGACATCATGATCGGCGAGGGGCCCGCAGCGCGCAGCATCAAGCTGGATTTACAGCCCTTCACCTTGGTGGGTGCCACCACCCGCGCAGGCATGTTGACCAACCCGCTGCGTGACCGCTTTGGTATCGTGGCGCGATTGGAGTTTTACAGTGCCGAAGAGTTGCAGCGCATCGTCATGAGGAGCGGCGGTTTGCTCAAAGCGCAGCTCGACGAACAAGGCGGCTTTGAGATCGCCCGTCGTTCACGCGGCACACCGCGTATCGCCAATCGCCTCTTGCGACGGGTGCGCGACTACGCCGAGGTCAAGGCCGATGGGCGCATCACCCAAGCCGTGGCGCAAGCGGCTTTGGCCATGCTCGATGTGGATCCGCAAGGTTTTGATTTGATGGACCGCAAGTTATTGGAGGCTGTCATTCACCGCTTTGATGGCGGTCCCGTGGGCTTGGACAACATCGCCGCCAGCATTGGCGAAGAGCGCGACACCATCGAAGATGTGATCGAGCCTTTCTTGATTCAGCAAGGTTTTTTACAGCGCACACCGCGTGGTCGCATCGCCACCTTGGCCGCCTACCGGCATTTGGGTGTGGCAGCACCCCAGAGAGAAAGTGGTTTGTTTGGCGAGTGAGCGCTCAAGCGCTGGACTCGTCCTTGGCGGCTTCCAAATGCGCCTCATCCGCCCAGCCCACGATTTGTAGACCCTCAGGCGTCCATAGCAATCGATTGATGGCGGTATTGCGCAGACCCCAGGTTCGTGCCGCTTGTAAAGTTTGTCGTGTTGCCATGCGGTACAAAATATCCAGAACACCGCCATGGGTGACCCACAACACTTGCTGCCCTGCATGGGGCGATGCCAACTCGTGAATCAACGCTGCAATGCGGGCATTCAACATGATCAGGCTTTCACCGCCGCCTTGTGGCGTCCATTCAGGGTGACGCACCCGCCATTGTTCTGCTTCTTCGGGCCATTGGTGTTGAATGTCTTTCCAGGTATGGCCTTGAAAATCGCCAAAGTGACGCTCACGAAGCTGGGGGCGAGCTTCGATAGGTAGCTGTTTTGTCGAGGCCACGGCCTGTGCAGTGTCAAAAGCGCGGCTTAAGTCACTGGCATAGATGGCATGAATCTCTTCATGGGCTAAAGCTTTTGCAAGTTGTTGTGCCTGCCAACGTCCATGGTCATTGAGGGGAATATCAATTTGTCCTTGAATTCGGGTGTCCACATTCCAAGCAGTTTCCCCATGGCGAATCGCCAAGATGCGTGTGATTTTCATGCTGGCGAGTTTAAAGGGCGATGTGAAGCCCCCTTTTATGGCTGGAGGATAAGCAGAACCTGCCAAATAGTGCAAAATAGCACGGTCGTTCTATTTTCAAGCAAATGCCTGTGACTTCACAACCCTCCATGACTGACATTCCCGATCCAGAGGCCGGCAACGGCAGGGCTCGGTTAATGCAAAAAGGGCAGCAAACCAAAAGCGCGATTGTCGATGCTGCTTTGGGTCTTGCCACCCAAATCGGTATTGAGGGACTGAGTATTGGCGCGGTTGCAGAAGTGATGCAGATGAGCAAATCAGGTGTCTTTGCGCACTTTGGTTCTCGTGAAGAGTTGCAAATCTCTGTGGTTCGCGAATACCACCATCGATTTGAGTTGGAGGTGTTTTACCCCGCCATGCAAGAAGCTCGAGGACTGCCGCGTCTTCAAGCGCTGTTTGCCAACTGGATGAAGCGAACGTCAGCAGAGATTGATTCGGGTTGCTTGTACATCAGCGGCGCCGCTGAGTTTGACGACAGACCTGGCCCTGTCAGTGATGCCTTGGCCAGCTCTGTCAAGACATGGCTCAGCGCTTTGCATCGCTGTGTATTGAAAGCGCGTGAAGCAGGTCATTTGGCTGAGAACACGGACGCAGCCCAAATGTCATTTGAGCTTCACGGCTTGGTATTAGCTTTGCATTACGAAGCCCGTTTTTTGAAAACCGATAAAAGCTTGGACCGCGCTCAGCGCGGTTTTGAACATATTTTGCTGCGCTACGGCGCTTCACCAACCTGAGGAAAGACTGACCATGCCAAGCTACACCCCGCCATTGCGCGATATGCAATTTGTGATGAATGAAGTATTGGATGTGCCCACGGTGCTTAAGAGCTTGCCCACCCACGCAGAGCTTGACGCGGACACGATAGCAGCCGTCTTGGAAGAAGGGGGTAAATTTGCCTCTGAGGTCTTGATGCCCTTAAATCAAGTAGGTGACAAGCAAGGTTGCCAGCTAGACAACAAAACCCATGAAGTCACCACACCCAAAGGCTTCAAAGAAGCTTTTGCACAATTTGCGCAAGGTGGATGGCCCGCGCTCAGTTGCGATCCTGCCTATGGTGGTCAAGGCTTGCCGATTGTGGTTAACCAGTGTTTTTATGAAATGCTCAACAGTGCCAACCAAGCGTGGACTATGTACCCAGGACTGACCCACGGCGCTTATGAATGCTTGCATGCCCATGGCACAGAAGAACAAAAGCAGATGTACCTACCGCGTCTCACCAATGGCGAGTGGACGGGCACCATGTGTTTGACTGAATCCCACTGCGGCACCGATCTGGGCTTGCTGCGCACCAAGGCCGAGCCGCAAGCGGATGGCAGCTACAAACTTACTGGCAACAAAATTTTCATCAGTGCAGGCGAGCATGATCTGGTGAGCAACATTGTTCACTTGGTGCTGGCGCGACTGCCGGATGCGCCTGTGGGCAGCAAAGGCATCAGTTTGTTCGTGGTGCCTAAGTTCTTGGTCAACAGTGACGGCAGTTTGGGCGAGCGCAATGCCATTTACTGTGGGGGCTTAGAACACAAGATGGGCATTCATGGCAACGCTACTTGCCAGATGGTGCTCGATGGCGCAGTCGGCACCTTGGTCGGTCAACCGCACAAAGGCTTGGCGGCGATGTTTGTGATGATGAATGCCGCTCGTATTGGTGTGGGCATGCAATCGTTGGGTTTGACCGAAGTGGCGTATCAAAATGCTTTGGCTTATGCCAAAGACCGCTTGCAGTCCAGAAGCCTGTCTGGGGTGAAAAGCCCAGACAAACCAGCCGACAGCATCTTGGTTCATCCCGATGTTCGCAAAATGTTGTTGACCGCCAAAGCGTATGCAGAAGGTGGTCGCGCTTTGAACCTTTACTGTGCGTTGCTGATCGACCAAGAGTTACACCACCCCGATGAAGCTGTGCGAGCTGAGGCACTAGAGATGGTGGCCATGCTCACGCCCATCGTCAAAGCCTTCATCACCGACAACGGATGGATAGCTACCTCATCGTGTATGCAAGTGTTTGGCGGTCATGGTTTCATCCACGAATGGGGCATGGAGCAATTCGTACGAGACTCACGTATCAATATGATTTACGAGGGCACCAACACCATTCAAAGTTTGGATCTGCTGGGACGCAAGGTGCTGGGCAACCAAGGCGCGACATTGAAGAAGTTTGGCAAACTCATTGCCACTTTGGTTGCGGATGAAACCGAGAACGAAGACATGGCTGAGTTCATTCAGCCTTTGGCAAAATTGGGCCAGCAAATGACACAGTTCACAGGTGAAATTGGCATGAAGGCGATGTCGAATGCGGATGAAGTAGGTGCTGCAGCGGTCGATTACTTGCGCGTCACAGGCCATTTGGTGTTTGCCTATTTCTGGGCGCGCATGGCCAAAGTGGCGTTACAAAAAATCGCGGATGGCAGCCGTGACCCGTTTTACAAAGCCAAATTGCAAACAGCCAGGTTTTACTTTGCCAAGTTGTTGCCAGAGACAGCAAGTTTGATGCAAGCTGCTCGCGCAGGAAGCGCTGTGTTGATGGACACCCAAGACGTTTTTGTTTAAATACCCACCCACCCACCAAGGAGACAACGATGAAAAAAATCTTTACTGCTTTGCTGTGCATGGCTGCCACGACAGCTTTTGCCCAAATGACCCCCGTTGGTTTGTGGCACACCATTGACGATGAAACCAACCAACCCAAAGGGGAAGTGCGAATTTTTGAAAAAGACGGTGTCTTGGTAGGTGTCGTGGGACGCGCACTCAAAGAAGACCCCAATGCCAAGCCCAACTGCGACAAATGTGTGGATGACCGTAAAGGTCAACCCATCATTGGCATGGAGATTTTGCGAGGCTTAAAGCGCGAAGGCAAAGAAGCGGATAACTTGTGGGCGGGTGGCGCAAAAATTCTCGACCCCACAAACGGCAAGCTATACACCGTGAAAATAGTGCCAATTGAAGGCGGCAAACGCTTGCAAGTGCGCGGCTATATTGGACCAATTTATCGCACCCAGTTTTGGAGCCGCGTTGAGTAATTCACATAAAGATATTTCTGATATGAACTTAGTCTTGCAGCACTTTGAAAGCGGCGTTTTAACGTTGACCCTCAACCGCGTTGACAAAAAAAATTCGCTTACCTCGGTCATGTACGCTGAGTTGGCCCAAGCCTTGGCGTCTGCTGAAGCGGATGCACAAACCAAGGTTGTGCTGATTCAAGGCCATGAAACTGTTTTCAGCGCGGGCAACGACATTGCCGACTTTCTTCAGCAACCTGCAGCAGGTGAAGACTCGCCTGTTTTTCGTTTTTTGCGGGGCATTGCGGTTTTTACAAAGCCCTTGATAGCCTCTGTTTGTGGACCGGCTGTGGGTGTTGGCACCACCATGCTGCTTCATTGCGATTTGGTTTATGCAGGGGATAACGCTGCGTTTTCTATGCCGTTTGTGAACTTAGGCTTGTGCCCTGAGGCCGGCTCCAGCCTGCTGGCAGTCCAGCTCATGGGCTACCAGCGAGCAGCTGAAGCCTTGTTGATGGGCGAACCCTTTTTGGCTGAAACAGCCTTGGAAATAGGGTTGGTCAGCAGAGTGCTGCCACCTGCTGAGACCAATGCTTATGCCCAACAGCAAGCCCGCAAAATGGCGACCAAGCCTTTAACCTCCTTGATGGAAACCAAACGCTTGATGAAAGCGGGTCTCACGCCGCAGTTGTTGGAGCGCATCAAGCAAGAAGGCATGGTCTTTGGCCGCATGCTCAAAGAGCCAGCTGCCATTGAAGCTTTCAGCGCATTCATGGAAAAGCGCAAACCGGTTTTTAACTGATCAAGTGTCTCTGCGTTGAATGTGTCGGGGCTTACCTTGGGCATCAATCGCGACATAAGTGACCATGGCCTCGGTCACTTTCAAGTACGTGCCTTGCAAAGTAAAGCGCTCGGCAAACACCTCTACCTTGACGGTGATGGAGGTGTTGCCGATGCGGGTGATGGTGCTGAAAAAGCTCAAAATATCACCCACTTTGACGGGCTGCTTGAACACAAATTCATTGACTGCCACCGTAGCTAAGCGACCGTTGACATAGCGTGCTGGCAAGACCGCACCAGCCAAGTCGACCTGGGCCATCACCCAACCACCAAAAATATCACCATTCGCGTTGCAATCGGCTGGCATGGGGATGACTTTGAGGACCAACTCTTGGTCTGTGGGAAGGGCTTTGACAGTAAAGCGCAGGTCGTGGGTATCGGTCACAGGCACAATCCTAGTTGTTCATTCTTTGGCTATTGTGCTGTATGCGCCCTTCTGCTACCTCTTCGCCTGCTCTGCCTGATACTGCCACGCCCCCACCGACGGTCTCTGATTGGCACACCTTGGCACGTTTGTTCCCCTATTTATGGGAATACAAATGGCGAGTGATGGCAGCGCTGTCATTCATGGTGGGTGCCAAGTTGGCCAACGTAGGCGTACCCATACTGCTTAAAAACTTGATCGATCAAATGACACCGCAGCCCACAGGTGTGCAAATACTGTTGGTGGTACCCGTTGCCCTGCTCATTGGCTATGGCTTGCTGCGTTTATCTGTTTCTGCGTTCACCGAGCTGCGTGAGTTGATTTTTGCCAAAGCCACACAAGGTGCTGCTCGAACCATTGCCTTGCAAACCTTCCAGCATTTGCACGAACTGAGTTTGCGTTTTCACCTCGAGCGTCAAACCGGTGGTATGAGCCGTGACATTGAAAGAGGTGTTCGCGGCATTGAGTCGTTGATTGCCTATTCGCTCTACAGCATCGTGCCGACCTTGATCGAGGTGCTGTTGGTGCTGAGTATCTTGGGTATACAGTTTGACAAGTGGTACGCCATCATCACTTTGTGCGCTTTAGGTTTGTATATTTATTTCACCGTGACAGTGACGGAGTGGCGAACCCAATTTCGCAAGCAAGTCAATGAGTTGGACTCCAGCGCCCATACCCGCGCCATCGACTCTTTGCTGAATTACGAGACCGTCAAGTATTTTGGCAATGAGGGCTTTGAAGCCAAAAGGTATGACGAAAGTCTGGACAAATTACGCTTGGCCCGCATCACAGCCCAAAATTCATTGAGCGCCCTCAATATGGGCCAACAACTCATCATCGCTGTGGCTTTGGTGACCATGCTATGGCGAGCCACGCAAGGCGTGGTCGATGGGCATTTGACCTTGGGCGACTTGGTCATGATCAACGCTTTCATGATTCAACTCTATATACCGTTGAATTTTTTAGGTGTGATTTACCGCGAGATCAAACAAAGCCTGACCGATTTGGACCGCATGTTCAAGTTGCTAGAGAAGGAACGCGAAGTTGCTGATGCACCCAACGCCCAACAGCTTGGTCTCGAGAGTCCACCCAGCGTTGCGTTTGAGCATGTCCATTTTGCCTATGAGCAAAACAGACCTATTTTGCAAGACGTGAGCTTCACCATTCCTGCAGGTAAAACAGTGGCCATTGTGGGTCCCTCGGGTTCGGGCAAGTCAACCTTGGCTCGCTTGCTTTTTCGTTTTTATGACGTTCAGCAAGGGGTGGTTCGCATCGATGGACATCCCTTAAATCACTTGACACAAGCGAGTGTGCGTCAGGCCATTGGCATCGTTCCGCAAGACACGGTGTTGTTCAACGACACGGTCTACTACAACATTGCTTATGGTCGGCCCTCTGCTTCTCGCGAAGAGGTCGAGCAAGCCGCACGTGCAGCACGTATCCATGAATTTATTGTGTCCACCCCCTTGGGTTACCAAACCATGGTGGGAGAGCGTGGCTTGAAGTTGTCCGGCGGTGAAAAACAACGTGTGGCGATTGCGCGAACCTTGCTTAAAAATCCGTTCATCTTGATTTTTGACGAAGCCACATCCGCACTAGACAGCAGCAATGAGCGTGCTATTCAGTCGGAGTTGCGGGAAGCGGCAAACAACAAAACCACCTTGGTCATCGCCCACCGGCTCTCAACAGTCGTTGATGCGCATGAAATCATCGTGCTGGACCAAGGCGTCATTGTGGAGCAGGGTACACATGCGCAGTTGCTCGAAGTGCAAGGTGCGTATGCCCGCATGTGGTCAATGCAACAAAGCCAAGAAGAGCAAGCGCCTTAGGGGAGTTCGGCGTTTTCATCTGGGGCATTGTTTTCACGCGGACCCACCATGCCAAGTTTTGACTTAAGCGATTGCGGCTCATTTTGAATCAGCCCTGCGTAGATGGTGGTGTTGGCCAAGACTTTTTTGACATAGTCGCGGGTCTCGCTAAAGGGAATGCATTCAGCCCAAGCTGCGCCCTCCATCTCTGGACCATTGCGCCAACGCCTAGGACGGCTGGGACCGGCGTTGTAGGCAGCAGCGGCCATGGGCATAGAGCCCTGAAAATTATCTAAGACCAATTTAAGGTAATGCGTTCCAATGGCAATATTGGTTTTGCGCTGTTGCAGTTGTTCAGTACGAAAATTTTTCATTCCCATTCGCTTGGCCGTCCATTTGGCGGTCGCAGGCATGACCTGCATCAACCCCGAGGCGCCCACGCTGGACCTCGCGTCCAAAATAAATCGGCTTTCTTGCCGCATCAACCCATACACATACGCCGAGTTCAGGCCAATGCTGTTGGCGACTTCCACGACATCTTCTCTGAAAGGCATGGGGTAGCGTTGCATCACATCCATTTGGACACTGCGCTCACTGGTGTTGATGCACCTGTCCCATATGGCTTGGTCACACGCCAATTGGGCTGCCGCCAGTCGCTCGCGTTCATTCAGGCGACCACGTTGTCCAGCGCTGTCAACCAGCCCTGTAGCGTAATTCCACTCACGAACACCATCTTGTCGCAAGCCAATTTTGATAGCGTATAAAGCTCGCTGCAGCAAGGGGTTGGCCTTTGCAGCCGCTGTTTCTTGCGGCTGAGGCGGAAGTGGGCGTGGCGGTGTTGCGATTTTTTTCCCAAGCTCTTCACTCGCTAACTGTTCATAAAAGCCCTGTGGCCCTGCGATGCTTTGCAATGCGCTCAAGGCTTTTCCTGTGGGTGGTGAAGCGACTGATTGCTGAGCCATCAAGGCTCGAGCTCGCCAATAAACCCAAGCGGGGTCTTTTTGGGCAGCAGGACTCATGGCGTCCACCGCAGATTGAACAGCAGTCCAAGCAGGTGTTTTGCCAGCTCGCAAAGCAGCTCGCACCTTCCAAGCCAACATGTCATCGCTCAAATTGGTAGGGCTTGCATTGGCAAAGTAGGCCAAGGCTTTGTCATCCAATTGCTGTGCAGCCTGTTTGGCAATCACTCCCCAGACCCATTGTTTTTCCTCGCTGCTTAAAGACGAAGCTGATTTACTTTGCAGCAACTTGATGGCGTTGTCGTGGTCTGTGGTGGCTGCTTTGATCAACGCCAAGGTCATCCAATCAGAAGACTCTGCCCCCATATTGGAAGCACGCTGTGATAAAAATCTCCCCCCATTTGCAAAGAGTTCATCCACCACAGACATATTGTGGTCAGAGACCAACTTCAAAGCGTCTCTGGCGGGTACTTTGCGGTTGCTCTCAACCGATAACCGAGCTTTGAGCCAAACATCTTCAGGTTTGAATTTGTGCTGTTTGAGCAGTTGAGAGACCGCATAAGTACAACCTTCATCGGACTGCTTAAGGCTCAACCAAGTGCGGCGAATGTCTTCAATGGCAGAGGAGCCTGCATTCAGGTCCTTTTGTTGAACTTCAAGAAGTTTGGCGTAGCACTCGATTTCCTTATCGTCATGCATTCGGTAAAGTGTTAACTCGCGTTCAAACTGCGTCCACTCGCGTCGCTCGCCAAGCAGCAGCAACCAATCGTTGCGCATCCTGTCCTCTTGGTAGGTGCCGGCATAGCGCTGAAGAAAACTTTTGATCTCATGGTCTGAAGCGTCACCTAGTCGGATACGCAGTTCCCAAAAAGCTGCCCACGGTTCTAGCAAATGCCCTTTGGCTTGAGGCAACAATGCTGCCAGTCTTTTACGGTCACCTTTTTGAAAGGCTTGGGACATATCGATGAACACCGCATCGGCAGCATCGGCAGACTTGGTGGCCTGTGCAGGCTTGGCAGGGGTTTTGTGTTTATTGCCTGCGTTTGCCGTCATCATGCAAGCTATCAAAAGTAGGCAACAGGCATTTCGAACAAATAATAGAGGCATGACACAATCAATCAACTAACAGGATGGTTGGATTCTCCCATGGACAAAAAAGCCCTGCGCCAAGAATTGATTCAAACAAGACTGCAAATGCCTGACAGAGAACGTCGTGCTGACCTGCTGCAAAGAGTCATGCGCATTTGGTTGTTCGATCAACCGCATATGGTCATTGGAGCTTATTGGCCTATCAAGGGGGAGTTTGATCCCTTGCCCGCATTGCACCGATGGAAAGAGGATGGTGAGTTGTTAGACCATCCCCTGCGCCGGCGCATTGGATTGCCCGTCATGGACAAGCAGACCAAAACCCTGACTTTTCATTCGTGGTACCCAGGTTGTGCCATGGAAGAAGATGCCTACAACATTCCCAAACCCAAGGACACAGAAATCCTTCAACCCACCTTGCTCTTTGTGCCATGCGTAGGCTATGGGCCCGGTGGCTACCGTTTGGGCTATGGCGGTGGGTTTTATGACCGCACCTTGAATCAAATAGAGCCTAAGCCCTACACCGTCGGTTTGGGCTTTACCCATGGTTTTTTATCCGACTTCATCCCTGAGTCTCATGATGTGCCCTTGAACGCTTTGCTGAACGAAAACGGCGTGGTGTGGCCAATGTCTTAAGGGTGTTGGATGGCGCGCCCTAAATCAGCAACCCACGATCTCAAGCGAGAAGAGATTTTGGAGGTGGCCGCAAGCTGTTTTGCGGCTTCGTCCTACCCTTCAGCCAGCATGAATGATTTGGCCCAAGCTTTGGGTACCTCCAAAGCGCGGCTTTACCATTACTACGACAGCAAGCAGTCCATACTTTTCGATTTACTCGATCGCTATACCTTGCTTTTGCTGGAATTGGTGGCAGAGGTTCAAGCCCAAGGTATTCAATCCAAGCGCAGTCCCCAAGAGACAGTTCACAGCGTGGTCAAACGGTTTTTGCAAACCTACGAAAGCTCTGCAACCCGCCATATTGCTTTGTTGCACAGCACCCAATTTCTCAGTGAAACACAGCGCGGCTTGGTGGTTGAACGCCAGCGCCAAGTGGTCAGCGCTTTGGGTGATATGTTGGGCAAAGCCTACCCAAGTCGTGTTCATGCGCAAAATAAAATCCCCCTGACCATGATGCTGTTTGGCATGATCAATTGGACCTTCACTTGGCTCAGACCCCAGGGGCCACTCAGTTACGATGCGTTTGCTCAAGAGGTCATTGACACCTTAGAAAACGGTTTTCATTCAAGCGCTAGCTAAGTTCGAGGAAAAATATGTCCAAAGCATTTGCCAGTCAAAGCGATTTGACCGATAAACACATCAGCTTTACCCAACTCAGCCCACACTGCTGGGCCTATACCGCAGAGGGCGACCCCAATTCGGGTGTCATCATTGGTGAAAAGTACATCTTGGTAAGCGACGCCACGGCCACGCCTTTGATGGCCAAAGACCTGATCGCCAAGATCCGCACTGTGAGCGACAAGCCCATCAAATATGTATTGCTGACCCATTACCACGCGGTGCGTGTGTTGGGGGCCAGTGCCTATGCGGCCGAAGGTGCGACAGAGGTGATAGCCAGCAAGGGCACTTACGATTTGATTGTGGAACGCGGCGCTGAAGACATGCAAAGCGAGATGGACCGCTTCCCCCGTTTGTTTCGTGGGGCCGACAGCGTGCCAGGCCTCACGTGGCCGACCATGGTGATTGGTGACGGCAAGCCTGGGCGGCAGGGCAGTTTACGTATCGATTTGGGTGGTGTTCAAGTCGATATTTGGCACCCAGGCGCGGGCCACACACGCGGCGACACCATTGCTTGGGTTGACGCTGAAAAAGTGTTGTTCAGCGGTGACTTGGTGGAGTATTTGGCTGGTGTTTACACCGGGGACGCACACTTGGCAGAGTGGCCTGCCACCTTGGAGGCTTTGCGGGGTTTGCAAGCAGAGGCGATTGTGCCGGGGCGTGGCGAAGCCATGCGTGGCAATGCCGATGTGAACAAGGCTTTGGATTACACCAAGCTATGGGTAGAGACCTTGTACAAATGCGGACAAGAGGCGGTGGCACAAAAAATGGATTTGAAGTCAGCCATGGCCCATACCCGCCAACACATGGACCCCGTGTTTGGCCAAGTGTTTATTTACGAGCACTGTTTGCCGTTTGATGTGAGTCGTGCTTTTGATGAAGCCAGTGGCATTGCGCATCCGCGTATCTGGACCGCAGAGCGCGATAAGCAAATGTGGGCTGCGTTGCAAGCTTGATTCAAGAGGGTTTGACTTTGGCCAAGGCTCGCACATCAGCTTCATAAGTTTTGAGTGTTTTCACCGTAAATTCTCTTTGCGTTGTACTGGTGGTGTTGTGCAACTGCGCTGCCGCTTCGCAGTTAATGGTTTTTCGCATTTCGGCGTATTCACGATAAGCCTCATCTGGTGACTGCAAAATGCTGCGGTTTAGCAGGGCAATACTCTCTTGCTGTGCTAAAGCCAAGCCTTGTGGTGATTTGGCGATGCGATCCAAGGTGCTGACCGTGTCTTGCTGACGCCTTAGTCTTTCGCCCCAACTCTTGGGCAAGTCAAACTGGGACTCTTTCGCCATTTGCTTGACCAAAGCTTTTTGTTTTTTGTCCAAGCGGTCATACAAACGCTCTGCATTTTCTATCCCCTTGTCGGTCTGCACCTGAAGCTGAGCGTCAGCACTGGCATCAAGTTTCCATTCTTTGCGGTAATCCTTGTTGTCTTTCTCATACTGTTGCGCCAGACGTTGAGTTTGCGCAGGCGTTAACTTCAAGGCCAAGCGGGCAATACCAGGCGACATTTGTTGTGCCAGCGGTGCCAGCGTTTCTTTGAACTCATCGACCAGCGCACAAATTTGTGGGCCCGTTACTTCATGGGGTGCGAGCGCCGCCATTTTTTGTAAAACATCTGCATAGACAGGCAGTTGCTGCTGGCGGTGCCACTGATGCAGCACCTGTAAATCGGCACGCAACTGCTTGTCTTGCTCTGAGTTGAGGTCTAAATGGGGATTGACCCATGTGAATATCAACAAACTTGGCGCTTGGTTGTAACCAGTCACCACCAAGCTGCAAGCACTCAGGCTTGCCAGCAGGCCCAAAGCCAACAGTTTGAGGGACAGACCGAAGCGGGTTGGAAGCTGATTGATAATCTGAGCAACACGAGGAAGCAAGTTCATGGCATTTGTTGATGTGGTGGTCATGGCAGCGGGCAAGGGTACCCGCATGAAGAGCAGTATGCCCAAAGTTCTACACCGTTTGGGGGGTAGGGCTTTGTTGCAGCACGTGATTGACACCGCTGGGCAACTTCAAGCCAGAAGAATTGTTGTCATTACCGGCCATGGTGCTGAGCAGGTCGAGGTTGGCTTAAAACATATCGACCATGTGCAATGTGTGCGCCAAACGCCCCAACTGGGCACGGGTCATGCCATGCAACAAGCGGTACCGGTACTCGCTGATGATGGCGTCACTTTGGTGCTGTCCGGTGATGTGCCGTTGATTCAAGCCGACACCCTCAGCGCCTTGCTGACGATATGCAACAGCCAGCACTTGGCCTTGCTGACGTTGCAAACTCCCACACCCACGGGCTATGGCCGCTTGGTGCGCAACCCTCAGGCGCAAGTGCAGGCCATCGTGGAAGAAAAAGACGCCACACCCGAGCAACGCCTTATTCAAGAAATTTACAGCGGCATCATGGCCGTTCCCACCCGTTTGCTGCGTTCTTGGCTGGCACGCTTAGACAACCACAATGCCCAAAAAGAGTATTACCTGACGGATGTGGTGAAGTTTGCCGTGGCTGATGGTTGCCAAGTGCAGGCGCACTGCATCACCGACGCATGGCAGGTCGAAGGTGTGAACAACCCCGTGCAATTGGCCTCACTTGAATGCGCTTACCAGCACATGCAAGCACAGCGCTTGATGCTTGATGGTGTGCGCTTGGCCGACCCTGCCCGATTTGATTTGCGTGGCAGCCTCATCTGTGGCCAAGATGTAGAGATTGATGTGAACTGCGTGTTTGAAGGTGTTGTCAGCTTGGGCGATGGTGTGCGCATAGGCCCCAACTGCGTCATTGCCAATGCCAACATTGGTGCAGGCACATTTGTTCAGGCGTTTAGCCATATCGATGGTGAACAGCAAGTTGTGCAAATTGGACGTGATGCCCGCATCGGTCCGTTTGCAAGGCTCAGGCCAGGCGCGGACTTGGCTGACGAAGTCCACATTGGCAACTTTGTGGAGGTGAAAAACTCCACCTTGGCCAAAGGCGCCAAGGCCAACCATTTGGCGTATTTGGGCGACGCCACCGTGGGTGAGCGTGTCAACTACGGTGCTGGCAGCATCACCGCCAACTATGACGGTGCCAACAAACACCGCACCGTCATCGAAGCCGATGTGCATGTGGGCAGCAACAGCGTATTGGTGGCACCCGTCACTTTGGGCGCGGGGGGCACCATTGGCGGCGGCTCCACCATCACCAAGAACACACCTGCTGGCGCACTCACCGTGGCACGGGCTAAGCAAACCAGCATTGCCAATTGGCAGCGGCCCGTCAAAACAAAAAAATAAAGGACTGCAAACATGTGCGGCATCGTCGGCGCGGTCTCTGAGCGCAACATCGTTCCCATCTTGGTGCAAGGTTTGCAGCGCTTGGAATACCGCGGCTACGACTCTTGTGGCGTAGCAGTCAATAGCAAGCAATCCCAAATGGGGCAAGCAGCTGGTTTGCAACGCGCTCGCAGCACCTCGCGGGTGGCCGAGTTGGAGGCCCAAGTCAACGACGAAAACAATGGTTTGAAAGGCCTGACTGGCATTGCCCACACCCGATGGGCAACCCACGGCGCACCTGCGGTACACAACGCCCACCCGCACTTCAGCCGCGACCGCATTTCGCTGGTTCACAACGGCATCATTGAAAACCACGAAGAGTTGCGTGGCCAGCTGCAAGCCAAGGGCTATGTCTTTGTTAGCCAAACTGATACCGAGGTGATGGCGCACCTGATTGATTCGCTGTACCAAGGTGATGTATTGCAAGCAGTCTTTCAAGCCACCCAACAATTGCGCGGCGCTTTCGCCATTGCCGTCATGGCCAAAGACGAACCACACCGTGTCATTGGTGCAAGGGCTGGCTCGCCGCTTATTTTTGGTAAAGGCGAGGGCGAAAACTTTTTGGCAAGCGACGCCATGGCCTTGGCGGGTGTGACCAACCAAATCTTGTACTTGGCTGAAGGCGATGTAGTGGATGTGCAGTTGGACAGCTTCCAAGTCTTCGATGCCCAACACCAGCCGGTGCATCGCGATGTGCTGACGGTGAACGCCCACAGCGGGGCAGCAGAGCTCGGGCCTTACAGCCACTACATGCAAAAAGAAATTTTCGAGCAACCCCGAGCCATAGCCGATACCTTGGAAGGCATCGAGGGCATCGTGCCTGCGTTGTTTGACAACCCTGCTTTGACCCAAGATGGTCATGCTGCCAAAGTTTTTGCCGAAGTGGATTCAGTGTTGATCTTGGCTTGTGGCACCAGTTACTACAGCGGGTGCGTGGCCAAGTGCTGGTTGGAGAGCATCGCCCACATCCCTTGCCAAGTCGAAGTTGCCAGCGAATACCGTTACCGCACATCGGTGCCCAACCCTCGCAGTTTGGTGGTCACCATCAGCCAGTCGGGCGAAACCGCCGACACCTTGGCCGCGCTGCGCCACGCCCAAAGCCTGGGCATGCAGCAAACCCTGACCATTTGCAATGTCGCCACCTCTGCCATGGTGCGCGAATGTGCGCTGGCTTACATCACCCGTGCGGGTGTGGAGATCGGTGTGGCCTCTACCAAAGCCTTCACCACCCAGTTGGCAGGTTTGTTCTTACTTACCCTCGCACTTGCCAAGGCCAAGGGGCGCTTGAGCGCCGCCGATGAAGCGCAGCACCTGAAAGCCATGCGCCACTTGCCCGTGGCCTTGCAAAGCGTGTTGGCTTTGGAGCCGCAGCTCATCGCTTGGTCGCAAGACTTTGCCAGCAAAGAAAACGCCTTGTTCTTAGGCCGTGGTTTGCATTACCCCATTGCCTTGGAAGGCGCATTGAAGCTGAAAGAAATCAGCTACATCCACGCCGAGGCCTACCCTGCCGGAGAGTTGAAGCATGGCCCGCTGGCACTGGTGACCAGCGCCATGCCAGTGGTCACCGTCGCGCCCAACGATGCACTGCTGGAAAAACTCAAAAGCAATTTGCAAGAAGTGCGCGCCCGCGGTGGTGTGCTGTATGTGCTGGCGGATGCCGACACCCGCATTGAGTCGGGCGAAGGTTTGCATGTGATCCGTATGCCCGAACACTATGGCGAGTTGTCACCCCTGTTGCATGTGGTGCCCTTGCAGTTGTTGGCGTATCACACCGCTTGCGCAAGGGGGACGGATGTGGATAAGCCTCGGAATTTGGCGAAGTCAGTGAC
>Ga0209357_1000141_pt1 | contig 25792 bp, 27 predicted proteins | sample LauGreFBDMM110SD_2_FD_187573 | JGI IMG/M metagenome (GOLD analysis project Ga0209357, IMG submission 187573) | Freshwater lake microbial communities from Lake Michigan, USA - Fa13.BD.MM110.SD (SPAdes) (version 3) | ecosystem: Environmental > Aquatic > Freshwater > Lake | place: Lake Michigan... | reverse complement strand
CACGATCGGTCAGCCTGATAAAGAAAAACGAAACGCATACAATCGTCGGTTGCCCGAATCTGGAGAATTTACTGTGTTGATTTCATCTGCTTACGCCCAATCCGCCCCCGCTGCTATCGGTGGCAGCGACCTTGGCTCCTCGCTCATGAGCATGCTGCCTTTGGTGCTGATGTTTGTGGTGCTGTATTTCGTCATGATCCGCCCGCAAATGAAGCGCCAAAAAGAACTCAAGGCCATGCTTGACGCTTTGGCCAAGAGCGATGAAGTGGTCACCTCGGGTGGCATCCTCGGCAAAATTGCCCACATCAGTGACAGCCAAATTGGTCTAGAGATTGGCAACGGCGTGACGGTGCAACTGCAGCGCTCAGCGGTGGTGCAAGTGCTGCCCAAAGGCTCCATCAAATAAACCAACCCTGACTGAGCCATGAACCGTTACGCCCTTTGGAAATACCTGGTCATCCTTGTCGCTTTTTGCGTGGGTGGTTTGTACACCTTGCCCAATTTCTTTGGCGAGGCGCCAGCGGTTCAGGTGTCTGCTTCACGCGCCAGCGTCAAGGTGGACACCGCCACTTTAGGCAAGGTGGAAGAGGCGCTGAAAGCCGCATCTCTTAGCCCCTCGATGATTGGCTTGGAAAACAACTCGCTTAAAGCACGGTTCGAGACCACCGAGCAACAACTGCAAGCCAAAGACGCGATACAAACCGCGCTCAACCCGGATGCAGCCAACGCTGGGTATGTGGTGGCGCTGAACCTGATTGCGCGCACTCCCACTTGGTTATCGGCTCTGAGCGCAGCGCCCATGTACTTGGGGCTTGATTTGCGCGGCGGCGTGCACTTCATGTTGCAAGTCGATATGAATGCGGCATTGACCAAAAAAATCGATTCTTTAAGTGGCGATTTGCGCAGTGCTTTGCGTGAAAAAAGCATTCGCCACAACGGCATCTCACGCGAAAAAGAAACCATACAAATGGGTTTTCGCGATCAAGCTACCGCCGACGCCGCTGTGGCTTTGATGCGCGAGCAGTTCCCCGATCTGGTCTACGAGCTTTCAACCCAAGGCGACGAAGTCAAACTCAGCGCCAGCTTGAAACCCGAAGCCGCCAAACGGGTGCAAGACCAAGCCCTCAAGCAAAACATCACCACTTTGCACAACCGTATCAACGAGCTGGGTGTGGCAGAACCCGTCATCCAACAACAAGGCTTGGACCGCATCGTGGTGCAGCTGCCTGGCGTGCAAGACACCGCCAAGGCCAAAGATATTTTGGGACGTACCGCAACCCTTGAAATTCGCATGGTTGAAGAAAGCAGCGAAGCGCGCTTAGCCGAACTGGGCAGCGGTGCCGTGCCTTTGGGTGCAGAAAAATACCTGGACCGCAGCGGCCAAGCGGTGATTGTGAAAAAGCAAGTGGTGCTGACGGGCGAAAACCTCACCGACGCGCAACCCGGCTTTGACAACCAAACCCAAGAAGCTGCGGTGCACCTGACCTTGGACGCCAAGGGTGCGCGTATTTTTAAAGAAGTCACCCGTGAAAACGTGGGCAAACGCATGGCCATTTTGCTGTTTGAAAAAGGCAAGGGCGAAGTGGTGACCTCACCCGTGATTCGCAGCGAAATCGGCGGCGGTCGGGTGCAAATCTCGGGTCGCATGACCACCATGGAAGCTGCGGACACCTCATTGCTGCTGCGTGCGGGTTCCTTGGCCGCGCCCATGGAAATCATTGAAGAGCGCACCATTGGCCCAAGCTTGGGTGCTGAAAACATCGCCAAAGGTTTTGACAGCGTGACTTGGGGCTTTGTGGCTGTGACCGCCTTCATGTGCATTTACTACGCTTTGTTTGGCGTCATCTCCAGCGTGGCGCTGGCAGTCAACTTGCTGCTGCTGGTGGCAGTGCTTTCCATGCTGCAAGCCACGCTCACCCTGCCTGGCATGGCGGCCATGGCCTTGGTCTTGGGCATGGCGATTGATGCCAACGTGCTCATCAACGAGCGAGTGCGCGAAGAACTGCGTAACGGCGCTTCCCCGCAAACCGCCATTCACATGGGTTACGACCGCGCATGGTCAACTATTTTGGACTCCAACGTCACCACCTTGATCGCTGGTTTGGCTCTTTTGGCCTTTGGCTCAGGGCCGGTGCGTGGCTTTGCGGTGGTGCATTGCTTGGGCATTCTCACCAGCATGTTCTCGGCGGTGTTTTTCTCTCGTGGCTTGGTCAATCTTTGGTATGGCCGACAAAAACGTTTGCAATCCGTCTCCATTGGCACGGTGTGGAAGCCCGACACCACCACCCAAAATGTGATCGCCAAAGCCAAAGCCGATTAAAGAAAGCCTGCCATGGAATTTTTCAAAATCCGCAAAGATATTCCGTTCATGCGCCATGCCTTGGTGCTTAACGCCGTGTCGTTTATCACCTTCATATTGGCGGTGTTTTTCCTCTTCAGCCGGGGTTTGCATTTGTCAGTGGAGTTCACCGGCGGCACCTTGATGGAGGTGAGTTTCTCCCAAGCCGTGGCACTCGACCCCATGCGCGAGCGCATCGCCGCTTTGGGCATCAATGATGTGCAAGTGCAAAATTTTGGCTCTTCGCGAGATGTGCTCATCCGCATGCCTGCGGCAAAAGGCAGCAACGCGGCCGAGCTCAGCACCAAGGTCATGGGCGGCCTCAAAGAAATGGACCCCAGCGCCGAGTTGCGACGCACCGAGTTTGTCGGGCCTCAAGTGGGCGACGAGTTGGCCATTGATGGCCTCAAAGCCTTGGCATGCGTGGTCATTGGCATCATGATTTATTTGGCCATTCGCTTTGAATGGAAATACGCAGTGGCTGGCATCATTGCCAACTTGCACGATGTGATCATCATCTTGGGCTTTTTCGCCTACTTCCAGTGGGAGTTTTCGCTCCCCGTGCTGGCAGCGGTGCTGGCGGTGCTGGGTTATTCGGTGAATGAGTCGGTGGTGATTTTTGATAGAGTGCGCGAGAACTTTCGCCGCTACCGCAAGATGAATACGGTAGAGATCATCGACAACGCCATCACCTCGACCATCAGCCGCACCATCATCACCCACGGTTGTACGCAGTTAATGGTTTTGTCTATGTTGCTGTTTGGTGGAGCCACGCTGCACTACTTCGCCCTAGCGCTGACGATTGGAATTTTGTTTGGTATTTACTCGTCGGTGTTTGTTGCTGCTGCCATCGCCATGTGGCTGGGCATTCGCCGCGAAGACCTGATTAAAACAGTGAAAAAAGACGGTCCTGACGAAGACCCTAACGACCCCAACGCGGGCGCCGTGGTTTAAGTTGTCAGTGAGCGATACGGTCGCTCACGTCGTCGCACAACTCATCGAGCACCAAAGCGTCGGGCTCTATGCCCGCACTCCAATAGACCATCAACACAATGATTTTCAAATCATCCAAGCTGATGGGGTGGGTGCTGACCGCCATGGCGCGGTCGACCACGATTTCGCGCACTTGCGGCGGTAAAACGCCCGCACCTTCCATGAAAGTAATAAAGCCCAAGCCTGCGGCGCCCAGTTGTTGTTGCTCTGAAATGGAATACACCCGCATGCTATTTGGAGACTGCACATAGGCGGTTTCCCAAGCGGTTTTAGGGGCATCGATGCGAATGGTTTCTGAGTTTTGTGCAGCGGTGTGTAGTCCAGCGAGCCAAGACAGCGCTTGCTCTATTTCATCGGCATCAAAGCCGGCCGCACTGAGTTTGCGTCCCAAAAGGGGCAACTCAGGACAGGCCTCGCCGCGCCAGTAGTGTTCGTACACGTACACAAGAACATCGAACATATGCAGAGAATATACCTTGTTTTCAAAGTCACTTTCCGCGCCGTTTTAACTGCTTATTTGTTCAGCAATATTGCACGCCATGCAGCCCGGTTAATTGAGGCTGCTCTGGTGCAAGCGTTGATAGGTTCCAGCGGCGGTGATGGACACGCAGGCTTGGTTTTGCATGAGCTGCAGCAAGGCCAACACCTGCGCCACCGGCAAATGGCTGCGCACGACCAGCACATCCAAGGTTTGCGCTTCATCCCCCAAGGCTTGCCACAGCGAAAATGCATGGGGGTCTTGCAAGACTGCTGGCAAGCTCGGCTTCAAAGGCTTAAGTGCCAAGCCGCTGAGGGGCGGCATTTCATCGGCAATGTCTTGGATGTTTTCCACCAACTTGGCACCTTGGCGCAACAAGGCGTGGCAGCCGCGTGACAGCGCTGAGTGAATTGAGCCTGGAATAGCAAACACCTCTTTGCCTTGGTCCAAGGCCTGTTGTGCCGTGATGAGAGAGCCTGATTGCAGCGCGGCTTCAACCACCAAAACGCCTTGGCTCAAGCCCGCAATCAATCGGTTGCGCTGGGGAAAATGGTGGGCCTTGGCAAGGCTGCCCAAGGGCAGCTCGCTGATGACCCAGCCGCAAGCGGCAATGTCCTGCGACAAACCAAGGTGCTGTCGTGGGTAGACCAAATCCAGACCCGTGCCCACCACAGCGAGTGTTGGGCAATGCGCGGTCTCCATGACTTGCATGGCACCTTGGTGCGCTGCGGCATCTATGCCCATGGCCATGCCCGAGACCACGGTGTAACCCCCAGCGCACAAGCTGTAGGCAAATGCGCGGGCGTTTTCTCGCCCTTGGTGGGTGGGGTTGCGACTGCCCACCACCGCCACCGCCGGCCCCAAAGGGCGATGCAGTTGGCCGCGCGCAAACAGCAGCAACGGCGCATCGGGCAAGGCCATCAGGTCTGCAGGAAAAGCCGCATCGTCCCAACTCCACACCGCATGCGACACACCTTGACCCGCGTCTTGCAGCCAACGCTGGGTACGCTCACAGTGTGCAGCCCAATCGGGTGGTTCGCTGTGAATTGCCGTGGCCAACTCTTGGCCCAGCTCTTGCGCCAACAAGGCCACAGCTTGTGCCCAAATGGCCGCCAAAGAACCGTAGGCAGCCCACAACTGACGCGCGCCGCGTGGGCCCAGCCCTGGGGTAAGCAGCAAGCGCAAAGCCAGCGGCCAATGCGCTTGGTTTGGCGCGAGGGAAATGTGCTGGTCTGAGGGCGTTTGAGAATGGTTCATAGCAAGGTCTCTAAAACAGGGGGAGACCAGCTTAGAAGTCACGCCTCAAGCATGGGGTTTGCGGCGCTGTGCTTATTCCTCAGCCCAACTTCACCCTGCCGTCCAAAAAAGAGACAATACAGCCCCATGGCATTACTTACTATTCTTTCCTTCCCCGATCCCCGTTTGCATACTGTCGCCAAGCCCGTGGCTGTGGTGGATGAGCGCATCCGCACGTTGGCGGCTGACATGATTGAGACCATGTACGAGTCCAAGGGTGTGGGCTTGGCCGCCACCCAAGTGGATGTGCATGAGCGCGTGGTGGTGATGGATGTTTCTGAAGAGCACAACCAACCCTTGGTGATGATCAACCCCGAGCTGTTGTGGAAGAGCGAAGAGCGCATCAAAGGCGAAGAAGGCTGTCTGTCGGTGCCTGGGGTTTTTGACGCGGTTGAGCGTGCCGCGCAAGTGAAGATTCAGGCATTAGACGAACATGGTGAATTGCAAACCTATGCGGCTGATGGCTTGATGGCGGTGTGCATTCAACACGAGATGGACCACCTCATGGGCAAGGTGTTTGTCGAATACCTGTCCTTGCTCAAACGCACCCGCATTCGCGGCAAGCTGGTTAAAGCACAACGCGAACTCGAGCGCTAAGCGATGCGCTTGGTCTTTGCCGGCACGCCGGTCTTTGCCCAACAGGCGCTGGCTGCTTTGCACGCCAGCGGTCACGATATCGCCTTGGTGCTGACCCAGCCCGACCGCCCCGCGGGTCGCGGCATGCAATTGCAAGCCTCCGCCGTCAAACAATATGCGCAACAGCATGGCCTGACCGTATGCCAGCCAAGTGGCTTGCGCTTAGACGGCAAATACCCCGACGAAGCGGCGGCGGCGAAAGTAGCCATCGCACAATCCCAAGCAGACGCCATGGTGGTGGTGGCCTATGGCTTGTTGCTGCCGCCTTGGGCGCTGCACAGCGTGCCCATGGGTTGCTTGAATATCCACGCCTCACTCTTGCCGCGCTGGCGCGGTGCCGCGCCGATTCAACGCGCCATCGAAGCCGGCGACGCCCAAAGCGGCGTGTGCATCATGCAAATGGAAGCGGGCTTGGACACCGGCCCCGTTTTGTGGCGTCAAGCCTTGACTTTGTTGGAAGATGAAACCAGCGCCAGCCTGCATGACAAGCTGGCCGACGTGGGTGCCCAGGGCATTGTGCAAACCTTGGCGCAACTGCCCCACTTGAGCGCCGTCCCTCAGCCCGAAGACGGCGTCACTTATGCCGCCAAGATCGACAAGCACGAAGCGCTGATCGACTGGTCGATGGCAGCCACGGTATTGGCGCAGCGCATTCGCGCTTTCGACCCTTTCCCAGGCGCACACACTTTGCGCCACGGCCAGCCCTTGAAGATTTGGTCGGCGCAAGTTTTGCCCCAAGCCTCTCAGCAAGCACCGGGCACGGTGCTGCAAGCCAGCGAGCAGGGCCTGGACGTGGCCTGTGGCGAGGGTGTGCTGCGCTTGCTGCAATTGCAAAAACCCGGCGGTAAACGATTGGCCTTTGCTGAACTCTTGCGCGGCCAAGCGGATTGGCAAGGCGCAGTTCTCGGCCATTGAAACCTCGCCCATGTTTCTAGACCCCGCCAACTTTCGCCATCCCGCGTTTCGCACCGGCATGGCTGACGCCTTCAAAGTCGCACCCGGTATTTGGGCATGGGGCTTGATGACCGGCGTGTCCATGGTGCAAGCCGGCTTGGGGCCGGCCATGTCCACATGGATGACTTTGCTGGTGTATGGCGGCAGCGCACAACTGGCGGTCACGCCTTTGATGGCGGTGGGCACGCCGGTGTGGGTGGTGCTGGCCACCGCGTTTTGCGTCAACCTGCGCTTTGCGGTGTTCAGTCTGCATTTGCGCGGCTACTTGATGGCGTGGCCGCGCTGGCAACGCCTGACCATTGGCTACTTGATTGCCGATTTGAACTATGTGCAGTTTGTGCAAAACCACCCCGCCCCCGCCACAGAAGCCGCCGGTCAACGCGCCGAAATGGCCTATCTGTGTGGCAACTGTTTTTTAACTTGGGCTGGCTGGCAAATCGCCAGCATTTTGGGCATTGTGTTGGCCAGCCAAGTGCCGCTGGAATGGGGCTTGGGCTTTGCCGGCGTGTTGGCCTTGATAGGCATACTCTGCTCGCTGGCCAGTTCACGCATGCGCACCGTGTCCTTGGTGGTCTCGGGTGCGGCGGCGGTTGCGGCTTATGCCTTGCCCTTGCGCTTGAATATATTGGTGGCCATCGCGGCGGCCGTGGCCATGTGCTTAATCATTGAAAAAACTGCTGGTGTGAACAAGGCCGCCACATGATTGATGTGTTTCAACTCCTTACCTTGCTGGGCTTGGCCGCCATGACGGTGCTGGCACGTTGCTTTTTCTTTATCCTGAACCGCGAGTTGCCTTTTCCTGCGTGGGCGCAACGCGGCTTGCAATACGCACCCATCGCCGCGCTAGCGGCCGTCGTAGTGCCAGAAGTCTTGGTGACACATGGGCAGTTGATCAGCACATGGCTGGATGCCCGGCTCTTGGGCGCTGCCGTGGGAGTAGCCTATTACGCTTACCGACGCGGTCAAGGCCAAGCGGTGCTGGGCACGATTGTGGTGGGTATGGCGGTGTATTTGCCCCTGCATATTGGGCTAGGCTGGTAGCAAAGCCACCCGCAGTCATTTCATAAGCCCCCCGCAATGGTGAGTCTTTTGCTGCGCTCTTCGCTGGCAAAAGCTCCCCAGTCCGTGCGGCTTTAGTAACAGCATAGAGTGGCGAGCAAAAAGAATGCGGGCGGCTTATGAAATAACTATGGGCGGCTTGCACGGGCCAAGAGGCTGACCCTAAAATGCACATCAACTACCACAATAAAGAGACAAGCCCATGAACATCATCCGCTTTGCCGACCTCTGCGCCCAAGGGCGTGCCAAAGACCAACGTGTCTTTATCCGCGCCGACCTGAATGTCCCGTTTGACGACCAAGGCCACATCAGCGAAGACACCCGCATCCGCGCGTCCGTTCCTTGCATACAAATGGCGCTGGCCGCGGGCGCGGCGGTGATGGTTACCAGTCATTTGGGCCGTCCCACCGAAGGCGAGTTCAAGCCCGAAGACTCGCTCGCGCCCGTGGCTAAACGCTTGGGCGAGTTGCTGGGCCGCGAGGTACCCGTGCTGGCCAACTGGGTGGCCGGTGTGCAAGTGGCAGCTGGTCAAGTGGTGATGCTGGAGAACTGCCGCGTCAACAAGGGTGAGAAAAAGAACAGCGAAGACTTGGCGCGCCAGATGGCCGCCCTGTGCGACATTTATGTGAACGATGCATTTGGTACCGCGCACCGCGCCGAAGGCACCACCTACGGCATCGCGCAGTTTGCGCCCATTGCCTGTGCGGGTCCTTTGTTGTCAGCCGAAATAGACGCCATCACCACAGCTTTAGCCCAGCCCAAGCGCCCCTTGGCCGCCATCGTGGCGGGCAGCAAGGTCAGCACCAAGCTGACCATTTTGCAAGCGCTAGCGAAAAACGTCGACCAGCTGATTGTGGGCGGCGGCATTGCCAACACCTTCATGCTGGCTGCTGGCATGAAGATTGGCAAATCTTTGGCCGAAGCCGATTTGGTGGGCGAAGCCAAAGCAGTGATTGAAGCCATGAAAGCACGCGGTGCGGAAGTACCGATTCCCACCGATGTGGTCTGCGCCAAAAGCTTTGGTGCTCACGCTGTCGCCACGGTAAAGCAAGCCACCGAGGTGGCCGACGACGATTTGATTTTGGACATTGGCCCCGAGACCGCCAAGCGTTTGGCCACGCAACTTAAAGCGGCGGGCACGATTGTGTGGAACGGGCCCATGGGCGTGTTCGAGTTTGCGGCCTTCGAGAACGGCACCAAGGTGGTGGCCCAAGCCATTGCAGACTCTGACGCCTTCAGCATCGCGGGTGGAGGTGACACTTTGGCCGCCATTGCCAAGTACGGCCTAGAGCCGCAAATAGGCTATATCTCTACCGGCGGCGGCGCCTTCCTAGAGGTGCTGGAAGGTAAAACCCTGCCCGCGTTTGAAATACTGATGAAGCGCGCAGCTTAAATCAGGCGGGTTTCATGGCGGGAAAGCTAGTTGCCCGCCCTTTGTAGTCCGTCCAGCATTGGCGGGTGAAGTCATACAACTTGCAGTCGCGCGCGGTTTGAAAATACCAGCGCCAAGAAAAGGGCTGAACAATGATGCGCTCAGGCAGCAATGTTTCAAGCTTGGCCTGCGCCTGCTTGAGGTGATACAGCGGAATGCTCATGTCCACATGGTGGGCGGTGTGCTCCATGATGTGGTGCATGAGTGCACCAATTTTCAAGGGGAAGGTGAGGTGAACGGTGGTGGACACAAAGGGTTGAGCCTTGGCCCAAGCGCTGCGGTCATCATGCCAAGAGACTTTGACATGGGTGTGGTGCACATAGACCACGAAACCAATCATGGCGCACCAAAACAAAAACGGCACCAATACGCTGCACAACAATAACAAGGCAATGGACTGCTCAGTAACAAGCGCGGCGGTCACCGTGCCGGCCACCCACAACAGCGAAAAGGCTGAAATCAACAGGCTGTCTTTCACAAAGATGGAACGGCGCGTTGGCATTTCTTTGGCCCTGGGGAAAACCATTTTTTTCCACCAAATCTCTATCATGTAGTACAGGCCAGGGGCCCAACCGCTGCGGTAAGCCCGGTCAAGCCAACGACCGCGCCAAGACAATTTGGAAAATTCTTCTTGGGTGAGCGGCGCCCACACAAAATCGAAACCTTTGAGGTTGGTGTAGCCATGGTGCACCACGTTGTGACCAATGTCCCACAAACTGAAAGTGGTGAGCGAGGGCAAAAAGGCGATGCGGCCTATCCATTTGTTCAGGCCGCGGTGTGGCGTGAGACTTTGGTGGCAAGCGTCATGACCAATGATGAACAATCGACCGATGGTGAAGCCCATGGCCACGCCACACAGCAGCTTGGCCCACACAGCTTCGAAGTAAACAGTACCGGCCAAAAAAGCGCCCCACACCGCAAAATCCAGCAGCAGCAGCAGCAAGGCGCGCACAGTGACTCGGTGGGAAAGGGGAATCAGCCATTCGCGGATCACCTTGCGGTGGGGCATGGGCTGATCAGCGGGTATGGGTTGTTCTTGAGTAGTCATATTGGTAAATTGTAACGAATCAAGCTTTTTGTCAACTTACCCCTACCAACGAACGGGCAAGCGCCTACAAACGCGGTAAAGCTTGTCGGGTTCGCGCACCACATAACCGCCCAAAACCAGCTCTTTCAGTATGCGGCTGACCATTTCCCGGCTGCAGCCTATGTGTTGGGCGATTTGGGCATGCGTCATGGGCGCATGCGCAGGCTGCTGTTGTCTTTGTAGCAAAGCGCTCAAGCGGCTGTAGGCATCGGAAAACAAGGCCAAACAGGTGGTTTCAGTGGCCATGCGCAAGCGCTGCAAAGTTCTTTCTAACAAAGCCATGGACAACATCGGGTCTTGCTGCAACAACTGCCTCACGCTTTCAACGCTGACCACCGCGCACACCGCCGGCCCCAAGGTGATGACGCTGGCGCAATGCGGGCCGCCTTCTATGGCAAGCAAGCCCAACAGGTCTCCGCGCACAGCAATCGACAGGGTGATTTCACGCGGCTTGCTGTCTTGTGACATGGCGAACTCGCGCAGCTGGCCATCAAGCACTAAATAAATACAGGCACCCACGTCCCCGCCTTGAATGAGCAAGGTGTTTTTGCGGTAGCGGCGAACTTGGCCCTGTTGGGCCAAAGTGTTGAGGAAGTCTGGCTTTATGCCATCGATTGCCGACGAAGTAACTGTGTTCAATGGGGTCATGTCCCCAATGTAGGCGCGGCGCAACCAGGGTGACTTGAGCGAGGCTGACAAATTTTGTGCATCCCACTGACGCTGAAATTCCAAGCGCAGGTTTTTTTCTACCTATGGCGTCATATCCGCATGGGAGAATACAACGGCGAATTTAACCCGAGACACTTTATGCCCAAACACGCTACCAAGATTGTTGCCACCCTAGGCCCCGCCTCCAGCGAGCCCGCCCTTCTTGAAGAGATGATTCGCGCAGGTGTCAATGTGGTGCGCCTGAACTTCAGCCACGGCAAAGCCCAAGACCATGTGGATCGCGCTAACTTGGTGCGAGAAGCCGCCCAACGTGCGGGCAAAGTCGTGGCCATCATGGCCGATTTGCAAGGGCCCAAAATTCGCGTGGGCAAATTCGCTGATGGCAAAGTCATGCTGGCAACTGGCGCCCAGTTTGTGCTCGACGCCTCTCGCACCGAACTGGGTGATTTGCAAGGCGTGGGATTGGACTACAAAGAACTGCCCCGCGATGTGAAAGCCGGCGACTTGCTGCTGCTGAACGACGGCTTGATTGTGCTGACGGTCGACGCCGTCAAAGGCGAGCAAGTGCACACCACGGTGAAGATGGGCGGTGAGTTGTCCAACAACAAAGGCATCAACAAGCAAGGCGGCGGACTGACCGCACCGGCGCTGACCGCCAAGGACATGGAAGACATTAAAACTGCCATGTCTTTTCAAGCCGACTATGTGGCCGTGAGCTTTCCCAAAAATGCCACCGACATGGAAATGGCGCGCCAGCTCTGTAATGTGGCGGCCGAGCCTTTTAAACACAAGCCTGGGCTGATTGCCAAGATCGAGCGCTTTGAAGCCATTCCCCATTTGGAAGAGATCTTGCGCGCCAGCGACGGCATCATGGTTGCGCGCGGCGACTTGGCGGTTGAGGTGGGCAATGCCGCCGTGCCGGCATTGCAAAAACGCATGATCAAAATGGCCCGCGAAATGGACAAAGTGGCCATCACCGCCACCCAAATGATGGAAAGCATGATCAACAACCCTGTGCCCACCCGCGCCGAAGTCAGTGATGTGGCCAATGCGGTACTTGACGGCACCGACGCGGTGATGCTCAGCGCCGAAACCGCAGTGGGCAAATACCCCTTGGAAACCGTTCAACAAATGGCGCAAATTTGCTTTGCCGCCGAAGAAGCCGAAGAGACCGTGCTGGATAATGATTTCACCGGCAAAACCTTTTCATTCATCGACCAAACCATCGCCATGGGCGCGCTGTTCACCGCCCACCATTTGGGCGCCAAGGCCATCGTGGCTTTGACCGAGTCGGGCTCTACGCCTTTGTGGATGAGCCGCCACCATATCCGCATTCCGATTTACGCCTTGACCACCCAACTGAGCACGCAACGCCGCATGGCGCTTTACCGCAATGTGCGGGCCATGTTGATGGACACCAGCGCCGACCGTGACACCGCTTTGGCCCAAGCCGAGGCGCATTTAAAAGACCGCGACATTGTTCATTCGGGCGATGTGTATGCCATCACCTGTGGCGAACCCATGGGCTCGCCAGGCGGCACCAATATGCTAAAGATCTGCCGCGTTGTGTAGACCCGCTTGGGCTTGTGGGTCTTAGCTTTAGAATATTATTTTGTACTGACCTTAGGAAAAGCTATGGCTTTAGTTTCCATGCGTGAGTTGCTTGACCATGCGGCAGTTCACCAATACGGTATTCCCGCATTCAATGTGAATAACTTGGAACAAGTCCAAGCCGTGATGTCGGCCGCCGATGAGGTGGGCGCGCCGGTTATCTTGCAAGCCAGTGCAGGCGCACGCAAATACGCGGGTGAGTCCTTCATCAAGCACCTGATTCAAGCTGCGGTGGAGGCCTATCCGCATGTGCCGCTGGTGATGCACCAAGACCATGGACAAAGCCCCGCCATTTGCCAAGGAGCGATTCAACTGGGGTTTTCCTCGGTGATGATGGACGGCAGCTTGGAAGGTGACGGCAAAACCATCGCCAGTTTTGATTACAACGTGAAAGTTACCCGCGAAGTGGTGGAGATGGCGCACAAATTGGGCATCACGGTTGAGGGCGAACTGGGTTGCTTGGGTTCTTTGGAGACCATGAAGGGCGACAAAGAAGACGGCCACGGCACGGACGCCACCATGACCCGCGAGCAGTTGCTTACCGACCCCGAAGAAGCAGCGCAGTTTGTCCAAGCCACGCAGCTAGACGCCTTGGCGATTGCCATCGGCACCAGCCACGGCGCTTACAAGTTCACCCGCGAGCCCACCGGCGACATCTTGGCCATTGACCGCATCAAAGCCATTCACCAACGCATCCCCAACACGCATTTGGTCATGCACGGCTCCTCCAGCGTGCCGCAAGACCTGCTGGCCACCATCAATAAGTTTGGCGGCAAGATGAAGCAAACCTATGGCGTGCCGGTGGCTGAAATCCAAAAGGCCATCCAGTTTGGTGTGCGCAAAATCAATATCGATACCGACATCCGCTTGGCCATGACCGCCGCCGTTCGCCAATTTCTGCATGAAAACCCCGATAAATTCGATGCCCGCGAATGGCTCAAACCCGCGCGCGAGGCTGCCAAGCTGATTTGCAAACAGCGCTACATAGAGTTTGGCTGCGAAGGCCAAGGCGCCAAAATCAAAAACACGCCGCTGCAAATGATGGCGGCCAAGTACGGCCAAGGTTTGTTGGCTCAGGTGGTGCATTGAACCCCACCTTGCACACCCATACCCTAGGCTCCCTCCCCCTCTTGGCGCGTGGCAAGGTGCGCGACAACTACGCGGTGGGCGACGACCGTATCTTGATGGTGGCGTCGGACCGCATCAGCGCATTCGATGTGGTGATGGGTGAGCCCATTCCTGGCAAAGGCGCGCTGCTGACGCAAATGGCGCTGTTTTGGTTTGCCAAGCTGGGCCCTATTTGCCCCAACCACCTGACAGGCGACGCGCCCGAGAGCGTGGTGTCGGATGCAGAAAAGCCGTTTGTGGCCCAACGCTCTATGCTGGTGCGCCGCTTGAAACCCATTCCCGTGGAAGCCGTGGTGCGCGGTTATTTGGCTGGCAGTGGTTGGAAGGAATACCAAGAAAGCCCATCGGTATGTGGTGTGAAACTGCCAGCGGGCTTGCAAAATGCGTCTCGCTTGCCCGAGCCTATCTTCACGCCGGCGGCCAAGGCCGAGATGGGCGAGCACGACGAAAATATTTCTTTCGAGCAAACCGTGGCCATGATAGGTGCAGACTTGGCCGAGCGTATCCGCAGCATCAGCATCGCTTTGTATGAAGCGGCCTACGACATCGCCGCGGCCAAGGGCATCATCATTGCGGACACCAAATTCGAGTTTGGCTTGAGCCCCGAGGGCACCTTGGTGCTGATGGACGAGGTGCTCACGCCCGACTCATCCCGCTATTGGCCCGCCGACGCTTACCGCGAAGGCGTCAACCCGCCCAGCTTTGACAAACAGTATTTGCGCGACTGGCTGGACGCGGCACAAGTGGATGGCGCGCCTTGGAACAAGCAAGCACCGGCGCCTGCCCTGCCTCCCGAGGTGATTTCGCTCACCGCCGATAAATACCAAGAGGCGTGGGCAAGGTTGCGCGACTGAGATTGTTATGGCGAGGTGCTTTTCAGCGCAGTCACTTCAATTTCAATTTTCATGCGCGGGTCCAGCAAGCCTGCTGTGATCACCATCGCAGCAGGTTTGGCTTTGCCAAAGTGCTTTCGCAGCAATGGCCAACAAGCTTCAAAGTCTTTGCCGTCGGGCAACACATAGTTCACCCGCACCACATCGTCTAAGGTGCACCCAGCTTGCGCCAAAGCCGTGGCGATGTTTTGTAAACACTGCTCGGCCTGCGTCGCCACATCCTCGGAAATGGTCATGGTGGCGTAGTCAAAGCCGGTGGTGCCCGAGACAAACACCCAGTCACCCGCCACGACTGCGCGTGAGTAGCCTATTTGCTCTTCAAAAATAGAGCCTGAACTGATCCATTGGCGTTTCATGGCATCCCCCGTTTTGAAAAGTTTTTCTAATTCAAAGCCATACTTAAACGGCGGCGGTATTTAGACACCAACTCGGCCTGAGGGTCTTCAAGTGCAGCGGTTTTGCCGGTGAGTTCGATGCCGCCAGCAGACTTGCCAGGCACGGGCTGCTCGCCTTTGGTTTTAGGCGGGGTGAGCAACTCCAAAATAGCCACGATGTTTTTGCGCGCGGCTTCTTCGCTCCACGCTTTGTCGCGCATCACGATTTCCAATAATTCATCCATGGCGGCGGTCCACTCGGCAGCAGCCATCAGCAAACGGGCTTTGGCCATGCGGGTATCGAAGTCGCGTTTGTTTTTCTCAATCAAGTCATCAAACTGCTGCAAGGTCCAGTGCGCGCGCTCGTCGGTGGTGGCGAAATGCAAAGCCTCCCACCAGTGGCGTAAAGCCTCAAAACGCAGTTGCAGCGGGATTTGTGCCAAAGCGGGCGCGAGTGCAGTTTGGGCTTGCTCGAGTTCGCCCATGGCCATGAGCAATTTCACATAATCAAAACGCGCGTCGTCATTGGCGGGGTTGATGGCCAAAGCCTCTTGCAACTTGGCCAAGGCCGAGTCGGTGTCGCCCTGTGCCAGCAAGGCCTCGGCTTCACTCAAGTCTTCTTGGGCGATCAACTCGCCCTCGTTTGGCAGGTGTTTGTCTAAAAACTCGCGCAGCTTGCCCTCCGGCAAAGCGCCCATGAAACCATCGGCGGGCTTGCCGTCCTTCATCAACACGCAGGTGGGGATGCTGCGAATGCCAAAGGCTTGAGAAAGGGGTTGTTCGTCGTCTGAGTTGATCTTCACCAGCTTGAAGCGGCCTGCGTATTCCACCTCCAGTTTTTCTAAAACCGGCCCCAGCGACTTGCATGGCCCGCACCACGGGGCCCAAAAGTCAACCAGCACAGGTACTTGGGTAGAAGCGGCGATTACTTCGTCTTCAAAATTGGCAACGGTCACATCAATCATGGGGCAGTGTTCCAGGGGAATAAAATATATTTTCTCTCAACCGTAAGCTTACCCGCAGTTCACTGCGTCTTTTTATGAACCCTATTTTTATCGGTGTGGTCATGGGCTCGAGCTCTGACTGGGACACCCTGCAGCATGCCACGCAAATTTTGCAGGATTTTGGCGTGGGCTTTGAGACGCGCGTGCTCTCAGCCCACCGCATGCCCGACGATATGTTTGCCTACGCCGAGGGTGCCCAAGCGCGGGGCTTGCGGGCCATCATCGCCGGCGCTGGCGGGGCGGCGCATCTGCCAGGTATGTTGGCGGCCAAAACCACTGTGCCGGTGTTGGGTGTGCCGGTTGCCAGTCAACATTTGCAAGGCGTGGACTCGCTGCACAGCATTGTGCAAATGCCCAAGGGCATACCCGTGGCCACCTTCGCGATTGGCGCAGCAGGAGCTGCCAATGCGGCTTTGTTTGCGGTGGCCATGTTGGCGCATGACAACCCCAGTTTGCACAATGCCCTACAAGCCTTTCGCCACAAACAAACCGAGGCTGCTCGCGCCATGCGCCTGCCCCCTTCAGCGTGAAGCCTTTGTTGCCCGGCGTTACCTTGGGCGTTTTGGGTGGCGGTCAGCTGGGTCGCATGTGGAGCCACGCCGCGCAGGCTATGGGTTTTCGCACCGCGGTGCTCGACCCCGACCCTAACAGCCCGGCTGGCTTGATCAGCCATGTGCATGTGTGTGCCGACTATTTGGACGCCACTGCTTTGGCGCACATGGCCAGCCAATGCCAAGCCATCACCACCGAATTTGAAAACGTGCCTGCAGAGGCTTTGCGCCAACTTGGCTTGAGTCTGCCTTGCGCACCCAGCGCCGAGCCGGTATCGGTGGCGCAAGACCGCGCCCTTGAAAAATCTCACTTTGTGGCCTGCGGGGTGCCGGTTGCGCCGCATGCTGTTTTGCACAGCTTTGAGGATATACGCCAAGTCAGCGCCAGCCTGTTGCCTGGCATTTTGAAAACCACCCGCTTGGGCTATGACGGCAAAGGGCAGGTAGGGGTTGCGTCTTTGGCAGACTTGCCTGCCGCTTGGCAGCAGCTTCAACTGGCTGGCCCCACGGTCTGCATCTTGGAAAAACGACTTCCCTTGGCCGGCGAATGCTCGGTGGTGCTGGCACGGGGCTTTGACGGACACATCGTGCATTTGCCGCTGCAAGTAAATTTGCACCGTGAGGGCATTTTGGCGGTGACCGAGGTGTTTGAGCACGCCATGCCTGCCACCACCGAGCAACAGGCTTTGCAAGCTGCTTATGAGGTGGCCCGCGGCTTGAACTATGTGGGCGTGCTGTGCGTAGAGTTTTTCTTGCTGCAAGACGGCGCGGACCGCGATGCCTTGGGCCCTTTGGTGGTCAACGAGATAGCGCCACGCCCCCACAACAGCGGGCACCACAGCATCGACAGTTGCGATGTATCGCAGTTCGAGCTTCAAGTGCGTTGCATGGCCGGTTTGCCTTTGGTGCAGCCGCGTTTGCACAGCGCCAGCGTCATGTTGAATTTGCTGGGCGACTTGTGGTTTGCTAACGGCGCCTCAGCCAGTGAACCTCCTTGGTCGCAAGTGCTGGCTTTGCCCGGCGCACATTTGCATTTGTATGGCAAAACCGAGGCGCGCAGGGGCCGCAAGATGGGGCACCTCACCCTCACTGCAGCCACACCCAAGGCAGCGCGAGGAGTGGCTTTGCAAGCTGCTGCGTTGTTGGGTATCGCGGCATGGTGAAGGCAGTTTCAGCCAAGGTGCGCGACGCTGCGCAGGCCTTGGCCAGGGGCGATTTGATTGGCTTGCCCACTGAGACCGTCTATGGTTTGGCGGCTGACGCCACGAACCCCTCGGCGGTGGCGGCTATTTTTGCCGCCAAGGGTCGGCCGGCGAACCATCCGCTGATCGTGCATGTGGCTGATGCTTCTCAAGTGCCTAAGTTCGCCAGCACCGTGCCTGCGTCTGCACAGAAATTGATGGCCGCGTTTTGGCCGGGGCCCCTCACAGTGATATTGCCGCGCTTGCCAGGTATTGCCGATGCGGCGGCGGGTGCTCACGCAACGATTGCTCTGCGCTGCCCCTCGCACCCGATGGCGCTGGCTTTGCTACAAGAAGCTCAGGACTTAGGTGTGCAAGGCGTAGCGGCACCTAGCGCCAATTTATTTGGCCGTGTCAGCCCGACCACCGCCGCCCATGTGCGCCAAGCTTTTCCTTCGCTGTTGGTGCTCGACGGCGGCGCTTGCGAGGTGGGCATAGAGTCGACCATCGTCGACTGCAGCCGTGCCACCCCAATGCTTTTGCGCCCTGGCATGCTGCTGCTGTCGGCTTTGAGTGAGGCATGTGGAGAGGTGGTGGCCATGCCGAGCAACGCGCCCCATAGCAGCCATGATGAGGCACCCGCTGCACCCGGCAGCTTGGCTTCCCACTACGCGCCCCATGCACGTTTACGGTTGTTGAGCGCTGAGGCGATTCGTCAGCAATTGCCCAACGCAAAAGTGAAGGTGGCTGTGTGGGCACGTTTTGCTGTGCCCAGCAGCGCGGCATTCAAACAAGTGCTGATGCCCTCCAAGCCCGCCGAATGCGCCCATGATTTGTTTGCATGCTTGCGCGAGTTAGACGCCTCTGGCGCGCAAGAGATTTGGGTTGAAGCACCCCCCGTTGGGCCGGCCTGGGACGGGGTGCGCGACCGACTGCAGCGCGCGGCGCATTAATTCGCATTTAATCGGGGTCAGATCCCAATTAATTAATTGGGATCTGACCCCGATTGTTTCGACAAGATATAAATGGTCAGCACAATACACATCGAGCCCAGCACATCCATCCAGCCAAAGGCCACACCCAACCACAGCACCGACACCAACGCCGCCGACAAGGGCTCGGCGCAGGCATACAAACTGGTTTGTTGTGGCCCGATTTTTTTAACAGCCAGCAAATAGCAATAAAACGGCACCAAGGTACCCATCACCACGATGAACACCACCGCAGCCCAAGTGCCAAGGTCCCAATGTCCGGGCACAGACCAAGGCTGACTCCAGCCCACATAGGCCAATCCGCCCACAAGCATGCCCCAGCCCACCACAACAGCTGAATCATGGCGCTTGAGCAATTCCACCGGTTGCACGGTATAAAACGCCAAGGCCAAGGCTGAAGACAGGCCCCAAAACATGGCCTCTGTGCTTATCTGCAAAACGCCTAATTCGCCATGGGTGACCAGCATCAGCGTGCCCACCAAGGCCAGCACAATGGCGGCGAGTTCATGCCGCATTGGCCAGCGCTTGTGCGCAACTGTCAGGTAAACCGCAATCACCGTGGGCCCCAGATATTGCAGCACCGTGCCTACCGCGGCGTTGGAATGCTCAATCACTGCGAAATAGGTGTACTGCACACCCAACATACCCAGCACACCAAATGCCAACAACTGCTTGACTGTGTAAGCCGTTTGCCAAATGACAAGCCATTGGGATGGGTTGCGCAGGCGGGCATAGACCAGCAGCAAGACACCGGCGATCAACAAGCGTACCGTCACCAACCAGTCGATGCTGATGCCTTTTTGCTCGAAAACATACTGCGCGCAAGCCCCCGAGACGCCCCACAGACTGGCAGCAAACACCGCCAAGCCAGCGCCTAGGGTGTGGTCGCTGAATTTAATTGGAATCTGACCCCGATTAATTTTCACTTGCCTGCGGTCCAGTCGATGAGGGCATCGAGCACAGGACGGGCTTGGTTGGCGTTGGCATGGTTGACGATAGCGACGAGCACATAGCGCTGGCCAAGCGGGCCATCGACATAACCGGCAATGCCCATCACGTCGCGCAAACTGCCAGTTTTCAAATGTGCCGAGGCGCTGCTTTTGCTGCGCTTCAGGGTGCCATCAACGCCGGTGAGCGGCAGGGACGCCATCAACTCGGGCATAAAGGGTTGCAGCCACACCCATTGCAACAAGTCCGCCATGGCGCGTGGCGAAATGCGCGCCTCGCGGCTTAGGCCCGAGCCCTTGTCCAGCAGGGGTGGTTCTTGGCCCAACCGCTCGCGCCACCATGCATCGACCACAGCTTTGCTGTTGGCCGCGTTGCCCAGGCCGCGCTGTTGCAAGCCCAAGGTTAAAAACAGTTGCTCGGCCATCACGTTGTTGCTGAACTTGTTGATGTCGCGCACCACCTCGGCCAAGCTGGGCGACTCATGCAACCACAGCGGCTTGAGGTTGGCTGGCATGCTGCCGTCACGCACCCCGCCACTGAGTTGCCCACCCAGTTGCAGCCACATGCCGTGAATCGCGCGCGCCGCAAACTGCGGCGGATCGGCATAGGCCACCGGCCAGACCTTGTCGGCACAAGCCAGCGGATAGGTACCCGCAAAAGTGATGCGCAAAGGGTTTTGAAAATCGGCTTTCAAGCTGGCGCGGTAATCGCTGCAATCTGCGCCAGACAAAATGATGCTGGTTTGTACCTGCACACCAGCCAGTGGCGGCTCGGCATGCACACGCGCCACTTTGTTGGCCACATCGGGCACAAAGTGCAGCAAAAATGATTTGTAGCCCAACAGCAGCGCGTCAGGCGACGCGTTGTAGGGACGCAAAGGCTCGCCATCAAAGCCGCCTGGGTCTTGAGGAGGCACGTCAAACGCGCTGCGGTCAAGCACGATATCGCCCTGAATTTTCTGAATCCCCATGCCTTGCAAGCGGCGCAAGATCAGCCATATTTGCTCGACACCTATTTTCGGGTCGCCTTGGCCACGTATAAAAACATTGCCTTGCAACACACCCTCGCGCACCACGCCATCCACAGCAAGTGGCGTGCGCCAGGTGTAGGCCGGCCCCAAGAGGTCAAGCGCTGCGCTGGTGGTGACCAATTTCATGAGGGACGCGGGGTTGCGCTGCACATCCGCGTGATGCAACAAGCGCGGCGCTTTGGCAGCACCTGCGCCCACCGGCATCACCACCACACTCAATGCATCCCGCGGTAGGGCGGCTTGGCGCAGGGCAAGGTCGACTTTAGGGGGCAGAGGCTCGGCGGCTTGCAAGCACCCGTGACCTAAGCCCAAGCCACATGCCAAGAAACCCAATATAAAAATACGCATGCAGCGATTATGAAACCCCGCCAATACATCAGCACAGATAATGTCTTGATGCCTTTTTTGCTTAACTATCTGCACCAACTCCCGCCGCGCACCTTGGGCGCACTGTCTGCGGTGATCACCGTGTTGATTTGGACCGCCTTTATCGTGATTGCCCGCGCCTCCGCCCAAGGTAATCTGCTGCCTCTGGACATCGCCTGTCTGCGCATAGCAGGTGCCAGCCTGATCATGTTGCCCTGGGGTTTTGTATGGGTACGCCGTATGCGCGTCGCCCAGCCCAAGGCGGGTTCACTTTGGGGGTTTTCACCTTTGTCTTGGCGACTCACGGTGCTTTGTGGGGCATTTGGCGGCCTGCTTTATGCGGTATTTGCTTACAGTGGTTTTTTCTTTGCGCCAGCCGCCCACGGCTCGGTGCTCATGCCCGGCACCTTGGCTTTATGGGCCAGTTTGTTGGCCGTACCTTTGTTGGGTGAGCGCCTGCATGGCAAGCGTTTATTGGGTTTGGCTTGCATCACGGGGGGCGGCCTGCTGGTGGGGGGCAGCAGCTTGCTGCATGCGCTCGATGGCGGCGAGGTCTGGATTGGCGACCTGCTGTTCATGTGCGCGGCGTTTTGCTGGTCCACCTACAGCGTTTTAAGTCGCCGCTATGGTTTACAAGCCATACCCGCCATCATTGCCATCACGTGTTTTGCTTTTTTCAGTTTTGTGCCGGCCTATGCCTTGCTGTGCGCCACGGGCGTGCTGACCACCCATTTATTGACCGCGCCATGGCGCGAGGTGGTGTTTCATGCGTTATTTCAAGGTGGCGGCTCGGTGGTGATATCGGGCATCACTTTCACCCAAATGATTCGCTATTACGGGCCGGTGCGCTCGACCATGATCACCTCCTTGGTGCCCGGCCTTTCTGCGCTGGGCGCGGTGTGGTGGTTGGGTGAACCGCTGGATGAATACCTCATCTTGGGTTTGCTGCTGGTGACCGGCGGGATTTTGTTTGGCGTTCAAAAAGCAGTGCCCGCCATCCCTGCAGCACGCGCATGAAATTCTTAGGCATTGATTGCAGCACCGATCGCCTGTCTGTGGCACTCAGCCACGGCAGCCAACGCTGGCAGCACGACGGCGAGGGCGGTGCCAAAGCCTCGGCCACGCTGATCCCCGCCATCATGGCTTTGCTGACAAAGGCTCAGTTGCAACTGTCAGATTTGGAAGCGATTGCTTTTGGGCGCGGCCCCGGTGCATTTACCGGCTTGCGCACCGCCTGCGCGGTCGCCCAAGGTCTGGCCTTGGGCGCGCATTTGCCGGTGCTGCCCATAGACAGCTTGGCGCTGTTGGCACATACCGCTGGTTCGCTTTCGCCGCGGGTGTTGAGCGTGCTGGATGCGCGCATGGGTCAGGTGTATGTTGCGGCTTATGAACACAGCACTGAGGGTTGGCGCTGTTTGCTGCCCCCCAGCTTGAGCCAGCCCGAAGCCTTAGACATACCCGCTTCTTGGCGGGACCAAGGTTTTGCCTTGGCCAGCAATGCACACGCCCTTTATGCCGAAGCTTTTTCCGCTTGTTTGAGCCAAGGGGGTATGGCGATAGATGTTTGGCCTCAGGCCACGGCTTTGCTTGATTTAGCGGAGTTGGCTTGGGCGCGCGGCGAAGCCGTGGCGCCCGCCGATGCGCTGCCGCTTTACGTGCGCGACAAGGTCGCTTTGACCAGCGCCGAGCGCGCTGCCCTCAAGACGGTACAGACCCCCTAAACTGTGCATCCACCATGCGATTGAATCTGCCTTTTTCCTCTGCCCCCGCGTTTGCCAGCATACAACCCGTGGCAATGACGACTTTGCACCTGCCTGGCGTATTGCATGTGGAACAAAGCGCCTACTCGCATCCTTGGACGCAGGGCAATTTTATTGACTCCATCGCCTCGGGCTACCACATGCCGGTATGGTTTCAAGACGAGCATTTGCTCGGTTATTTGGTGGCCATGCGAGGCGCTGATGAGCTGCATTTGCTCAACATCACCGTCGCTCCCGGCTTTCAGCGTCGCGGCTGGGGCAACCATATGCTGCAAACCCTCACTGATTGGGCTCGCGAGCGCGGCGTGCATGCGATTTGGCTGGAAGTTCGCGCCAGTAACCGAGGCGCCATTGCCTTGTACCAAGCGCTGGGCTTTGAGCACCAAGGTGAGCGAAAAAATTACTACCCCTTGGCTTTGAACCAACGCGAAGACGCGGTGATCATGGGCTTGCAATGGTGAGGACCTGGCCATGACGCTTTCACTGGACGCCCGTCAACGCGCCATGTTGGCCGCTATGGGTGTGCGGGTATGGATGCCCGCAGCCACCCACCCCACAGCGCCCGCCGCGCCTGTAAAGCTAGTAACGCCTGCTGCGCCTGTAGAGACAACCGCACCCAGCATTGTTCTCAAAGCCCTGCCTGCAGGATTGGCCGACATGGATTGGCCGGCTTTGGAACAAGCCGCTGCCAGCTGCCAAGCCTGCGGCTTGTGCGAGATGCGTCAACGCAGCATGTTTGCCTTTGGCAACCCCTTGACCACGCCCGCACGCACCGATTGGCTGATCATCACCGACCCACCCAGCGCAGAAGAAGAAAGCGCCGGCGAGTTGTTTTTGCATGCCGAGGGTGAGTTGCTGCAAGGCATGCTGCAAGCACTGGGCTTGTCGCGCCAAGCCGCCAACGCGCACGCCCACGTGACCATAGTGCCGGTGCTTAAATGCCGCGTGCCAGAAACACGCAATCCGCTGCCCGAAGAATTGCAACCCTGCCAAAGCTATCTTGAACGCCAAGTGAAGTTACTGCAACCCCAAGTGATTGTGGCCATGGGCCGCTGGGCGGTGCAAAGTGTGTTGTCAGCCACCTCAGCAGAAACAGCGGCTTTGCCGCTGGGCAAACAGCGTTCTCAGGTGCATCGCTTTGCCGGTACGCCGCTGGTAGTGACTTACCACCCCAAGTCGCTGCTGCACGCGCCCAAAGACAAAGCCAAAGCCTGGGACGATTTATGTTTGGCGCACAGCCTCACGCGCCGGCCACAGCACTGACGCGATCGCCAACACAATCAGCACCACGGCCAGCATGTCTTGCCAATGCAGTTGTTCACCCAACCACCACGCGCCGCTGAACGCGCCGAGCACGGGGATGAACATCACGCTAAGGGTGGAGGCCAGTGGGGGTAAATTACGCGCCAAAATCAACCAAGCCGGCTGTGCAAAACCAAATACGCATACGGCGTTGTAGGCAATCGCCCACCACACTCGCTCACTGGGCATGGCCCATGGCATTGGTTCGAACACCCACGACAGCCCGCACATCACCAAGGTGGTCAAGCCGGTCATCCAAAACGCCAAGGTGAGAGTTGCCACCGTCGCCGTGGTGTGGCGCATGCGCTGGGTGCCGTATCCCCATGATGCAGCGGCCAGCAACATCAGCAACACGCCCAAGGGATGACCGCTCAAGGCGCTGACCTCGTGCCACAAAAGCAACAGAGCGGCCAGCGCCGCACTGGCCACGCCCAGCCAACCGCGCAGTCTGAGGGGCGTGTGAAAAAAGAGCACACCCCACAGCGCTGAAAAAATCGGCATGGTGTAGCCCAAGATGGCGGCCCGCCCACTGGAAAGCGAGGCCAAGGCGACGATGACCAAGCCGTACCACATGAACATATTGAAGAAAGCCAAGCTGAACAATTCGCGCCACTGTGCACGCGGCACATAAAACGGCACTTTCATGCGCCACAACACCAAACCAATCACCGGCCAACCAAAAAGCAGGCACCATGTGCGAAAAGTCAAAGGCGGGTAGCCGCTCACGCCCATCTTCATCACCGGCCAGTTGCTGCCCCACACCAAAGTGAGAAAAACCAGCATCAGCAGGTGTTGGCGAGAAAGTTTAGGCATGGCTTCATGCTAACGCCTGCACAGTTTCTACAATGGGCCATGACTTTTTTGGAACAACTCGCCCACGCAAGCCTGGCGCAGCAATCTTTGTTGTGTGTCGGACTCGACCCTGAGCCGCGCAAATTTCCCCACAGCTTAGGTGCTGACGCTGCGCATATTTACGACTTTTGCGCCGCCATCGTCGACGCCACCCACGACGTGGTGTGCGCCTTCAAGCCCCAAATCGCCTACTTTGCCGCGCACCGCGCTGAGGCGCAGCTCGAACGCTTGATTGCCCATATGCGCCGAACCGCTCCCCATGTGCCGGTTATTTTGGACGCCAAGCGTGGCGACATCGGCAGCACCGCCGAGCAGTACGCCATAGAAGCTTTCGAGCGCTATGGCGCAGACGCCGTGACCTTGTCGCCCTTCATGGGTTTCGATTCACTCGCCCCTTATTTGAAATACCACGGCAAGGGCGCTTTTTTGTTGTGTCGCACCTCCAACCCCGGCGGGGACGATTTACAAAACCAGCGCTTGGCCGACCTGCCAGGCCAGCCGCGTTTGTTTGAACACATCGCGCAATTGGCGCAAGGGCCGTGGAATCTCAATGGCCAACTGGGCTTGGTGGTGGGTGCCACCTACCCCGAAGAAATCGCGCGAGTGCGTGAAATTGCGCCCAGCCTGCCTTTGTTGATCCCAGGCGTGGGCACCCAAGGCGGCGACGCCCAAGCCACGGTCAAAGCGGGCTGGCGGGTGAACAGCCCCATTATCGTCAACGCCTCACGGGCGGTGTTGTATGCCTCCCAAGGCCCTGATTTTGCAGGCGCGGCAAGGCTTGCGGCACAGGCCTTGCAGTTGCAGTTGCAGCCCATGCCTTGAGCTGATTGATAAATTTACCCTTTTCCATATCATTAT
>Ga0209357_1000139_pt1 | contig 25839 bp, 22 predicted proteins | sample LauGreFBDMM110SD_2_FD_187573 | JGI IMG/M metagenome (GOLD analysis project Ga0209357, IMG submission 187573) | Freshwater lake microbial communities from Lake Michigan, USA - Fa13.BD.MM110.SD (SPAdes) (version 3) | ecosystem: Environmental > Aquatic > Freshwater > Lake | place: Lake Michigan... | reverse complement strand
TCAACCAGCAAGGTTAGAAAATCCTAGTTTTAAGATATTGAACCAAGCTTGGGAGAAGGTGTCTAAATGATCAAGGTTTTGATACTTAATGGCCCAAACCTACAAAGATTAGGTACTAGAGAACCAGAAGTTTACGGTTCCGACACTTTTGAAGATTTAAAGAATGCCTGTTTGGAATTTGGAAAAACCCAAGATTTTGATATCGATTTTCGTCAAACAGATGACGAAGCAACCATTATTAAATGGTTGCATGAAGCTGCAGATCAAAAAATTCCTGTGGTAATTAATCCTGCTGCCTTCACTCATTACAGTTACGCCATAAGAGATGCGGCCGCGATGCACACAGCACCCCTAATTGAAGTTCATATTTCAAATCCACAAGCCAGAGAAGAGTTCAGACATTTTAGTGTGCTGGCTGGTGTTGCTGACGGGGCAATTGCAGGATTTGGAATTGATAGTTACCGTTTAGCTCTAACTGCACTTAAAAAGTTGGTTAAATAGTGATCATGGTTGATTACCTCAAACGAAGAGATTCACTTCGAAAAATTCTTGCCAACAATGCCCAGTCAGCAGTTTTTTTAGATCCCATAAGCATTCGGTATTTGTCAGGTTTTTCAGGCAGTAATGCAGCCCTAGTAATTGGTGAAGAAGTAGACGTTGACTTACTTTTAACTGACTCGCGCTACACCCAAAGAGCTAAAGATGAATCACCTGATATCGAGATTGAAATAAATGGCGAATTTATTAAATTGATTCATAAGCGTTTGCAAGATAAGTCAGTTAAGCAAATAGCAGTCGACCCACTTTTGATGAATATTTCCCAAGGCGAAGCTATCGCTGATGAAGGTAAATTTGAATTAATAAAAATGAAGAACGTTTTAACACCACTTCGAAGCATAAAAGATGAATATGAAATAGCCCAAATTAGAAAAGCCTGTGCTATTACTGCGGAAACCTTGTGGTTTTTAATCAATGATCTAAGACCTGGAATGAACGAGAGACAAATCTCAAATCTATTACAAGATGGTTTCTTGAAACGTGGAGCTGACGGTTTAGCTTTCGCCTCAATTGTGGCTAGCGGAGTAAACAGCGCCACCCCTCATCATGAACCTTCCAAAAGAATTATTGAAAAAGGTGACATGATCACCATTGATTGTGGTGCGTTACTAAATGGTTATCACGCCGATATGACTAGAACAATATTCATTGGTTCATGTGCTGATTGGCAAAAAGATATTTACAACCTAGTCATGGAATCACAAGCTGCTGGAAGAAAAAAACTTGTCACCGGTGCAGTCGCGGAGGATGTTGATGAAGCCTCTCGAAAAGTTATCAGAGATGCAGATTATGGGGACTTTTTTGTGCACAGCACAGGTCATGGTGTTGGTTTAGAAATTCATGAACCTGTGTTCATAGCCAAAGGTGTTAAGACTAAACTTTCGACAGGAAGTTGCATCACTGTTGAACCTGGAATTTACTTACCAGGTAAAGGTGGAGTTCGTATCGAAGATACGTGCTTAGTCAGTGAGGGTGATGCAGAAGTGTTAACCACAGGTTCCCACGAAATTATTTGTGTGGCTTAAATGCTAGAAAATATTAAATAGGAGAGTAATTAAGTGGCATCAACGAATGAACTAAAAAATGGCATGGTTTTAAACATTGACGGGCAACTTTGGAACATTATTGATTTCCAACACGTAAAACCTGGTAAAGGTGGGGCTTTTGTTCGCACTAAATTAAAAAATGTAATGAGCGGCAAAGTAGTAGACAGAACTTTCAATGCTGGAGTAAAAATTGAAACAGCACAAGTTGATAAGAGAGATATGCAGTATCTCTACAAAGATGGCGAAGATTGGGTATTTATGGATACCACCAATTACGACCAAATCACAATTAGTAACACCACTGTTGGGGAAGCTTCTAATTACATGTTAGAAAACCAAGAACTTATGGTGGCGATGTATGAAGGTAACCCGCTCTATATTGAAATGCCAGCAAACGTGGAATTAACAATCGAATACACCGAACCTGGTTTACAAGGTGATAGATCAAATGCTGGATCAAAGTCGGCCAGATTAGAAACAGGTTTCGAAATTCAAGTGCCACTATTTATTAATCAAGGTGAGAAGGTCCGAGTTGACACTCGCGATGGTTCTTATCTTGGTCGCGCTTAAAAGATAATTAGGTAACCAAATTGAGCGCACGCAGTAAAGCTCGTAAACGTGCTCTCGACACAATCTTCGAAGCTGATCTAAAAGGTATTTCAATTCCTGCCACAAATACCAATGATGAAACAGATCTAGAAGTGACAAATTATTCGCAAGATTTGATCAAAGGTATTAAAGAAAACCAGGTTCAAATAGATGAGATGATTTCCACCTCACTGCAGAATTGGACTTTTGATCGAATTCCAAGAGTTGATAGAAATATCTTAAGAATCGCTGTTTATGAATTGCTTTATCAAAAAGATGTTCCCACCAATGTGGTCATCAGCGAAGCAGTTTCTTTAGCTGAGTCCTTGAGTACAGCCGAATCATCAGCATTTGTAAACGGAACATTAGGAACCATAAGTAAAAAAATCTAAATCTTGTGCCCCGGGTGAGATTCGAACTCACGCTGGTACGAGTTTGAGTCGTATGCCTCTGCCAGTTGGGCTACCGGGGCCAAAGCCAATTTTTCAATATTGCGTTCTTAACTCTACGACACTTAAAAGATAGATTCCTAGTTCGCCTAGGCTATTGAACACATATGAAGCCATCATTAAGAGTTGTTGTCGCCGAGGATGAAGCATTGATTCGTCTTGATTTAGTTGAAATGTTGACCGAAGCTGGCTATGAGGTTGTTGGGCAAGCAGGTGATGGGGAAGCAGCAATAGAAATTACTGAAAAAGAAAAACCTGATCTTGTGGTGATGGATGTCAAAATGCCTAAGTTAGATGGCATTAGTGCTGCCGAAAGAATTGCGAATCAAAGAATTGCACCGGTAGTTATTTTGACTGCTTTTTCGCAAAAAGATTTAGTGGAGCGAGCCCGCGATGCTGGTGCTATGGCCTATCTAACAAAACCTTTCACAATTGATGATTTGATGCCCGCTATTGAACTAGCTGTGTCCAGATTCCAAGAAATAAAGCAACTAGATGCTGAAGTTACTGACTTACAAGAACAATTGAAAGCACGAAAAATGATAGAGAAAGCTAAAGGAATTTTAATGAAGAACTTAAGTATCACTGAGCCCGAAGCGTTCAAATGGATGCAAAAAACTGCAATGGATAAAAGAAGATCTATGACAGATGTTGCTCAATTAGTTATGGATGAGTTCGAAAAGAACTAATCGGCCGTGCCGTATAAACGATCGCCAGCATCGCCCAAACCAGGAACGATGTAACCAACTTCGTTAAGTTTTTCATCAAGACCGGCACAAACAATGGTGACATTTACTTCATTGCCAAATGCTGATTCAACTTTTTTTAAACCTTCTGGTGCTGCCAGTAAACAGATTGCCACCACATCTTTGGCCCCACGATCAATAAGTAGCTTGATTGCAGCGACCAGTGTTCCACCTGTTGCCAGCATGGGATCAAGCACAAATACTTGGCGATTGTTAATTTCTTTTGGAATTCGTTCCGCATAAGTTGATGGTTGTAAAGTTTTTTCATTTCTAACCATTCCCAAGAAGCCAACTTCGGCATTGGGAAGGATGCGCATCATGCCATCAAGCATTCCCAATCCAGCTCTTAAAATTGGTACAACAAGTGGTTTAGGCTTTGCTATTACATAACCTTTAGTTTTTGTGATTGGTGTTTCAACTTCTGTTTCTTTCACAATTAAATGTCTAGTTGCTTCGTAAGAAAGAAGTGTCACTAATTCTTCAACAAGTTTTCTAAAGGTTGGAGTGTCCGTATTTTTGTCTCTTAGGGTGGTCAACTTGGCTGAGACCAGGGGGTGATCGATGATCAGGGTTTTCATGACTCCGAGACTATCTATATAGCAGCCTTTTGTGGGGGAAATGACGGTAAATGTGCAGGGGGTCACACTCGAAGTGAACAAAAGGTGAACTTCAGGTATTGTCAATTCACACACGGAATGGCTGAGGCTTTGGTCTTGGAAATTCTGTGCCCTAGGGAAATAGAAAGAGGAGTAATGTCATTAGTTAAAAAAACTATCGGCGTTGCAGCTTCTGTGGCTGTTGCATTTGCAACTTTCGTTGCACCTGCACAAGCAGCACCAGTTGGTTGCGATGGCGATTTGAAATTGGTATTCCAAGGTGCTTTGACTGGCCCAGCCGCTCAAACAGGTATTGGTGAATACAACGGTTTCAAACTTGCAGTTTTACAATACAACGAAAAGCGTGGATCATCTCCAAAAGTTGAACCAGGTTTTATTGATACACAAGCAGATCCTGCACAATCTCCAGCTCTTGCATTAGCAACCGTTAACGACCAGTGTGTTATCGGTGTAGTTGGCGGTATGTACTCAGGTGAAACTCGTGCAGCATTGCCTATTTACCTAAAGGCAGCTGTTCCAGTGATTTCTCCATCTGCAACAAACGCAACTTTGCCTACAGTTGGTGGCGACGTATTCCACCGTGTAGTAGCAAATGATGACGTACAAGGTCCAGCACTTGCTAAGTTGGCAGGAAATCAACCAAATGCGAAAGTATTTATCGTTGATGACCAAACAACTTACGGTAAAGATCTTTCAACAACAGTTAAGAAAACACTTGCAAAAGCTAAGCAAGTTGGATCTGACTCTGTAACTGAAGGAACAACAAACTTTTCTTCAGTAGTTGCAAAGGTTAAAAAGTCTGGTGCAAACACTGTATTTTACGGTGGTTACTACCCAGAAGCTGCTAAATTTGTGAAGCAACTTCGCGACAACGCTGCTACAAAGAACGTTAAGTTCATTGCTGGCGACGGAGTATTAGACAACGAATACATCAAGTTGGCTAAGAAAAATGCTGAAGGAACTTCTATGACCGCTCCATACATTCCTATGGAACGTGCAGACAAGAAACTTACAGCTATCTACAAGAAAGAATTCGGCGTTGCTCCAGCGGTTTACACCCTTGAGACATATAACGCAGCAGGATTCTTCCTTGCAGCAGTTAAAGCAGGCAAAACCGATCGTCTAGCAATTTTGGATTACATCAACAAAACCTCATACAAGGGTGTTGGTCAAACTCTAAAATTCGACGCTAAAGGTGAACCTGCCACTAAGGTGATGAACGAATTCATCGTCAAAAATGGCAAGATCGAATACGTAGGCGCAATTAAGTAATTACGTATTTAAAGTTGTAGGGTGAGGTACATTAAGTACCTCACCCTCATCAATATCTAGGGAGCTTTAGTGGATTTTTCGATAGTCGTAAGCGAATTCGCTTCACTATTTCTAGATGGAATTGTTGTAGGTGCAATTTATGCACTAGTTGCTCTTGGTTACACACTTGTTTATGGCGTACTTCGTTTAATTAACTTTGCACACTCAGAAATATTCATGCTTGGCACATTTGCCTGTTTAGGCGTGACCATGCTGCTTGGTTACACCGGTTATGAAGAACCAATTGGTATTGGACTTTTTCTAGTAACATTTATATTGATCACCGTTGTTGCAGCAGTAGCTTCAGGTTCAGCTGCAATGCTTTTGGAAGTAGTTGCTTACAGAAGATTGAGAAGAAAAGGTGCTAACAGACTTTCTTCACTGATATCAGCAATTGGTGCCTCATTTTTCTTAGTGGAACTTTTTAGATTATTAACTGATTCAAAGGATTGGGATTTCCCAAGATTATTGGATAAGAACTCACTTTTTGAAGTAAGCAGCGCATATGTCACTGCAGACAAATTAGTTGTGTTGATAGGTGCCTTCGGTTTGATGTTTGCACTTGATCGGATCATTCAAGGAACAAGACTTGGCAGAGGAATTAGAGCAGTTTCACAAGATGAGAAAACTGCAGTGCTGATGGGTGTAGATGTTGATAAAGTTATTGCCTTCACATTCTTATTAGGAGGAGTTCTAGCAGGAGTTGCCTCCGCCTTTTATATGTTGTTTTATGAAGCCACAAAATTCAACGTTGGATTCCTACTAGGAATATCTGCATTCACTGCAGCAGTTCTGGGCGGTATTGGAAATATTCGTGGCGCTTTAGCTGGTTCGTTTGCTTTAGGTTTGATCCAACAATTCTCTTCAGCCATTCTTGGTTATAACTGGAGAGATGTTGTGACATTTTTAATTTTGGTTTTGGTGCTTTTGTTCAAACCAACTGGATTATTTGGTGAGGCAATACAAAGGGCTCGAGTATGAGTACATCAAAAATTTCAATACCAAAATTCAATTTGCGCGATAAATTTGGTGACTGGTGGGAAGGAACCACTAGGAACCAAAGAATTATCTTCCGTGTTTTATTAATCGCATTCTTTTACATTCTGCCTTTCTTAGATAACCCGGTCTTTGGAACAACAGAATCAGATTTCTCCTCAGTTTTGTTCTATCCAATGGGCATGTATGTACTGATGGCAATTGGTTTGAATATTGTGGTTGGAAAGAGTGGAATTCTTGATTTAGGTTATGTAGCTTTTTTTGCAATCGGTGCATATACACATGCGATCTTGGGACTTAGTTTTGGTTTCAACTTCTGGGTTAACGTTGTTTTAGGTATGGCTTTTGCCATGTTTGCCGGAGTATTACTAGGCCTTCCAGCTTTAAGACTTCGTGGAGATTATTTGGCAATCATTACTTTAGGTTTTGGTGAAATCGTTCGAATTGTGGCTATCAACGTAAATTTCACAGGAGGAGCAGCAGGACTTGCTGGAATTCCTGCACCACCAAGTATTTTCGGCGTTGAGTTCTTAGTGGATGATCCTCGTCCGTATTATTGGTTAGTTTTAACTTTGACTTTGCTTGTGATTTGGGCATACATGCGTTTAATAAAACGTCGTCCCGGAAGAGCATGGGAAGCAATTAGAGAAGATGAAGACGTTGCTGAATTTATGGGAATTGCGACAACTAAATATAAACTTTGGGCTTTCGTATTAGGTGGTGCAATCGGTGGAGGTGCAGGTGCTGTTTATGCATCACAAGTAACTTCAATTGTTCCTGAATTATTCGACCTAAACGTTTCCATCATGATTCTTGCTTGCGTGGTATTTGGTGGAATGGGAAATCTATGGGGCGTAGCATTTGGCGCAGCCTTACTTGGGTATTTCCCAGAAAAATTGAGATTTTTATCTGACACTCGTATTTTATTCTTCGGTTTACTAATGGTTGTCATGATGAACATACGACCTGACGGAATAATTCCCAGAAAGAAACGTGAGAAAGTTTATGACAAGAACACAGGTAAGGAGGTATCACGATGAGTGATCGTTTACTTGAAGTTCGTAATTTAACAATGCAATTTGGTGGGGTTACAGCGTTATCAGAAGTTAATTTGCATGTATCTAAAGGTGAAATCGCGGCTCTAATTGGACCAAACGGTGCAGGTAAAACTACAGTTTTTAACGTAACAACTGGTTACTACACTCCCTCTTCAGGTGAAGTTTTACTAAATAACGAATCAATTATCGGATTAAAACCACACAAAATTGCCCGAAAAGGTTTGGCTCGAACATTTCAAAACGTCAGACTTTTTGGTGACATGACTACTTTAGAAAACGTAATGACAGGTGCTGATTCTCGAAATAAAGTTGGTTTAATTGGTTCAATGTTTGGCACAGCTCAAAGTCGAAGAGATGAAGAAAGTTCTCACCTAAAGGCAGCTGAGTTATTAAATTTCATGGGGATAAGTCACCGCGGAGGACAACTTGCTAGAAATCTTCCCTACGGTGATCAAAGAAGATTAGAAATAGCTCGTGCACTTGCACTTGAACCAAAAGTTTTATTACTTGACGAACCAGCTGCAGGATTTAATCCTCAGGAAAAAGTAGAACTTGGTGAATTAATCAAAAAGATTCGTGACGCAGGTTTTGCTGTGCTTTTGATTGAACACGATATGAGTCTGGTGATGAAAATTTCTGATCGCGTTTCTGTGCTTGACTTTGGTCAAAAAATTGCTGAAGGAACACCTTCCGAAGTTCAAAATAATCAGAGAGTTATTGATGCATACCTAGGAGTTGCCGACCATGCTTCTTGAGGTTAAAGACTTAAAAGTTTCTTACGGCAAAATCGAGGCTATTAAGGGAATTTCACTTAATGTAAATAAAGGTGAGATTGTTACCCTTGTGGGTGCTAATGGTGCTGGCAAAACAACATTATTGAAAACAATTTCAGGAATCTTAAAACCTTCAGCTGGTGTAATTAATTTTGAGGGCAAAGACATTCAAAGTATTGCTCCCCATAACCGTGTATTAGAAGGCGTGTGTCAAGCACCGGAAGGTCGCGGAATATTTCCTGGTATGACCGTTTTAGAAAATCTCGAAATGGGTAAATACGCTCGTCCCAATTGGAAAAACGAATTAGCGGAAGACCTTGATCGTATTTACATACTTTTCCCAAGACTAAAAGAACGACAAAGCCAATTTGGTGGAACTCTTTCTGGGGGAGAACAGCAAATGCTTTCCATTGGAAGAGCTTTAATGTCTCGTCCAAGATTATTACTCTTAGATGAACCATCAATGGGTCTTGCGCCAATGTTTATTCAACAAATTTTCAGCATTATTCGAGAAATTCAAACTCAAGGTGTATCAATTTTATTGGTTGAGCAAAACGCTGCCCAAGCACTTTCTTGCGCGAATCGTGCTTATATTTTGGAGACAGGCAACATTGTTAAAGAAGGCGCTGGAAAAGACTTGTTAAATGACGATGCAATTAAGAAAGCTTACTTAGGAACTGGCGCTTAATTATCTAAGTGCAGTAACTAATGCCACCAATATTGGGGCATAAAACAAAGCAGGCAACAAATCGGCAACAGGCAGTTGTTTTATTTTTAATAATCTGAAACTGACACCAACCAGCAATAATCCTCCAGTTACAGTCAAGGCAATAACTTGAGCTTCGTTTAAGACATCTCCCAAACCAAAACCAAGAATTGTAAATAATCCTTGATAAACACCAACTGCTAAAGCAGAAAACGCAACACCAATTCCTAGGGATGCAGCGAATGCAATTGAGGCAAAAAAGTCAAGGGAAGACTTTAACGCTAATTGCTCAATACCTTTTCCTAGTCCATCTGAAATTGAACCAAGAATTGCCAGTGGACCAACAACAAATAGCAGGGAGGCGCTTACAAAGCCTTCAACAAAGTTTTCATCTTTTGATCTAATTCTGGTCTTAAGTGATTTCTTTAATTTTTTGCCAATGTTCTCGAAACGATCTTCCAGTTTCCAATAAGAACCAGTGATTCCACCAAGGATGAGACTTCCTAAGACGATTAACACTCCCATTCCTGGACCTACTGCTTCTTTAAATTCTGGTTTTGTAATGTCAATAATTGACAGTCCAGCAACTAAAAGAGTCATCAGCCCTAGTGCATCGGTGACTACATCTCTTGTCTTGTTTGGTAAACGATCACCTAATAGTGTTCCGATGAGTGCTCCAGCAACAATTGCCAGAAAATTTATTATTGTGCCTAATCCAATAATCATTTATTTTTCTCTTTAAAGAATACGGTTAATCTGGCTGAGGCTGTTCTTTCATCTTTATCGTTAAAAATATCAATTACATAACTTCCAGTTGACTTACCTAAGTGACTTGGAGTTGCAATTCCGGTTACGAAACCTTCTTTAACACCTTTGTGATGCGTAACATTTATATCCACACCGACTGCGAAGCGATCAGGATACCCTGCGACATTTGCAGCAATCGAGCCTAAAGTCTCAGCTAATAAAGCATTTGCCCCACCGTTTAAAAGTCCTAACGGTTGACGGTTTCCTTCTACAGGCATTGTTCCAACAGTTTTATTTGCACTAACTTCTATTAACTTAATTCCCATACGTTCTGCCAATTCGCCTAGACCGAATTCGTTTAGCGCCTTAGTTAAATCTTCAGGTGAAAGTTCAGACATAGCTATCTCAGAGCGAGTTTTATTTTGCGGTGCGCCATCACTATTTGCCATATCGCAAGCCTAGGATCACACTTATGGTTGAGATGAAACACCCCGAACATTTATTACTAGTTGATGGCCATTCATTGGCTTACAGAGCTTTTTATGCATTGCCATTGGACAATTTCGCAACCAGTTCAGGTCAGCCCACCAATGCGGTCTTTGGTTTTACCTCAATGCTTATCAATGCAATTAAAGATGAAAAGCCAACTCATTTAGCAATCGCTTTCGATGTTTCAAGAGAAACTTTTCGAAAAGAGATGTTTCCTGAGTACAAGGCAAATAGAGCAAAAAGTCCTGACGAATTTAGATCACAACTGCCCTTGATTACTGAAGTGATAAAAGCGATGCAAATTCCTGGAATACAAGTAAAAGGTTTTGAAGCTGATGACATCATCGCCACTTTGGCTAAACAGGGTGAGAAAAAAGGCATGAGAGTTTCAATTCTTACTGGAGATAGAGATTCCTATCAATTAGTAAATGACTCAATAACAGTTTTATATGCGCGTAAAGGTGTTTCAGATATTGCACGTATGACTCCGCAAGCTGTGTTAGATAAATATGAATTAACACCTGCACAATACCCAGACTTTGCAGCATTGCGAGGTGATCCTTCAGATAATTTGCCATCGGTTCCGAGTGTGGGTGAAAAAACAGCTGTTAAATGGATAAAGGAATACGGTAATTTAGATGAGTTGATTAAGCACGCTGATCAAATATCTGGAAAAGTTGGGGAAGCTTTAAGAGCAAATATTGATCAAGTGAAACTAAACCGAAAAATGACTGAATTAGTTAAAGATGTTTCACTTGATATATCTGTCAATCTATTAGCCGTGAAGGGCCCAGATGTTGATGAAGTAAATAAAGTTTTCACTGAACTTGAATTCAAGTCTTTAAGAGAGCGTTTACTGGGAAATAGTGTTGTTGCGAAGCAATCAGTCAAGAAAAGTAGTGCTAGTTCGTTTCAAGTCACAACTTATAAGTCGGGGGAATTGAAGAAATGGATTACAACTCATGCCGGGGAAGCAATAGCACTTGATGTGCAATCTGAAGGGTTTGCACAAAATATTACAAGTATTGCGTGGGGCTTAGCCAATTCCAATTCAGGAATAGCCTTTAGTGACGAAGAGCTTTCTGCTGAAGATAAAAATGCTCTAATCGAATTACTTACCGATAACAGTAAACAAAAAATTGTTCACAACGCAAAAGACTTTTACCAGATAGCGCTAAGTAAGAAAATTGAATTTAAAGGTTTACTTACCGACACCGAAATTAGTGCTTATTTGGTAAATCCGGGTTTGAGGAGTTATGAACTAGAAGACGTTGCCATGAGAGTCCTGGGATTTGTGCCAGAACTTGCTAATGAAAATGATGGTCAATTAGCACTGGGGGATGATTCTTTAAATGTAGAAGGTTTAGCCAAGAGAGCAAACGCCATTTATCAACTTCACTTCGCTCTTATGCCCCAAATTGAAGAGAAAAAATTAAGTAAATTATTACAGGAACTTGAGCTTCCTTTAGTGAAAGTCTTAGCAGAGATGGAAGTTACTGGAATCGCCGTAGATATGAATAAGCTCAATAATTTATCAACTGAATTTGAGAAATTAGCCAATGGTTTCGAGAAGGATGCATTCAAAATTGTAGGTCATGAATTCAATATGGGTTCACCCAAACAGCTACAGACAGTTCTGTTTGACGAAAGAAAATTACCGAAAACCAAGAAAACCAAAACAGGTTTTACCACAGACGCTGAAGGCTTAATGGATCTGTTCGCTAAGACAAAAGATCCTGTGCTTTCCTCAATATTAAGTTGGCGAGATATTACGAAATTAAAGCAAACCGTTGTTTCCTTAATCCCCTTGGCTGCAAAAGATAATCGAATTCACACCACGTTTAATCAAACAGTTACCTCTACAGGACGCCTTTCCAGCACTGAACCAAATATGCAAAATATTCCAATCAGGACAGATCAAGGTAAAAGAATCAGGGATTGTTTTATTTCAGCCCAAGATTATGAGTGTTTACTAACTGCTGATTACAGTCAAATTGAAATGCGTATTATGGCTCATCTTTCAAAAGATCCTGGTCTTATTGAGGCTTTCAAATCTGGTGAAGATTTACACACAACTTCTGCTTCCTTAGTATTTGGTGTCAAACCAGCTGAAGTTGATGCAGAACTAAGAAGACAAATAAAAGCCATCTCTTATGGATTGGCTTACGGCATGGGCGCATACGGTTTAAGCCAATCCTTAGATATAGAAGTTGGTGCTGCTCAAAAATTGATGGATGAATACTTCAAAAGATTTGGGGGTGTCAGAGATTATTTAGCAGAAGTTGTTGAGGTTGCAAGAAAACTTGGTTACACCGAAACAATTATGGGGCGAAGAAGATATTTTCCAGACCTAACTAATCCTGATCGTCAAAGAAGAGAAATGGCTGAACGTATGGCACTAAATGCTCCAATACAAGGAAGTGCCGCAGATATTGTTAAAAACGCGATGCTGAATGCTGATTCGCTGTTGAAGAGTGAAAAATTGCAATCAAGGTTGCTCTTGCAGGTTCATGACGAATTAGTTTTCGAAGTTGCCAAAGGGGAGAAAGACCAGGTAGAAAAACTTGCTCGAACAGCTATGGCAAAAGCTGCTTCACTTTTGGTTCCATTGGATGTATCAATTGGTGTGGGTTCTTCGTGGGATGAGGCTGCACACTAGCCACTTAGATGAGGCCAAATCAGGTTCAACTAATCTTTACACAGGCTCGGAAGGTCCGAGTCACTATAGAGAAGAAGTAAATGACCTCAACTACTAGCGCAAGTCCGATCGTGGCAGTAAATGATATTGGAACACCAGAAGAATTATTAATCGCAATTGATGCGACCATAAAGTATTTTAACGATGGAGACCTTGTCTCAGGAATAGTTGTTAAAATTGACCGTGATGAAGTTCTTTTAGATATCGGTTACAAAACAGAAGGTGTTATTCCTTCCCGTGAACTTTCCATAAAGCACGACATCGATCCAAGTGAAATCGTTAAACCAGGTGATCGAATTGAAGCTTTAGTGTTACAAAAAGAAGACAAAGAAGGTCGCTTAATTCTTTCCAAAAAGAGAGCTCAATATGAAAGAGCTTGGGGCGACATCGAAAAAGTTAAAAATGAAGATGGAATTGTTAAAGGTCATGTCATCGAAGTTGTTAAGGGTGGCTTGATTGTTGATATTGGTCTTCGAGGATTCTTACCCGCATCTTTGGTTGAAATGCGTAGAGTAAGAGATTTAACTCCATATATTGGTAAAGATATTGAAGCTAAAATTATTGAACTAGATAAGAATCGCAACAATGTTGTGTTATCTCGTCGTGCTTGGTTAGAGCAAACACAATCTGCTGTTCGTTCCACATTCTTAAACCAATTACAAAAAGGTCAAATTCGTACCGGTCAAATATCGAGCATTGTTAACTTTGGTGCTTTCGTTGACTTAGGTGGAGTTGATGGTTTGGTTCACGTTTCTGAATTGTCATGGAAACACATTGAACATCCTTCAGAAGTTGTTGAAGTTGGCCAAGAAGTAACTGTGGAAGTACTAGAAGTTGATATGGAACGTGAAAGAGTTTCTCTTTCCTTGAAATCAACTCAAGAAGATCCATGGCAACAATTCTCAAGATCACATCAGATAAACCAAGTTGTTCCTGGAAAAGTTACCAAACTTGTTCCATTCGGAGCATTCATCCGAGTTGCTGATGGTATCGAAGGACTTGTACACATTTCTGAACTTTCAGATAGTCAAGTTGAAATCCCTGAACAAGTTGTGCAAGTAAATCAAGAAGTCACTGTGAAAATCATTGACATTGATTTGGAACGCAGAAGAATTTCTCTTTCTGTTAAGCAAGCTGGCGAAACAGGTGAAGCAAGAGCTTCGTTTGATCCGTATTCCTATGGCATGCCACCTGCTTACGATTCTGCTGGAAAATACATTGGACCAGAAGGATTCAATCCTGAAACTGGCGAATGGAAATCTGGTTTTGAAGATCAAAAGAAAGAATGGGAAAAGCAATATTCTGACGCACTTGCCAAATGGCAAGATGAAAAAGATGGAAAAGTTGCTAACCCTGATCTTGCCGCTTTAAGCGACAAATTAGATTCAAACTAGTTCAGATTTAAAAGCCAACATGAAAGTTGGATTAACAGGCGGCATCGGTGCTGGAAAAAGCACCGTTGCTGACTTGTTTTCAAAAAAAGGTGCGGTAATTATCCGCGCAGATCAGTTAGCCAGACAAGTCATTGAACATGACTCACCCGGATTTCAAAAAGTTGTAGCCTTATTTGGTTCCGAAATTGTTGATCAAGACCAAAATATTGATCGGACCAAACTTGCCCAAATTGTTTTTAGTGACGATAAGGCTTTAAAGGATTTAGAAAACATTATCCACCCTTTGGTGAGGGATAAAACAAATGAAATAATGGATAAACAAACACCTGAAACTATAATAGTAAACGAAGTACCATTGCTGCTTGAAAAACAAATGCAATCAATTTATGATTTCTTAGTTATCGTTATTTCAAGTGAGAAGAATCGTTTGGCAAGATTAGTTGATAATGGAATAAATCTGGAGCAAGCAAAAGCTAGAATGGCTAAACAAGTTGATGACGAAGCCCGCAAAGCAGCAGCAGATTTTCTAATTGTAAATGATGGCAGCCTCGAGCAATTGGAAGCAGATGTGCAAAAAATATGGCAAACCCTACAAGAAAGAAAATATCAGTCTTAAATGAGACCAGTAAACGATTTAATAAGAACAGTTGCGCCTTTTAAGGTTGTAGCCGATTACCAACCTGCCGGAGACCAACCTGCAGCGATTAAGGATCTCGAACAACGTATACGCAATGGTGAGAAAGACATTGTTTTACTAGGAGCAACTGGAACAGGTAAGTCAGCAACTACTGCTTGGTTAATTGAAAAATTACAAAGACCCACATTGATTATTGAACCAAATAAAACCTTAGCTGCACAAATTGCTAATGAATTGCGTGAAATGTTACCCAATAACGCTGTTGAATATTTTGTTTCTTATTACGACTATTACCAACCAGAAGCATATGTGCCCCAGACCGACACTTTCATCGAAAAAGATTCGAGTATTAATGAGGAAGTCGAAAGACTCAGGCATTCGGCCACCAGTTCATTACTAACACGACGTGATGTTGTGGTGGTAGCTACGGTTTCCTGTATTTATGGTTTAGGAACACCTGAGGAATATGTCAAACAAGCTATTCGAATTCGTAAGAATCAAGATTTTTCCAGAGATAAATTACTTCGACAATTAGTTAGCATTCAATACACAAGAAATGATTATGCGTTTGAAAGAGGTACCTTCCGGGTTAGGGGAGACACTGTCGAAATTTATCCAGCTTATGAAGAACACCCGGTGAGAGTTGAAATGTTTGGTGATGAGATTGAAAGAATTATGACTTTACATCCTTTGACTGGTGAAATTTTGACCGATGATGAGGAAATGTTTATTTTCCCAGCCTCACATTATGTGGCTAGTCCAGAACAAACTGCTAAAGCTTTATCGGGCATTGAAGTTGAATTGATGCACAGAGTACAAGAACTAGAAAGTCAAAATAAACTATTGGAAGCTCAACGAATAAAAATGCGTACCGCTTTTGATCTGGAAATGATCAGAGAATTAGGTTTTTGTTCAGGAATTGAAAACTATTCTCGCTACTTTGATGATAGAGCCCCAGGAAGTGCACCTAATTGTTTGTTGGATTATTTTCCTGAAGATTTTTTGTTAGTAATTGATGAATCACATGTTGCAGTTCCTCAAATTGGGGGAATGTATGAAGGGGATGCCTCGCGTAAGAGAACTTTGGTTGAATACGGTTTTCGCTTACCAAGTGCAATGGATAATCGTCCCTTACGATTTGCTGAATTTGAAGAAAGGGTTGGACAAACTGTTTATTTGTCTGCGACTCCTGGACCTTACGAATTAGGAAAAGTAACATCAGTTGTCGAACAAGTAATTAGACCAACAGGATTAGTTGATCCCGAAGTTGAAGTCAGACCCACAAAAGGTCAAATTGATGACTTAGTACACGAGATAAAGATCAGAGCTGAAAAAGGTCAAAGAACTTTAGTTACCACTTTAACAAAGAAGATGTCCGAAGATTTAACAGATTACTTTTTGGAACAAGATATGAGAGTCAGATATTTACATTCAGAAATTGACACATTGAAGAGAGTTGAATTACTGAGAGGTTTAAGAATTGGAGAATTTGATTGCTTAGTTGGAATTAACCTTTTGCGAGAAGGATTAGATTTACCTGAAGTGTCCTTAGTGGCGATATTGGATGCGGATAAGGAAGGATTTTTGAGATCAGATAAATCACTAATCCAAACTATTGGTCGTGCCGCTCGAAATGTTGACGGCAAAGTAATTATGTATGCCGACAATATAACTAAGTCAATGAAAAAAGCTCTTGAAGAAACAAACCGACGCCGCGAAAAACAAGTGGCCCATAACCTGGCAAACGGAATTGATCCCACACCTTTACGTAAGAAGATTTCAGATATTAATGATTCGATAATCAAAGAAGACGCAGATACTGAGCAGGTCCTAGAAGAAGCCATGTCGATCAAAAAGTTACGCAAAGACAAAAAAGATGGCCTAAGCCCAGCCCAAGATTTAGCTGATTTAATAACCGAACTGACCGCCCAAATGAAATTGTCTGCCTCTGAATTGAATTTTGAATTGGCTGCCAGGTACCGTGACGAAATTCACGAACTTAAAAAAGAATTGCGCCAGATGGTCGCTGCCGGCCATGCCTAATCGGCTAGGTTAAATATATGGAAGAGCCACTTTGGGTATGGATAGTCACAGTCTCAGCATTTTTTGCTGTTTACACCGCTGAATTTATTTATGCCAAGAAACATCCTCATGTAGTTAAATTTCGCGAAGCTGCCATTTGGGTTGTTGTTTATATCAGTGCAGCAATTCTTTTTGGTATCGGAATTTGGTTCGTAAAAGGTCAAGCATCTGGTGTGGAATTTTTTGCTGGCTGGATAACTGAATACAGTTTAAGTGTTGATAATTTATTTGTGTTTGTAATTATTCTTTCCGCTTTTGCGGTTCCTGCTATATATCAGCAAGAAGTTTTACAGGTAGGGATAATTGGTGCACTTGTCTTAAGATTCTTGTTCATAATTGTGGGTGCAGCAGCTATTGCTAAATTCTCATGGATATTTTTCCTGTTTGGTGCTTTCTTGCTTTACACCGCCTATAAATTAGCTTCCAATCATGGAACCGAAAGTGACCCATCCCAAAATAAGGTTCTTAAATTAGCCGAAAAGTATTTGCCAGTTACCCCGAAATATCACGAAGGTGCTTTTAGGGTAAAAATTGATGGTAAAAAATATTTCACGCCATTATTTGTGGTCATGATCGCAATATTTACCACCGATATCTTGTTTGCACTAGATTCTATTCCAGCAATTTTTGGTTTGACAGAAGATCCGTATATTGTTTTCACCGCAAATGCTTTCGCTTTAATGGGACTTCGTCAAATGTATTTCATGTTGGATGGTTTATTAGACCGATTAATTTATCTTTCATACGGCTTGTCAGTTATTTTAGGTTTTATTGGAATAAAACTAATCTTGCACGCAGCACATGAAAACGGGTTCAAGTCGGCTCCCGAAATTACCACTCCGATTTCCTTAGCTGTGATTATTGGTGTGTTAGCAATTACAGTTTTTGCCTCACTTCGCCAAACAAAGCTTCATCCCGAACTTGCGCACAAGCCAGGCCAAAAAGCAGCCGGCTCAGCAATTGCCGACATAAAAAGGGATCATCCAGACGTTGAACAAGCGTAACTAACGCTTAAGAAGTAATCTTTGTTAAATGACTGCAACAACTCCTCAAAAAACAGAAACCAAGAGACACGGTTCAGCTGTTGCAGATAAATTAATTGTTCGTGGGGCAAGAGAACACAACCTCAAAGATGTGTCCTTAGAGTTACCTCGAGATGCACTAATTGTTTTCACAGGATTATCAGGTTCGGGTAAATCATCACTAGCATTTGACACAATTTTTGCTGAAGGTCAAAGAAGATATGTGGAAAGTCTTTCAGCTTACGCGCGCCAATTCTTAGGCCAAATGGATAAACCTGATGTTGATTTCATTGAAGGTTTATCACCGGCGGTATCTATAGATCAGAAATCAACAAATCGAAATCCACGTTCAACTGTGGGCACCATAACCGAAGTTCATGATTATTTGAGATTGTTGTTTGCCAGAGCAGGAACTCCACATTGTCCTAAGTGTGGCGAAGTTATACATAGACAAAATCCACAACAAATAGTTGATCAAGTTCTGGAACTAACAGCTGGAACTAAATTTCAAGTACTGGCACCAGTAATACGTGGACGTAAAGGTGAATATCAAGATCTGTTCAAAGAACTACAAGCCCAAGGGTTCTCCCGTGCCAGAATAGATGGCGAAACTTACGCTTTGACTGAAGTGCCCGCCTTAAAGAAGCAAGAAAAACACAATATCGATGTTGTGGTTGATCGATTAAGTGTTAAAGCTGAATCAAGACAACGAATCACAGATTCTGTTGAAACAGCTTTAAGATTGGCAAACGGTACCGTGGTTTTGGATTTTGTTGATGAACCAGCAAAATCAAAAAATAAAGAAAAAGTTTATTCAGAACACTTGGCTTGTACCAACTGTGAGATATCTTTTGATCAACTTGAACCTAGATCTTTTTCGTTCAACTCACCCTTTGGTGCTTGTCCTGAATGTAGTGGTTTAGGTAATCATTTAGAGGTTGATGAAGACTTAGTAATTCCTGATAAAGACATATCCATCGGTGATGGCGCTATTGCGGTTTGGTCCACCTCTTCTGCGGAAGGATATTGGGCACGTTTATTAGAAGCTGTAGCAAAAGATCTAAAGTTTTCAATGGATACGCCATATTACAAACTTTCCGAAAAAGTTAAACATTCTTTACTTTACGGCTATGAAAGTAACATCAATGTTAAATACAAAAACTCTTATGGCAGACAAAGATCTTATTGGACTGAGTTTGAAGGAGTAATAGAAAATATTCATAACCGTCACGAGAAATCTGATTCTGATTCAGCTCGTGAACAACTAGAAGGTTTCATGAGACAAAAACCTTGTAAAACTTGTAAAGGAGCAAGACTAAAACCAGTTTCTCTAGCAGTGAAAATTGGCAGTAAAAATATTGCAGAGATGAGTGCAATGTCAATTGGTGAAGTAACCGAATTCATCTCTTCACTAAAACTTGGTAAACGGGAAATGGCAATTGCGCAAAGAGTCTTGAAGGAAGTAATTGAAAGATTGCAATTCTTACTCGATGTGGGTCTGGACTACCTTTCACTTGATAGAGCCGCTGGGACCTTATCTGGGGGAGAAGCACAAAGAATTCGCTTAGCTACACAAATTGGTTCTGGTTTAGTTGGAGTTCTTTATGTTCTTGATGAACCAAGTATTGGTTTGCACCAAAGAGACAATAAGAAACTAATTGATACTTTAATTCGGTTAAGAAACCTAGGAAACACTCTTATTGTGGTTGAACACGATGAAGAAACAATTCGTGCTGCTGATTGGGTTGTTGACATAGGCCCAGGGGCAGGGGAACACGGTGGTTATGTTGTCTCAAGTGGCACAGTCAAAGAATTAGAAAACAATAAAAAATCCATTACCGGTGATTATATTTCAGGTCGAAAAAGTGTGGTCATTCCTAAAAAGCGAAGACCAATAGATAAAGAACGAATGATCAGAGTTGTTGAAGCTGCCGAAAATAATTTAAAGAAAGTAACTGTGGAATTTCCTTTAGGTGTTTTTGTGGCAGTAACAGGGGTTAGCGGTTCAGGTAAATCAACCCTGGTTAACGACATTTTGTACACAACTTTGGCAAGAGATCTGCAGCAAGCACGTGGTGTGCCTGGTCAGCACAAAAAAGTTGAGGGTATAAAACATTTAGATAAAGTTGTGCACGTTGATCAAAGTCCAATTGGAAGAACACCACGCAGTAATCCTGCAACCTACACAGGTGTTTTTGACAATGTTAGAAAATTGTTTGCCGAAACAAGTGAAGCAAAAATTCGTGGTTACCAACCAGGTCGATTCAGTTTTAATGTCAAAGGCGGCAGATGTGAACCATGTTCTGGTGACGGAACTATTCAAATTGAAATGAACTTCTTACCTGATGTTTATGTGCCCTGTGAAATATGTCAGGGTGCCAGATACAACAGGGACACATTAGAGGTTCATTACAAAGGAAAAACTATTAGTGATGTACTAAATATGCCGATCGAACTTGCCTTAGGTTTCTTCGAATCTGTTCCAGCTATCGCCAGACACTTAAAAACTTTGGTTGATGTTGGACTTGGCTATGTTCGCTTAGGACAATCAGCACCAACACTTTCTGGTGGTGAAGCTCAGCGCGTCAAATTGGCCACAGAACTACAACGCAGAAGTACCGGTCGAACAATTTATGTTTTGGATGAACCAACCACTGGGCTACATTTTGAAGATGTTAGAAAACTGCTGGGAGTACTTGAAAGGTTAGTAGATTCAGGTAACACTGTAATTGTGATTGAACACAATCTTGACGTTATAAAGAATGCTGATTGGGTTATCGATATGGGACCAGAAGGAGGCTTTAGAGGTGGAACAGTTGTTGCCGAAGGCACACCAGAACAAATTGCTAAAGCCAGCAGTAGTTACACAGGACAATACTTGGCTCAGATTCTAAAGAAGTCATCTAGTAAAGCAGGTTAGAAATGGCAGATCCTTCTCAATATCGGCCAACTAATATTCCGGAACTTCCAGGTGTATATCGATTTAAAACAGAAGATGAAAAAGTTATTTATGTAGGTAAAGCAAAAAATCTAAAAAACAGGTTAAATAGTTATTTCACAGATATTACTAACTTGCATCCTCGAACAGCAATGATGGTCAAAACTGCAGCCATGGTTGATTGGGTTACGGTTCACAACGAAGTTGAAGCATTGCAACTCGAATTTACTTGGATAAAAGCTTTCAATCCAAGATTTAATGTGCGCTTTAGAGACAATAAAACCTATCCTTACTTAACTTTGACTTTAAAAGATGATTTTCCTCAAATAGCAGTAACCAGGGGTGCTAAGAGAAAAGGAAATAAATATTACGGTCCCTTTACCCATGTGTGGGCGATTAGACAAACCATGGAGCAAATAATTCGAGTTTTCCCGATTCGCTCCTGCAAGGACACTGTTTATCGGCGCCACCAATTAATGAAAAGACCTTGTCTTTTAGGTGACATTGAAAGATGTGCTGCCCCATGTGTGGCAAGAGTTGATAAAGACCAATACGCGTCGATTGTGAATAATGTTGTGAATTTTTTGAATGGTAACACTAAAACAATTTTCAAAGATTTAGAATTAGAAATGAAAACGGCCAGTGCCAATGAAGAATATGAAAAAGCTGGCAGATTGAGAGACCGATTAGGTGCTCTTACAAAGGTAGTGGAACTAAACGCAATCGTTTTTGATGATGAAACTGATGCGGATTTAATTGCGTTAACTTCAGATGATTTACATCTATCTACCCAGATTTTTCATGTCAGACAAGGTCAAATTAAGGGTGAGAGATCCTTTGTTTCAGATCGAATAGATCACAAAACAATGCCCGAACATTTTGAAGATTTATTAGTTCAAATTTATGGTGAATTAACAGGGGACGGGATTCCTAAAGAAATTCTTATCAATCAAGATTTAAGTGAAATTGTTGCTATCACAAAATGGATCTCTGAAAATGCCCAAAAAAGTGTGGAGATCAGAAGACCACAACGAGGCGATAAACGAAAACTAATGGAAACCAGTGAAAAAAATTCTGAACAGAATTTAACAATGCATAAGTTGAAACGTTCTGCTGATTTATTGAGTAGAACTAAAGCCTTGGAAGAGCTAGCACGTGCACTTGAACTAGATCAGCCTCCGTTAAGAATTGAATGTATTGATGTTTCCAATATCTCTGGAACCAGTACCACTGCATCCCTGGTTGTTTTTGAAGATGGGGTGGCACAGAAAAAGCATTACCGAACTTTTAATATCAAATCCTTCACCGGACAAGATGACCCCAGAGCAATACATGAAACGGTAACCAGGCGATACCGATATTTGGTTGATGGACAAGACCAAGAAAATCCTACGGATAAGAAAAGTTTTGCTTATCGCCCCAGTTTGCTGCTAGTTGACGGTGGTTCGTTGCAAGTAAATGCCGCACGCCATGCGTTAGACGAATTAGGTCTTTCAGATATCGAAACCATTGGTATCGCAAAAAGGTTAGAAGAATTATGGAAACCGGGAGTAAAAGATCCAATTCTTTTACCTAGAAACAGTGAAGCTTTGTTTCTAGTCCAAAGAATCAGGGATGAAGCTCATAGATTTGCCATCACTAAGACCAGAATGCGTCACAGCAAAGCTTCTTTGGCAAGTGAATTAGATGGAATAAAGGGATTAGGTGAGAAAAAAATTAAAGCCTTGCTAGACACTTTTGGTTCGGTAAATAATATTCGGGAACAAAGTGTTGCCCAACTTGTCGAAGTGGTTGGAATAAATGAGGCGATCGCAAAAAATATTGAGCAGGCTTTAAGAAATGTTCCCACTAAGTTTGATCCTTTAACCGGGGAAATCATCGAAAACTAGAGTGATAGGGCAGACTGTAAACATGAATAGTCCAGAAGTACTCATAGTCACTGGAATGTCTGGTGCAGGTAGATCAACTGCTGCACGTGCCTTAGAAGATTTAGGTTGGTTTGTTATTGATAATTTGCCACCTTCAGTTTTGAAATCAGCGTTAAATGATGTGAAGTTGCAAGGGGTAGCAAGTCATATTGCGGTAGTAGTTGATGTGCGTGGGGGAAAACTTTTTGCCAACCTTGACAAAGCTTTAGCTGAGGTTAAACAAGATAAATGGCAAGTAAGAGTGCTTTATCTTGAGGCATCTGATGTTTCTTTGGTGCGCCGATTTGAAGGCAGTAGAAGACCACATCCGCTGCAAGGTGATGGCAGAGTTTTAGATGGTTTACAAAATGAAAGAGAACTATTGGGTGACTTAAGAGCAAATGCTGATGTAGTGATTGACACATCAGATATGTCATCACCGGGGCTAAGAAGTGTTATTGAAAAAACTTTTGAAAGTGATGTGGCAACTTTTCAGGCCACAATTTTATCTTTTGGGTTCAAATACGGCATTCCTGTTGACGCCGATTTTGTTTTCGATGTGAGATTTTTGGCAAATCCTTTCTGGGAAGAGGATTTGAAAAATCTCACAGGACTAGATAGAAAGGTGCAAGATTTTGTTTTGAAACAAGACGGTGCCGAAAATTTTTCTAAGACCATAAATGATTTGATCAATACCACCACACCTGGCTATGTTCGTGAAGGTAAAAAATATGTTACCGTGGCAATTGGCTGTACTGGGGGTAAACATCGCAGTGTGACAATTGCTGAAAAGGTGGCTCAAGGATTATTAAATAGTGGCGCAAAAGTAAGAGTTGTACATAGAGATTTAGGGAAAGAATAAGAAATAAGTTGATTTTGTAACCAATGTTACTAATGTGACTATAAATTTGATGTTTAAAAAGAAAATTTTGAAACAATCTGACACGCCGAGTTTAATGTGTCAAAATAGAAGATATGGCCATGACATCTGCAGTGAAAGACGAATTAGCGCGAGTTGAACTAAATAAAACTTGTTGTAGGAAAGCTGAAGTTTCAGCATTGTTGCGCTTTGCTGGCGGTTTACATCTTGTAGCAGGACAAATTGTGGTGGAAGCTGAACTAGACGCCGGGCAAATAGCGCGCAGATTAAGAAAAGACATTGTAGAACTTTATGGTCACGATGCAGAGTTATCTGTGTTGCAAGGATCAGGAATAAGACGTGGTGCACGTTACGTGGTGCGAGTTGTGCAAGGCGGAGATGTGCTTGCCAAACAAACTGGTTTAGTTGATGCTGCGGGCAGACCAATTAGAGGTTTACCACCATCAGTAGTCGGTGGTGGAATTTGTGACGCTGAAGCAGCTTGGCGGGGAGCCTTTCTTGCTCATGGTTCTTTAACTGAACCAGGAAGATCAAGTGCTTTAGAAATAACAGCACCAGGACCAGAAGCTGCGTTGGCATTAGTGGGTGCTGCGCGAAGACTTGATGTGGTGGCAAAAGCAAGAGAAGTTCGCGGTGTTGATCGAGTTGTGATTAGAGATGGTGATGCCATCGGTGCACTGTTGACCAGACTCGGCGCGCACACTGCCGTGATGGCGTGGGAAGAACGACGGATGCGCAGAGAAGTTCGTGCTACTGCAAATCGTTTAGCAAACTTTGATGACGCCAATCTTCGTCGCAGTGCTCAAGCAGCCGTTGCCGCTGGAGCAAGAGTTGCACGGGCCATGGAAATTTTAGGAAACGAAATACCAGATCATTTGAAAGCGGCAGGTGATTTAAGAATCACCCATAAGCAAGCAAGTTTAGAAGAATTAGGTGCATTAAGTGATCCGCCTTTAACTAAAGATGCAATTGCAGGTCGCATTAGAAGACTCTTAGCAATGGCAGATAAACGAGCATCTGAACTGGGAATTCCTCCAACTGAAGCCTCACTGACTCCGGAAATGTTAGAAGGATAGAATTAGGTAGGCAAGGTCGCCTCAATGGTAATAAAAATTTCGTCCCCGTGACTATTTTCTGGAGTTGATTGATAAGTGGCAATCCGTGTAGGAATTAATGGTTTTGGCCGTATTGGCAGAAATTACATTCGAGTTTTACAAGATCGTGCAGGCAAAGCCCCAGAAGGTGCCTTAGCCCAAATTATTAAGAGTAACGAACCAATAGAAATTGTGGCAATAAATGATTTAACTGACGTTAAAACTTCAGCTCATTTATTGAAATATGATTCAACATTGGGAAGATTCCCAGGAAAAGTTAATGTTGAAGGTAACTCAGTTTTTGTCGACGGTAAAGAAATTAAAATTACTTCACACAGAGATCCTGCAGAAATTCCTTGGGGAGATCTTGGTGTTGATTTAGTAATTGAATCAACAGGCGTGTTCACTGATGCTGAGAAAGCTAAAGCTCATCTTAAATCAGGACCAAAAAAAGTACTGATCTCTGCACCAGCAAAGGGTGAAGACATCACTGTGGTGTTAGGTGTAAATCACGACAAAATTGATCATGAAAAACATATTGTAATTAGTAACGCTTCTTGTACCACAAATTGTCTTGGTCCAATGGCCAAAGTAATTCATGACACCTTCGGTATCGAAACTGGATTAATGACCACAATTCATGCCTACACAAATGATCAGTCAACACTGGATATGCCGCACAATGATTTAAGACGATCTCGTGCAGCTGCTATCAACATGATTCCCACCACAACAGGTGCAGCTAAGGCAATTGGATTGGTTATGCCAGAACTGAAAGGAAAACTTGATGGTTATGCCATGAGAGTTCCAGTTCCAGTTGGTTCTGCCACAGATCTAACTGTGCATCTAAAGAAATCTGCCACAGCAGCAGATATCAATGCTGCTCTTAAAGCTGCAGCAGATGGAGCACTAAAAGGAATTCTTTCTTACAGTGAAGACCCATTGGTTTCAAGTGACATTGTTCATGATGCTCACTCATGCATTATTGATGGTCAACTAACAGTTGTGGCAGGAAACATTGCCAAGGTTGTGGGTTGGTATGACAATGAATGGGGATATTCAAGTCGACTAGTTGATTTAACTCAACTTGTTGGTTCAAATCT
>Ga0209357_1000137_pt1 | contig 25933 bp, 18 predicted proteins | sample LauGreFBDMM110SD_2_FD_187573 | JGI IMG/M metagenome (GOLD analysis project Ga0209357, IMG submission 187573) | Freshwater lake microbial communities from Lake Michigan, USA - Fa13.BD.MM110.SD (SPAdes) (version 3) | ecosystem: Environmental > Aquatic > Freshwater > Lake | place: Lake Michigan... | reverse complement strand
GCGCGGGCCAAGCAGTTGGCGCGGGGCAAGCTCCCGCCGCGTGAGCGGGTGGCTTTGTTGCTCGACCCCGGCACGCCGTTTTTAGAACTCAGCCCCTTGGCCGCGCACGGCATGTACAACGGCGACGCGCCCTGTGCGGGTGTGATTGCCGGTATTGGCCGGGTCAGCGGCGTGGACTGCATGGTGGTCTGCAACGACGCCACAGTGAAGGGCGGCACCTACTACCCGATGACGGTGAAAAAACACCTGCGTGCCCAAGAGGTGGCCCAGCAAAACCAGTTGCCCTGCATATATTTAGTGGACTCGGGCGGCGCCAACCTGCCCAACCAAGACGATGTCTTCCCCGACAAAGAGCACTTTGGCCGCATCTTCTTCAACCAAGCCAATATGAGCGCCCAAGGCATTGCGCAAATCGCGGTGGTGATGGGGAGTTGCACCGCAGGCGGCGCCTATGTACCCGCCATGAGCGACGAGACCATCATCGTGAAAAACCAAGGCACCATTTTCTTGGGCGGCCCGCCTTTGGTGAAGGCCGCGATTGGCGAAATCGTGTCCGCTGAAGACTTAGGGGGCGGCGATGTACACACCCGCCTGTCCGGCGTGGCCGACCATTTGGCCGACAACGACGCCCATGCTTTGGCGCTGGCCCGCGAGGCGGTGGCGCGCTTGAACCACCGCAAAGAGGTGCAACTGGCGGTAAGGGAAGCCCGCGCACCGCTGTACGACGCGCAAGAGCTTTACGGCGTGATTCCCGCTGACACCAAAAAGCCCTATGACGTGCGCGAAATCATCGCCCGTATTGTGGATGGCTCGGAGCTGCACGAGTTCAAGCCGCGTTTTGGCGCGACCTTGGTCTGCGGTTTCGCCCATGTGGAGGGCATGCCGGTGGGCATCATTGCCAACAACGGCGTGTTGTTTTCCGAGTCGGCGCAAAAGGGCGCGCACTTCATCGAGCTGTGTTGCCAACGCAAAATTCCGCTGGTGTTTTTGCAAAACATCACCGGCTTCATGGTGGGACGCAAGTATGAAAACGAGGGCATTGCTCGACACGGCGCCAAGATGGTCACGGCTGTGGCCACCGCGCAAGTGCCCAAGTTCACCTTCATCATTGGTGGCAGCTATGGCGCTGGCAACTACGGCATGTGTGGCCGTGCTTTCAACCCGCGTTTTTTGTGGATGTGGCCCAACGCCCGCATCTGCGTGATGGGCGGCGAGCAAGCCGCCAGCGTGCTGGCGACGGTGCGCCGCGATGGCATCGAGGCCAAAGGCGGCAGCTGGAGCGCAGCCGAAGAAGCCGCCTTCAAGCAACCTTTGCTGGACCAATTTACCCACCAATCCCACCCCTATTACGCCAGCGCTCGCCTGTGGGACGATGGTGTGATCGACCCCGCCGACACCCGACGGGTGCTGGCGCTGGGCTTGTCCGCCGCGCTGAACGCGCCGATTCCCGAGACACGCTTTGGCGTGTTCCGCATGTAATGTGTATGATTAACGAATTTCATACACAACGAGGCTGTGACCATGCGAACCAACATTGATATTGATGACGACTTGATGGCGGCTGCCATGGCCGCCGGCGGCTTTAAAACCAAGCGCGAGGCAGTGGAAGAAGGCTTGCGATTGGTGGGCCGACGAAAAATTTATGACGGCTTGCTTGCCTTGCGCGGCAAATTGCAATGGGACGACACCGACGAGGGTTGGGCGCGGACCCAAGCGCAGAACCAGCAGCTAGTCACCGTACAAGAGCCCAAGGCTTCTTATCAAGCCAAGGGCGCATCCCGCAAAGGTGGCAAGTCCAAATGATCTTGGTGGATACCAGTGTCTGGATTGACTTCTTTCGCGGTGACAGCGGCTCTTCAAGCACGGCCTTGGCGCAGTGCCTTGGGGATGCCAGTGTGGAGGTTGGCATGGCCGACTTGGTGCTGTTTGAGGTGATGCGCGGGTTTCGTGACAACCGCGCTGTGCGTGAGGCGCAATCGCTTTTGTGTGCTCTGCCTCAGGTTGAACTTGGCGGCACAGACAACGCGCTACTGGCCGCCGGTCGATACCGCCAATTGCGCGCCAAAGGGCGCAGCGTGAGCAGCCCCATAGATGTGCTGCTGGCCAGCTACTGCATGAACCACGGCCATGTTCTGCTGCACCGCGATGCCAACTTTGCGTCTCTGCAAATCTACTCGGAGGCCTAGACACATGGCCACATTAACAGCCGTCATTGGGAGTCGCTTCGTCGCTGCGCTCCTCGCGATGACAAACGCACGACTCGCGATGACACATTCATTTTTTCAATTTCTTGACAAAGACCAGCCATGAACCACATCTACCACCTGCCCGAACACCAAACCCTGCGCGACCAAATGCAGCGCTTCCTTGAGCGCGAAGTTGAGCCCTATGGCTTGGAATGGGAAAAAGCCGGCAAAGTGCCGCGTGAGGTGCTGCACAAAATGGGTCAAGCCGGTTTTTTTGGGCTGATGTACAGCAGCGAATACGGCGGTGCCGAGGCCGATGCGCTGACCAATTTGGTGTTTGCCGAAGCGCTGTCGCAGTCCACATTTGCGGGCTTCATCGTCAGCGTGTTGGTACACACCGACATGGCCAGCCCGCATTTGCATCACGCAGGAACAGCTGCGCAAAAAGCCAAGTACATGCCCAGCATCATTGCGGGTGACACCATCAGCGCGGTGGCCATGACCGAACCCGGTGCGGGTTCGGATTTGTCGGGCATGAGAAGCACCGCCAAGCGCGATGGCGACGGCTGGGTGCTCAACGGCACCAAGATGTTTATCACCAACGGCGTGCATGCCAATGTGTATTTCGTCGCTGCCAAAACCGGCGAAGGCAAGCACCAAATGTCCATGTTCATTGTGGAAAAAGGCACGCCCGGGTTCAGCGTGGGCCGCTCTTTGGACAAAACCGGCTGGCTGTGTTCAGACACCGCAGAGTTGGTGCTGGACAACGTGCGCTTGGGGCCCGAGGCCTTGCTGGGCGAGCAAGACAAGGGCTTTTACGCTTTGATGCACAACCTGCAAACCGAGCGCATCGCTTTGGCGGCCATGGCGGTGGGCCATTGCCAGCGCGCTATTGAGCTGACCTTGGACTATGTGCGCCAACGCCAAGCCTTTGGCAAAGCGCTGTGGGACATGCAGCACATTCGCCAACGCATGGCCATGCTCGACGCCAAAACCCGTGCCGCGCGGCAACTCATGTACCACTGCGCGTGGTCGGTCACCCAAGAACACGACATCGTGCAAGAGGTGTCCATGCTGAAAGCCCTGACCGGCGACTTGGTCAACGAAGTGGTGGGTGGTTGCCTGCAGTTTTGGGGCGGCATGGGCTATATGCGCGAAGCGCCTATCGAGCGCCTGTGGCGCGACGCCCGTGTGCTGGCCATCGGCGGCGGTGCCACCGAGGTGATGTTGGAAGAAGTGGCCAAGCGCTACTGACCCCATGTTCCACAAAATCCTGATTGCCAACCGAGGCGAAATCGCCTGCCGCGTCGCTGCCACTGCCCGCCGCATGGGTCTGCGCACCGTGGCTGTTTACTCGGATGCGGACGCGAATGCGGCCCATGTGCAAGCTTGCGATGAAGCGGTGCATATCGGCGGCAACGCGCCGCAAGACAGCTATTTGAAATGGCAGCACATCCTTCAAGCAGCCATGCAAACCGGCGCACAAGCCATCCACCCAGGCTATGGTTTTTTAAGCGAGAACGCCGACTTTGCCAATGCCTGCCTGCAAGCGGGTGTGGTGTTCATTGGACCATCCTCGGCATCGATTCAGGCCATGGGATTGAAGGCCGCGTCCAAGCAGTTGATGGAAAAAGCCGGTGTGCCCTTGGTGCCGGGCTACCACGGCGCAGACCAAAACCCCGCTTTGTTGTCCAGTCAAGCCAAGCGCATCGGTTTTCCGGTGCTGATCAAAGCCAGCGCGGGCGGTGGCGGCAAGGGCATGCGCATCGTCAACCGAGCCGAGGACTTTGACGAGGCCTTGGCGTCTTGCCAGCGTGAGGCCAAAAACAGTTTCAGCGACGACGCGGTGCTGATAGAAAAATACGTGCAGCGTCCGCGGCATATTGAAATTCAGGTGTTTGGCGACAGCCACGGCAATATTATTCATTTGCATGAGCGCGATTGCTCGGTTCAGCGTCGGCATCAAAAGGTGTTGGAAGAGTCACCGGCGCCTGGTTTGTCTGGCGAATTGCGCGAACGCATGGGCGCAGCAGCGGTGGCAGCTGCTCAAGCGGTCAGTTATGTGGGCGCGGGTACGGTGGAGTTCATCGTCGAGCAGTCCGAGCGCGGCATGGATTTCTTCTTCATGGAGATGAACACCCGCTTGCAAGTGGAACACCCTGTCACCGAAGCGGTCACCGGCTTGGACTTGGTGGAGTGGCAATTACGCATCGCCTCGGGCGAGCCCCTGCCATTGACGCAAGCGCAGGTGAGGGTGCAAGGCCATGCCATCGAAGCGCGTATTTGTGCCGAAACGCCAGACAACGATTTCTTGCCAGCCACGGGCAGCTTTCATGTCATGCGCATACCCTTGGCGCAACGCTTCACTACCGGCACGGTGCGCTGGGACAGCGGCGTTCGCGCGGGCGACGAGATCAGCCCTTACTACGACTCCATGATCGCCAAGCTCATCGTGCATGGCGACACCCGCGAGCAGGCCTTGGCTCGTTTAGACCAAGCCCTCAGTGAGTTGCACATCGTGGGTGTGGCCAACAACGTGGGGTTTTTGCGGCAGGTGGTGCGCAGTCCGTCATTTGCACAAGCGCAGTTGGACACGGCGTTGATTCAGCGCGAAAAAGACCAGCTGTTTCACCAACAGCCTTTGCCCATCGCGCTGGCCGTGGCAGCGGCTATGGCCCATGGCTTGGCTGTAGAAGCGCCGCGTGGCAGTGCTTGGGTCGACCCTTGGTCGCACACCGATGGTTGGGTGATGCAAGGCCAAAGCCTGCGCAAGTTGGACTATGTTTGTGGCGAGGAAACGGGCTCGGCCTTGCTGACCCGTTCTGGCCATGGCCCCACCCAGCTGCAAATAGGCGATCAAGCCCATGCCTTGACGTGGCAAGTCCACGGTGAAGCAGTCCAGCTGCAATGGGGCGAGCAGCGCCTGCGCGCACAGGTGTATGCGGTGAAAGACCAGTTGCATGTGTTTGCTGATGTGGGCAGTGCCAGCGTCCATTTCGTCAACCCCTTGGCACACGCTGCGCAAGGGTCAGCGGCCAGCGGTAATTTGTCTGCCCCTATGCCTGGCAAGTTGTTGAGCTTTGCAGTGAAAGTGGGCGACAGGGTGAAAGCGGGCCAAGCCTTGGCGGTGATGGAGGCCATGAAGATGGAACACACCGTGGCTGCACCTGCCGACGGCACAGTCGCCGAACTCCTGTACGCGCCAGGCGACCAAGTGCATGAAGGTGCGCCTTTGCTGCGCCTTGAATCGCAGGAGGCCTGAGATGAACCTTACCCCTTGGCATGTGTTGCAAGAGCGCTGGTTGTCTGCGCAGCAAACCCCTGCAGACGAACACCCTCTCTCGCCTTGCATGTCGATTTGCACCATGAATGAAAGTACAGGTGAATGCGTGGGTTGTTTGCGCACCTTGGACGAGATTGGCTGTTGGGCATATGCCAGCGCGCAGGAGCAGCACCGCATTTGGGCACGGTTGGGTGAGAAAATTTCACATAACGATACCAACTCACAGGGTTTGCCCTAGGGTTGTCAGCAGAGGTTCAGCTTGAAGTCAGTCAACGGCAAGCACACATCACCACAATGCGAGATGGTCCAATCACTGGGCCCTGTAAACCTTAGGAGACCCCATGGCCATCGTGCATGAAGACCGACCAATGTCGTCGGAAGAGAAAAAAGTTATTTTCGCGTCATCCCTCGGCACGGTTTTCGAGTGGTACGACTTTTACCTGTACGGTTCACTCGCAGCGATCATCGCCAAGCAGTTTTTCAGCGGATTGGACGCCGGTTCGGCCTTCATCTTCGCGCTGTTGGCTTTTGCCGCAGGCTTTATTGTGCGACCCTTTGGCGCCATCTTCTTTGGCCGCTTGGGCGACATGATTGGACGCAAGTACACCTTCTTGGTGACCATTCTCATCATGGGCTTGTCTACCTTCATCGTCGGCATCCTGCCCACCTACGCCAGCATTGGCGTGGCCGCACCGATCATCCTGATCGGTTTGCGCTTGCTGCAAGGCTTGGCTTTGGGCGGTGAGTATGGAGGTGCAGCTACCTACGTGGCAGAACACGCGCCGCATGGCAAGCGTGGTGCCTACACCGCCTGGATTCAAACCACTGCCACCTTGGGCCTGTTCTTGTCTTTGTTGGTGATTTTGGGAACACGCACCGCCCTTGGCGAAGAAGCTTTTGCCGACTGGGGTTGGCGCATTCCTTTCTTGGTCTCCATCGCTTTGTTGGCCATATCGGTCTACATCCGTTTGTCGATGAACGAGTCACCCGCTTTCGTGAAAATGAAGGCTGAAGGCAAAACCTCTAAAGCACCCTTGACCGAGTCTTTTGGCCAATGGAAAAACCTCAAGATCGTCATCTTGGCCTTGATTGGCTTAACCGCTGGCCAAGCCGTGGTTTGGTACACCGGTCAGTTCTACGCTTTGTTCTTCCTGACACAGTCCTTGAAGGTCGATGGCGCCACAGCCAATTTATTTGTCGCCGCATCGTTGATCATCGGAACACCGTTCTTTATTGTGTTTGGCGTCTTGTCTGACAAGATCGGTCGCAAGCCCATCATCATGCTGGGTTGTTTGCTGGCTGTGCTCACCTACTTCCCTGTGTTTGAGCAACTCACCAAAGCGGCCAACCCCGATTTGCACGCTGCGCAACAAGCCAACAAAGTGGTGGTCATCGCTGACCCTGCCGAGTGTTCCTTCCAGTTCAACCCCACAGGCACAGCCAAGTTCACTTCTACTTGCGATATCGCCAAGCAAAAATTGGCGGCCAACTCTGTCAGCTACTCCAATGAAATTGCAACTGCAGGTACACCGGCGTTGATCAAGGTAGGTGACGTGGAAATCAAAACCACCGTCTCGCCTGAAGATGTGGCTGCTGCCAAAGAAGTGGCCGAGCAAAAATTGGCGACTTTGAAAGCTGAAGAGCCTGTCAACGCAAAAGCTGTGAAAGCTGCTGAAGATGCTTTGAAAAACCTCTCGGATGAGAAGAAAAGCAAAGACGCTGTCATTTCCGCCAACTTGAGCGCGGCGTTGAAAGCGGCTGGCTATCCCGCCAAAGCCGACCCTGCCAAAGTGAACAATATTTATGTCATTGTTATTCTGACGTATCTGGTGATTTTGGTGACCATGGTCTATGGTCCCATCGCCGCCATGTTGGTGGAAATGTTCCCCACCCGCATCCGTTACACATCGATGTCTTTGCCATATCACATTGGTAACGGTTGGTTTGGCGGTTTGTTGCCCACCACTGCGTTTGCCATCGTGGCGCAAACCGGCAATATGTACAACGGCTTGTGGTACCCCATCATCATCGCTGGCGCCACCTTCATCATTGGCACCTTGTTCATCAAGGAAACCAAAGACGTAGACATCTACGCCGACGATTGATTTTTCGGATAAATGCCTGTCAAGCCCTCCCCTAGCGGAGGGCTTTTTTTTACCTACAATCCGGCACCCGTGGGAGATCCGCCATCGATATCTTTTTTCAACAAATCATCAATGGCTTGGTCTTGGGGAGTATGTACGCGCTGGTCGCGCTTGGCTACACCATGGTTTACGGCATCATCAACCTGATCAACTTTGCCCACGGCGAGGTGTTGATGGTGGGCGCACTCACCAGTTGGACGGTGGTTGGCTTGTTGCAAGAGCACGTGCCTGGTATGCCAGGTTGGCTGGTACTGCTCATTTCTTTAATGGTGGCTTGCACGGTGGCGGCGGCTTTGAACTTTGCCATCGAGAAGATTGCCTACCGCCCTTTGCGCGGCGCACCCAAGTTGGCACCCCTCATCACAGCCATTGGCATGTCCATCTTGTTGCAAACCTTGGCCATGATCATTTGGAAGCCCAACCACAAAGCTTTCCCAACCTTGCTGCCTGCTGACCCCATCGACATTGGCGGTGCGGTCATCACGCCCACGCAAATCATGATTTTGGGTGTGACCGCCATTTCGCTTGCCGTGCTGATGTGGGTGGTGAACGGCACACGTTTGGGTCGTGCCATGCGAGCCACCGCCGAGAACCCACGTGTGGCCACTTTGATGGGCGTGCGCCCTGACACCATCATCTCGGCCACTTTCATCATTGGCGCGGTGCTGGCCGCTTTGGCCGGTGTGATGTGGGCCTCCAACTACGGCACGGTGCAACACGCCATGGGCTTTTTGCCTGGCTTGAAGGCCTTCACCGCTGCGGTGTTTGGCGGCATCGGTAATTTGGCCGGTGCGGTGGTGGGCGGCATCTTGCTGGGCTTGATTGAGTCGATTGCCTCCGGCTATATCGGTGACCTCACGGGTGGTGTGTTGGGCAGCCATTACGCGGATATTTTTGCGTTTGTGGTGCTCATCATCGTGCTGACCTTGCGGCCTTCGGGCTTGCTGGGCGAACGGGTGGCGGACCGCGCATGAACAAGTCCAAACCCTCTACGTATGTGCTGTGGGCGATTTCCCTGCTGCTGCTGCCCTTGTTGCTTCAGTCGGTGGGCAATGCCTGGGTGCGTATCGCCGACATGGCGCTGCTGTATGTGCTGCTGGCGCTGGGCCTGAACATCGTGGTCGGTTACGCCGGTCTGCTTGATTTGGGTTTCGTCGCCTTCTTTGCGGTGGGCGCTTATGTGTTTGGTTTGCTGGCCTCGCCGCACCTGACCGACACCTTCCCATGGATAGCCGCCATGTTCCCCAACGGTTTGCACACGCCATTGTGGGCGGTGATACCCATAGGCGCGGCCTTGGCAGGTTTGTTTGGCGTGTTGCTGGGTGCGCCCACTTTGAAGTTGCGCGGCGACTACTTGGCCATTGTCACCTTGGGCTTTGGCGAAATCATCCGCGTGTTCATGAACAACTTGGACAACCCCGTCAACATTACCAATGGCCCCAAGGGCTTGGGTGCTATCGACCCGATGACGGTGATGGGCCACCCCTTGTCGCGCAAATTGGATTTAGGCTTTGTCGAACTCTCCAGCGTCACCCAGTACTACTACCTGTTCTTGGCGCTGGTCTTGGTGAGTGTGCTGATTTGCTATCGGCTGCAAACCTCGCGCATTGGACGCGCTTGGATGGCGATTCGCGAAGATGAAATTGCGGCCAAGGCCATGGGCATCAACACCCGCAACTTAAAGCTGATGGCGTTTGGCATGGGTGCCACCTTTGGGGGAGTGGCGGGGGTGATGTTTGCTTCCTTCCAAGGCTTTGTGTCACCCGAGTCCTTTAGCCTCATGGAGTCGGTGATGATTGTGGCCATGGTGGTCTTGGGCGGCTTGGGGCATTTGCCCGGCGTCATCTTGGGTGCGGTGCTGTTATCGGCCTTGCCCGAGGTCCTGCGCTTCGTGGCCGGTCCTTTGCAAGCCATGACCGATGGGCGCTTGGATGCGGCCATCTTGCGCCAATTACTCATTGCTCTGGCCATGATCGTCATCATGCTGTGGCGCCCGCGTGGTCTGTGGCCCTCGCCTGAGCACGGCAAAGCCTTGCCCAGCAGCGGTAACAAGCTATGAACACGCCGGTATTGCAGGTACAAGGTATCTCTAAGCGCTTTGGTGGTTTGCAGGCTTTGAACGATGTGGGCATGACCATCCAAGCCGGTCAGGTGTATGGCTTGATTGGCCCCAATGGAGCGGGCAAGACCACCTTCTTCAATGTCATTACTGGTTTGTACACGCCCGACAGCGGCAACTTTATGCTGGCGGGTGCGCCCTACCAACCCACGGCGGTGCATGAAGTGGCGCAAGCCGGTATTGCCCGCACATTTCAAAATATCCGCTTGTTTGCCGAGATGACCGCGCTAGAGAACGTGATGGTGGGTCGCCATGTGCGCACCGGCTCGGGTTTGTTGGGTGCGATCTTTCGCACCGCCAAGTTCAAGCAAGAAGAAATTGACATTGCCGTGCGTGCCCAAGAACTGCTGGACTACGTCGGTATTGGCCATTTGGCCGAGTTCAAAGCACGCACCCTCAGTTACGGCGACCAGCGCCGTTTGGAAATTGCCCGCGCCTTGGCCACCGACCCCAAGCTGATTGCTTTGGATGAACCCGCAGCGGGCATGAACGCCACCGAGAAAGTGCAGTTGCGTGAGTTGATAGACCGCATCCGCAAAGACGGAAAAACAATTTTATTGATCGAACACGATGTGAAACTGGTCATGGGTTTGTGCGATGCGGTCACAGTGCTGGACTACGGCAAACAAATCGCGCAGGGCACACCGGCGCAGGTGCAGTCAGACCCCAAGGTGATTGAAGCGTATTTGGGCACGGGGGAGCATTGAGATGAGTGCCCCTGAAGTTTTGTTGAAGGTCAATAACTTGAAGGTGGCCTATGGCGGCATACAAGCCGTCAAGGGCATCAGCTTGGAAGTGCGTGAAGGTGAGTTGGTGTCCCTGATTGGTTCCAATGGCGCAGGCAAGACCACCACCATGAAGGCTATCACCGGCACCTTGGCGGCCACCTCGGGCAACATCGAGTACTTGGGCAAAGACATCCATGGCCAAGGTGCTTGGGACTTGGTTAAGCAAGGTTTGGTGATGGTGCCCGAAGGACGCGGTGTCTTCACCCGCATGAGCATCTTGGAAAACCTGCAAATGGGCGCTTACCTGCGCGACGACAAAGAGGGCATAGCAGCTGATGTGGACAGAGTGTTTACCTTGTTCCCGCGATTGAAAGAGCGCAGCACGCAGTTGGCCGGCACCTTGTCGGGGGGTGAGCAGCAGATGTTGGCCATGGGGCGTGCCTTGCTGAGCCGCCCCAAGGTCTTGTTGTTGGACGAGCCTTCCATGGGTTTGTCGCCCTTGATGGTCGACAAAATCTTTGAAGTGATCAGCGAAGTTGCTTCTATGGGTGTCACCCTTTTGCTGGTCGAGCAAAACGCCAGCCGCGCGCTCAAGATTGCCCAACGCGCTTACGTCATGGAGTCGGGCCAAATCAGTATGCAGGGTCAGGCCCACGAACTCTTACACGACCCGAAAGTGCGGGCCGCTTACCTCGGGGAATAGCTAAGGTATGGGACAGGGACAAATACGTATTCGGGGCGCCCGCCAGCACAACCTCAAAAATATCGACATCGATATTCACACGGGCGAATTGACCGTGTTCACCGGCCCCAGCGGTTCGGGCAAATCCAGCTTGGTGTTTGACACTTTGTACGCCGAAGGTCAGCGGCGTTATGTAGAAACTTTCAGCGCTTACGCGAGACAGTTTTTAGACCGCATGGACCGACCGGCGGTGGACAAGGTGGACGGCGTGCCTGCGGCCATCGCGATTGACCAGACCAATCCTGTGCGCAGCTCGCGCTCAACCGTGGGCACCATGACCGAGCTCAACGACCATTTGAAGTTGTTGTTTGCACGGGCGGCACAGTTGTTTGACAAGCAGACCGCCGAGGCGGTCAAACATGACAATCCCCAAACCATTTTTGCGCAGCTGCAAGCCTTGAGTGTGGGCGACCCGCGCTGGGTCATCACCTTTCCGGTTCAGTTGCCTGCCAACACCACTGCAGATGAACTGCAAGCGTGGTTGAGCGCCAGTGGCTTTAGCCGTGTGCACACCCAACGTGCTGGCAAGGCCAAAGACGACCCTCAGGTACTGGACGTGGCCGCGGACAGGTTTCGGGTCCAAAGCGCAGAGCCTTCGCGGGTGATGGAAGCCATCGAAGTGGCTTTGCAACGTGGTAGCGGTCGCCTGACGGCTTACCGCATGGCACCGGATGCAGATGCCGAGTCCAAGGGTGAAGCCTTTGGTTTTTCAACCGGACTGCATTGTCCGGCCAGCGATGTGCGCTACAGCGACCCTACGCCGTCGATGTTTTCGTTCAACTCGCCAGCAGGCGCTTGCCCCAAGTGCAAAGGCTTTGGCCGTGTCATTGGCGTGGACTATGGATTGGTCATACCCAACGACAAACTCACGCTGCGCATGGGTGCAATCAAACCGATTCAAACCCCTGCTTGGCAAGAGTGCCAAGACGATTTGCTGCGACACGCCGAAACCGCTGGCATACCCCGCGACACACCGTGGAACAAACTCACCACAGAGCAACACCATTGGGTAATTCAAGGCTCACCCAATTGGACGGGTAAGTGGAACCAGCAGTGGTATGGCATCAAGCGGTTTTTTGAGTATTTGGAAACCAAGTCCTACAAGATGCACATCCGCGTGTTGCTGTCTAAGTACCGCAGCTACACGCCGTGTGGCGACTGTGGCGGTGCCCGTTTGAAAACAGATAGCTTGTTGTGGCGCATTGGCAGCATGGCCAGCGCCAAAACGGCCATGCCTGACGCGAAACGCTTCATGCCACAAGGCGTGACGTGGCAACGTGGGCAATTAGAGAGCTTGCCAGGCTTGTGTTTGCACGACCTGATGCTTTTGCCCATTGACCGCTTGCGGGTGTTTTTCGAACACATGGCCCATGATGATTCGCTCACGGCCCATGCGCAGGCCGAGCAACAGGCCTTGCATTTGTTGTTTGAGGAAATCCGCACCCGCTTGAAATACCTGTGCGATGTGGGCTTGGGCTACTTAAGCTTGGACCGACAAAGCCGCACCTTGAGTGGCGGCGAAGTGCAGCGCATCAACCTAACCACCGCCTTGGGCACCTCTTTGGTGAACACCTTGTTTGTGTTGGATGAGCCCAGCATCGGTTTGCATCCCCGCGATATGCACCGCATCACCGAGGCAATGTTGCGACTGCGTGATGCAGGCAACACCTTGGTGGTGGTCGAGCACGACCCTGCGGTGATGTTGGCGGCAGACCGCATCGTGGATATGGGTCCTGGCCCCGGTGAGCGGGGTGGGCAGATTGTTTTTGACGGCACACCACTTCAACTCAAAAGTGCCAACACCTTGACTGGTGACTATTTGGGCGCTCGCAAGCAAGTGGGTTTAGGCTTGAAGCGATTGGTGACCGACGCCACGCCGCGATTGATATTGGAAGGTGCGCGTGAGCACAATTTGCAAGATCTGAGCATCGAGTTTCCCTTGCAGCGTTTGGTCACTGTCACTGGTGTCAGTGGTTCGGGCAAGTCCACTTTGATACAAGACATCTTGGCACCTGCCTTGCTGCGCCACTTTGGCAAGTCCACCGACGGTGCGGGTGCGCACGACCGCTTGCTGGGGGCTGACCACTTAAGCGATGTGGTGTTCGTCGACCAGTCTCCCATTGGTAAAACCGCACGATCTAACCCTGTCAGCTATGTGGGCGCATGGGACGCGATACGCGAGATTTTTGCCAACACTGCGATGTCGCGCCAACGCAGTTACACCGCCTCCAAGTTCAGCTTCAATGGCGGCGATGGCCGTTGCCCCACTTGCGGCGGTTCGGGTTTTGAGCATGTGGAGATGCAGTTTTTGAGCGACGTCTATTTACGTTGCCCTGATTGCAACGGACAGCGCTACCGCCCCGAAATCCTCGAAGTCAAAATCGAACGAAAAAAATCGGGGTCAGATTCCAATTATTTTTTGAATGTTGCCGACGTGCTGGCACTGACGGTGAGTGAAGCCGCTCAACTGTTCGCCAACGACCGCGAGGTGATACGCGCTTTGCAACCGATTGTGGATGTGGGCTTGGAGTATGTGCGCTTGGGCCAACCCGTGCCCACGCTCAGCGGTGGTGAAGCACAGCGCTTGAAGTTGGCTGGTTTCTTGGCAGATGCGGCGAAGTCTGCATCATCTAGCCGCCAAGCCACGGCACGCAAAGGCACTTTGTTTTTGTTTGATGAACCCACCACGGGTTTGCACTTTGATGATATTGCCAAGCTGATGCGGGCTTTGCGCCGTCTGCTGGAAGCAGGGCACTCCCTCATCGTCATTGAGCACAACTTGGATGTGATTCGCTCCAGTGATTGGTTGATCGACTTGGGGCCTGAAGGCGGCGAAGGCGGTGGCTTGTTGGTGGCCGAGGGTTCACCAGAAACCTTGCGCGAGCATCCCACGTCGCACACGGGTCAAGCCTTGCGTGATTACGAGCACAGCATGGGCCAAGTCCATGCGGTGAACGAGACGCTTGCCAAGTACGCAGCTGTGGCGCGACCCGAGGTCAACAACCATATTCGCATCGTCCACGCCAAAGAACACAATTTAAAGAGTTTGAGCGTGGACATTCCGCGTGGGCAATTCAATGTGGTGACCGGCGTCAGCGGTTCCGGCAAATCTACCTTGGCATTTGATATTTTGTTTAACGAAGGTCAGCGCCGCTACCTTGAAAGTCTGAACGCCTATGCGCGAAGCATTGTGCAACCCGCGGGTCGCCCCGAGGTAGATGCGGTGTATGGCATACCCCCTACGGTGGCGATTGAGCAGCGCTTGTCTCGCGGTGGGCGCAAGTCCACCGTTGGTACCACCACGGAAATTTGGCACTTTCTGCGACTGCTGTATGTGAAGCTAGGCACACAGCATTGCATCCACGATGAAGCGGCGGTGCAACCCCAAACACCAGAGCGCCTCACTGCCTTATTGATGCGCGAATACCGTGGTCAGCACATTGGCTTGCTCAGCCCCTTGGTGATGAACCGCAAAGGTGTCTACACCGAGTTGGCAGACTGGGCGCGTCCACGTGGCTACACCCATTTGCGGGTGGATGGCAACTTTTTGCCCACCACTGGCTTTCCACGCTTAGACCGATTCAAGGAGCACACCATCGAATTGCCGGTCGCCAGTTTCACGGTAGACCCCGCGCAGGAAGATGTGTTGCGCCACGCTTTGCTGACGGCCTTGGAGCATGGCAAAGGCGTGGTGCATGTGCTCAGCGATATCGGTCATTTGAAAGAAGCCATGTTGAACGACGAGTCCACGGCGGACATCGGTCGCTTGCAAGCTTATTCCACCCGCCGCGCCTGCCCTGTGTGCGATACCTCATACGCAGAACTAGACCCGCGCTTGTTCTCTTACAACAGCAAACACGGTTGGTGTGGTGAGTGTGTGGGCACCGGCTTGGCACTTTCACGCGAACAACGCAAAGCCATGGACGATTCGGTGGCCGATGTGCAAGACAAAGGGCGAGAGAAAAGTTTTGCTGAGCCCGAGTTGGACGAGGTCAGCGACAAAGCCTGCGCAGCCTGTGCAGGCACACGTTTGAACGCCACCGCTCGTGCAGTGTATTTTGGCGGCGCGGCCATCACCCAATTGGCGCAACGCAGCGTGGTTGACATGTCCACATGGGTGAAGGGTTTGCGTTTGCAAGGGCGCGAAGCGGACATTGCCCGGGACCTCTTGCCGGAAATTGAAAGTCGCTTGGCGTTTCTTGAGCGTGTGGGCTTGGGCTATTTGACCTTGGACCGCGGCGCACCCACACTCAGCGGTGGCGAGGCGCAGCGCATACGTTTGGCGGCACAGTTGGGCAGTAATTTGCAAGGTGTGTGCTATGTGTTGGATGAACCCACCATCGGTTTGCACGCCCGTGATAACCATATCCTGCTTGACGCTTTAAAAAGTTTGAGTGACAAAGGCAATACGCTGGTGGTGGTGGAGCACGATGAAGACACCATACGCCGTGCTGATCACATCATCGACATAGGCCCCAGCGCTGGCAAGCGCGGTGGCCATTTGGTGGCCCAAGGCTCGGTGGCCGATGTGATGGGTGCATCTGACTCACAAACCGGTCGCTATTTACGCCACGCCATGCGCCACCCCTTGCAAGCGCGGCGCGGCGTCTCCCTTGATCAGCGCAGCAAAACCAAAACAGAAAGTTTGCAGGTGATGGGTGCAGATTTGCACAACCTCGGAACACTGTCTGCATCGTTTCCTCTGCAACGCTTGGTGGCGGTGACCGGTGTCAGTGGTTCAGGGAAATCCACCTTGGCTCGCGATGTGTTGCTTGCCAATGTAAAGACGGTGGTGAGTTTGCGTTCCACACAAGCCGGACGCAAAGCCCACGATGCAGGCAAGTTGCCTGTGTGGCAAGGCTGTGTGGGTTTGACGGGTTATGAAAGCATTGAGCGTGTGCTCGAAGTGGACCAAACCCCGATCGGCAAAACGCCGCGCAGTTGCCCAGCCACCTACATAGGGTTTTGGGACACCATCCGTAAATTGTTTGCTGAAACCTTGGAGGCCAAAGCACGTGGCTATGGGCCTGGGCGCTTCAGTTTCAATACCGGTGAGGGCCGATGTCCTGGTTGCGAAGGCCAAGGCCTGCGCACCATTGAGATGAGTTTTTTACCCGACGTCAAAGTGCTGTGCGAGGTGTGCAGGGGCGCACGCTTCAACCCTGAGACACTGTCGGTACGCTGGCGCGGTAAAAGCATTGGCGAGGTCTTGCAAATGGAGGTGGACGAAGCGGTCGACTTCTTTGCTGCCATGCCCCTCATCAGCCACCCCTTGCAGTTATTGAAAGATGTGGGTTTGGGTTACCTCACCTTGGGGCAACCCTCGCCAACGCTCAGTGGCGGTGAAGCGCAACGCATCAAGTTGGTCACAGAACTGTCCAAGGTGAAAGATGAAGTGGCGCGACGCGGCCAAAAAACACCTCACACTTTGTATGTTTTGGATGAGCCTACCGTGGGTCTGCACATGGCCGATGTAGACAAGCTCATCCGTGTGTTGCATCGCTTGGTCGATGGTGGACACAGCGTCATCGTCATTGAGCATGATTTGGATGTCATCGCTGAAGCCGATTGGGTGATTGACCTCGGCCCCGAAGGCGGTGATGGTGGCGGTCAGGTGGTGGGCGCCACCACCCCAGAGGGCTTGGTGAAGCTGGGCACCCATACCGGTGTGGCTTTGGCGCCGGTGTTGGCAAGGGCCTGATCAGCCAGCCGATCCCAGCGCTAAGCCCGCATGCTCACGCAGCGGGTGAAAGTGAATTTTGGGGAAGCGCTCTTGTGCCAAGCGCACGTCATAGGGTGAGGTGCATAAATACGCCAGCGAGTGGGCGGCATCGATGGCCATTCGCTGTGGGTAGGCGTTGATGAACTCTTTCAGCTCTGCTGGCGTGTCGGCGGTGATCCAGCGCGCACCGGTGTAGCTGCTGTTTTCCAGTCGCACATCGCAGTCGTATTCGCCACGCAAGCGGTGCTGCACCACCTCAAACTGCAACTGACCAATCGCACCCAAGAGCATCGCGCCGCCCATCTCGGGTTTGAACACTTGGATGGCACCTTCTTCACCGAGTTGCTCCAAACCGGTTTGCAACTGTTTGGTGCGCAGCGGGTTTTTCAAGATCACGGTCATGAACATTTCGGGGGCGAAAAAAGGCAAGCCGGTGAATTGCAAGGCCGCACCGTCGGTGATGGTGTCGCCGAGTTGTACGCCACCGTGGGTGGTGAAACCAATGATGTCACCCGCATAGGCCTCGTCAACCGCTTCGCGGCGTTGGCTTAAAAAAGTCACCACCGAGGTTGGGCGCAACTCTTTGCTGCTGCGTTGCACTTTGAGTTTCATACCCGGCGCATAACGGCCCGAGGCCACGCGCACAAACGCGATGCGATCGCGGTGGTTGGCGTCCATATTGGCTTGCACCTTGAACACCACGCCTGAAAAACCGGCGTCTTCGGGTTGCACGGTTTTGTCGACCGCTTGTTTGTTCACAAGCAAATGGCTCATGCGCGGCCCAGGTGAGGGGGCCAAGTCCACCAAGGCATCGAGCACTTCCATGACACCAAAGTTGTTCACGCCCGAGCCGAAAAACACGGGGGTTTGTTTGCCGGCCAAAAACGCTTCGCGGTCAAACGTAGGCGAGGCACCCGTGGCCAGTTCCATGCTATCCATAGCAGTTTGCCATTCCAAACCAAAGCGCTCGGCCAACCTGCCTTGCTCAGTCAGGGGGACGGTTTCAAAGTCTTGCGGCAAGCGCTCGCTGCCCGACTCGAACACCGTCATGGCTTGGGTGCGCAAGTTGACGATACCGCCAAACGATTTGCCTTGGCCAACTGGCCAAGTCATGGGCACGCAGGGCATGCCCAGTTCGCGTTCGACCTCGTCCAAGATGTCCAAGGGATCGCGCACCTCGCGGTCCATTTTGTTCACGAACGTGATGATGGGCGTGTCGCGTTGTCGGCACACCTCGATCAAGCGGCGGGTCTGCGCTTCCACACCATTGGCCGCGTCGATCACCATCAGCGCGGAATCCACAGCGGTCAGCACGCGGTAGGTGTCTTCGGAAAAGTCTTTGTGGCCTGGGGTGTCAAGCAGGTTGATGACGTGCTCGCGGTAGAGCATTTGCATCACCGATGACGCCACCGAAATACCGCGTTGCTTTTCAATCTCCATCCAGTCAGAGGTGGCGTGGCGCGAGGCTTTACGCGCTTTGACTGAACCGGCGATCTGAATCGCCCCTGAGAACAGCAGCAGCTTTTCTGTGAGGGTGGTTTTGCCCGCGTCGGGGTGGGAGATGATGGCAAAAGTGCGCCGGCGGCGCACTTCTGATGGGTATGGGCTCATGGTGTGGTGCGGATAACAGACCGCATCATAGACGGCGGCCCGTGGAGCGCAGGTCGCTTTCGCCGGGTGAGGCTTTCTGTGCTGGGGCCGTGTCAGCCTGTGGCTGGGTGCTGTACCGGATCACGGTGTTGACGAGGGTGAGCCGGTCAAAGGGTTTGGGCATGACTTCGCTGATGCCCACGGCCAGGCAGGTCTTGAGGGCGTCTTCGGCCACATTGGCGGTCAAGGCCACCACTTGCACATCGCGGTAGGGCGCGGGTAAGGTGCCGCGAACCCGGCGCATCACCTCGATGCCGTCGATGTCGGGCATGACCAAATCGAGCAGCACCAGGTCGTACAAGGTGGCCGACATTTTCTCCAGGCCCTGGGTGCCATTTTCAGCCTGGTCGATTTGTGCATTGGGCATGGAGCGTTGGATGGTGGCGATGGCCACCATGCGGTTGACCGCATGGTCATCCACAATCAGCAGCTTCGCCGGGGTGTGGTCAATCAACTCCAAAGCCGGCACCGACTTGGGTGGTGCAGGGGCGATCGACAAGGGAATGTCGACGCGGAATTCCGAGCCCACGCCGACCTCGCTGTGCACGCCAATCGAACCGCCGTGGCTGTTGACCAAGGTGCGGGTAATGCTCAGGCCCAAACCGTTTCCGCGCAAGGCGTCGCGCGGGGCGGATTGGCCATCGGCCTGGGTGAGTTGAACGAATGGGTCAAAGATTTTGTGCTGCGCCTCGATGGGTATGCCACGCCCACTGTCTTTGACGTACACCACCAAATTGCCCTGGCTGGGGCCGGTGCTTTCGTAATCCACTTGCATGGTGACGTGGCCATGGTCGGTGAACTTCAGGGCATTGCCCAGCAGGTTGATCAAAATTTGGGTCAAGCGGTGTTGGTCGCCGCGCATCCATTCGGGCAGGCTGGGGCTGAGCACCAGCTTGTAATTCAGGCCCAGGTCGCTGGCACGCGGTTTGAAAATGCTGTGGGTGTTGTGCAGCATCACATGCAAATTAAATACCTGAGGATTGAGCACCACACGGCCATTTTGGATTTGCGAGTAATCGAGTAAGTCGTTGATGACGGTCAGCAAGTGCGCAGCCGAGTTTTGCGCCCCTTTGACAAAGTCGATGGCGTCTTCGGGCAGGCGCTTGTCGGTACTCATCAAACTCAAGTAGCCCATCACCGCGTTCAATGGAGTTCGCATTTCATGGCTGACCATGGCCAAAAATTGGTCTTTGTGAGAGTTTGCTTTTTGCAAGTCGATGGACAGCAGGTTGAGCCGAGTGTTGGTGCGCGAGATGTGGCGCAGCGTGGATTCACTCAACATGTCAACCGAATAGATCAGGCTCAACTGGGTGAGCAGCAACATGGCATACATGATTGAGCGAAAAGCCAACTCCTGTGACGTTTCTTGCACCAGCATGGGCAAAATGCCCTGGGTCTGCAGCACATAAAACACCCACACGGAAGAAAAGGACAAGAACATCCAGATGTAGACCCAAATGCGCGAGCGAGCCGTGAACAAGGGCAGCACGGGCACGATGCCCAGCCAAACCAGTACCGGCGAACTCAAGCCACCCATGTACCAAGCGTTGTACAAAATGACGGCCAGCAAACTGCTTTGGTATATGTTTTGCGCCCATATCAGGGGCAATTTCAGGTAGCGCCAACACAGCATGGTGACGGTGATCGTCGTGGACATCACGACCACCGATGCCCCAGCCCGTTCTTGGCCCAAGATAAAAAACCAGGGGCAGGTGGGAATGATGAATGCCAGTGCAGACACCACAAAGAACACAAAGTAAATGTCCTGTTTGGATCGCATCCCCACCGGTAAGCGGCTCTGGATGAAAAAAATAACGTTGCGGTTGAGCATGGTGACCATGTTAGTACCAAATGCATCAGATGGGCCCCATTTGTGCGGCCGGGTCAATGTCCTTGGGCTTGAACCGTTGCGTGCGCAGGGGCACTGCACACCCGGCCATGCTTTGATAGAATGCCAATTCCGAGGAGCGCTGCAACCCGTTCAACCCAGAACAGGTGAGGCTCGGAACCCTTTTCCAACTGCGCTCACCCACTGACAACGTGAGGTGAGCACCTCGGTCCCCCAAGTGCTTGTTTTTCTGCGTCAGTGGCCCTGAACCTTTTAGGAGCCTCGCATGAATGCATCTTTAAAACCTGCCCAAACCACTGATTTCCACGTCGCCGACATGAGCTTGGCCGACTGGGGTCGCAAAGAAATCAAAATCGCCGAAACCGAAATGCCCGGACTCATGGCGATGCGCCAAGAGTTTGCTAAAGCCCAGCCTTTGAAGGGCGCGCGCATCACTGGTTCTCTGCACATGACCATACAAACCGCTGTACTGGTTGAAACCCTGCAAGCCTTGGGCGCCCAAGTTCGTTGGGCGTCTTGCAACATCTTCTCCACCCAAGACCATGCAGCCGCAGCGCTGGTAGCCAATGGCACGCCTGTGTTTGCTTACAAAGGCGAAACTCTCGTTGACTATTGGGACTACACCCACCGTATTTTTGAGTTCGCTGCCAAGGGTGCCGAGAGCGAAGGCCCCAACATGATTTTGGACGACGGCGGCGACGCCACCCTGCTCATGCACTTGGGCAAGCGCGCTGAGACCGATGCGTCTTTGTTGAACAACCCTGGCAGCGAAGAAGAGGTTTGCCTCTTCAACGCCATCAAAGCCAAATTGGCTTTAGACCCCACTTGGTACAGCCGCAAAGGTGCGCAGATCATCGGCGTGACCGAAGAAACCACCACCGGCGTGTTGCGTTTGAACGAAATGGCTGCCAAGGGCAGCTTGATGTTCCGCGCTATTAACGTGAACGATTCAGTCACCAAGAGCAAGTTCGACAACCTGTACGGTTGCCGCGAATCTTTGGTGGACGCCATCAAGCGCGCCACCGACGTGATGATCGCTGGCAAAGTGGCTGTGGTCGCCGGTTACGGCGACGTGGGCAAAGGTTCTGCCCAAGCCCTGCGAGCTTTGAGTGCCCAGGTGTGGGTGACCGAGATTGACCCGATCAACGCTTTGCAAGCTGCGATGGAAGGCTACAAAATCGTGACCATGGAATATGCCGCCGACAAGTGCGACATCTTCGTGTCTGCCACTGGTAACAAAAACGTGATCCGCTACGAACACATGGCCGCCATGAAAGACGAAGCCATCGTTTGTAACATCGGTCACTTCGACAACGAAATCGATGTCGCTTCATTGGAAAAACTCAAGTGGGACGAGATCAAGCCCCAGGTCGATCACATCATCTTCCCTGACGGCAAAAAAATCACTTTGCTCGCCAAAGGCCGTTTGGTGAATTTGGGTTGTGCGACAGGCCACCCCAGCTTTGTGATGAGCGCTAGCTTTGCGAACCAAACGATCGCTCAGATCGAGTTGTTCACCAAGCAGGGCGAATACGAATCTGGCAAGGTCTATGTTTTACCAAAGCACTTAGACGAAAAAGTGGCACGTTTGCACCTCGAAAAAGTCGGCGCCATGCTGACCGAACTCACAGACGAGCAAGCCTCTTACATTGGCGTGAGCAAAGCCGGCCCTTACAAGGCCGACACTTACCGCTACTGATATGCCGCGCGCAGACCAGTTGCTGGTCGAGCGCGGTTTGGCCAACTCGCGTTCACAAGCGCAGCGATTGATCGCTGCGGGTGTGGATTGGCGAGTAGGCCAGCAAGCCTGGCAACGCATTGACAAGAATGGCGCTGTGATGCCTCAAGACGCAGAGCTGCTGCTGAAAGATGATGCCGAGACCCGTTATGTTTCGCGTGGGGGACTGAAGCTCGAAGGTGCTTTGCGTGCCACAGGCCTGCAGGTCAAAGGTTGGACTTGTCTTGATGTGGGTCAGTCGACGGGTGGCTTCACCGATTGTTTGTTGCAGCAAGGTGCCGCACAGGTCACGGGTGTGGATGTTGGCCACGGCCAACTTCATCCCCGCTTGCATGCAGACCCGCGTGTTGTTTGCATAGAGCATTGCAATGCAAGAGAACTGAGTTTGGCGCAGTGCGGTCAGGCGCATGGCTTTGCTTTGATCGTGGCCGATCTGAGTTTCATCTCCTTGACGCTGGTAATGCCGGCATTGACAACCTTGCTGTCAGAACAAGGCCAGATGTTGTTGTTGGTTAAACCGCAGTTCGAATTGCAAGCCACAGACATTGGCAAAGGCGGCTTGGTCCAAGACCCCGCCAAGTATGTGCAAGTAGAAGAACGCTTGCGCAGTTCAGCCCAAGATGTGGGCTTACAGGTGGCGCATTGGTTGCCCAGTGTCATCACCGGCGGCGATGGCAACCATGAATTTTTCATTCACCTCAGGAACTCCGTATGAGCAAAGGCACACAAAACCCCATCAGCTTTGAATTTTTCCCACCCAAGACCACCGAAGGCGCTGACAAACTGCAGCAAGTTCGACAGGATTTGTACGCATTGAAGCCGGATTTTTTCAGTGTCACCTATGGTGCGGGTGGTTCTACCCAAGACGGCACTTTGCAACAAGTCCAAGCCATCTTGGCTGAAGGCCATGACGCAGCGCCCCACTTTTCTTGCATTGGTGCTACGCGCGACAGTGTGCGTGAACAGTTGACACAGTTCAAAGCAGCAGGCATTCGTCGCATGGTGGCTTTACGTGGCGACTTGCCCAGTGGTCATGGTACTTTTGGTGAGTTTCGATATGCCAGTGAGTTGGTGGCTTTTATTCGAGCAGAAACAGGCGATCATTTTCATATTGAAGTGGGTTGTTACCCCGAAGTGCATCCCCAAGCGAAGTCGCCTGAGGCAGATGTGCAGGCTTTTGTGACCAAAGTGAAAGCAGGGGCAAGCTCGGCCATCACCCAATACTTCTACAACACCGATGCGTATTTCCGCTTTGTTGATGAAGCCTACCAACATGGCGCGGACATTCCCGTGGTGGCAGGCATCATGCCCATCATCAGTTCAACGCAATTGATGCGCTTCTCAGACGCTTGTGGTGCAGAAATCCCGCGCTGGGTTCGCTTGCGCTTGCAGTCTTATGGTGACGACACGGCTTCAATCAAAGCGTTTGGATTAGAGGTGGTGACGGATTTGTGCGATCAGTTGTTGACCGCTGGCGTGCCTGGTTTGCACTTCTACACCATGAACCAAAGCACTGCGGTCAAACAAATTTGTCACAACCTAAGGTTGGGTGTTTAAGACTTAGCGCTCATCGAAGCTGAGCACCAGTTTGGGGGTCAGCGCTTTGGCTTGGCACGAGAGCACAAAGCCTTGGGCTATTTCTTCGCTGGTCAGGGTGAAATTTTTGCGCATGCTGACCTGCCCCTCCATGACCTTGGCGCGACAGGTGCAGCACACGCCATTGCGACAAGAATAGGGCAAATCCAAACCAGCTTGCAGACCTGCAGCCAACGGGTTGTCATCTGCAGACATGGGCACGTGGTGTTGTTTGCCATTGCAAATGATGTGCAAGTCAATCGCACTGGCGTTGGCCTCGGGTAGTCGTGTTGCAGGTTTGGCTTGTGGGCTGAAGTCACCAAAATGCTCGCTGTGAATGCGCTCAGCGGAGACCCCTGAACGCTGCAGTCCAGCAACAGTGGATTGCATCATGGCAGAGGGACCGCACACAAACACTTCACTCATGTCGCTTGCGGGCAAGACGCTTTGGGTAAGCGCCATGACTTTGTCTTCGTCAATGCGACCTTGTAACAAGGCGATGTCTTGTTCTTGCCGCGACAACACGTGCATCAGCGACAAGCGCTGAGGGTATTGGTCTTTCAAGTCTTGTAGGCTTTCATTGAACATCACGCTTTGCATACGTTGGTTGCCATACACCAAGCTGTAGCGACTGTGCGGGTTCGAAGCAAGTCCGCTTGCGATCAAAGACAAAACTGGTGTGATGCCTGAACCGGCTGCAAAGCACACCGTATGGTGAGCATGGTCTTGTGTGGACACAAAGCGACCTTCTGGCGGCATGGCTTCCAAGCCCTGGCCTGTTTCTAGTTCGCTGTTGGCCCATACAGAAAACACGCCGCCAGCGACAGCGCGTACGCCAATCTCAATCTCGCCTGTTGCAAGAAGACGCTCTGGCGTGCTGCAAACAGAGTAGCTGCGACGACAAGTTTGACCCGCAATATCAGCACGTACCACCATGTACTGACCCGCCTTGAAAGCAAAAGTTTGGCGCAAAGCGTCTGGCACATGCAAGGTGATGGCCTTGCCATTCAAGCCCTCAGTGCGTAGTCGCACCACTTGCAACTTGTGAAATATGGGAACGTTGCTCATGGGGAATTCAGTAGGGCTTGAAATAGTCGAAAGGCTCTTGGCAATTCAAACACTTGCACAATGCTTTGCAAGCGGTGGAGCCAAATGCAGAGGTGATGGTGGTGTTGGTCGAGCCGCAGAGGGGGCAAGCAACCACGTCATCTTGCAAGCGACGGGTGAAACGCACCACCTGCGAAGTGCTTGTGCTTTGGCAATTCGGCGGGGCAATTCCATAAGCTCTCAATTTCTCTTTGGCGCTGTCGCTCATCCAGTCGGTGGTCCATGCGGGGGCAAGTTGGGTTTTGACTTGACCTTGCACACCGAGTTGTTGAAGACTTTGCAAAATATCGTCGTGGATTTGCTCCATCGCCGGACAACCGCTGTAAGTGGGTGTAATAACAACTTCAACACCTGTGTCTGACATGTACACGTCGCGCAAAATGCCCATCTCGCGCAAACTCACCACCGGTATTTCAGGGTCGCAAAGTTGGTCTAGTGCAGCATGCACCGCCGCGATGTCGGTGCGCATGGGTTGGTTCACCACACTGCCTTAGGGTGCGCACGCGCCAAACTTTGCATTTCGCCCAACAGGTAAGTCAAGTGTTCTGAATGGATGCCATGGTTGCCACTGGGCACAAACCCACCATCGGGTGGGCGCTTCAAACAAGCTTGCAGCAGAACCGCGTCAAGCAGCTTGTGCCAATCGGCTTGCGCGTCTGCTTGGGACAACGTCGCTCCGACACTTTTCGCAGCCTCGGCGTGGGCCAAAGGCATCCAAAACTCTTGCGTGTACGGCATGAGGTGTTCAAGTGCAGCTTGTGCCCGTCGCTGCGACTCGACGGTACCGTCGCCCATGCGAATCACCCAATCTTGGGCGTATTGCCAGTGGTAGAGGGTTTCTTTGATGGCCTTGGCAGCAATCGCTGCAAGTTGCGCATCATGGCATTTCTCCAAGCTGGACCAAGTGCCCAGAGCCCATGCGCTGTATAAAAAATTGCGTACCAAGGTGGTCGCGAAGTCGCGTTGGCCGCTGCCACTGGGCGCAAGCGGCCCATGGTGCGGAAGCTCCAAAAAGGTGAAGTTTCGAAACGCTGGCGCATCACGAAAATACGCCAAGCTGTCCTCAGTTTCCCCTTTACCGATCAACTCT
>Ga0209357_1000136_pt1 | contig 26058 bp, 46 predicted proteins | sample LauGreFBDMM110SD_2_FD_187573 | JGI IMG/M metagenome (GOLD analysis project Ga0209357, IMG submission 187573) | Freshwater lake microbial communities from Lake Michigan, USA - Fa13.BD.MM110.SD (SPAdes) (version 3) | ecosystem: Environmental > Aquatic > Freshwater > Lake | place: Lake Michigan... | reverse complement strand
CTGTACAAAACCTTGATTATTCTGTGGTGCTGGCATAAGAAGGATCCGTTCCTTTGTTTAGATTAATATCATTTTAACTACTGCACCTGATTTTGTAAGCGCATCTGCCTGCTCGTTATAGTGATGGGCGCAGAATGTTAGGACGCCTGTACCAAAAAAGGCGCCAAACTGTGCTCTAGCAGAGCACTTGTCACATTGCTCCCGAACCCCCACCGTCAGAAGATCCATCTCCTGCTCCAGCATCTCCGCCATTTCCAGACTCCTGTTCTGAGTTATTAGAATTTCCTGGTCCTACACCACCGTAATACCCACCGTAGTAACCATAACCACCGTAGTAAAGCTGTGACCAAGGAATGCCGCCAACAACATAGCCACCACCCAAGCGACCTACCGTACGATGGCGCTTGTGTTTCTTAACGTTGAATTGATGCTTTTCGTTGTGCATGGTTAATCCTCTCACTCTTGCTTGCCGTATATATGCCAAAGGCCGGGATTTCTCCCGGCCTCTGCGCTATTAAGTTGTTTGTGTTGATTATGAAGCTGTTGCGTATGGTGTGATTGAGATTGTAGCTGTTGAGGCAACTGAAGCTGTTCCAGCTGCAACTGTCTGAGACTTGATTGTTCCAGCAACTGCTGTGAGACCAGCAACAGAAAGTGAACCTGTTGATAGTGCTCCTGAAGTTGTTGTTGTAAATGAAACTGTGTCTGTAGCAACTGCTGTAACTGTGAAGGTACCGTTGAGCGCTGTATCTGGTGATACAAGTGATGCAACAGTAATCTTGGTTCCAACTGGGTACTTAGCACCAGCACCTGTTGAGGTGATTGTTGCTGCTGTACCTGTACGTGCAACTGCTGTGATTGTTGAAGCTGCGTTAGTTGCTGCTGTAGCAGTTGTGATGTTAGCTGCTTCGTAACCAGCATCCTTAAGTGTGTCAAGGGCTACTGCTGTAGTGTTACCAACTACTGAAGGTACAATGATGAATCCAATTCCTGCACCATCAGCTGCTGTACGAGCTGTTGTCTTTTCTACTTTGCCGTACCACTGTCCGGTAATTTCACCAGCGCTAGCTGCGTTAGTTACTGTGAACTTAAGTGCGTTTGCTGTAGCAACAGTTGCTGCTGAAAGATTGTAAGCTGAAGCTGTAAGACCTGTGATGTTTACAGAGTCTCCTGCTGCAAGCTTGTTCTGTGATGTGTATGTAACTGTTGTTCCGTTACCTGAAGCTGCTGTAACCATAAAGTTACCTGCTGCTTCTACGAATGAAGGGAAGCCAGCCCACTCAGCTTCAATATCTGAGTTATCTCCCAGTGCTGCGTTTAGACGAGCTGATGCAATCTTGCTTTTAGTTGTCCACTGTCCGTTTTGTGCAGCGCCATATGTTTCGGTAGCTGTTGGAGTTCCATCAGCACGCTCATCATTTGGTTGCTTAGGGAAGTTACCCCATACAAAGTCGGTCTGTAGGTTTCCTGCTGAGTCGGTAAGATTACCGTTGTTGTTTGTTGTTGCTGCAGTATCTCCAATTGTAATGGATTCTGCTCCGGTAGCGTTGGCAGAACCAACGGCCGCGGGTGAATTGTAGCTTGACATTTATAGTTTCCTCACTGATCAATGTGATTGTTCGTTCGAACCCACAAAGGATGACAGAAATTATGCCTCTTGTATGTATGTATGAATCTCGCCACCCGAATAGATGTCATGCTTGCAGGCGATTTCAATTGCCCGTCTCACAGCCTTTTCGGCGGCCGCGGGTGTACTGATTTTTGAGTAGTTCAAAGCTTCAAGTGCGCCTAGTGCAACATCCCCACCACTACCAGCGTAGTAAACATTGCGGGCTTCTCTATCCCAAGAGTAATCGTTAAAGATCGGGTAGATGACACCTCTAATAGAAACAAGCAAGTTAGAGTCTTGCCACGCTGCATCGCCATCTTCTTTACCTTCAAAGCCAGCATCCTGGAAAGCTTTACGCATTGAGGGAATAAACTTCTTAGTCATAAAAGAATCTAAATCGATAGTTGCACTTGGCTTTGGAGGTTTCCATCCAAATTGAGTAATGTTTCCACCTCTAGAAGCGCCGGAGACAGCTATCAGTACACCGTTATTATTAACAATCTTAGATGTAGCAAGTTCCATATAGCGACCATCTTCATCAGAGGCGCGGGAATCACAACCTATAACAGACCAGCCATCACCTTGGATTGCAACAAGCGTAGTCATGAGATCCCCTCAGTTGATAGTGCAATCCTACAGTACTACAGGCCAGATCCAAACTGGAACTCATCAGGCCTTTTGCGGGGGAGATTTGAGTAGTCAGTCTTACTCCAAGGTGCTCCATCTAGGTAAAGTGTAATAAAATCGTGGGTGGAGTCTGAGTTCTTCAAGATATCCCATAGGACAGCATCTACTCCATCGTACTGGATCATAGATCCGTCTCTCATGCCAATGACTAGTACTTCCATCTCTTTATCTAGAGAGTAGCAAGCGTAATATGCTCTAGGTCGCGGACGTCCTAAGACGTCTGTCTTGCCAGATGTAGGAGCTGTTATATGTTCATACCCAGGGCCACATGGATTAGAAGAGCTCATAGAAGAGAGCCGAGCTTCCCGTCCCTCTATTGTGGTATTAGAAGCTAGTTTGTCTTTCATCGCCTCTTGTACGTTTAATGCTACCTCGCCAGCTTGAGACTCTGATGACCGTCTTCTATTGTAATAGTTATCTAGATCTCGACCTCTACCGGCCATTATATTCCTCTTCCAAATGTTTTTCCTCGCACATGCGAGCTAAATCAGGAACTACATAGACTTTTCTACATAATTGACACGTCCAGCGTTCTAAACGCTCCCGATCATCCATATGTAGGCATCTTACTACTTGGCTACTGCCTTAGAAGCCTGTAGCTCCCCGAAATTTTTAGGCTACTGCCTCCCCGGTATAAGACTCAACAGTTTATTTCTCCTGGCCGAATACGGACAAAACGGACATTTAAGGGTAGGGGGGGCAAAACGGACAAATCGGACAAATAAGAACAAAACGGACAAATAAAATTATGGTGTAAGGCTTCAGAAGCAAAGGTTAGCAAGTAGGTAATCCTGTGTGCGGTGCCTAGTAGGTTCAACTCCTGCTAGGCACACGCTGTATTCGGTAGCCCTGTCTATCAACAGCAGAAGGCATAACAATGTCCGCACGCGAAAATCTGTCTGCGTTGCTCGCAACCCGTGGTAAGGGTGGCTCTCTAGAGTCCATCTCCCAAGCAGGGGCGCACTTCAACAAAGACAAGACACTCACCCCGTCTGACTTCATCTCGGTAGATAAGTTAGACGCATCTAAGGCAATCACACTACTAGGCGGGTTCGCCGTATCTACCTATGGGCTAGACCCAAAGGTGGCTTACTCAATGCGTAATGCGTTCGCTAAGAAGTATGCTCAGGTGGTCAATCTCTATGACCTATCACAAGCAGACTTCATCTCCGCAATTTCAGAGATAGATGCCGAGATTGCGACAGAAGCCTCTAACAAGGCTAACTTCGCTATCTCTATGGGCACAGAGCAAGAGCGTCTCATCAAGAACGCTCAATCTGCTATCGACAAGTTAGTAGATGCTAATGTGTCCCCAAAGGTCAAGCACGATTTGCTTACTCTTGCTCGCACCATTGAGCAGAAGTTGGCTTATGCGCCTGTCCAAAAAGTCGCACAAGTAGCCTAATAATAGCGAGAGGGGGGACTAGCTCCTCCCTCTCCCTATCTATGTCCACAGTATCCCTGTGGGCGTAGATGGGGTATGCCGACCAATCGGCTCACTCTGGTATGTAATGTGCCAGCCCCCGCACTAATGGATTACCTACAAGTGTCTTCTGTCTATCGAGAAGCCCTAGCCGTCCCCTTCACAATGTCGGCTAGGGCTTTCTCATCTCACAATGTGATACAACTCTCATCATAGATAATTGGCTACTGCTAATTGGCTAACTATGAGCATTGGGAGACACACCAGGTCTACGACTATGGTCTAGGTCTGTTATCAGGTAGGTTGTGGAAGATACATAGGACAACAGACTGAGACTCGTAAGGTGTTAATTTGTCTGTGTAGTGCGTAGGTCGCCCTTCCCTATGTATCTCTCACTCTCTATCTGGAGAGTATCTAACTAGGAGTAATAAAATGACAGAATGTGCAGTTAGGTCTTGCAATAGCACTGAGTTAGTATTCAGTGGTGTTGACGCCTTTATGCTTGGTGGTATCCCTACCGAGAAGTATTGCTATACCTGTGCTAATACCTATGTACAGATAGCAGACAGTATGAAACTAGAACACACCCACAACGCAACCTGAAAGGCTATCTAATGGATTGTATCTATTGCGGAAAGCCTGTAGTTCCTGCTAGATGGGAAGCAGGCTATGAGTATTGTATGGCTCCTGAGTGTGCTCACGAACTACGAGAGCGTGCTGAGCAATACAGACTTATCCTTATGCCTAAGCAAGGCTTTACCTATGTCAAGGCTGATAGTCCTGACCTTCTATCTGGTAAGTCATCAGGTAGACAATAATCCCCCCCGATTTATAAGAAAGGATCGTTATGTTCACACTATCTGTAAAGATAGGCATTACCCGCAAGCCCCGCAAGCAGAAAGAGCTGACCAGTGTTGCTTGTTATCACTGTGGCAAGACCTTCACAATGCACATAAAGAACATCAGAACAAGCAATTACTGCACTAGTTGTAAGTAATACACCAATCCTTCCCCGCGAAGTTTGAGATGGATAGAGGGCACACTGAATAGGCTGTTGATTGCATCGAGAACGAGGAATCTATGTGAGTGTAACTATTATCATAGAGGGAGCGTGAAGAAGCGAAGCAGTACGGACTTAGGTGCTTGAGGTGCCCAGAGGGAGATAGTTACCTACCTAAGTAATTACAGGACATGAACAAAAACAATCATGGTAATTGAATCTGTTATGCAAGAGGGGCTGTGGTTGTGAGTCTCACGCAATTCCTTCAGTAATTCAGTGTGTCCCCTATTTATCTCAATCGAGGTAAATAAACAGAAGGGAAGACTATGTATATCGAGTTCGAACCACAGACAATCGTAATCATCTGTATCTCACTAGTATTCATCGTTGCCATTAAAGCATGGCGTAAATAATTCCTCGAGAAGGGGATACACAGTGGCGACCAAGGTAATCCCACTACGGATAACAGCCATGCCCTCTGCGCTCCCGGCGCAACGGTATGGTGTAGACGCTTTCTACTTAAATGTTACTACGCCTATGGGTGTGGAAAGTGCTGTGGTTGGTCAGACATGACCTGAGGTAAAACATGTCCCGAGCAACGGGGTATATCTGCGCCTCACCTGAGTATGTGAAAGCTAAACTGCTCACCTAACAGAAGGGATAACAATGACTATAACCATAGTTGAATGCGCAAGATGTCAAGACCCACAAGTATTCAAGCCCATGTCTATGGACTCTGATATACCTGTTGCTTTAGACATATCATTAGATGGTGGTTACGCAATGTTCGTAGACAACATCTATGCTGAGGGTGGTAAGAACCCCCTGCAATTCACATTGTGCCACAAGTGTGCCCACGAGTTTACAAAGTTCATGGGTATACCTGAGACCACAGTGTTTAACTGGCACTCAAATACAGAGGAGGAATACTGCAGTGGCTACACCAAAGAATGGTTTAACGAACAATACGATAAACAAATCGCTTACGTCAAAGAAAACTGGCACAAGCAATTCCCCAACAACCCATTCCCCAACGCTTGAAGAAATAAAGAAAGACCTGTTCATTGCCATTGAAGTTCTCAATGGTTATACAGAGCACGAAGCATTGCTAAACTGGCAATGCGTACAAGGTACGTGCCAATGCTCGTAACCAACACAAACCCACACACCCCCGAAAGGAGCCTTCAATGGCAGGGAAAAAATCAGGCGCTTCAAGAAATGATAGCCGCCCTAATGGAAAAGCATGGAAGCAAAATCCTGGCCCAGATGGAGTCAAATCCAAGTTTGTCTCTCGACCAGGTCGTATTAACGGTCGCAGTGCAAGCAACCATGAAAAGCGTGAAGCCTGGAAAGTATCAGGAGGTCGTGTTGACCACCCGACTATCCCACACTGGCGCACTGGCAAGGTAAGAAAGGAAGCAGTAAGTGTTTCCAATGACGCCTAGCCAATCATGGCTATTCCTGTTCTTATTGTTTTATTCAATAGGCATAACAACCTATGCATATGTATGGCGTAATAAATATTACGACCTACAGTCTTATCGTATCTATGAGCGTAAACAACAAGCATATAAGCGCACACAGATGGACGAGTTATATTCAGAGTCATTTCTAAAAGACTAATCTTGCACGGGAGCGGGATGAACTGCGTTCAGAAAACTCCCCTCGTGAGTCCGCACCATCATGCGGAATACAAATGAGATGGAGCTTGTATAGATGTCAAAGTCTATGCAAGCACGTTGGGCAGAAGCATAATGATTAGCCAATAGAAACCGATCGAAGTCTCAGAGAAGATGGTATTTGGTCTAGCGGGTATCTCATGGAGAAACTACTCCCGCCTATGTGCAACTTTTCAAAACACCAGAGACTAAATGCGTTTGCTGTTGACAGCACACCTCGGGGTAACTCCCACGTGTGCCGAGGCTAGAGTCAGGATAACCCCGTCAAAAGTGGTGCTTCTGTCCAACACAAACAACCCCCCAACACACAGAAGGGACAACAACATGTGGCTATCAAAGCGCAAGTTGATAAGCCGAATTGAGCGCATGATGGTCGAGCAGGAACTCGAACTCCATGACCTTGATTCGCAACACAGCAGGGCATACCATACCGGCATGATAGATGGCTTAGGTATGGCACTCTTTGCAGTGTCACCAATTGCAGCAAGACGTAATCCAATCAGTATTGTATGGTTTGATGAAGATTACGACGAACCACGCAAAGTGGAACAAGACAGAGAAACTCTGTTTGATGCAACTATGTTTGAAAGCGTAGAAGCAAGATGACCAGAGGTGCGTGGCACGTAACAGACTACGACACAGCTAAATCATATCTATCGGGCGGTCACAAAAAATGGGATCGTCCTTTATATGTGCGAGGACTGCGTATTCAAAGTAGAAGCAAAGACATTGCTATCGTGGATAAATGGTACAACTTTGAACCCATTTTGTTTCATCCCGATGGCACATTGACAATACAAGCACCTCAAGCAATACCAAACAATTGGGGTGGCACATGGAATCCTTTACGTTCACAAGGTGTGCGAAGAAACTTCAAAGACTTCAGTGGACTACAAGGAATGTTTCAAAAGAATGGAACTGTATACATAACTACACAAGATGCTTTGAGGACACCCTCAAAGATTCAAAAGTGTAGAACATGTCATGGACTTGGTTTAGTAGATAGTTGGTGTTCTCCATCATATTGTCAAAATGACTTTCCATGTAATGATCACCCTGAATGGCAACCCAATGTTAGTTCTAGTAGTTATAGATGGCATTATGGTAATTGTCCACATGGTAACTCAGACAGTCACAGCGTTCCAAAATCACAAGACTGCTATCACTGCAAAGGTGTAGGGCTTCGTGAGTATGGTAACAACCTCATCTCTATTGCTTGGGATGGTTCCCCAATCAGGCTTAAAGATGGCAACTTAGTAAAACAACCTCCAACCGAACTAGAGAAAAGGATCGCAGCGTATGTCCAACTTGACAGTTGATTACACTGGTGAAGCAGTACCAACGCAAGGTTTGGTGACCACGCCTAAAGAGGCTGCTCATCGAATTATGCTTGGTTATGTGCCAGCCAATCTAAAAGACCTAAGCACTAATACTCACTTCAGAGATACAGTGCTTGGTTACATATTGAGAGATACAACAGAGCACGACGTAGTGTTAGAAGTATTATGCTGTGCCCTACGTCATGCAGCAGAAGAAGCAGATATCCGTATGTATAGCGAGTATGTAGCAGCAGTTGCTTACTCGTGGGAACATCCAACTCTTGCGCTAAAAGCAATCTCTCGCAACAAGCCTACAAACGCAACCACCTTCATTTGGTCAGTGGCTCAGGCGATGTACAAGAAAATGCCTGGGCCTTTCTATCAAACTCTAATTGTTTCTCAATTAGAACAAAGCGAACAGCAATGGGCTAACACCACGCCATAACCGTTCCAACACAAACATTCACACGACAAGAAGCACTCGGCAAAATACTTAACTCGACCCAAGCCGGAACGCAATAACAATGGGCCGTGGGAAGATGGTTGAAGGTGACTAACTGGTCCAACTAACCGCTTCCGCGAGCGAATCAATTCATTTGAGCAGGCCCGTAGTAGCTAAGATTTCAGTCCCTTTTGTCCTTCGTGCGTAACTCTTGTGAATACCTCGGGGCAGGTCTTATTGACCTGCCTCGGGGAACTTAACCTACTAGAAGGGAACCATAATGTCTATGTTTTTTCCAGACCACGACCACAATGACGACACGCCAGATTTTGAAAACCTGTCTCCTGTTGAAAAGCAAGAGTTCTATGACTATATTACGAAGCAAATGAATTTGATTATACAAAAAGCAGAAACACAAGGAGTGCTGTTTGATTTAATTACAAAATGGCCCCACGATAAGCAGGTAGCGTATGAGATGGCTACCGTAATTGAGAACCGCGTCCTAGAAGACGACGACGAACGCTAAGTTTCCTTAACAAATTGTTAGGGAATGTCATAGCAATATGACAAACGATTCCATTACCAAAGAAGGGGTAAAGATATGGATATCGCTGTATTCACAGAGTCGTACGAACCAATCATGGGGGCTAAGCGCCGTCAGGTTCTTATCACTCCACATGATGGAAATGTACGAATCTACTCACGTGATACTGACGGGACTAAGGGTCCTCACAACAAGTGGGAGGAAACTGACCTCGACACTATCACTGGACAGATAGGTACTGATGAAAAGCTAACACGTGAACCTGTTGCTGTATATGTTACATCAGCAGACGAACGTGCTATGACGGACAAAGGTTATTCCCCGGTCCTCGGCACCAAGGCGTGTCAAGCACATACTAAAGCAGGACTCAACACGGATACTACGCCATTTGTAGAACGCTTATGCGAAATCTACGAAGCGGTAAGTAACCATGATGATTCTCTTGAAAACCATGTGATTGACAATCGTCGTATGCCAGGCTTACCTGTTCCGCTAGCATCAGCACCAACACAAACAACGCCAGCACCTACCGCAACACCATTTGTAGAGCCTGTTGTTCAAGCAACAAGTACATCAAACGGCGCAGTAATAACCGCAGCGCTTGCTTCAGTGCCACGCATTGAACTAGCAAAACGTTATGTGCATCGTGATATCTGGTCCCGCCAGGACTTTGAAATCTTTGATTACTCTCGTGCTAAAAGCATCAACGTTCTTATCTACGGCCCTACCGGCCCAGGTAAAACTACATCTGTTGAAGCATGGGCTGCTGAACGCAATTTACCTATGGCAACAGTATCTGGTAACGCTTCAATGGAGCCAAGCCAAATGACTGGTAAATATGTATCTGATGGCAATGGTTCATTTGCATGGATCGATGGCCCAGTTACAGATGTTGTTCGTAATGGTGGTGTCTTATTACTCGACGAGGTTAACTTCATCAGTCCTAAGATCTACACTGTTCTATATTCATTGCTAGATGGTCGTCGTTCTATCACACTGTTGGATCACCATGGTGAAACTATTGAGGCTCATCCAGACCTCACTATCTTCGCTACTATGAATCCAGATTACATTGGTACAACGCCGCTCAACTTTGCATTCCGCAATCGTTTTGATATCCAGATTCCATGGGATTACGACGATAAGGTCGAGTCTAAACTAGTCTCCTCCAAGGCTTTGCTTGTAGTTGCTAAACAACTACGCGTTGAAGCTAACAAAGGTCAATACGAGACACCAATCTCAACCAACATGCTGCAAGAGTTCGTTAACTTTGTTGACCCTCTTGGCTACGAGTTCGCAGTGGAAAACTTCATTGCTCACTTTAGTTCTGACGAAGCAGCAAGCGTTCGATTGGTATTTCAGACACACGAACACAATATCAAGACAGACTTTGGTATTGAAATCCCAATAACTCTTGAGAAAGAGTCTGAAGGAAAATCTCCTGAAGAACTTCTTAAAGAGTGGGCAGGACAATACGGAGCAGTTAACGGATTGGTATAACTATGTACATTGAAGAACTAGAACAGCACTGGGGTGATGCCCGGACTGAAGATACACAGCAACGTTCTGTTCGACTCAATGCACTATGTCGTGTATACGAACAGGCTGACCGTGTACTCACGGGTGACCCAGTCACAGTCAATGTAGTGCCTAACGGCCCCGCACCAGCGTGGTCTGATGGTGCATCTATTTACATCAACCTTGATCAAATTGAGGAGATGGACTTAGAAACATTAACACAGGTTAACGGTCTCAATTACCATGAGCTAGCCCATCACCTGTATACGCCTCGCAAAGGCACAGAACTAATCAAGTGGGTCATTGATAAAAAATACTTCCAAGCCTTTAACATCTTGGAAGATCAACGTATCGAGACTCTCTTAGTTGGTAGATATCCATCTATTGCGCCATACCTAACAGCAACAGTTGCTCGTTGGTTAGGTGCATCAGAAGATGTCAATGGTAACTATGTCTGCATACGTGGCCGTCGTTACTTACCTGTTGAAATTAGACAAGCATTCCGTGACGAGTTTGCCTTCCCTGAACTAATACCAACAATAATTAGAATCGTAGATGAGTATCGATTGCTAGCGTTTCCACAAGGATACGCACGAGCACAAGAACTAATCGAAGAGTTCTATGATGAAGTATGCCTACCAATGGGCTTACTACCTGAGATGGATGGTGGCCCCAACAAGTGTGGTGGTCGTGATCCAGTATCAAAAGGCAGACCTGAACCTGGTAAGGCTCAGGAGAAAGACGCTCAACGAGCAGCAGGTATGGGTACTAAAGAATCTACTTATGTACCTAAACCTAAAACTAATGAGAGCCCATCTTCAGATAACAATGGACTATCTGATATGCCTACCAACACAAACCCAAACGATGACGGCAATGGATCTAATCCATCTACCACATCTGCGCCACGCTCTGTCCAAGAAGCATTGGACATACGAGAGCAAAATATAAATACATCCTCAATAACACCCGGAACAGGACATGCTCCTAGTCTTGGTGGTTTACCTGACAAAATCAATGACATGCTAAATACAGCAATTGATGAAGTGCTTGAACGTAAAGATGTACAAGCAGACGTCAAAACAAAACAGCGTGTAATTGTAGGTGGAGATGGTAAACACGAGGATATAACTAAGAAAGGTAAATTCAATGATACAAGCGTTCCCCAAGACGCAATAATCTCTTATCGCAAGTTTGCTAAAGAGTTACAGCGTTTACGCGATGATTCAGAACCTACGTGGCAAAGAGAAACCCCTACAGGTCGACTCAATGTACAACGTGTAATCAGAGGTTGCGAAATTGATCAATCCTTTGATAGGTGGGACGAAGGTGATGATGGCTGTGATATCGAAGCAGTTATCCTTGTCGACCGTTCAGGTTCTATGTCTAGTCAACAGAATGATAAAAAAGCATCTATCGCTTGCTGGACTATCAAACGTGCGCTAGAACATATACAAGCCCCAGTCACCGTCTATGCCTTTGATGATAAAGCAGAAGTTGCTTATACTCGTAATGAGCGTGCATCTAAAACTCAATACAAGTTCATCTATGGTAATGGTGGTACAGAACCGTACCCAACCTTGCTTGCTGCCGAACAGTTACTTATGGCTTCGCGTAAGAAGAATAAGATGCTGTTCATTGTTACCGATGGTGTGTTCAACACAAACAAAAACGACGAACTAATTGAACGCATTACCCGTCGCGGTATCTTGACATCTATGATTCTTATCATGGAGGATAAAGAATGGAAATACTATGTAGAAGACCATAACCAACTCACTCAAGAGCAGTTACGGCACAAAGCAGAAGTATTTGCCCGTATCAATACTGCCAAAGACTTACTCCCATTTGCTAAACAAGTGGTAGTCAGTGCCATCAAAAAACGCTCGAGAATGAGATAGGAGGTAAACATGTACGTTGTATTTGACAATATGACTGAAACAATAATTGGACCATTTAATGATTATGAAGATGCACAGATGTTCGTTCTACATGCATCAGGCATAACTATTAATGATTATGTTTCAGACTTAACTATTGAACCTGTCTCTGAACCTCAGGAATGGGCTTTGGATAATGGATTAGAATCAGAACTAGGAGTTCTATCATGAACAATAAAGAAATGGCTGAACAAGATAAAGAAACATATGCGCAATACGAAGCTGCTACCCGTCAACTGTTAATCAAACACAAAGCGGAAGACCTATTACCAATGCTAGGACTAGAGGAACAAACAAATGAGTGAACAACTCAAAGCACAACAAGAGTTCGTCAATCGTTCGGGTGAGTGCACATGCATTGTGTACCACCCAGTTGGCGAAGAATACCAACGAGTGTTCATGGAATGGACACGCACTGGCAAAAGTAGCATGGCTATGGCTGCCCAATTGTTTAGTGAATGTGGCACCCGATGAGCATCACTATAACACGCAAAGAAGCCTGTGAACTAATACGTTCATACATTGGTAAACCAAATGGACCTAAAGGAGAAGACTTAAACAAGATTGTCTTTGCTGTAAACAATGACTATCAAGTACGGGACTTTATGCTAGGTCTGCCTGAATACTATGATGTACAAGAAATTGTTAACTTCTTGTGCCACATGTCCAACAAAGCGCCTTGCGGTGAAGATGCACCATTTATCACTGTCAACGCAGCGCTTGCCTACGAACACGACCAACTAGAAGACTTCTTTAGTCAGGTTGGGTACGTGGCAACACATAGGCCTGAGTACTCTCTAAATCAAATGCTTATGCGATGTGCAAAGGCACACTTCCCCGGTGAGATGCTAGGTAAAATGCGCGGAGAGTTAGCCGCCATAGTAATGAAGTCGTGTTACACAGACACGCCAGATCAGATCATTACAAAACTAGAGAAGCCAGACAAACTCGACTCAACACAAACAACCGATGTCTAAGTACTTAGTTAGATGCAAAGCATCTGTGTACTTTGATATTGAAATGGAAGCACAAGAAAAATGGGACGCCGAATCTGAAGGTCTTGATGCTTTCGGCAACCTATTAGACAACGCACCCTTGCCATCTCCTCTTGAATGGGATAGCGTAGAAGTGTGGGAAGTAGAACCCATCTAACGAGTAGAAGGGAAAACATGAAGCCGTATCACATACGTCTTACATTTGACGTCAACATTGCTCCATGGCGTATTGACGATCCAAATGACGTTAACAATCACGAATGGTCATTGTCAGTTTATGACAGAAACTTAGGCGAGTGGATTCCACTTAGTAGTTGTACTCGCCCTGGGGAGTCTCATAGAATTGCCAAGATCGAGGTGCTAAATGATGAAACCCCCAGTAGCACTCCGGGGGTCTCAACTGAAGGCGTGAACTCCTAGTTTTAGGACTTTACGTGTACAGTCTACAGTACAAAAGAAAGGAGAACGACATGCATAACATGGAGTTTGCTAATGGAACTGTCAATAATAAGCATGTTCGTAAGTTAATAGCCGCCCTAGAAGGAGCAGGGTTGGAAGTAACTATAACAAAAGGCAAGCAACACATCCGTGTAGAGAATCCTGAAACCCATAAGGTAGTATTCTTTGGTGGCAACTCTCTCGGGGACTGGCGAGCCTCAAAAAATATACTGCGAGACCTAAAAATTGTAGGTTTCGATCAAGATATCAAACTAGGTTAGGAGTAGCACATGGCTAAAAAAATCAACAGTATGTTCAGTGCAAGTATCGTAAAAAACCGAACAAAAGGTGGTGCGTGGTTAACAACCATTAAACTAACTGATGAAGGTATAGATACACCATACGATTCATATCAAGCAGCATGGTCTAACGCATCAGCTGCAAAACGATGGATTAAAGAAGTACTACAAACAACTACCCCACGTAAATCTGTAAAGATGTTACCTGGCTCTGAGTTAGACGACAAACAAAAACCTGTCGTATTTGCTGGGGCGGTTACATTTAAGCGAGACGCGTAATGGATATGGAAACAGTACTTCCGTTTAAATCAATTAACGACATCGTTAAAGAAATCAAAGAAGGAGCAGAAGAATCTCTCTATGAGTTTACTTCTGCAACCTTTACCTCAGGAGAAGAAGCTGAACCACAATGTGGTTGCGGTGGTTGCACCTGTAAATAAGACATAAAGCAAATGGCCCCTCGTCTCACGACGGGGGGCCAAATGTTTGTGTTGGCGTTTTTAGGAGTCGATTTCGTCGTCTAGAATTAAGTCTTCTAGGTCTTCAATATCTTCCTCTTCAAGGTCATCAACGATGTCTTCAAATTCATCTTCGAAGTCTTCGTCAAAAAGGTCTGGATTTAGATCTTCCATTGCGGCTCTCCCAGTACTAGTAGGTATGAAAATCGTACACTATTATTTAATATCTTTAAGCAGTTTAATTTCACAACCATCTGTGGTGCAATACGCCTCGCCAACCGCATCCGCCGCCATACCTGCGTATACACCGGCAAAGTCAATTGGGAACAACTTCATGCGAGCCTCTTCGTACTCACTCTCAGTGATCTGAGTGTAAGGCATCTGTGGATATACAGTGTTACCCATAGGCAAGAACGAAACAGTCTTGAGCTGACCGTCATGCATGTGAAGGATTGAAGCAATGGAGTCCGCTTCTTTCTCAGGGTCAAAGGTTACAGTTACAGATACAGAGTTGTCTGACCAGTAGCGCTGTGTTACAACGGCAAGTGCTACCTTCTCGTGTACAGACACATCCTTTTCAGCACGCTTGGCATCGGTTTGGATAGGGAAGAACACAACAGAAGTTGTATCCGGTGATTCAGATGCTGGCTCTACCCGATAGTTTGCCATTATGAACAATGGGAGCATTGGGTCAGAGTTACCAAAGCGAATAGCTCTATTAAAGAACTTACCTCCAGATGCCCAGTGAACTCCTGGAGACTCACCGGCAAGAATAGATACGGTGCCGGACGGCTTTACGGTAGTCATCTTGATTGATTGACGAATACCTAACCACTCAGAGTATGACTCGTCATAAGCTTTGACAGTTGCATAGCCTTCGTTCAGCCAGTCACGTAGGACAGTCCAACCGTTATTATCAGCAAAGTTAGCAATACCAGAAACCGATGTTCCAATACGACGGTTGCGCTGCATGATTGCATTGGTCTCCTCCCAGTGAGTAGGGAGAAGTGTCACAGTTTTGGCATACAGGTAAGCAAACTTCAAAGTCCTCTTAAAATCATCGAGTGAATCGTGCCTATTTAGGTAGGTTTCTACCAATGTACACATCTCAAAGGACTCAAGACTTTGCTCAGCGCATGGGTTGTACCCAGCAACACGCCAATCTTTATTGTTAGGTGGATCAATAAGCCGGCCGTACTTGCGTGAAACGTCCATCCAAACAACGCCTGGTTCTCCATTCAAAACAATGCCATCAATGATCTTAGAGAAATCAGAGCCTACCTTTGCTTCTACAGAGTTGTTAGACATCCAGGCCCAACCCGGATTCTTCGGATCATAAGAATTACGCTCAGGGTATACCTCTGCATTTTTTAGGTTGAGGAAGTCTTGGTCGTCAATTCTGCCAATTAATAGTTCTGCTGAACGACGTACGTTGCCACTCACAACACAAACCCCGATTAGGTTACCTATATCGGCAATATCCTTACGAGTTAACTTCTCTCCTGCACGTCCGTCAAAGATATGGCGGATGTAGTTGTGTAGTCGTTCTAGTGGTTCGTGCCCTGCTGCGGTTCCACCAAAGGTTTTGATTGGAGTGCCTGCTGGCCTAACCTCTTTGTAATCAAATACTGGAGCCTTGCTATCTGGCTTGAGGTAAGCATTGATGAGGGCTGTGACTGATTCGACCCATCCTTCTCGGGTATCGGGTACGACATATATATCTCCTTGAATTGGTTCGTAGATTGTGAAGTCCTTGTCGGCTCCTTTATCGTCGAACCCAACTCCGACACCTAACATTGATGCTTCCATTAAGAAAGAAAATGGTTTTGCTGGATTGAGCTTTGTCATTTCCATTGTAGAAACAAAAGCACAATTCTGTAACGCAGCAGAGTTTCTCTGTTCATTAATAAGGGGAGTTCCCATCATCCATAGTCCACGGCCCGGTGGAGTCCACTTCAAATTAAACAACCGGTCAAATGCTTCTTTAGCAGAAGCCGCAGCCTTGGAATCTGACCAAGGAAGTCGTTGAGATTTAGCGTGATCTTTTTGTAATGAGTACATGCCATTGATAACACGTTCGCATACTTCAACCCAAGTCTCTTTAGTGCCATCCTCTTTAAGACGAGAGTATGTTCTTAAGAAAGTAATTTCACCTACGCTATTACCTGCAGCATCGGAATATCCCCAAGGAACAGTCTTGTCTTTATATGAGTTGACGAAGTCTTCGGTTAATTTAAAAGAAAACAAAGTATTACCCTTCTCTAAAATGTTGATGTAGTTACATAATTAGTCTATGTGATCAGAGATTATTCTAGTGGTATTTTCCTCAGAAATCCCACCGTTCGGTATCTCTCTCAGAGTGTTAGCTTTATCACCAAACAATGCTGACAGTACACCGCCTGAAGTTTGACGTTCTACGGTCATTCTTACAAATTCCTTGTTTTCTTCAAGTTCTTTCAAACTCTTAACAATCTTAAATAGTCTATCAATCTCTTGCCCAGTGTTAGGATCCGGGTACCCGCCATTTAGTTCTTCAGCAAATCGAGCAAATGCAACACGAGCACCTTGCATCTCAATGATGGCATTTAACAAACCCTTAAGTTGGTCTTTAGTCTTTACCTCTACTGGCAAATTGAAAGCACAAGTATTCTGTGGCTTAAATGCAGGGCAGTTAGCAGCAACAAAACATGTATCGCATTGTCTCAAAGATGCAGAGGTAGTTTCAAGCACTGGAACGTCTCTTATCAGGTCTCGTCCATCGTTATCTTTATCAATAACTGTCTTAGTATTTACTGAAAAAACCGGCAAAGTACGCGTTTCTGATGCATCTCTAACTATAACCTTAGTAGGTTCTAGAGCAGAATCTTTCCGCACCTCGAGTGCACTGTTATCAGGTTCTATGCCTAGTGTTTCCGCAGAACCTGGGTCATCTATGTGCGTGCTGTTATCAGATAACTTCTCGCCATCTACTACTGTTAGGTGTGGCGGTTTCTTTTTATCCATTGATTTCTCCAGCTCCAGGTACGACCATATTGCGAGGCGAGTTACCTCATTACTATCATCATTAATAATCTTATCGAAGTCTAAGCCAGCCTTGTTTATAACATTTTTATAACGAGGGCGTGCTTGGTCTTTCTGTTTCTTTTGGTATCGCACCAGTCTAGTGGTATCCCAAACTATTGTCTCACCACGCATCATTGGAGATAGCCACGACAAAGTGCTTGCAGTCTCAAAAGGTATCTGACGTAAGTTATCAGGTTTAGCGCAAGCAATGCCGTGGAAATTGGTGCCCAGTTGGCCCTGTAGGGCCCGTGTGCGCCCTGCTAGGGTCGTATCGCTATCTATGGTGGTTCCTAGTATGGCAACGTTCTCCCAGTTATCACAGAGAGCAAACAAAGCCCTATGCCCCATTTCAGGGTTCCATACTGGCCAGTATTTACTTCCTAGTTCCCATCCAATAGTCTTACGCTGTTCTTCAATCCAGCTAGATCCAAGCACTGGGGAATCAAACTCAACCACTCCCTCAATACGGTCATAGTTAGTTGCAATGAAGTCTTCATAGTCCGCGGCAAACTCTTCAGCTTCCCGGGTGGATAAGGTGGCGGTGGCGGCGGTTCCTGCAGTAAGGTAAATTTTTACGTCATCTGGGTACTTCTCTGATAATAGATAGGTTTTGCTTTTAGGTAGCCCACGTTTACGCAGGCCCCAAAAGCTGACACTGACATGCTTGACACCAGCATCAATTAACAATAATCTATGAGACGGTATTTCTCCGCCCATGAAAACTATGCTCATTCAAATCTCTTAACATTACTCCCAAGTTCAGCCGCCATAAGTGCAGCTCGTTGGTTTTCAACCTCATCGGCCAGGTCTTGCCAAGGCCGCACTTCTCTGGAGGTACGTACAAATTTAGGTGAAGCAAAGAGCATAGTTGGTATGCCTTTAGACAAAGCGTAAGCACACCGATCCGCATCCGGATCTACAAATAGGTCGACTCGTCCTTGAGCTTGAGCTATAGCTAGCTGCCGGTTACGTAAGTCTTGCCCCTCAAAGAAGTATCTATCATCATAGATATCTCCGTACCCAACTATCAGGTTAGAGCGCAGCCAGTGATCTGTCTGCTTAGGGCTTTGATCCGAAGCAATTATGACCCGGTAATGTTGTGCGAGAATACGAAAAAGCTTGACGCCCTCCGCTATTGGATCGCCTACTTCTGTTCTTAGTACTCCGTCTAATGCTACGAATGCTGTGGCCATTTAATACTCTAACAATCCCACTTTCTAAGTGCTAGTGCCTTGCGAGTTGGTTTACCGTTTTTATCTTTCATAGGTCCTGGCATACCGCCCATACGTGCGCAAAATGATTTACGACGTGCAGCAGACTTAGGAGACTTTTTTGCTTGTTCTGATGAAACAGGTGGCTTTAAGTTATGTCCTTGAGCCTTGGCCGAAGCACGACCTTTAGCGTTTAGTCCACCCTCTGGGTTTTTACCTTCTTTGCGTTGCCATGCTGGTGATTTAGCCATGGATTCTCCTTAGTAGTGTGTTCGTATCGGGTAACTCTATGCCATAAGTCTGAAGTTGTTTCTGTTTCTCTGCTTCTGTTTTAGAATCTTTTATTGCACGTAAATCTTGAATAATCCCAGAACGTTTACCTGCTTGCCATCTGTAGTTATTAAAATCAGAATACCCGGCGCCTATGCGGCTGAAGGCAACTTTTCGTCCTGCATGGATATCATCAAAGAATGTAGATACTTGTGACTCAGCTAATTTAAGCCTACGTTCTGCGTTCAATCTATGAGCAGGGTTAGTTGCTCCACGAACTTCTTGAAGAGCTGAGGCGTGACGAGATAGCATTTCTTTAGCTGTTGACTCATCTCGTTTTGCTTTTTGTTCCCAAGCACGGACATAAGGAGCGGTCATGTTTCTTTCAGGTTTTACTTCCCAAGTGTCCGCAATTAAATCATAAGCTGCGTATGGGTTAATATCTCTAATGTCTGACTGTTCGTTAACGTAGTATGTTAATTCATAGCCTTCCCAATTACGAGTTTTAGGCATAAGGTCTGCATTAAATCCATCGTTTATTGAAGATGCAATCTCTTGATTAGAAAAACTTGCGTAATCTGGGTTGGACTGTCTAAAAAGGACATAGTTAATTCCTACTAAACAATCTAAATCTCCAGGAGCTCTAGCTGCTTCCCACTGATACGAAACTCCGGATCCTGCGATCCAAGCTCTGGTCCAAGTATGCGGCGATACATAATTTGTTGCAAAGTGTTCAAAGAGCATTGATAGAATGCCAGTACGTACCCAGGGTTTTAAACCCTCATCATCAAACAGCTTTGGATCAAGCTGCTCTGAAGGCCTACTGAAGTAGGAGGTTGCAAAGGTCATAGTCCTATTCTTTCATAACAAGACAAAAGGCAGGCCCCTAAAGGCCTGCCCGTTGTGTAGATTGTTAAACTACGCGTTTTTCTTTTGCGCTTCCAGGGCTTCTAAACGAGCAACCGTGTATTCGGCAGCGGCTTGAGCCTGAAGGTCTGCAATAATTTCTGAAGCATATCGACGAACCTCTAACAAGGTAATCTCTCGCTCAACTGGCATAGAGAATAGAGTGCGGTCACGCTCTACAAATACGTGCCCGTCAACATCGATCAAAACTGCAAAACCTGTTGCAATCTTAGGTGGGATATCTGTTACTTCTGGTTCTGGATTAAGAGTTTCAAGCAGTTCTGCTGAATCCTCAATCTCTGCGTTTACTGTACGTTCGTTTGACATTGAAGCCATTAGTTATTCTCCTTATTCATACAATCCAGCGGCCTTGCGCTGCTGGGTTACGTAGTGACTTTTTACTGGACAGAAATCGCACAAAAATACGCTGGTACCTGCTGACTTAGCAGCAGACATCAGACCGGCTTCTTTACGAAGTTCAGCGGTGTTCTTTGGAACAAGTCGCTTGTTCTTTGCACGCCAATCAGTACATCCTTCTTTTGGTCGAAGGTGCTCACTATAGCACTTCATAGCATCGTCATAGAACGTCGCCTTAGTAGTGTAGTAGTCCGGGTCAATATCTGCAAGGCCCCCGCCTACCTTGTTGCGTAGGTTCTCAATAACCTGCTTCTTAACTTCAGGGCGAGAGTAAAGTTTTACACCAATTTTAGCTAAGAACCCCGTGTGAGGTATACCGGCAGATTGGTGATTTTCTACAAGAATGCTTAAAGTTACGTCATCATCTGGGTTGCCTTCAAAATCTGGCAACTCTTCTATAGTCTTACAGTTGTAGCAATACAACAAGCGGAGCTTAGGACCATCGTCCTTGATCTGCGTGTACGTTCCTTCGTCTGCAGGCTTGCCGCCTTGACCTAAAATAGGTATAGTCATATTATCCTCCGAATTAGTAGCCACATACTACTACATATTATTCCGGTCTAGGTACGTCGTTCCAATCAACTTTAAAAGCTTTATTTCTACTCTCAGCCATCTTAGTTTTTTTGGCTTCAATTCCCCTGAGGCGGTCTGCTTCTGTGTTTAGTGCAATAGTTTTAACTGACCGGTCGGTTGATCTTTTTTTACTTCTTTTAGAAGCAGTAATAGTAGCCTCATCATCTGGTGCTCCAGGAGTTTCAGTAGGATACGCAGTTATAGGCATTTGATCCAAAGTAACCTTTAATGCTTTTCTTTGTACCTTTCCAGGTAAAAATCCTTTATTAGATGGTGCAACATCTGACTCATCTTTTGGAGCTTCTTCTACAACAGGTTTTGGTTTACGCCCACCCCTGGTGTTAGGTACTCCAGCCTTATTAAAATTATAGGTAGTACTTGACTTAGGTACGCCTTCTACACTTCCGTCAGTGCCTGCTACCTTACGTCGTAAAGAAGCTAGTCTTGAATAAGATTCTCCAAGAGTTACGTCCTCCCCATCAAAATCTACAGTTGGTGCAACAGAAGCTGGAGGGGTATGACCCCCGTGAGCCCTAACTTTTTCTAGAGCTGTCTCTAAAGCGTTTGCTCGAGTTTGAGGAGTTGTACGTGCCATAACCTCTTCAAAGTGCGTAGAGGCTTTTCCTCCGCCTTTTCCTAATTCTTCAGTAGACCTTCCCCACAATATTTCGTCCCCCGACATGCCTTTTTTATAAAGACCTCTTTCAAGTTCAGTGCGTACTAGTCTATTTTGTTGAGCTCTATGAAAATTGTGTGGCTCTACATCTTCTGGAGTAATGCGACGGCTAGCTACATCATATCCGCCTTTTTCTAAAGCACTATTCATAAGTCTTGTGTGATGCACTGGGCACACGGCCATTACTTGATCAGATCTTTCTCCGGGCAAACGAATAAGATGTGAAGCAGGGCCTTCGTGACCGTCAGCACTGGAAGTTGCTTCACAGTCAATGTGCTGTTTAACTCCGTGCATTTTTAAATCTGAACGATAAGAGAGGGGAACCCTTGCCGCCAAATCTGACATATCTGCAGTAGAACTTTCAGGGGTGTGCTGTACAACCTTACGTGGTTCTTTTTGAGGAACTATTACATTAGCTGGAAGGGATGCACGTTCTTCTGGACTTAATGCCATAGTTAGTACCCTTCTGGTTTACGTGAAGCTTTCTTACGAGCAAATGCTGCTAGTGATACTACGTTTTCGCCTAAATGTTCTGATGCTCCGTGCTCAAAGTGAGCGTTGCGAGCTTTGTTATCCATATCAGATAAGTTTTGATCAAAGAATTTATGGCCAGAGTCCTTAAGCCCGCGATGTGCAGGGTGTTTGTCAGACGGTGTGCCCATATCATCATTCATAGTTACTTACCTTTTTTAAATGGATTCTGTGTCTGTTCTTTACGAGAGCCTTTAGTTAAACCGCCCAAAGATTTGTCATTATCTTTGTTCATTTTATAATCTTTTTTAGGACCTTTGTCATCTCCGCCTGTAGGACCTTTTTTAGGAGGCTTAGGAGGATTTGCTCCACCACCAGCAGCTGCAGTTTTAGGCTTATCTTTTTTCTTAGTCTCAACGTACATTGATTTTTTACGTTCAGGTAAACCTTTTCCTCGGTCGCTATCACTTAGCCCTATTCGACCTATTGGCTTTAATCCTTTACTTGGCTGCTGTTGTGCGTGTCCGGACATTTTAGTTAGTGGCGCCCATTTGATTGTTGTAAGTATCTGCAACAGGCATTGGTGCACGACGAGAAGCAGCAGTTTTATCTGACAAAGGATTAACCTTTGTAGTTGCTTCTTGCTCAATAAAGTCGTAGTTCCAATATGGGTTTAGACCGCTGCGGTTTGCACGCATGATGTCGTCGCCAGTAGAAGGATCGGCTACAGTTGTGTTAGGACGAACCTTGCGGTACTTCCCATCTGTTGCTCCCTCATTCATAGAGGTATTAAGTGAGCGTGATTCGTTAGTTGCCATTAGTTATCCTTTTTCTTAGGTGAAACTACTTTTACAGAATCCATTGGTTCACGGTATTGATTAGCTTTTGCTCCACCACTTGTCCAAGGATCTGCTGCACGAGCATCATTATCTTTTTTAGCGGCGCCGGTGGCTTTAGCTAAAAGAGCAAGGCCATCTGGTGATTTAAATCCTTTACGTACTTTTTCACGACGAGGTACAAAACTCATTTTTTTCCCGCTTTCTTTTTCTTCTTAGATTCTTTCTCCTTGTCAAGGTCAGCCTTGGTCTTTACCTTTAGGGGTACGACCTTGTACTTAGCGTCCTTGCCGTCTGGAGTCTTGATAGCCATAATCTCAGTATCTCTCTTTTTTAAGAGGTTGTCAGCCTGTTTGCTGTTTACGAACTCTAGGTCTAATAACTCTCTTAGTTCTAGCCACATACTTAGCCGTGTTCCTACGACGAGCTGTAGCCTGTTCTGATCCTGGGTTAAGAGTGGTGGACTGCCCCGCTTGCCATTTTCCTGCAGACTTGCGGTCCCAAGTCTCAACTGAGCTAAAGTCTCTACGTTTGATAGCAGCTACGGTGTGTACTTTACTTACCCGTGCCTTCTTTGCACCGGACGGAGTAGCACGACGGGGAGGTTTTCCTCCGGAGTTTGCTTTAGTTGCCACTCATAGCTCCCTTCATATGCTTTCCATACAAAGCGTTTCTGCAGCTAGGGCACATCTTGCCATCTGTGTACATTGCTTCAACTGGGGTCATAAATAGGCCGCACTTAGGACACTCGACGCTACCATCATAGATAGTTTCTGTGCTGTAAATTTCTTTTACCATACTGACTCCGATACGTTTCGGCTAGTGCCTTGGTATGAAGTTGGAGACTGTGAGTAATCTGTTCTTGTTGGTTCGAATTGAGCGTCGACATCCATTACATCCATAATGCCAATAGCACGAGTACGGTATCCGTATCGTGGGCGGAACAGTTGTATCTGAGGAAGTGGTGGTCGAACAATGTCTTGGATCATTTCTTTAGGCAAAGTTACTGAACGTACAGCCCTTGTTAAAAGCGCTTCTTGTGTGTCAGCAAATGGTCCCATGTAATCGTAACGGATCTGTGGATCCTCAGAGAGAATGGGACGACCTTTACTATGATCATAAACTGAATCTTGTGATGCCATTACTGGAACCTCGGCTTCAAATGCTGGAAATGCTTAGCTGTTCTAGGGTGGAACTCTGCAGGTACGTTCGCAGATACATTTGCTTTACCATCATTAACTAAGTGTGGTGCCGGAGCAAGGTTTTGATTTGGTGCGTGCCTACGAACATGCATAAGAAGACTACCGTCTTCGTCAGATACTGTTGGCTTAACTTTTAATCTACGATCTGGTTTAAAATCTTTTGGCCAACCGTACTCGCCTGGATCAATTCTTTCGCCCTTGTGTACACCACGTTGATAGCCGCGTTGATTCTGTCTTGCTTTAAGAGAATCAAGAACGTTGTCAGCGGTCGCATAAGGCTTACCCTTATCATCACGACGTGAACGTATTGTTCCTAAGTAACCATCTGGATACTCGGCTTGTGGCGCACGACCAACACCCATACGCATGAAGTCCATAGAACTTCTAGGTACAACAGGCGTACCTCCACCACCAGTGGTGGTGTAGGCGCCAATGTAACCGCTAGCTCCGAGGTATTGCCAATTTTGATGTGAGGAAGGCATACCTAAAGTTTACTTCTTTTTAGGGGTTGCGGCTTTCTTAGCTGCTTTCTTATTTGAACTATCTAAGATAGCAGTTAGCTGCTTTGTAATCTCCGGAAGAGCAATTCTGGTAATTAAACCAAATGCTGGGTCCTTTGGGTTAAGCGCACGAAGCGCTACTGGGATTACCGCTACTAGGCCGGCTGCAATAAGACCCTTTGGATCTGTGTTGCCTGTTACCCATAGAGCTGCTGCGGCTGAGATAAATGCACGGCCATATGAGGCAAGTGCTGCTGATACTTTTGGATCTAACTTCATAGTTACTCCTTGTTGTTTCGTTCTGCGATCATAACATATAGATCGTCTATTCTTGATTCTAACCTATTGACGGCGTCTTTTAAACTGCTGCCAGAATTAGGCTTAAGTTCAACTAAATAGTGTTTTACCATCCACCGAATCATTATTGCGAATGCGCCAATTAAAGAAGTTATTGAGAGCGCAAACGCTGCCCAGTCTTGAGGTGTCATTAAGTCTCCAAGAAATCAAGTTGTATGCGCAACTATGATACATAAAATACACCGCGTCATGTTAAAGTATGAACATAGTTAAGAAGGAGAAAAAATAAACCTACTGCGCCTATTCGCAGCACTAATCCTTACACTATTCCTCTTTATATTGGGACAATATTCAGCACACGCCGAAGAACCAACCGTAACTACAGTTGTAGTCAGCCCTGCCTCCACAGATTCTTCTCCAAATCCTGTGACTTCTCCTGCTCCCGTAGTAGTTGTTGTGACAACAAGCGATACTTCGACTTCCACGGTTCAGACCACTGGATCCCCCCAACCAACCACCCAGACGCAAACCCAAACAGTATTAGTAGTTCCAACTGTAACCTCCGTTCAAGAAAAAATTGAGGTTGCAACTGTAGCACTATCTACTGCGGTAGCCGTAGCTACCCCTGAGCAACAGTCTGCTGCTGCAGCCCCTGTGGTAACAGCTCAAGCAGATATTACAACAGCAACGACCGCGGTTGCGGTAGCCGTGACAGCAGTTGCAGCCGTAGATACTCAAACAGCAGTAGTAACGCAAGCCGTTACTAACGTAGATTCAGCTACAGCAGTAGTGGCTACAGCCACAGCAGCAGTAGAGTCTCAAACAGCAGTAGTAGCAACTGCCACAACAACTTTGACCACCGCTCAAACAACACTAACTGCTTTACAAAATACTCCAGCCGATTCTAAAACCTACACAACAGAAGGCTATGTAGCCCCAGTTGCACCAGAGACCCCAACTGTTACTACAACCACTCTTCCTGTTATGTACGACGCATCAACTAAAATTCAAACCCCGTTTGATATTAAAGTGGGTGATACCGTATACAACGGTCAAGGTGCAGATAGCCAAATTTATGTGACCTCAAAAGCAACTATAACCTTTGGTACTGGCGACCATATCTGGTGGGACTTCCCTAATAGACCAAGCATCTCAGTATTTGCCAGCGACTATATGAATGCTGGTGAAGGCACATCTACTGTAGTAACCACCACAGATACAACTTTACAAGTTGATTGGAACCTTAAGAAGTTTGGTGACAGCAACAGTCCTATAACCAACGTTA
>Ga0209357_1000132_pt1 | contig 26573 bp, 26 predicted proteins | sample LauGreFBDMM110SD_2_FD_187573 | JGI IMG/M metagenome (GOLD analysis project Ga0209357, IMG submission 187573) | Freshwater lake microbial communities from Lake Michigan, USA - Fa13.BD.MM110.SD (SPAdes) (version 3) | ecosystem: Environmental > Aquatic > Freshwater > Lake | place: Lake Michigan... | reverse complement strand
GACCCAAGCATTCTTCTTGGATTCACGAGTACAGACGAGCAGGTATCGCATTCTGGCGACGAGTTCCCAACCATCGCTGTTGTTGCGCCATTCAATATCAACCCACAGATCATTATGTGGGATCCAACTACATACCCAGATGTCAAGACAATTGGTGACCTGAAGGCGACCGGTGCAAAAGTTCGCTATTTCGATGGCGCTGCGTACATGGACTATTTCACTGCCACAGGCATTCTTGATAAAAAGCAAGTCGATGGAACGTATGACGGTTCACCAGCATCATTCATTGCTGCCGGCGGAAAAGACACTCAACAGGGTTTCGGCACAGCCGAGCCGTACTTCTACAAGAACGTCCTCAAGGACTGGATGAAGGATGTTGGATACCAGTACATTCACGATGCAGGCTGGACCGCATATGCACAGTCATTGGGCGGAACACCAGCAAACATCACTAAGTACGACACCTGCTTGACAGCGCTCGTTCCTGTTATCCAGCAAGCAGCAGTTGATTATGTTGCTGCACCTGATACTGCTAACGCAGTCATTCTTGATGCCGTAAACCAGTACAACAACGGTTGGGTCTACGATGCAGGCCAAGCAAAAGCTGCAGTAGCCAAAATGCAAGAAGACAAACTTGTTGCTAATAGCCCTGATGGAACCCTTGGTTCTTTTGAAATGGATCGCGTCACAGCATTTATTGAAAAAGCAATTCCAGTTTTCACCTCAACTGGTGCAAAGGTTAAAGAAGGCCTTGTAGCTGACGACATCGTCACCAATAAGTACCTCGACCCAGCAATCAAACTCGGTTAACCAACTACAAAATATTGGGGAGGGGCAGCAATGCTCCTCCCCTTTTGTATTTATCGACCAAAGTCGAATCGACTAATTTCCTTCATCGCTGTACCTAAGGAATCGACCGCGCTCGCAAACATGCTGGCACCTAGTTCCGCACTCGCTCCGGTTGGATCACCGATATGGCCCTCAGGAAAGAAATCGTTTGATAGCCAACCGAAAGCCACGCGGCCACCGAATTTAACTTGCTCATTCTTGGCAAGACCTTCCGGCACACGTCGTACAGCTAGTGACATGTCAACTAGGTCAGGACGCAAGTGCAACATGACTGACGTTTCGTCAACTCCGCCATGCACACCCATACCGAGTTCAGATTCGGCAGACGAACCGCCTTGGTCTGCTGGCATATGCGGATGCGCGAGGAACGTCTGTAGACCATACTTCAAACGCAACTCACGATTCATCATCGCCATCAATGCACTATTGCCGCCGTGACCATTGATAAACATGATTTTTTTGGCAGGAGTCGAAGCAACGCATCGACCAATGTCATCTATCACAGCCATCATCGTTGTCGCCGACAACCACATGGTTCCGACTGCCCAAGCATGCTCATTGGATTTTGTAAACGGAAGCGTTGGTAACAGCCATGCATTTGTTTCGGCGCCAAACTTCTCGACTGCTGCTCGAGAAACAGCATCTGCCACCACAAAGTCTGTGTTCAATGGCAAATGTGGACCATGTTGCTCTATTGCACCCAACGGCAAAATCACTATTGATTCTTTAGATAGTTCAGCGGATAATTGCAAAACGGAAAGGTCGCCTAGTAATCGTGAAGAAGCCATGCATCAAACCTATCTGAGTGCTTGAATAGAGTCCGTGACTAAGCGTTCAGACACCGACTTTGACGCCATAGTCATTGGGGCGGGCCATAACGGGCTGGTCACCGCGGCATATCTTGCTCGTCACGGTTTGTCCACATTGCTTATTGAAGCTCGTTCTGAGGTTGGCGGTACCGCCGCTAGCGAACAATATGGTGGGGCGACTGTCAACATATGTAACTGCGATCACCTGACGTTTCGCACCACACCCATCGCAGAGGAACTCAACCTTTCAGCCCACGGGCTCCAATACATTGATGTCGAACCGCCGCAAATAAACGGCGACTGGACAACCGAAAAATTCTGGCCACTCTGGCACGACGTCGATAGAACTATTGATGAACTCGCAGTCGCACACCCAGGATCCGTTGACGGATACAGACAGTTCGCCCAGACCGCTATTCCTGTCGCACGCCTAATCCTTGAAGCCGCAGCAAATCCTCCGACACGTGGATCACTTCTTTCCACCGTTATCCGCAGAGGCGGTCGCGGCGTTGCATCGATGCTTCGTATGAGCCGGATGTCAGCAGCAGATGTCATGCGACAGTTTTTTGATGACGAAGCAGTGATAGGCCCTGCGATGGTGGAAGGTCCTGTTGTGTGGGGACTCTCGCCTGAAACCCCAGGTACGGGACTCGGTGCAATCTCATATGCACTTCGACATGTCGGAACGCTTGGACGACCAGTCGGTGGCAGCGGAATGCTGACCGAAGCATTGAAACAATCCTTTCTCGCAGCAGGTGGTTACTTGCGCACAAGTACGCGAGTAGTTGGTGTCATCTGCGAAGGGTCGCGTGTCAGTGCCGTGCAAACCGGTGACGGCGCAACAGTGACCGCTCGCATAGTTGTCTCGGCATGCGATCCGCAACGAACATTCGTTCAGTGGCTAAAAAACCCGCCGGCTAAGGCAAGTTCTTTAATCAATCGCTGGAAGAGCCACGCTGCCGGCGAAGGCTACGAGTCGAAGATTGATGCAATCACAAATACTCCTCCGCTATTTAATGCGTTTACAGAATCACTCACCGATCTTCAATCCACAGGCTCTACGGTCATCATTAGTCCGTCGTTAGCGGAACTTCATCGCGGTTCGCAATTGATGCGCGAAGGAAAAACAATGCCGAGAATGGCGTTGCTAGCAAACACACCTTCTAACATTGATGACACCCTTGCGCCTGTCGGAAAGAGTGTCTTCAGTCTTGAAGCCTTGTACACCCCGTACTCATTTGGCGATGGTTGGGAATCTCGTGAAGAGCCAGAACGCTGGCTGCGACAGTTTGGAGCTTTGGTTCAACCCGGGTTTATGGATTCGATCGATCAATGGCGTGTCGTAACTCCAGCCGATTACGAAACACAGTTTCATTTACCGAAGGGACACGCGCTCAGTTTTGGTGGCGGACCTTTGGCCGCTTTCATGGGCACCACGCCAGAACTCACGAGATACCACACACCGATTAAAGGCCTATACCTCACAGGTGCCGCCACGTTCCCCGGTGCTGGGGTATGGGGGTCTAGTGGCCGCAACGCAGCACTGACCGTCATTAAAGAAATGGGCTGATGCTTAGGCGTCTTTCACAATCCCGGAACGTTTGACAACTGGGTCCTTGTCGCTCCATGGGAAATTGATCCACAGGTCAGTGTGCTTCCAGACATATTCACACTGGACAACTGAATGCGACTTTTCATACAACACTGCCGAACGGACTTCCTTCACGCGACCCTTGAAGAAGTCTTGAACAATTTTGAGAGTGTGACCAGTATCTGCAACATCGTCAACGATAAGCACGCGAGCAAAACGCAATTCAACAAGGTCTGGTACCGGAGGAAGAATCATCGGGACAGGAAGACGTTCATCAACTCCTGTATAGAACTCCACGTTCATCGTGTAAAGATTCTTTACAGCCAATGCATAGCCAAGCGCCCCAGCAGCAAGCAAACCACCACGTGCAATTGCCAAGATAATGTCTGGCTCGTATCCCCCCTCGGCGACACTGGTAGCTAGCTCTCGGCTCGCTTCGCCAAATATTTCCCAGGACATGATTTCACGTTCGCTCACGCATCAAAACTAGTCGCAATGACGCAACATCACCGATTCCGTGGATTAAACAAACAAAAAGTTAAGAGCGCTTACGCTCGATACTGAGGAGGTCTTCCTTCACGCTTGGCTCGTTGTGTCTCTCGCGCATCATCTGAGAAACTAGCCATAATCTGCTGACGGTTCTCCATGTCAATGGCTGCCTGTAACCCTGGTATTTCCAAAGACGCCCACATGCCTTCCTTCGTGAGAGCAACACCGATCGGACTGTTCAGCATGATTTCCTGAGCCTTGAAGTACGCAGCGTCGAGTAAAACATCTCCCGGCAGTACTTCAGTCACAAGCCCAATCCGCAGTGCCTCCTCAGAGTCGAATAAACGCCCGGTCAACATAATCTCGTGAGCCCGAGCTGCCCCAACTAGCCGAGGAAGCAACCAACTGGTTCCGATATCGCACGCCGACAGCCCAATTCGTATAAACGCAGCGTTGAAACGCGCCGTCTCTGAGCACAACCGCAGATCGGAACCGAGAACAAGAGCGAAACCTCCCCCTGCAGCTGGACCATTCACCGCCGCAATGATTGGTTGTGGAATCGATCTCATTTTGGGAATAAGGGATGCGATGTGCTTCTGAACGGCAAATCCCTTCTCAACACTGCCCGTCCACTCAAAACCCGGAGCATCGCCGTAGCCACCAAGGTCAAGCCCTGCGCAGAACCCACGGCCCTGGCCTGTCAGGACAGCAACACGAACGTCACGAGAACGACCGATTAGAGAAAAGGTGTCATGAAGTGATTCAACCATCGCCGACGTCATGGCATTCAACTTGTCGGGACGATTCATTGTTACCAAGGCAATGCCATCACGTGGATATGTCAGTTCAATTTCAGCCATGCGAAATAGTGCCACTTTCACGATCTCCACGCCGAAGTGGGAGGGGCGAAAAATACAACAATCGGGTGTCAATAAGCAATAATAGAGAAATCCGTTTCTAGGACTTTATGACTGTTATCTCTTCTTCTCGCCGTATTCGGATTCCACCAGCCACAGACCCGTGGGGTAAGGCATTACGCAAGGCAGGAGTCGTCTATCTCTTGTCACGTCTTTTCGTCATCATGGGCGCTGCCATTGCTGTGGCTGCCCAAGCAGTTGTAGACCGAACAAATGATCTTGAGCCAGAAAACGGATTCAGTGCGTTAGCGGCAATTCTCGATAGCTGGGACGGTCACTGGTACCTAGATGTTGTGCGCGAAGGTTACCCACATCACATCATGCCGAATGTGACGTACCTGGTATCAGATGCACGCGCGGCATTTTTCCCGTTGTATCCCCGACTGGTGCATTACTTTGACGTTGTCATCCCTGGCGGACCAGTCAGCATCGCATTAGCAATCAACATAATCCTTGGCGCGTGCTTCGTGTTCCTTGCCGGCTACTTATGTCGCGGGCTCTTCGACATCAAAACAGCAGAAAAAGCAATGATTCTGATAGCTCTCTTTCCGGGCAGTTTCGTACTCAGCATGGCTTATTCAGAAGCACTGATGCTCACCATCGTCGCACTGTGCTTCATAGCACTGCGTGACAAGCACTGGATATGGGCGGGAGTATTGGCTGCAATGGCTACGGCCACTCGTCCGAACGGAGTCGCACTAGTTGCCGCTTGTGCCGTTGCATCGCTAATCGCCATTCGCAATGAGCGGGATTGGCGTTCTCTGCTAGCCCCAGCACTCTCTCCGATCGGATTCATCGGCTTCATGTTGTTTCTTCGCAATCACACCGGCGAAGATTGGGCCTGGTTTCGTGTTCAACGTGAGGCATGGCAAGAGGGCACAAGCTTCGGAGCAACTGCAGTTCAACGAACCTTTGACTTTTTTGTACACCCGGCTAGTTCACCGACATCGGTTCTTACAGCCACAAGTGTTGGGGCAATGTTGATAGGCCTATATATGGCACGTAAGTACAAGATGAATCTCATCTACTGGTCATACACCGCAGTAATTCTGGGTCTAATGCTTATCCCGGCGACTGTTACAGCGAGACCGCGATTCTTATTCACAGCTTTCCCATTGTTTTTCCCTGTTGCGCGTGCATTGCGGGATGATGATGACAAATGGTGGCCGTTAGTTCTGATGGTCATGATTGGCGGACTGGTGACAGTCATGGGTATCTATGGCGTACGAGGCGCCATTCCCTAAAGCATCACAGTGGAAGACGGCGCCACACAGCAGTGGGCAAGTTCTTCAAAATCAAAAACATGTACTGCAGTAAGCCAGGGACCCAGATAACTGTTCGGGATGACGAGATCGCCTTCTCCACCGCTGTTGCAACTGTCACTGCATCAGTAGAGAAGGGTGCCTTATCCATACCTTCGGTCATTTTTGTAGTCACAAAACCGGGACGCACCACGAGGACTGAAACACCAGAGCCAACAAGTTCATGATCAAGCGCAAGAGCGAACCCATCGACGCCTGCCTTCGTTGCGCCGTACACAGGATTACCTTTACGCACACGTTCGCCTGCAACCGACGACAACAACACAATTTTCCCGTAGCCCTGCACGCGCATCTGGGCGGCAAGTGCATACATCAGCACCATCGTGCCAGTGAAGTTCACATCAGCGACGGCCTGCAGTGCAGCAGGGTTTGCGTAGTAGTCAACCCCTTCTTGCAGAACACCCTGTGCGATAACGGCAACATCGATATCCCCCACCTGCTGCGCAACTTCTGCGACCACATGAACCATTGATGCTGAGTCATCGGCGTTGAAACGTACGTGATGCACTTCAAGGTCCGGATACCGCTCTGCCATTTCAGCAACCTGAACTTCAGCTGCATCAATGTCGCGGCTAACAAGAACCACGTGCGACACACCAGGCTTGACCAATTTATGAATAATTGCTTGACCTATTTCGCTCGTTCCACCGAACAGCACAATATTTTGGGCAACCCCTACACCATTTTTCACAACGATCTCCTCTGATCTACTAATCCCAAACGACGAGACAAATCACTTCGCCACAAGCCAATGGGATCCATTTCTTCTTGAGTGCTCATCCACTCGTCGATGCGCGGATATCCACGTCGTACCGCTGATGCAGATACATGGGAATCTTTCGCCAAGTAATGGCGCCCACCCGCATCCAAAACAAGTGAGTCGACTTCTGACAGCAGCTCAGCTAAACCAGAAATGCCAGCTGCCATGTCAAGAGTCAATGTCCAACCCTCAGTAGGAAACGACATTGGAGCAATATTTTGAGGACCCATTCTCTTCAGTACCGCAAGGAACGAAGCAACGCCCGCTGCAGAAAATTTCTCGATCACTTTACGAAGAACATCTGTCCGGTCAAGAGGAACAATGAATTGATATTGGATGAATCCCTGTTTGCCATACAGACGATTCCAACGTTTCACCCCATCAAGAGGATGAAAGAACGCAGGTATCGACTCAAGACCGACGTGGCTCTTCGCCGGTGCCTTGCGGTACCAAGCCTCATTAAAGGCTTTAATCGACCACTTATTTAATAGGCCATTCGGCACCCAGCCAGGAGCAGACACAGTCAGACGAGGGTCATATGCCAATGGCTCCTTATTTTCAACTTTGCTGGCGGCAGCATGATCGCCACGTGTTAACACTCCGCGACCCATTGACGATCCGGTAGCTAGAAGATCTACCCACGCCACTGAATATCGATAATCATCATCTGACCCATCCGCACTCATTGCAGCACACACAGCGTCGAAATTCTCTAAGCGGACAGTTTCAACTTCGACTCGAGAACTTTCTATCTTCAACATTGCGACAGTCGCCCGAAGCACGACGCCAGTAAGACCCATTCCACCAACGGTGGCCCAAAACCATGCTGGATTCTCTTCGGGTGAAAGCTCAATTACCTCACCACTCGACAACATCAGCGTCAACGAGCGCACATGCTCTCCGAAACTTCCGTCAATATGATGATTTTTGCCATGGATATCTGAGGCAATAGCTCCACCAACTGTGACAAACCTGGTGCCAGGTGTGACGGGAATAAACCAACCTTGCGGAACGCACATTCGCAATATGGCATCAATGCTTACACTTGCCGCGACTGTGAGTAGACCAGTCAATGGGTCAAAATCGGCGTCGATACCCATCGGGTCATTCTCAGATGTCATTTCCAAAACTATTCCGCCAGCATTTTGAGCAGCAGCACCGTATGAACGGCCCAAGCCTCGTGAAATGACGCCCCGTTCACCTGCACTACCAAGTGTTGTCCGCACGACATCAAGGTCGGTGGATTGGACCAAATCGGCAACTGTCCAAGCAGTACGTCCCCACCCTGATAAACGCTGCATAACCATGGTTCAAATTCTAGACGGTGACCTCAATAAACAGAGGTCAATGGTTAATCCCCTACGAGGCGTATACCGCTAGCCCGTACACGACGACCCACACCGCACCATACGCCTGAATCCAACGATCATTGAAAAACACTTCTTCCGGTGCGCCACCGCCGCCATTTTCCAGCACCAGCAAATAGCGCAACAATGCCAGCACCATTGGGACGACAGACAAACCATGAAACGGAATAGATTCCTGGGCAATGGCCGCGTTTTCAAATGCCCACATGCAATATGTCACCACAGTTGCGGTGCATGACACCACGAGCAATTGGCGCAGATATACAAGTGAATAAGACTTCAGAGAGGTACGTGTGACGGCTGCTTGGTCACCAAGTTCTAACAACTCGGCGAATCGTTTTCCCGTCACAATAAAAAATGAGCCAAACGTAATACATAGAACAAACCACATCGACATTGGTGTTTGGGTTGCAGCAGCGCCGACCATGGCACGAAGTACAAACCCGCTTGCTACGAGGGACAGATCAAGTAGCGGAACGTGCTTCCACCATGTGCTGTATCCAATAGTGAGACATGCATAGAGTGCGATAATTCCGCCTGCAGCCGGACGAACGACGTATCCAAGGACTGGTCCACATATCAAAAGCACTGAGCCGATGACCCGAGCAACGGACAGTGGTACTGCACCGCTTGCAATCGGGCGATTACGTTTCTTCGGGTGTTGTCGGTCTTGTTCAACATCCATGATGTCGTTCCAGTAGTACGTACCGCTAGCCACCATACAGAACGCTGCAAAAACAATGAGTGTCTTACCGAGGGACGACCATTCATCAAGAACACCAAGAGCCGCCGGTGCTGCAAAAACTAGAACGTTCTTAGTCCACTGAGACGGACGGGCTTCTTTGATACACGCAAGAATCATGCTGCGCTCACCTTCAGATCGATTTTATTAACCCATGTTGGGTGAGAAAACAGTTCCAACAATTGCACATCACCAGAGGAATCACCGTAGGCATACACAAGGTCATCCGCGTTCATACCTGCGCCTTCGCACCACTTCTGCACTCGTAAGGCTTTCTCTTCTCCGCGGCAATTCTTCCCATGTAGCTTGCCTGTCAGAATTCCATCTACTTCTTCCAATTCAGTGCACAGAACTGCATCCACCTCAAGAAGATCGCCAAGGGGATGCAAGTAAGCGCCCAATGAAGCGGACACAAGAATCACGACGTGCTCTTGTTCTTGATGCCAACGCATGCGTGCTGCAACGTCGCTACGCAACCATCCGTCTGCAATCTTTGATGCGAACTGCACCCCAAGAGCTTCAATTTCGCCAGCGTTTTTGCCTTCAAAGACACCGTGAACGAATTTCGCCTTTAAGAAATCACGATCTCGTCGTCTGACACTTTGAATGGTTGATCCCAGATCAGAGAGCATCACATTCATTAGTCGTCCATTACCTGCAACTGACCGCATAAACGGTACAACGCAATCACGCACTGTCAGAGTTTCATCGACATCAAACGCAGCGACCGTAATGTTCATCGCCACAGGTTAGTTGCCTGTCTCATAACTACCGAGGATTGGTGCCATGTCTGCGAAATAGTCTGGCCAACTCTTTGTCACGACCTCTGGATCAGCGATCTCAACTCCGGAGGCACATAGTGACAACAGTGAGAGTGCCATGGCCAATCGGTGATCATGGTGACTATCAAAGACAATTGGCTTCCAAGCGCACGGACCAACAATTCGGAGTCCATCTTTTTCTACAGTCACGTTTCCTCCGGCACGATTCAACTCGTGGGCCAGGTCGCCTAATCGGTCACTTTCCTTATTACGAATAAAGCCAATACCAGTAAGGACACTTTCACCAGAGGCCATACAACACGCAACAGCAATTGCAGGAACCAAGTCAGAACAATCAGACATATCCATGACTAGCGGTAATACCTGTGTCGTCGCAAGGCGAGAAACTGATATATCCGTTCCACTTACTGTGCAAGACAACCCCATCTTTTTCAAGATAGGAATAATTTCTGAATCACCTTGCAATGATGCAGTGGCTAGTCCCGGAATGACCACTCGGCCTTCGCGAACGGCAACAGCCACAAGGGGAAAGGCAGCAGATGAGTAGTCAGGCTCTATCGAATAGTTGCGACCAGCGTATGCACCACTGCTAATTGAAATACTCGATTCATTAAGAACCACGGAAGCGCCAAATGCCCTCATTACATGAGCCGTCATCTCGACGTACGAGCGAGATATCAGTGGGCCATCGACATGCACGATGAGACCTCCGTCCAACATTGGCCCAATCAGCATCAATGCAGAAATGAACTGGCTAGAAACATTGCCCGCTATGTGAATATCGCCGCCAGACAACGACCCACGCGAAACAGACACTGGTAAATAGCCCACTTCACCGAGATGAGAGACTTCGGCGCCTAACGACACTAGAGCTTCGTGCAAGTCAGCCATTGGGCGACTTCGCAATACTGTTTCACCGTCAATGATTGTGGTTGTATCGAACAAGGCTGCAACTGCCGTGAGAAATCGAGAAGATGTACCAGCAAGTACCGCATCGACAATGCCAGGAAACTTGAGAGCAACTGTTTCACCAATGACTACTTCGCTATCAATAATCGTGATTGAACGCCCGGAGTCTCGAATAACGTCCAACACCACTCGTGCATCATCGCCTGATGGAATTCCTGAAATACGCGATGCTTCTTTTGACAACATTGCACACACCAGCGCGCGGTTAGCCAGGCTTTTTGAACCAGGAACCGACACCACTGCATCAATGGTGCCTAATGGCGCAAGCAACACGACCGTTGTCACGACAATGGCTGGATAGCCGGACGAAATCCGCGGGCCAGCAACCCGCCTCTAAAGACCTCTGCATGTTCGGCGCGTACAACCGTCACCATGATTCCTCGGTCGCCTTCAGCAGAGTGCACCACTTCAAAGTCATAGACATTCACTCCAAGCTCGCCAGACAAGGTGAATACATCTGCTGCCGCGCCTGGGCGATCAGGTATCGGAATGCGCACTTCAACCAAGTCTTCTACTGCGCCAGCTCCGGTTGGCAAATTCATACGAGCACGTCGAGCTTGTTCTAGCCGCGACAACAAACCATCTCGATCAGAGGCGGCAACGACATCGCGCATGTCAGTGAGACCAAGAATTAACGCGTCAAGGCCACGAACAATTGACGCCTTGTTCTGTTCACAGATATCAAGCCAAATTCCAGGACGGCCAGATGCGATGCGAGTCATATCCCGAAAACCGCCGGCGGCAAGGCGAAGCAACGCCATGTGTTCTTCGGAGCGATTATCGGCAATGCGCATCAGGGTTGCAGCAGTGAGGTGTGGAACATGACTAACAACCGCCACCAGATCATCGTGCTGCTCTGCATCCATCGCCACAATCTCAGCGCCGAACTTTGCGACAAGTCCGGCCACAACAGCAAAAGCGGCATCGGAAGAATGTGCAGTCGGAGTCAGTACCCACACAGCGCCGGCGAACATTGAAGCATCCGCTCCGTCTAATCCGTCTAATTCAGATCCAGCCATCGGATGACCGGGAACAAATCGTGGGTCTGTCACCTGTAGCGAAATAGCAGTCTTAACGGAACCGACATCAGTCACCACACCTGTTGTCAATGTCAATGATTCCTGTACCGCTTCGGCCACAGTGCCGACTGGGGTTGCAACAAAAGTTACCTCTGCATCAGAAAACAAACCAGGGAAGGAAATTATCTCGCGTTCAAGGGCTGTATCAATTTTTGACTTATCCGAATCGTGTCCGCCCACGTCGTAGCCAGCATCAGTCAGAGCTAATGCAAGCGAGCCACCAATCAGGCCAAGGCCGAATACATTCGCTTTCTTTCTTGGCGTTGCGTCAGCGGTCATTCCCACACCGTATCCGTGCCGTCTAAGTCAACTGCGCTCGATAATTGACGCACTTCTTCTATCGTTAATTCACGCCATTGGCCAGGAGATAATTTCGTATCCCGCAACGGCCCAATACGTGTGCGGACAAGACGAATAACTGGGTGACCCACCTCTTCACACATGCGACGTACCTGCCTGTTGCGGCCCTCATGAATCACTATTCGCAACACCCCAGGCTCAGGTTGACCCACTTCAGCAGGGGCGGTCATGCCATCTTCTAATTCCACTCCATCACGTAGATGTCGCAATGCGCCATTAGGTACTCCATTTGTACCGCACTCAACTTCGGCAATGTATTCCTTTTCAACGCCATGACTCGGGTGCGTCAAAAACTGAGTCAATTGACCATCGTTCGTCAGAATTAACAGCCCCGTGGTATCGATATCCAAACGACCGACAGAAAACACACGAGGTTCTGACGGCACATAGTCAAGAACCGTCTCTCGCCCGTGTGTATCAGCCATCGTTGTAACTACGCCTTCTGGCTTGTTCAACAAGTAGTACACAAGCCCCGGCAAGACACCGACAGGAGCCCCATCCACTTCAATAATGTCTGAATCAACATTGACGCGTCGACCGAGTACCGCTACGTCACCATTGACATCAACGCGACCATCCTCAATCAGGTTCTCGCAAACACGGCGTGACCCGAATCCAGCTCTGGCGAGAACTTTTTGCAGTCGTTCACCATCGGCAAGACGTGCATCATCTGCTATTTGTTCCCACAATGGTGGCTCGGGAACCGCGCCTCCCGGCGGGGTGAAAGAAGACATTACGCGCCTTCACTCGGCTCAGAAATAGCACTTGCGTCGAACAACAAAGTTTTTTCGAGCGCCTCAACTAGAGATGCATCGGGCACAAATGAAGCAATTGCCGGCAAGTCTTTCAATGAAGCAATCCCCAATTTTTCCAGGAACAGCTGAGTAGTCCCCCACAACACTGCTTGACCGGGACCGTTATCTCTTGAAACCGGAGTGACATACGCACGACCATGCAATGTTCGTAATACTGAATCAGGATCTACACCGCGAATGGAAGCAATCTGCAAACGCGAAATTGGCTGTTTGTACGCAATGATGGCAAGAGTTTCAAGAGCTGCACCTGACAGACGTGCGCGTTGTCCGTCGAGAATAAACCGTTCGACATACGGAGCAAGATCTGGGTGTGTTTGAAAACGCCAGCCACCTGCAACCTTTGCTAACTGAAACCCATGACCTGCTTCTTCATACGTTTCTGCAAGGCGTCCGCACACTTCATCAACTGTTGTTGTAGGTATCTCTAGCAATTGCGCAATGAGGTCTGTTGGAACTGGCTCGTGGGCCACAAGAACTATTGCCTCAATAGCTCTAACCGTCTCAGTCGTCACGTCATCCTTCATATGAATCGATCTCCGCCATACTTTCGTTTCCAGTACCGAGACCAGTCCACTGCACCGTTATGTCACCAAAACGATTAATTTGATCTAGTTCGATAAATCCTTGTTTGAACATTTCAAGAATGGCCAAGAAGCGCACAATTATTTCGAGACGCTCTACGAGACCAGTAGTCAACGCACGAAATGAGGTACTTCCCACACGAGCGATATCTTCCATCAATTCTTCGACAGCTTCAGCGACAGTAAATCGAATCGGCGAAATGTGATACACAGTCAATTCGTCACGCTTGCGAGGAGTAATAGCGCTGATGAATCCCCGCTCAAGCTTCTCGATAGTTAAACCCTCTAGCAAATCAGGTGCGACGCCTGAGAAGCGCTCATCAGGCCCAACCGCGCGGCCGTACACCCTGTCAGCGTCATCAACAAACGTTGCGAGGATCTTGGCCACGTCTTTAAATGTTTTGCACTCAAGTAGTCGAGCAAGCAACAGATCGCGTTCTTCCCATAATGCCAATTCGTCATCTAAATCAACGGCCTCTCGACCAGGCAACAATCGACGAGTCTTCAATTCGATCAATGTGGCGGCAATAAGAAGAAATTCTGTAGCAACCTCCAGATCTAGTTGGTTCATTTTCAGTAATTCAGCCAAATAAGCGTCCACGATGGTGGAAAGACTGATCTCGTGGATGTCCACCTCTTCACGCAAAATGAGATGAAGCAAAAGGTCGAATGGACCCTCGTACACGGGGGTTGCTACGTCAATTGCCACCTTCATATCGTACTTGCCTGAGCCACCTAGGTCGGCAATTGACCACATTGATTCCATGTGTAGCAACTAGATTTTATTCGTGCCACGCGTTCTCTCTTGTATCCAGCCCACTGGCTCCGTGCACCTGGGCAACTATTTGGGCGCCCTCGTTAATTGGGTCTCAGGCCAACATGACGGAGATGTTTTCCACGGAATCGTCGACCTGCACGCCCTCACCGTCATCGACACCCCGGGCCTTATTGGTACACAAACCCTTGAACTTGCCGCCCTGCTATTCGCGTGCGGTCTTGACCCTGACGTTGCCACCGTCTTTGTACAAAGCCATATTCATGAACACACCGAACTCGCGTGGATCATGGAATGCACGGTCTCCTTTGGAGAATTGAGTCGAATGACGCAATTCAAAGACAAATCTGCGCGTCGTGAAGCTGAATTCGTTTCGGCAGGACTTTTTACATATCCAGCCTTACAAGCAGCAGACATTTTGTTGTACGACGCAGACGAGGTTCCTGTTGGTGATGATCAACGCCAACACATTGAGATCACGCGCGATATCGCCGTACGCTTCAATCATAGATTCGGCGACACTTTTGTTTTGCCGAAGGCTGTCCACCCCAAAGCAGGTGCTCGCGTGATGGACTTGCAAGACCCCACATCCAAGATGTCGAAATCAGCCACCAGCGATAGCGGCCTTGTCTACTTGCTTGATGACAATGCTTCTATTTCTAAGAAGTTCAAGCGCGCGGTCACTGATTCAGATAGCGAAGTAAAGTACGACATCGCTAACAAGCCCGGCATTTCTAATCTTCTGGATATCTTGTCAGCGTCTACTGGCAAGGCCGTTGATCAATTAGTCAGTCAATATTCTCAATATGGTGCGCTTAAGTCCGACACAGGAGACGCCGTCATTGCGGTTATAGAGCCGATACGTACACGTTTCCAAGAACTCATGCAAGACAAAGGTGAACTTGCTCGACTTCTCTCAATCGGTAACGAACGGGCACGCAATGTTGCAGCAGTGACACTTCAGAGGGCTCATAACTCCATAGGTCTGCTGCCGCGAATCTAGATGTCGTCAGCTTCTTTCAGAAGCAATGAAATCTCGTCATCAACTACCCCCCCGACAAGTGCGACAGTGCGCGGATCACTTATTGATTCCAATAACTCGGAACCAAGACGCTCGTGATCGTGATAGGCGATGAATCTTTGTCCACGCGGTCCAACAACAGTTGCAATGACACGCGAGAAGAAACCTAAATTCGAGATGTTCTTACCAACGTCATGTAATAACGCAGCTGCTCTTTCAGATGTGACCGCAGTAAGAGCAATCACATCAAATCGTCGAAGGACAATAATGCTGTGACGCTGATCGCAGAATTGCATGTCAGACCACACAGCAAACTCTGCAATATTCAACACTTGTGCAACAATCGCGATGTCCTGTGGGGTCGGCGGAGTCTGCGACAGAGAGCTCACAGCCCTCTTCACCAAGTGGATTGGGTTCATCCCGTTGCCCTTGGGTGTGCATCTCGATAGACAGCCCACAAACGGTCATTGGAGACTTTCGTGTATATCTGAGTAGTGGATATCGTTGCATGCCCTAACATTTCCTGAACGATTCTCAGGTCAGCACCATGCTCAAGCATGTGCGTTGCGCACGAGTGGCGTAGAACATGCGGAGACAGTTCCCGAGTGATGCCCGCTCTCAATCCGGCATCTCGAACAACATGCCAGGCCTTCTGCCGATTAAGCCTCTTGCCACGATTAGTCAGAAAGACGGCATCGCGATCGGAACCCCGTGACCATACTTCTGGGATTAACTGCGCTCGACCAGCACTACCGATATATTCACGAAGCCGTTCTTCGGCAATTCGCCCAAATGGCACAACGCGCTCCTTCGAACCTTTGCCGAACAATCGCACAACACGCGATGATAAATCCAAGTCATCAAGATTCAAATCGCACGCCTCTGAAATTCTTGCTCCCGTGGCATAGAGAAATTCCACTAATGCCCTATCACGCATCTCAGTTGCAGAGTCGCCAACCATTGCTTCCAATAGTGCGTTCACTTCATCAAGACTCAGAGGTTTCGGAACACCACCGGGAACTTTTACCCCTTCAATTCGAGATGCAGGATTATCTCTTCTTCGATCCTCAGCTGCCAGGAAATTGTGCATCATCCGAATAGCTGAAAGTCTTCGCGCTGTACTTGCATTTGCATCACCAGAAACTTGTAACACCCGCACATATTCTTCAACGTCTGATTCGCGTGCAGTGAGAAGGCTCTTCTTGGCCTCGTCAAGGAATGCCACGTAACGAATCAGATCTCGCCGATAATTCGAAATGGTATTTGCAGCGCGCCCTCGCTCTACGGCCATCCAACGGAGGAACTCTTCGACGAGTTGCTCATCTCGTTCAGTGGTGGAACTTTTGGTCATTGTTAATCATCCAAGATCGTGGAAACGCCGTGCTGCCAGCAATATACCTACGACACTTTTCGCGTCAGTAATCTCGCCACTCTCAACCATTGCCAATGCCTCTGCAAAGGGAACCAACAACACCGTCATATCCAATTCCTCGGGTCCCTCCGGCGCGGAATCACCTTCAACCACATCACGTGCGATAAATAATTCGACAACAGAATCGGTGACACCCGGCGACGACAGACACGACCCTAGATGTTCCACAGTTCCTGAGATATAGCCAGTCTCTTCTGCAAGTTCTCTCCATGCAGTACGAGCAGGGTCTTCACCGACAACGTCACGCATTCCAGCTGGAATTTCCAGAACAAAATCATCAAACGATGACCTGTATTGAGACACAAGAACAATGTGATTGTCACGGGTGACGGCGACAACGCCAACAGCACCCGGCGTACTTACAAATGTCCGTTCGAAAACATCGCCGCGGGGACCACGAATTGTTCGACGCACAAGACGAAACATCGCCCACGAATGAACCACGTCAAGGGCAGTCGAAGCGAAACCCTTATGGTCGCTCTGGTTCACGTACTCATTCAGGCTGATTGAGGAACAGAGGCATTAGCTCCACGAGCCAGACGCTTCTCGCGATTAACCAAAGACGCTGCAATAAGTTCTCTGAACAATGGATGTGGTCTATCAGGACGACTCTTGAATTCTGGGTGTGCCTGTGTGCCAACCCAATACGGATGGTTCTCCATCTCAATGAACTCAACGAGGCGTTTGTCGGGCGATGTGCCACTGCACAAAAATCCACTCTCTTCAAAACGAGAATGGTAATTGTAATTGAACTCATAACGATGTCGATGTCGTTCACTCACTACCGTTTCGCCGTAGGCCTCTGCCACTTTTGTACCAGGCTGAAGCACCGCGTAATAGGCCCCAAGGCGCATGGTGCCTCCCTTCATGGTCACGTCGCGTTGGTCAACCATTAAGTCGATAACCGGATGAGTAGTTGACGGGTCAAATTCTGTGCTGTTTGCATCAGCCATGCCAAGAACATGACGCGCATATTCAATTGTCATTACTTGCATACCAAGACACAGCCCCAGACACGGGACAAGATTCTCACGCGAATATGCAGCGGCTGCGATCTTTCCTTCAATACCGCGAGGACCGAACCCGCCAGGAATCACCATCCCGTCGAGCGCATCAAGGCGACCCGACGCCAGAAGTCCTTCAACGTCTTCAGCTTGAATCCAATCGATTTCAACTTTGGCACCATGATGGAACCCAGCGTGCTTCAAACTTTCAACTACTGAAAGGTATGCATCTTGCAATTCAACGTATTTTCCGATGAGACCAATTTTTACCGGCTTCACTGATGCGTCGACTTGTGCAACAAGTTTCTCCCACGATGACAAGTCGACCGCACTATCTAGACGCAAGATGTCGCAAACAACAGTGTCGAGACCTTCGTCATGAAGAACGAGCGGTAGTTCATAAATGTTGCCAACATCTGCTGCATTGATGACAGCGTTTGTATCAACATCGCACATGTGTGAGATTTTGCGCTTCAGACCACTACTCAGAGGTTCTTCGCTTCGGCACACAATGACATCGGGTTGAATGCCTCGGGAACGCAATTCAGTAACGCTGTGCTGAGTTGGCTTTGTCTTTTGTTCGCCGCTCGGGCCGATAAATGGCACAAGAGTGACATGCAAATAACAGACATTGTCTCGGCCTGCTTCATTGCGAAACTGTCGGATTGCTTCGAGAAACGGAAGAATTTCGATGTCGCCCACGGTTCCACCGACTTCAGTAATAACTACATCGGTATCGTCTGTTGCAATGCGGCGGATACGACGCTTGATTTCGTCGGTGATATGCGGAATGACCTGGACTGTTTTTCCTAAATAATCACCGCGACGCTCTGCAGCGAGTACCGCCTGGTAAATGGAGCCAGTTGTGGCATTTGAACTACGTGTGAGATTCTCATCAATGAAGCGTTCGTAGTGGCCAAGGTCAAGATCTGTTTCACCACCATCGTCAGTAACAAATACTTCGCCATGTTCGAATGGGTTCATGGTGCCCGGGTCAACGTTGATGTACGGGTCTAGTTTTTGCATGGTGACACGAAGCCCACGCATTTTTAGCAATCGTCCGAGAGAAGAAGCAGTGAGACCCTTACCGAGGGAACTTGCAACGCCACCTGTCACGAATATGTGCTTTGGCATTGAGACTCCCGCCGACGTAATTGCTAACGGAAGAACACTCTAATCGGTTTGAGCCTCCCAGAGTGAAACCACTATTACGAGCGCTGGGACCGTCTCTTTTGTCCACCAAGCTTCTCTAAGAGGTCTCGAGCGTGGGCTTTAGCGGATTCATCGGCAACTCCGCCTGACAACATGCGGGCGATTTCTGATGCACGCTCGTTTTCGGCCACACGAGTTGCGGCGCCGAAAGTTTTACCTCCCTTGACAGATTTAGATACAGCCACCTGGCCGTGAGCAGAAGCCGCCACCTGAGCCAAGTGAGTAACAGCGATGACTTGATGATCATTTCCAAGTTCGCGCAAAGCAGTGGCCACGGCAACTGCAGCTTCCCCGCCGATTCCGGCATCAACTTCATCAAAGACCATGGTTGCCGGGTCTCCGGTAAGGACTAGACGCAATGCAAGCATGACTCTGGCCAATTCTCCACCACTAGCAACTTTTGCGATGGGCTGAGGAGCACTTCCTGGGTTTGCAGCAAGCATGAAAACCACTGATTCGCCGGCTGGGTCTGAATCAATGTCTCCCACCGCAACTTGGACTGCTGCATTTGGCAGAGCAAGTTGTCGGAGTCTCTTTTGTACAGCAGCGGCCAGTTTTGGAGCCACCGTGCGCCGAGCATTACCGACTTCCTTCTGGCAAATCGAGAGATGACGCAACGCCACAGCCTTGTCCTTTTCCAACTCATTCACTCTCTCGGCGTATCCGAGTAACTCATCGAGGCGTTCACGGGCTTCAGAGCCAAATGCCATAACGTCAGACAGTGAGTCGCCGTATTTACGCATCAACTCACGTAAAGACTGCCTGCGCAAGCGAATCTCTTCGAGGCGAGCCGGGTCGTGTTCAGATCCTTCTGCTGCGTCACGCACCGTGTCAGATACATCCTTAGCTTCTGCCGCCAGTGAACGAAGTCGTTCAGACAAAGCAGGCAACGAGGTGACCGGTGCTATGGCAGAGACCGCTTCACCGAGAAGATCTACGACTGCACCGTCGTCAGACAATAGTGCCACGATCTTTTGCAGCGATTCTTGATGACGAACGACGTCAGTCAACATGTCTTCTTCATGCGACAACTGAACATCTTCATCAGGGTTCGTAATTCGGCTTGATTCAATTTCATCGCATTGAAACTGCAACAGGTCGATCTCACGAACTCGGGATTTCTCATCCCCGCCAAGTGCGGCGAGGTTTGCATCAATATGAGTCACTGCCTCCCGAGCTGTCCGCAGTTCAGCCGTGTTCACATTTCCGAATTGGTCAAGAGAATTGCGTTGCGTTGCCAAAGACAACAAGCGTTGGTGAGCATGCTGTCCATGAATGTCGACCAATTCATCACCAATTTCAGCCAGCGAGGCAACAGTGGCCATTCTGTCGTTGATGTATGCACGACTACGACCTTCGCGATGTAGGACTCGGCACAGAATTGTCTCAACTTCACCAGAAGCGGTGTTGGTAATGAAACGGGCCTCTACGCGAGCTTCTTCCGCTCCGTCACGAATGATGGACACATCGGCACGGCGACCCACCACCAAGTTAATTGCTTCGACCAACATGGTCTTTCCTGCACCTGTTTCACCAGTAAAAGCAGTAAAGCCCTTGTCGAAAGAAACGCGAACATTTTCAATAATGCCCAAATTCTCAATTGAGAGTTCAACAAGCATTATCGATCAGACAACCCAAATTTAGATTTCAATGTTTGATGGAATCGCTGTTCTTTAAATCTCACGAATCGAGCAACTTCCTGTGCGGCGCGCACTTCAACCACGTCTCCTGGTCGAAGTGTGTGCACGAGTTCACCATCGGTGGCAACATTTACCGAACGATGACCCAAAATCTCGATTCGTACTAATTCCTGTGGATCAAGAACCATAGAACGATCAAACAACATGTGGGGAGAAACAGGCGTCAGCAAGATGGCCCGTAGCCGCGGCGACAAGATAGGACCTCGTGCCGACATGGAATACGCGGTAGACCCAGTGGGAGTTGCGAGAATCAAACCATCGGCTGCATATGTGGTGAATGATGCTTTATCGATGTCGACACCGAGGCGGACAGTGTGTCCTGCTTCTGATTTTTCAATGACAACCTCATTCATCGCTAGGTGGTTGGCCAGTCGAGCACCTTTGGCCCACATGGACACTTCCAGCAGCATGCGATCGTCATAGTGATATTCGGTTCCTTCTGTACCGTTATGCCACACATCAAGCGCTTCAATAACTTCGTCATCTTCAACAACGGCCAGATACCCCAATTGCCCCAGGTTGACTCCGATAAGCGGAACAGTTCGACCGTTCAATGCATGAACAGACCGAAGCATGGTGCCATCGCCACCAATCGAAACAACGACATCAACGTCGCCAACATCGCCGCTGGTGACACTTGTTGTACGAAGCGATGCTATGTCTGACTCGTCAACGACGACCTCGTACCCGTTGGAACCGGCCCAACTAATGACCCGACCAGCCACTTCTAAGGCGTCAGTGCGGAAACGATGGACAGCTAAACCGAGGCGACTCATGACTCATAACTTACGGAACGGGTGGGGCATTCCACGTACATTAAGAATTCTGTGTTGCCTTCTGCACCCTTAATAGGCGATTCAATAGTGCCAATAACGGTCCCACCCAAGTCCACCACGGCATCGCGCACGGTGTCGCAGGCTTCTTTATGAATGCTTGGGTCAGTGATGACACCTTTGCCGCGAGACACTTCCACGCGCCCGGCTTCGAATTGGGGCTTCACCAAGAGAACCATCCCAGGCGTTTCGAACCCAGGCTCGCTCGAGACTGACCCAAAAAATGCTGGCAAGACTTTGGTGAGAGAGATAAATGAAAGATCGGCAACTATTAAAGAACAGGAATAGGGACAATCTTGTGAACCTAAATCGCGAACATTGACCCCGTCACGCCAGTCAACCCGAGGATCTGATTTCATATGTTCGTGCAGCTGATTACGGCCTACATCAACTGCAAACACGCGACGAGCACCGCGTTGAAGAACACAATCTGTAAAGCCTCCTGTTGACACACCTGCATCAAGTACTGACCTGTTCTCTACAGAAATACTAAAACTGTCAAGGGCGTGTTCAAGTTTCTCTCCACCTCGACTCACGAACCGCCGCTTGACCAGAACTTCGATTGGCTCATCGGGTGCAACCATGCGAGAAGTCTTTTCAGCAATTACTCCACTGACAGTGATATTGCGCTCGTCAATCATTCGAGCAGCATGAGAGCGACTCTCTGCTAGTCCCCTTTTCACAAGGGCGGCATCAAGTCGCATACGCACCCTTTGAGCGTAGTGCTCGGCCGTTCACTCCTTGAGCAGGATTTCGGCCACTGCAGACAAATCATCCGCAACAATGTCAGCATCAGCACCAACTGCTGTATGCATGACACCGCTCAGAACCATGGCGAACCGAGCCCCCAGTGTTCGCGCAAATCCCCCATCAGTATCTGCCCTGTCGCCAATCATCACCATTTCTTCTGGCGTCACATTGCCGCATAAATCTCGAACAAGTTTCGCCATCGGACCATACGGTTTACCCGTTACAACAGGGGTCATCCCTGACGCTTTTTCGATTGCAGCAAGAATCGAACCGCCACCCGGAATAGGTCCGTTCGGAGTCGGATAGGTCGGGTCATCGTTAGATCCAATTAAGACAGCCCCACCAAGGACAGCTGTCAACGCATCGGTCAATACCTGGTAATTGAACTCACGGTGAAAACCGACAACCACGGCATCAAAATTGCCAGTAGCCATTGGCTCGTTATACGCCACCACGACATCTTTCGTTACTCGACTCACCTCTTCGATCAGGCCGCGACCACCGCATACCAACACGCGCCAATCACTCTTGATTGCTGTGGCTGCTGACATCGCTGATGTCACAATGTCACCTTCAGCAGGGATACCAATCGAGGCAAGTGCGGCTACTTGTTCGTCATACGTTGAGAAAGAGTTGTTTGTCACGAAGACAACCCGAATACCAGCTTCTCGCAATGAACCAATAGCTCCGACAGAGCCAGGAATCGGCTGATGAGCAAGCCAGACGACCCCGTCAAGGTCACACAACACAACTTTTGGAGACACGGTTTTGCGCATAGTCATTAATCCTGCCACGCTTGACCCCATGCCACGCTTTGAACCCTTCGCCGCGCTCCGATATTCGACTCACGAAACGACCGATATCACCAAGTTGACGTCAGCCCCGTACGACGTATTCGACGAAGACCAGCGAGCCAACTATGCAGCAACAGACGCACACAACATCGTTCTTCTTGACTACCCCATTGATGCAGACGGACCATCGCGATACCAATTATCTGCTGACCGTCTCACTGAATGGCGCAATAACGGACACATCGTTTCCGATGATTCAGCTACTTTTTCTATTTATCGCATGACATTTACCGACGAAGCGGGAACAACACGCACCACGGTCGGAGTCATCGGCGCACTCGAGGTTGTTGATGAAGGCGCAGGCGGAGTTCTTCCCCACGAACGCACCACTCCTAAAGCAAAGACCGACCGTCTTGATCTCACCGTTGCGACTCACGCAAACCTCAGCCCAGTTTGGGGTCTTTCTCTCACTCAGGGTCTTACCGCTGCACTCAGTGCACCAGGAGAAGTTGTAGCGCAATGCACCGATGAGCAAGGCGTCCATCATGTTCTGGAACGCATTTCAGATGCAGCACGCATTGCCTCCATCTCACGACTCGTCTCGGAGAGTCCAGTACTCATCGCTGACGGACATCATCGATATGCCATCAGCCGCACGTTTAGAGATCAGAGCCGTACGGCAGGCAACCCGGGCGGCGCAGAACTCACAATGACATATGTTGCCGAGTTGGTACAGGAACAACTCAGCGTCGCAGCCATTCACCGTCTGTACGACATCGACAACGCTTCGTTGCTCTCAGTGCTTTCTTCTCATTACGACACAGCAGACGCAGGACGCGTTGGCCCACACACCATTAGCGAAATGGATACTCGCGGGTCCCTGTGTCTTGTTTCGCCTGACGGCAACGGGATATTTCTCACGCCACGACCCGACACATTCGACGGTGTGCGCGACATGGATAGTGCACGGCTCGAGCATGCACTGCGCAACACGCATCATTCCGTTACCTACCAGCATGGAGTCACTGAAGTAGTCAGCAAACTCGTCGCTGGCGTTGCCGCATCTGCGATATTGATTCGCCCCGTATCTCTTGCTGAGATTCGCCGCACAGCAGATACTGGCGAACTCATGCCACCGAAGTCAACGTTCTTCACACCAAAACTTCGCACCGGCATGGTGATGCGCGACCTTAACTAATAGACGCGGCGTAAATTGACGCAATCGAAGCGCCGATCGCGGTATTAAATTCTGATTCGCTCTGTTGAGCAGACAACCCTTCGGTCAGTGCACGCGAAAAACTCGCAATGACTCCCTTGTTGCGACTCAGGCGTGCGTTGGCATCATCGCGTGAATACCCGCCGGACAATGCAACAACACGGAGAACGCTCCGATGCGCAACGAGTTCGTCAAAGAAACCATCAGTCTCTGGAAGAGTCAACTTTAAGATCACTGGTAGATCTGATGGCTGCCTGTTCAATTCGGTCAGAAGTGCAGCTTTCATCAACACTTCTGCTTCAGCCTTTTGGGGGCTATTGATATCGACTTCAGGCTCAATGATGGGAATCAGACCAGCACCAAGAATTTGACGTCCCACTTCAAACTGTTGGGTCACTACGGCTGTAATGCCCTCGGCATTTGCCAACTTAATAACGGAACGCATTTTTGTTCCGAAAACACCCTTCTTCAAGGCCCGGGCAAGTAACTCATCAAGATCAGGGTTCGGCTTCATCATTTGCACGCCCTGGGCTTCGTCGGCAAGTCCTTTGTCAATCTTCAAAAATGGAATCACATGCTTTTTGTTCCAAAGAAACTCTGCACTGCCCATGCCGCCAATCTCGCGGTCCATGGTGCCTTCGAACAAAATTGCGCCGAGAACACGGTCACCGGTGAACTCTGGACTTTCCACCATGCGGCTACGCATGGCATGAATGACATCAAACATTTCAGAATCATTTGAATACGCAGACTCCTGAACGCCGTACAACAGTAAAGCTTTTGGTGTGCTTCCACCACTCTGATCCAGTGCGGCGATAAAACCTTTTCCGTTACGCATTTGCGCGAGTTGCTCTTGATTCATTCGCAACACCTTTCATCGAATCCCACTGCAGAACTGCACGTGTACTAGACACGATTGGGGGCGATGACAATAGTAGTCAGATCTCTAGATCTGCAGAAAGATTCTCCAGTAATCGCGATACGGCCTTGCGAACATTCGCTTTGCGACGCATCGAAATCACCTGATCTGCCAACACTTCTGTTCTGCTGGTGACTCCAGCGCCTGACCTGAAAAAACGTCGACGAACGATGCCCACAACACAAACGTGGTCGCCCACATGAGTCGTGTCACATTCTCCCGCGCATGCAATTGGAACGGAAATTCGACCCTCGTCCACATGGGTTGCCATATCGAAACTCGATACAACTTCCCCAGTTTGAAGGGTGCGTTGGACGGGAGGCGATGTCACTTCGCCGATGAGTATGACCATATTGACACCGACAGTGTCAATGCTTGTTGTGGTAGAAACCATGTACTTCTCCTAGTTGTTACTAGGGATGTGTGCATCAGGCTCCGAGAGTGGAAAGCCTTTCGGCAACATCTACAAAACCTGGATCAATAGCTGCGATTCGCTCAAAGAACTGTCGCGCCTTGATGACATTGCCCTCTTTGTCATGCAAATCAGCAATAACGAACCATTGACGCAAGTGATATTCAGACGGACGACTCATGTCACCCGCCGCTTTTTCCATGAGAGCAAGAGCTTCAGTAATTTGACGACGATCAGCCATAGAACCCGCCATGACGATGCGGCCTTCAGCCATCAACTCCGGATGAGGTGACGCTTCCTGGAGTTCTTGCCAATACTTTTCGACCATTTGGTGTTCACCTAATGCTCGATGACAGTCTGCGATAACAGCGTGATTAAAAATCCAATCCGGATTTAATTTCAATGACGCTTCAAATTCAACAAGCGCACGTTTCCATTGGCCACCGCGATACAAACACAGTCCGAGCATTTCTCGAACGGCAGCGACTTCTGAATATTCGCGTGACATTGGGTTAAGAATCTTGCGCGCATCGTCGTATCGATGTGCTTCGAAAGCCTGCAATGCGGCGTCATAGCGCTTTAACGCACGTGGTGATGCTTTTGATCCGAGAGCTTTTTCAAATTGTTCTACTACTGAATCAAGTGCGCGAACTTCTTTGCGTCCACCTTTTTGAGGACGTCCTGTTCCCTTTGAACGCGGTCCAAAACTCGGCGCTTTGCGCGCAGGCCGAACAGAACCTTCATCTACCCAATCTTCACGAGAACGCTCTGGTGGCAATGACATTTCACCACTTGTGCGGCGCTCGCCAATGCGACCTTTGACTTCATCAGAACGTTCTTGCGCAGCAGTGCGAGGTGGTCGAGAGTCACGGTCAAACCTACGTGGACGGTCATCACGGTCACCACGAGGTGGACGAGAGTCACGATCGAAACTGCGAGGACGATCATCACGGTCACCACGAGGGGCACGCGAATCACGATCAAACGAACGCGGTCTGTCATCACGATCACCACGCGGTGCTCCACGAGGAGCATCACGATCAAACCTGCGAGGACGATCATCACGGTCACCA